>OLVP01000009.1_pt1 | contig 191171 bp, 214 predicted proteins | sample 1673281 | NCBI WGS metagenome assembly OLVP01 (sample SAMEA3178940, study PRJEB25190) | human gut metagenome | biome: human gut; feature: human-associated habitat; material: faeces | place: Austria | collected 2013
CAATATTAATTTGGTTAAAATAAACAATTTAAAATGTTTTTCAGACACGCTCTAGACCAATCAGTTGGAATAGGAGATTATTATGAGAAAAAGAACAACTTCAAGAGCAAAGGAAACTATTAAAGAAGCAACAACAAAGGCTACAGAAGCAGTCAAAGAGACAGTTGAGAAAACAACTGTAAAGGCTTCAGAAGTAATTGAAGAAGCAAAAGATGCTGCAGCTGATATTGCGAAGGCTCCGGTTGTAGAAGAAGCAAAAGAAACTGTAAAGAAAGCAGTAAAAGAAGTGGCTAAAAATATCGACATCAAAAAATTCGCAGAAACAACTATCGAATTACCTGGTTTTGCAGTTACAATGAGCTCCATCGAGGAAGCAATCAAAAAAGACATCAAAGACAAAGGCATCGAAGGAAAAGAAATCAGCGTTTATGTAAATGTTGAGCAGAAAGCCGCTTACTACACAGTAGACGGACAGGGCTCTGACGATTACAGAATCGACCTGAATACATTATAATCTGTAAGCATTTTTTATAAACCGAAAATGGATGTCTGCAGGGATCCGGAAAGAAAATCTGCAGACATAAAAACAGCAGGATTGTTCATAGAATGAACAGACCTGCTGTTTTGCTTATTTATGATAGAACCACACTGCGGCGGATATGGATGATATCTCAGGAAGCTTTCTGCTCAAACAGATCCTCCCTTGTAATATTCTGTGCCCATTTCCCCTGGCGGTAATGATGGAATACCCATGGCCATTTCACAAACTCATCTGTACAGAGCAGGAAGTAGACCCACAATACCGGAAGCTTCAGGACAAAGGCCGCAAAAAATCCCAGAGGTACCGCATATACCCACATATCAATGGTATCGCAGATCAGTCCGAACTTCGTATCACCGCCTGCGCGGAATACCCCGGCGATCAGGGCTGTGTTTACCGCAGAACCCATAATATAATAGGTATTGATAAGCAGCATGTACTTCAAATAATGCATTGCCCCGTCATTTAAGGATGCAAATCTCAGGACCAGAGGCGTGATGGCAAATACGATCACACCGCCAATGGCACCGGCTATAATGGTCATCTTCAGCATTCTGGAAGCATACACCTTCGATTTCTCCAGATCCCCTTTTCCCATTACATTTCCAAGAAGAATCGTTCCCGCACTGGCAATTGCAAAGCAGAACACAGAACCGATATTGCGCACAACCGTAACCAGAGAGTTGGCTGCAACGGCATCTGTTCCGAGATGTCCCAGGATCACAGAGTACATGGAGAAAGCAACACTCCAGGAAATGTCATTTCCAAGAGCGGGAAGTGACAGCCGGACGAAGTCGCCAAACAGCACCTTACTGCGGATAAACATAAAGGTCAGGTTCAATTTAACATCTTTGCTCAGGAAAGAAACGATCACGCATGCTGCCAGTTCGATCAGTCTGGAAGCAGCAGTTGCAATGGCAACACCTGTAGCCCCCAGCTTCGGTGCGCCGAAAAGCCCGAAGATAAAAGTAGCATTCAGGATAATATTCAATATAAAAGCCAGCATATTCAATGCCATACTGATCGTTACACGTCCGATACTGCGTAAAATCGCCAGATAAATCTCTGTAATTCCCCAGCAGAGATATGTAATTCCCATAATCCTAAGATAAGAAGAACCGATAGAGATCAGTTCCTGATCAGAAGTAAAAATCTTCATCATAAGCTGAGGAGCAGTAAATGCGATCAGTGCTACGATTCCCGAGATTATGATGGAAAAGCGGAGAGCAATTCCCTCGATCGCATGAATAGCCTGCATATTATTTTTTCCGAAATACTGCGCACACAGAAGAGATGCGCCTGTACCAAGTCCATAATATACCATAAACAGGATATTGGAGTAATTGGCAGCCAGAGACACCGCAGAAATCGCAGACTGTCCCACATAATTAAGCATAATTACATCTGCGGAGTTAACCGCTGCACTGAGCAGATTCTGGATAATGATCGGAATCGTCAGTTTAAGCATCTGCCGGTAAAAATTATCCTTACCGGCCGATAATGTGTTTATCATATTTACCCCCGTAATAAGTATTTGCCCGATCAGGCAGTTTTATTAGTCTGTTTTCAGCATAATCCTTCCGGCAGAAAAACGCTATCGGTATTTTGACTGATTTCTACGTTATTTTGACTTTTGAGCCCTTAAACAAATCAACTTTGCTTATAATACCTTGCACAAAAGAAGTCGGACTGATATAATTCGTATGTATTTTGAGAGGAATACATACTGTGACTGATAAAAAATATAATGGGAGAAGTTTATGGCGACATTACAGCAATTAGATATGAATATTTTACTGTGGATCCAGGAACATTTAAGGGTGGATGCCCTGACTCCGTTCTGGAGAGCAGTCACCTTCCTCGGAAACGGAGGATGGTTCTGGATCGTATTATGTGTGCTTCTGATCTGTTTCGGGAAAACACGCAAAACAGGAGTGACAGCGGCACTCTCGCTGCTGTCAGGGTTTCTGATCACAAATCTGCTGATAAAAAATGCAGTAGCCCGTCCAAGACCTTTTGATACTTATACACAGATCATCCCGCTGATCACCAGACCGAAAGACTATTCATTTCCATCTGGCCATACCTGCGCTTCCTTTGCCGTTGCACTGGTCTGTCTGCGGATGCTGCCCGGGAAATGGGGAATTTTGCCTGTTGTTCTGGCCGGAATGATTGCTTTTTCCAGACTCTATCTGGGCGTACATTATCCGGGGGATGTTCTGGCAGGATTTCTGGTGGCACTGCTCACAAGTACAGTGGCATGCAGGCTGATGCGGAGAACATTTTCACCTCAGAAAAGCTGACCGGTTCAGAAGAAAACTTCCAGGGGGAAATACAAAAAAGATATGCAAAAATCAGCAGAAAAATATTCGAATGTAAAGTGTAAAGGATAATCTTGTAATGAACAAAAATGAAATCTATATAAAGAGCGGAACCAATTACAAAGAAATGACAAAGGAACTGCTGGCACAGTGCGGCCTGGCGTCTGTAATTTCAGATAAAAAGATGCAGATTGGTATCAAGCCTAATCTTGTATCACCTTCCGAGGCTTCATGGGGAGCTACCACACATCCGGAAATTGTGGCGGGAATTATTGAGTATCTGCAGGAAAACGGATATGGAAATATTGCCATTCTGGAAGGCTCCTGGGTGGGAGATAAGACCACAGAAGCATACGAAGTATGCGGATATCGTGAACTAACGGAAAAATATCAGGTGCCTTTTTGGGATATGCAGAAAGACAAGGGGATTGAAAGAGATTGCAGGGGGATGAAACTGAATGTCTGTGAACGTGCGACAAATATTGATTTTCTGATCAATGTTCCGGTATTGAAAGGCCATTGTCAGACAAAGATCACATGTGCATTGAAAAATATGAAAGGATTGATCCCCAATACAGAGAAGCGTCATTTTCATGCGATGGGACTGCATGAACCGATTGCACATCTGAATGCGGGGCTCCATCAGGATTTTGTCGTGGTTGATAACATTTGCGGGGATCTGGATTTCGAGGATGGCGGAAATCCGGTAGTGATGAACCGTATCTGGGCGGGGACGGATCCGGTACTGATCGATTCTTATGTATGTCAGATCATGCATTATACAACGAAAGATGTACCGTATATTGAACTGGCAGAGAAGCTTGGGGTTGGAAGTACTGATCTGAAAAATTCCCACATCGTATACTGTGAGGAAAATGCCCGCAAAGAACTTCCGAAATCAAGAAAAGTGGTAGAACTTCAGGATGCAGTAGAAGAAGTAGAATCCTGCAGTGCCTGCTATGGTTATCTCATCCCGGCTCTGGAAATGCTTAAAAATGACGGCCTTTTCGAGAAACTGGACACGAAAATCTGCATCGGCCAGGGATACCGCGGAAAAACAGGAAAACTGGGTGTAGGTGCATGCACCTGTAAATTTGAACATAACGTAAAGGGATGTCCTCCAACAGAGAATCAGATTTATGATTTCCTGAAGCAGTATATTCTGGGAGAAAATAAATAATATGATATCAGGGGCCCAGGTTCAAAAAGTCGTTCGTGCCTGCATGATAAGACTTTTGAATCTGGAACCCTGTTTGATTTTACAATGCCATCTTTATCATCTGTATAATTTTATCCTGCTCAAATTTACTGCTGTCAAATGCCAGATGATACTGGGAAATATCTTTCCATTTCTTATCTGTAAAGTACTCATAATAAGTACGCCGTTCTTTATCCACTTTCTTAACCAGCTTCTGTGCACTTTTTTCTTCCCGTCCTGTACGCTCGATGACAGTCTGTACACGATACTCAAATGGTGCATGGATAAATACGCTCAGGCATTTATTGTCGAGGATGTGATTGGCGCATCGGCCAACGATCACACAATCTTCTTTCTCAGCAGCATCCAGAATAATCTTTCGCTGAAGATCAAAGAGCACATCATTCATGGGAACAAAGTGAAAATCGCTGTCCATCTGAAGTTCATGGTCAATGGGAAAACGCCACTGGCTGCCACGTTTCTCATCAACCTTGGCAAGCAAATCAAAAGGAATATTCTCTTTCTGAGCTGCAATATCGATCAGCTCTTTGTCATAAAAAGCAAATCCAAGCTCTTCTGCCAGAGCTTTACCGATCAGGCGGCCATTACTGCCGAGCATCCTGTTTATTGTAATCACGCGTTTACTCATAATCAAACCCTCCTTTATGACATCTCTGTTATTGAACGATATAGATTCAGGCGGATATTCGCAAATTGTACCTGTTATCTGCAATTAACAGTGATAAGTCTTTTATTTGTGAACATTATAACATTGATACTCGAAAAAATCCAGTAAAATATATAAAAAACCAAATATATTACGAAAATATTTGGGTACAGTGCACAAAAACGATTCGCAATGAAACAAATGATACAGTTAATCCGATAATATTTTGAAAAGTGTTTTTTTGGATAGTTTTATCAATAGACACTTTTGGCTGTCATATGCTAGAATTAGAGTAATATTTACAGCAAGCAGCAAAGCGGATGATATTGTCCGCCTGACCAGGATTACTGCCGAGACATACAAGCCAAAATTCCATTGCCGCAGGCAATCTGGAATGAATTTTGGCTACGTTACTGAGAACGGAGTGAACAGTAACAAAAATTTATTTATGAAATAGAGGATATTTATAGATTTTTTCTTTAAGCTATGGTATTATATTAAATTGGCTGTCTGACGACAGATCCGAGTCAAAATATTACAAGAGATATGAAAAGTATGTAAGAAAGGGATACGATACATAATGCTGAAAATCAAAAGCTATGTAAAGGTAAACAGTCTGGCGGAAGCTTATGAACTGAACCAGAAGAAAACAGCCCGTATTCTTGGGGGAATGGTCTGGATGAAAATGGGCAACAGAGCAATATCCACAGCGATTGATCTTTCCGGTCTGGGGCTGGATGCGATTTCTGAGAATGATGACGAATTTGTCATCGGATGTATGACTCCGCTTCATGACCTGGAGACAAATGAAGCTCTGAATACCTACACACATGGAGCTATGAAAGAAAGCCTTTGCCACATTGTAGGCGTACAGTTCAGAAACTGTGCCACTGTGGGAGGAAGCATTTATGGAAGATATGGTTTCTCAGATGTTCTGACCATGTTCCTGGGAATGGATACATGGGTAGAATTATATGATGCAGGCCGTATTCCACTGACTGAATTTGTAAATATGAAGAAGGACAATGACATCCTTGTAAATATCATCGTGCGAAAAGAGCCACTTCTTACCTGTTACTTAAGTCAGAGAAACATAAAAACAGATTTCCCGGTGCTGACCTGTGCAGCTTCTGTGATCGGAAATGAGGCAAGGACTGTGATAGGTGCCAGACCTGCACGTGCCATGATCGTGGAAGATAAGAAGCAGATCCTGAAGAATTTCCGGAACATGACAAAAAAGCAGAAGGAAGAGGCGATCGAAGCATTTGCAGAATATGCGGCAGAGAACGTTCCTACTGCAGGCAATATGCGAGGATCAAAGGAATACAGAACCCTTCTTGTAAAAGTACTGACAAGAAGAGCCTGGGAAGCAGTAGGAGGGATGAAAAATGAATATTAATTTCTGGCTTAACGGAGTGAACCGCCACGCAGAGATCTCCCCGGATACACTGCTGATCGATTTCTTAAGAGAACAGGGCTGTTTCAGCGTGAAAAGAGGCTGCGAAACTGCGAACTGTGGTCTTTGCACAGTTCTTATGGACGGTCGTCCGGTGCTTTCCTGCAGTACACTTGCAGCCCGCATTGAGGGTAAGAAAATCGTTACATTGGAAGGAATGCAGAGAGAAGCGCAGGAGTTTGGAAGCTTTCTGGCGAATGAAGGTGCGGAACAGTGCGGTTTCTGCAATCCGGGATTTATCATGAATGTATTTGCGATGCTCAACGAGATCAAAGATCCCACAGAGGAGCAGATCAAAGAATATCTTGCGGGAAATCTGTGCAGATGTTCCGGTTTTGTTTCCCAGACAAGGAGTATCCTGAAGTTCCTGAAATATAAGAAAGCACAGGAGGAAGCATAAAGATGAAATATGTAAATCAACCTGTACGTAAAACAGATGCAATGTCACTGGTAACCGGAAAGCCTGTCTATACAGATGATCTGGCACCAAGGGACTGCCTGATCGTGAAGATACTGAGAAGTCCCCACGCCAACGCCTGGGTGGAAGATATTAAAACAGGTACTGCCGAGAAGGTGGCCGGAATTGCATGTATCCTTACTTATAAAAATGTGCCTCAGAAACGTTTTACCCTTGCCGGCCAAACTGCACCGGAGATGAGTCCGGATGACAGACTGATTCTTGACCGTCATGTACGTTTTGTGGGAGATGCAGTTGCCATTGTTGCGGGTGAGACAGAAGAGGCGGTAGATAAAGCATTGAAGAGAATCCGCGTAGATTACCGCGTGGAGACACCGGTTCTGGATATCCACAAGGCAAAAGATAATCCGATCCTGGTCCATCCGGAGGATGACTGGAAGCTGAAAATTCCTCTTGGCGGAGACAACAAAAGAAACTTATGTGCATCCGCAGTGGAAGAACATGGAAATGTAGATGAAGTTCTGGCAAAGTGTAAATATACTGTAGAGCGCACTTATCATACAAGAGCAAACCAGCAGACTATGATGGAGACTTTCCGCACAGCCTGCTATATGGATCATTTCGGCAGACTGATCGTTCTGTCCTCAACACAGATCCCATTCCATGTGCGAAGGATCGTTGGAAGGGCACTGGACATTCCTGCTTCCAAAGTACGTGTGATCAAGCCAAGGATCGGTGGCGGCTTTGGTGCAAAGCAGACCTCTGTCAGTGAGATCTATCCGGCGATCGTGACCTGGAAAACAGGCCGCCCGTCCAAGATGATCTTCTCCAGATATGAATCCATGATCTGCTCTTCACCGCGTCATGAGATGGAGATCACAGTACGCGCAGGTGCAGATGAAAATGGTATCATCAAGGCAATTGATCTTTATACTTTGTCCAACACTGGGGCATACGGAGAACACAGTTCTACAACAGTAGGACTCAGCGGTCATAAATCAATCGCTCTTTACAGACATACAGAGGCCTACAGGTTTGCTTTTGATGTTGCCTATACAAATGTGCAGGCTGCAGGTGCCTATCGTGGTTATGGTGCAACCCAGGGTATTTTTGCAGTGGAATCTGCAGTAAATGAGCTGGCACATAAGATGGGAATGGATCCTGTTAAGGTAAAAGAAATGAATATGCCTGTAGAGGGCGGTCCTCTTCCGGGATATCCGGATGTTCCTTATGCACAGAGCTGTTCCATGGACCGCTGTATGGCGCGCGCCAAAGAGATGATGGACTGGGATTCCAAATATCCATGCAGGGATATGGGAAATGGCAAGGTCCGCGGAGTCGGTGTTGCCATGGCTATGCAGGGATCCTCTATTGCAGGAGTTGACGTAGGCGGCGCAGATATTAAGCTGAATGAAGATGGTTCTTATACACTGGCACTTGGATGTACGGATATGGGAACAGGCTGTGATACCGTTATGGCGCAGATTGCGGCTGACTGTCTGAATACGCCTATGGATAACATAGTAGTATTCAGTGTGGATACGGATATTTCTCCTTATGATTCCGGCTCCTATGCTTCCGCTACAACCTATACCACCGGTGTAGCGGTTATGAAGGCCTGTGAGGAGCTGAAGAAAAAAATCTGTAAGCTTGGCGCAGAGATGATGGAAGTAGATGAGGGAAAAGTTGATTTTGACGGATCCTGTGTATTCTATGATGAGACACTTGAGATAAGCGATGGGGCAGACGGAAATGCAGCAGGTCATATGACAGATGCAGAAGAGGGCTATAGTGTTGATATGGATGCCATCAGTTCTGAAAATGCCCAGAAGAAAGTTTCATTGGAAGATATCGCATTAAAGAGCACTTTCTTTAACAATATCGAGCTTCAGGTTGTGAAACAGCATTCTTCACCGATCTCGCCGCCACCGTTTATGGTAGGTATGGCAGAAGTAGAGGTGGATACAGAGACAGGCAGTGTGGATGTTCTGGATTATGTGGCGGTTGTTGACTGCGGTACACCGATCAATCCGAATCTTGCACGTGTACAGACGGAGGGCGGTATTGCACAGGGAATTGGCATGGCTCTCTGGGAAGATGTACAATATACAGATAAAGGTAAGATCCGCAACAACTCTTTTATGCAGTATAAGATCCCAACCAGACAGGATATCGGAAATATCCGCGTGGATTTCGAGTGCAGTTACGAAAAGAGCGGTCCTTTTGGTGCCAAATCCATTGGTGAGCTTGTAATTGATACTCCATGTCCGGCACTGGCTGAGGCAATTTATAATGCAACAGGTGTGCGTCTGACAGAGCTTCCGATGACTCCTGAGAAGATTGCCATGGAGATTTTGAAAAACCGCGAATCCATCCGGTCAGGGACAAAGGTGGAAGAATGAGAGAATTATGCCTTGCCTGTGCAGGTTTTGCCCTGGAATTTATAGTTTTTTATGCAGCAGGCATTGTTCTGGTCCGGATATTGAAAGTAAAAGGGGATTGTTCCCTGACTTTCATACTGGGATATCTGGTTTACTTTGCAGTGTTTGAACTGGTGATCGTACCGATGACACTGAAATGGGTATCCCTGACAGCTGCGGCTTATATATGGGCAGGAATCATGGCTCTGGTTATCTGCGCAGCTGTGATCTGCACAATAAAAAAACAACGGAGAATACGTGCCGGACAAACGGAAACATGCAGTGGAATTTTTGGAAGCATTTCTGAAATATGGAAAAATCACTCTGTGATGATTATCCTTGCAGGTGCCGTAGTATTGCTGCAGTGTCTGATTGTGATCTTTTACGAGGATACAACAGTAGATGCGGCGTATTATGTAGGTACAGTGAGTACTTCTGTATACACAGATACTCTTGGCAGATATAATCCCTTTAACGGAGCGATCCAGAAGGCATTTCAGGCCAGATATGTTTTTTCCGCATATCCGATGCATAATGCAGTGTGGTGCAGACTTCTGGGAATCCATCCCATTGTGCAGGCAAAGCAGGTAATGTCATGTATGAATGTAGTGACTGCCAATCTGATCATTTATCAGATCGGTAAGAGACTGTTTGACGGAAACAGGAAGAAAGCAGATCTGATGCTTGTCTTTGTCTGTGTTTTACAGCTGTTTTGCGGTACGATTTATTCCTCCGGAACTTTTTTCTTTACCAGAAGCTACGAGGGAAAAGCTATCCTTGCCAACATTGCCATCCCTTCAGTTCTCATGTGTGCCGTCTGGTATCTGCAGGAGAAAAACAGCAGGAATGTCTGGATCATATTGTTTGTCACAGCGGTCAGTGCGCTGACATTTTCCGGTTCTGCTATCATCTTTCCTATCGTGATCGCAGCGGGAATGGCTCCGGCGGCAGTTATGAATAAGAGATTTTCGGGGCTGGTATATTGTGCAGTGTGTATGCTTCCATCGGCATTATATGCAGCTGTATTTTTTGCATGCAGAATCGGTCTGCTGACGCTGGCTGCATCATAATACAGAAAGGAGAAAAAAATGGCAGGTGTAACAATTCAGGAACTGGGACTGCGCTTTGTTGATGCATGTATGAGGCTGTACTGGGGTTCCTGCTGGTATCCTCTTCTGTTTGCTGTAGGACTGATCTGCACACTGGTCCTGGGGAGAAAAAGAAAGTCCGGGATATTTGTCGGCTATACAGTATTTCTGCTGCTGACAGTATATAATCCGCTGGTTGTAAAATATCTTATCGCAAAGGTGAAGTTTGAGAATGAATATTACCGGTTTATCTGGATTCTTCCTGTGATCCCGGCGGTTGCCTACTATGGAGTCAGACTTGTGACCGCTTTTAGAAAGACCTGGATAAAAGTTCTTATGGCTGCAGCTGTGCTGACAGGTTTTGTGATCCTGGGAAATCCGCTGGACGGGGTAGTGACCAATTTTGCAATGGCAGAGAATATTTATAAGGTGCCCAATGATCTGCGTGCAGTCTGCGACGTGATCCACCAGAACCAGGAGAATGATTTTCCAAGGGTTGTTTTTGACGGCAGTCTTAACAGCATTGTGCGACAGTATGATGCGGGGATCGCCACTGTAATAAGCAGAAATGCAAGTATCTACAGATCAGGCAGTACAGTGGCGGGAAACTATGATGAGAACAGCAGTTTCTATAAAAGACAGAAAGCATTGCTAGATGTGATCGATTATCATATCTATGAAGATAAAGAAGGGTTTCCGGCTGCGTTGAAGAAATCAAAGACAGATTTCGTAGTAACACAGATCGGGCTGGTTGACCATGATTTTCTGACAGAGTGTGGTTGTGAACTGATCGCACAGACGGAATCCTGCTACATTTACAGATTTGATTATAGCAAGCCTCGTAAATAATGCATATTGATCCGGCTCATCAGAGCGTGAAATTCTGCCAAGCTGTTTCAAATGCATTAATTAAGAAGCGTGCTATGATCGAAATATCATATATCTTACAAGAGAAGGAGAAAAGAAATGAAAAGTAACATAAAAAGACTTTCACTCTGCCTTTCAGCACTGATGCTGCTGATACTGGCAAGTCCGCTGACTGTACTTGCAGCAGAGGAAGAGGTGGCTGCATCTGCGAAATTTTACGGCACATTCTGGTCGTTGGTTCCGCCGCTTGTTGCCATTGCACTGGCACTGATCACCAAAGAAGTATACAGTTCACTGTTTGTAGGAATACTGGTTGGTGCACTGTTCTACTCTAATTTTAATTTCGAAGGAACAATCCTTCATATTTTTGAAGGCGGAATGATCAGCGTTCTGACAGATTCTTATAATATGGGTATCCTGATCTTCCTTGTTATTCTGGGAACCATGGTATGCCTGATGAACAGGGCAGGCGGTTCCGCAGCATTCGGACGCTGGGCCGGTAAGAGGATTAAAAGCAGAGTTGGTGCGGAACTCTCAACCATCATTCTTGGTATACTGATCTTTATTGACGATTATTTTAACTGTCTGACAGTAGGAAGCGTTATGCGTCCTGTGACAGATAAGCACAATGTGTCCCGCGCAAAGCTGGCGTACCTGATCGATGCCACAGCAGCACCGGTATGTATCATTGCACCGATTTCTTCATGGGCTGCGGCAGTCAGCGGATTTGTAGAAGGAGAGGATGGAATTACCCTGTTTGTACATGCAATTCCCTATAACTTCTACGCACTGCTTACGATCTTCATGATGGTGGCAATGGTTCTTATGAAAGTAGAATTCGGAACAATGGGAGTTCATGAGACAAATGCTTTAAAAGGTGATATCTACACAACACCTGCACGTCCTTATGCAAACGCGGCTGAAGATGAGAAAAGTAATCCGCGTGGCAAGGTGATCGATCTTCTGATCCCGATTGTAAGCCTTGTAATATGCTGCGTAATCGGTATGATCTATACAGGTGGTTTCTTTAGCGGAACTGATTTTGTAACTGCATTTTCACAGAGTGATGCATCTGTGGGACTGGTGCTTGGAAGCTTCTTCGGACTGGTTATCACGATTGTTTTATATCTGATACGTCGTGTTATGAATTTCAGAGACTGTATGGCGTGTATTCCGGACGGATTCAAGGCAATGGTACCTGCAATCCTGATCCTTACTTTTGCCTGGACATTGAAGGCCATGACAGACAGCCTTGGTGCATCTGTATTTGTATCTGCAATTGTTAAAAGCTCTGCAGGCGGGCTGATGAATTTCCTTCCTGCAATTATCTTTGTGATCGGGGCTGTTATCGCATTTGCGACAGGTACTTCATGGGGAACCTTTGGTATCCTGATCCCGATTGTTGTTAATGTATTCTCAGGAACAAATCATGAACTGATGATCATCTCTATTTCTGCATGTATGGCAGGTGCTGTATGTGGAGATCACTGTTCACCGATTTCCGATACAACCATCATGGCATCAGCAGGTGCACAGTGTGAACATGTAAATCATGTCAGCACACAGCTTCCCTATGCAATGGTTGCAGCAGCAGTATCTTTCCTGACTTATATTATCGCAGGATTTGTACAGACAGCATGGATCGCACTTCCGGCAGGAATCATTCTTATGGCGATCACCCTGGTGATCATCCGATTAAAATTCGACGATCTGAAAATGTAAATAAAACCGGGCAGTCAGCACAATGCATGACTGCCCATAATTTTTGACTTGTAACAAAATAATGCATCTTTTGTAACAAAATAAAAAACTTTACTTTTTTCGGTAATTATGATAATATAGACCTTGTATTAAATAAATTATATAAATCCTTTGAAAATCAGATTTTCAAGATACGCGCCTGTAGCTCAGTGGATAGAGCAGTGGTTTCCGGTACCATGAAAAACCGACTTAGAGCCTTATAAAACAAGCACTTCTTAAAAACTTCACCCTTATTTCACCCTTATTAAATCGAAAAGAGGTAGTTAAAAAATGGCAAGAGTAAGAAAAGTAGAGCTTACATCAGAAGAAATTAAGGCACAAATTACATCTATAGAAGAACAAATTACTAAGCTTACAGAAGATATCAAAGGCTTGAGAGTGCAGAAAAAGAATCTTTCTAAAGATTTTGTTGCAGCAGAGAAGAAAGAAGCAGCCGTAAAAGAAGAACAGTCTATGAAAGATCTTGCCAAATTACTTCGAGAAAAAGGACTTTCTGTAGAAGACGTTCGGAATATGCTTGATAAAGAATCAAAGTAAAAAAATGGGTAGCCAAGTATAATGCTTGACTACCCATAAATTATAGTACATTGTCTTTTGTATATCTGACTTCCAGAGATTCAATATCTGGAAGTAATTTCTCATGATAAATATCATCTCCACCGGCCTTTTCATAAAGCTTTCCCATCTCTAGGAATGTCTTTAATCCATCCGGTGTGATGTATCCTTGTGCCATAAAGTCTCTATGCATTCTCCAGAGAGAACTTCTAAATGATGCTACAGTACACTCATCTTGATTAGTTATAAAATTCTGCATCAAAGTTGTAAGATCAGTAAGCTGTGTGCTTAGAGTATTTTGATTTGTTCTCAGATCATCTCTGATATTAATGGATTGGTCATGATAATTATGTTGAGACTGCTCAAAATCAGCAATTTTCTGTTCCATATCAGACAACTTCTTCTCTAAAGCTTTCTTCTGTAGAGATGCTTTTGTTTCGAGACCAAGAACATCAAGAAGTTTCTCCCATCCAGCTTTTAAAGCTATAACAAGCATTGCACAAAGAAGTAAAGATATGATCACATTGATCTCACCAAACTCATGGATTTTCTGTATCTGTTCAATACCCATGACGTACCTCCTTATGCCTTAGTAATATATTTGGCTGATACATAGCCAACATATTCATTTTGAGTAATTGATACTTTGTACCATCTGTCACCTTGAGTATCTTTTGTAACTCCGAGGACATTAATAAGATTGTCTTTATTTAACATCGGATACTCTGGAAGTAATGGATGTTCAGTACCGGGTTTTTTGCGAACATTCAATTTACTTGCAGTTACTTTTCCTACAAATGGATATTTTTTTGTAGTTGTTGCAGCAGGAGTATTAGGATTTTTAATGTTAGATTTTTCTACATACCCTATATATTTTGCAGCGATACGAACCTGATATCTTGTACCAGATTCACCGATGATATCCACAAGATTACCTGCATTAAGTTTAGGATATGTACTTAGCTTAGAAGCTCCTGTAGCGTCTGAGAATACATCTGTTCCATTAGCTGTACAAGAACCTACCCATGCAGTATAAGATGGCTGTACAGGTGCAGTAGATGTTAAAATAGATGTGACAATAGAATAGTCTGGACGACAAAACTTTGTTCCAGGGAGATTTGAATTATAATAACTCTTAGCATAAACTCCACCACCATTTGGAACAATAGAAGAGCCTCCTGAAGTGTTACCTTCAATAGTATAGAATTTATCTCCTTCGACTTTTGTTACTAATCCAGTATGAGCGAATGTGCCATTACGATAGAAGATTACAATGTCTCCTCGCTGTGGATTTGCATACTTTGTGAAGAGATTTCCAAGAGTAGGGCAGTATACATAAGGCCAATGTTTAAGGAGTTTTTTAGCTACATCAAGACCGAATGTTTTCATCATGCACCAACTCACAAACGCTGCACACCAAGCCTGTGCCTGATACTGAGGATATACGTCTCTCCAGTATTTAGTGTAGTTATTGTAACCTGCATTTGCAGTTTTATCATCAAGCTGAGAATTAGATTTCTTCTCTAAATATCCAACCTCATTTTCAGCGCAAGCAATAAGAGCATCAATAGCTTTATCTTTATTCATAGTATCACTTCCTTGTGTAGTTGTTGGTTTGGGAGAGTCTGTAGAAGTAGTAGAAGATTTAGAATAGTCTTTATAGAATACACTTCGATCGGTTTTTGTTGGAATTCCAGGAATGGTTGCCTTACTAGAGTATTGCCATCCAATAACACCAGTAGAAGCAGGAACTCTTAATCTTTCCTGTAATTCACCGGTATCATTATTAGGATATCGGGCAACCCAACAATCATACTTTTTAGCACCTTCTGGTAACTGGTTCTGATACCAAGAATAGCCGCAATAAATACCAAATTTATATCCAGCTTTGACAATAATAGCTCTAAATGCTTCAATCATTTTCATCATTAAACTGTCAGATAAATTCTCCTGACATTTATCCTCTATATCAAGAAACACAGGATAATCCAGTTTTCTTTTATTCAATGTTTTAATAACTACATTTGCTTCATTTTTAATTTGAGCAATAGTAGTAGCATAGCTGTATTTATAGACTCCAACAGGAATTTTATTCTCAATACAGCCTTTATAATTAGGTTCGAATGTGCTATCAACAATATTTCCTTTTTCTGTAATTCTTAGGATAGCGAAGCCCATTCCATAACTAGCAACAGTTTTCCAGTCGATGTTTCCATTCCATCTGGAAACATCAATTCCTTTAATTTCTGCCATAATATCAAGCCTCCTTTTAGTCAATAAAAAAGAGAGGCTTTTAATCCTCTCTTTCAAGTTCTTTCAACATATTAAGTTCTGATTCAGAAATAATCTCAAGCGCCCATTCATCTGGCACATAGTTTTTCATTCGCTTACTCATATTATTTTTTCTATAATATTTATTCCAGAAATACAGATTCCCAAGAGCACGAGCTTTATGCATAACACATATATAAGTAGCTTTTGAGTCAGGAGTACCATTCACTTGATAATCATAACCAGAACAATTAGAACATCCTGCAGCTATAGGACAATAGAAACATTCATCTGTACTCTGTGTCCTTCTATCTATTTTTGCCATACAATTAATTCTGCATTTATAACATTCTGTGCATCCTATACCATTATCTACATCACCAATAGAGTACGGTTCTTGCTCTCCATTAAGAGAAGATTCCATATATCTGATACATGGAAATATGCGACCTTGAGGATCACAAGCAATCATTGAATTACCAACGCCTCCACACCAACTTTGTAAATCATCAGGATCTTTAGGCTGAAAGAAGTCTTCATTATAAAGGGAACAGAAGAAATCACGTTCAAAATCAAAATTCTGTTCCAAGAAATAATCAGATATACGTTTCATTTGATCATAAAGAACAGTTGCATGTACAGGTGTCCAACCCTTTTCATATACACAATTGGCATTGATTTCATCATATCCAAGATCGACCATATGCTTAATAGCATCGTATAGAAAGCTGATATTGCCCGGAGCAATTGTGATCTTGCTTCCCATATGATTTCCACGTTTCATCCAATCTGACGCAGCATCGACAGCTATGTCATAACTTGGACCACCATCTGGAAAAACTCGACAGGAATCATGTAATTCTTTATTCCCATCAATAGTAACTGAGAAAGATAATCTATTGGCCCACTTACGAAGAAATGCTTGTACTTTTTCGTCTCTGTATAAAACACCATTTGAACAAATAGAGAACATAGTTTTCATGGCCCAAGGATGATCCAACTCTATGAGTTTATCCATAATATAAGTACAGATTTGATCTATAAGCTCTATCTCAAGAAAGGGTTCTCCTCCAATGAAATCTACAACCAATCCAGGAGATTTCTCTGGATTGATATAAGATTTAAAACCTTTTTCACCTGATACAACTAAATCAAAGAATTTCTTAGCTGTTTCAAACGACATTCGATTTTTTCCTTTGTGTCCTTGGTAACAATATAGACACGCAAGGTTGCAATCATCAGTTACTTGAAAAGTGATACTCTGTGTTAATATTCTTTGTCCGTCATCGGTTTTTACCTTCTTAGATGGATAAAGTCTAGCTATCTGGTCCGAATATTGTTCTGTCCTTTTCATGCTATTCCCTCTAATTCTGGAATCTCACAATTACATTTAATAGTAATAGTCATTTCATCAGAATTATTTGGAATAATCCAACTATACTGATGACCTTCGAGGTATTCTGGGATGTATTCCTTTGCCATCTCATTTGCAAGAGCAGCATACTTTCTCTGTAATTCTGCACCACGTTTATTGTAAGACATAAGAGTATCTCCATTGATGAGTTCTAAATCGCTTGGATGTGATTCAATAACTCTCTGTACAATGTCTTTTACGAAGTTTAATTCAAAATTAACTCTTTCAAGCTCTGTAGCTTTTTCTTTATCAACCTTTACGATTATTTTTCTCATATCCTTATATTCCTTTCATTCTTAATTATTTATCAGAAGCTGTTTCCGTTTTTTCTTTAGTTTCTTCTTTAGTTTTTTCTGTTGTTGTTTCAGTGGTCTCAGTAGGAGCTATGGTTTTATCTGTAGCTAATGAGATATTAATAACACTTCTTTCATTGGAGATTTCTTCTGAAATACTTTCAATTTTCATTCCAGTATAATCTTTCTGGGTATTCCCATAAATAATTTTAAAACCTGTTCTATTTTCATCAGTAATCATATCCTTAATAGTGTTTAAAGATTTATCAGAATTGAAGATAGAAATAGTAGCCACGATATTTCTATTCATATCATTTCCCAACCCATCTTTATATCCTTCATATGAATATGTATCGTTAGCACGAGTAATAATTAGTTCTTGTCCATCTTTTAAAATAAGTTTCATAACAATTCCTCCTGTAATTTAAACATGGACCAAAGCATTACACTTTGATCCATGATCCGTTTTGTTTTACAAATATTTTTCCTGATTTACGGGTGATTCGACAGAAACCATTTCCGGTATGGCCTGTTTCATTTGTTCCATCAGGTGATTTAAATGATTGATTTCCTGCTATAGTTTGCGCATTGGTAAGGTAGTAAGAAGAATTTACATAATTACCACTTGGATAATTAGCAGCAGTAGCTGAAGTGTAAACATATCCTGAACCTCCGCCATTATAGCCTTGGTAGTTAGTGCTATCACTATAATCAGAACATGCACCACCGCCATACCATCCACCTCCGCCACCGCCGGAACCATAATTATAATTAGTTCCAGAAGTTGTTGCAGAACCACCTTGACCAAACGAACCATTTGTACCTGCAGCAGTTTGTGTAGCTCCATATCCAGAAGCAGAAGAACCACCAGTAGTTCCACCGCCATATTTTGTTGTAAGCGAATTTTCTGATGATGAACCTCCACCGCCACCAGCGACAATAACTCTAGCATAAAGATCATTTTTTTCTATACGAACATCGGTTGCACCGCCGCCGCCTTGTCCATAACTACTATAATTATAAGTTCTTGAACAACCTTTTCCTCCTCCGTTAAATCCACCAGGTGTTTCACCTGTTGAAGTTGTAGCTTCTGGTTGTCCACCAACATAAATATATAAATCCGTAGAATTTTTAGTTAGAGTTATGGTTCCGACAGAATATCCTCCAGCACCACCATAATAACTACTATATGAACCTCCTTGAGCACCCCAGCATTCTATTGTATATTTTCCTCTTGGAAGCGATATAGCTTGAGCTGTTCCTGTATAAGCAAAATCCATTACAGCATTAGCGCCAGCATCATAAATTTTATTGTTCATCTTCATAAATACTGGAGCTGCTTTTTTAATTTCATTGTTCATTTTACAATGTAGAGTTTTCTTTTTGACATAACAGGTAATCCTACAATAGCCATTATCAGAATGACCTGTTTCTGTAGAGCCAGAAGGAGATTTAAAAGATTCATTGCCAGATAAATTAGAAGCATCAGAAAGATAATAAGATGAATTTAGAAGACAGCCTTGAGGATAGTTAGAAGCAGAAGAGGAAGTATAAACGTAACCTGAACCACCTCCGCCACCGCCATCATCATCTCCAGAACCATCAGGGTAAGTACCTTGTCCACCATACCATCCTCCGCCACCGGCTCCACCATAACCTGAAGCGTAATAACATCCAAAACCACCGAAACCAAAACCAGCAGCACAATTAGAAGAAGAGTTTGTGGTGCCTTGTGAATTAATAGCACTTAAAGATGAATATGAAGCAGTTTGAGATCCACCATATCCATATGAACCACATCCAAAATTTCCCCTAGTACCAGATACACCACCTGCATACCCACCACTATAATTAGGACTACCATCAGAACCACCGCCACCTGCAACGATAACACGGGCATATAAAGAAGCACTTCCAATACGAATATCAGTAGCGCCACCACCACCTTTATAATTGTATCTATATCCACCACCATTGAAACCTCCGGGATAGATTGAATTTGATGCTGATGTAACAGAATTTCCAGATCCACCGACATATATGTATATAGTAGTTTTTTGAGTCAATGTTAAAGTCCCTGTAGAATAGCCACCTTTTCCACCATAACTAGAATTAGAACGATAACCTCCCTGTGCTCCCCAGCATTCAAGAACATATTTTCCAGGCTCAAGGGTTACAGATTGAGCTTTACCTGTATAAGCAAAATTCAATACACTCTTTTCTGAGTTTCCACCGTACACAGAAGATACAGAACAAACAGCAGTACAATTATTATCACATGAAGCTTCACAAGAAAAGCCGCATGAATTATCACAAGAACCACCACATCCACCTGTACAGGTTCCTTTGCATCCGCCAGTGCAGTCATTGGCGCAAGTGGTAGTGCAAGTAGTATTACAAGTACCAGTGCAGGATCCAGAACAGGTAGAATCACAACCATAACAACCAGTATAACAACCGGAATCACAATTTCCTGAGCAATTACTTGAGCAAGATCCACCACAACTGGTGCAATCGTTGGCACAAGAAGCAGTGCAAGTATGCTCGCAATCATAAGCACAAGTAGCAGTACATGCAGCATTGCAATCATTAGAGCACCTTTGAGCACAGGCGCTTGTACAGTCTCCATCACAGTTGTTCCCACAGCCAGTGCATCCGGTTACACAAGCATTTGTACAAGCTCCAGTACAGTCATTAGCACATTTGGCAGTACAGTCAGAACAAGTACTTCCTGAACCTCCCTTACAAGTTCCATCACAATATCCAGAACATCCACCAGTACAGTTAGTAGAGCAAGAACCACCACAAGAACCACCACATCCACCAGATGATGAATGAGTGCAGTTGGTAGCACAAGAAGTTCCACATCCATTACTACAAGCCATAAGCCTCACCTTCCTTTCAGTCTTTTATTCATAAGTAATCCAAATATCTCCATTCTTTCCGTCACTAGCTGCAGGTTCCGTTGTTGAAAGATGAATACCTATTTCAGCTAATGACCAACTTACGTTTCCAGATCCATTTACAGATTTACTTGTATTTCCTACAGTAACGGTTCTTGTTGTTCCCCAATTAGCAGTAGTAATATTAGCTGTACCATCAAAATTCGTACCATTAATAGTTCGTGCGGTTTTTAGTTTTTTAGCAGAGCCGCCACTACCTGTTCCGTGAAATATAATCGGCATAGTTAAGCCCTCCTTTTATAAATCTATGTGTTTCCAACCAGAGTTCGTTTTTACGTATAATCCATATTGTGTTGGGTTCAAATTTGTAATTCTGCAGAATCCATTGCCTGTGTGACCAGTTTCTGCTGATCCTGTAGGAGAAGTAAAAGAAGTGTTTCCTGCGATAGTCTGAGCATTTGTGAGATAATGAGTAGAATTTAGTAGACATCCGTTAGGGTAATTTTTAGCTGTAGAAGAGGTATAAACATATCCTGAGCCTCCTCCACCCCAACGTCCATCAGAGTCAGAATCACTGTCATAGGCTCCGCCGCCACCGTACCAGCCGCCTCCTCCGCCACCACAAGAGTAGCCGGAAGCATTTCCGCCTTGACCAAAAGTAGCCTGAGTGCCTGTACTCCAAGTTATACCACCTGCAGTTTGTGAGGCACTACCGCCAGATCTATTTTGACCAGTAGTATAAGAACCGGTAGTGTTATTATAATAGCCATCTCCACCATATTCTCCACCGCCACAACCACAAGGATTAGCATTGGCACTTGTTACACCAGCTCCGCCGCCACCTCCGGCTACGATAACTCTTGAATATAGAGAATTTTGACCTATACGAACATCTGTAGCTCCTCCACCACCTCTACCAGAAGAAATACCAGTTCCTCCACCATTGAATCCTGCAGCAGTAGAAGAGGAAGATCCAGCTCCGCCAACAGATACATAAACAGTAGTCGTTTTAGTAAGAGTAATTGTGCCTTTGGAGTAACCACCGTATCCGCCTATGTAACCACTGTAAGTTCCTCCTTGACCACCCCAGCATTCTATTGTATATGTACCTGGTTTTAGAGTCTTAGATTGTGTAGAACCTGTGTAATTAAAATCCATTATGTCATTATTAGCATGAGTAAGGTATATTACATCTGTTAATTTAGTGATTCTTACGTAGCCATTACCTGAATGGCCTGTTTCTGTACCACCTGTTGGTGAAGAGAATGATTGGTTGCCAGCAATGGTTTGAGCATTAGAAAGATAATAAGCAGAATTTAATAAACATCCAGAAGGATAATTTGAAGCAGTGGTAGGAGTATAGACATAACCTGATCCACCACCAGCAGAATCACAATGTAATCCACCTCCGTACCAGCCACCGCCTCCACCAGGCGCTACATCTGTAGAATTACTGGCTGATGCTCCACATCCGAATTTAGCTTGGACGGAATACCTATTAGGTTCCTCTGATGATCCTCCTGTACCAAAAGTAGTTTGTTTTCCGCCAGTGCCATGATAAACGCGGTTTGATAATCCATCTTGTCCTGTAGTACCTCCGCCAGCACCACCATTAGCTGCATTATTACTAACGTCATATCCTGCAGATCCTCCGCCGCCTGCAACAATAATTCTACTTAATAGTGAGTTTGTATCTCGAATGTTATTTATAAAATAAGATGAGTGTGAAAATACAGGACTCATTAAAGAAATATCAGAAGCTCCACCGCCTCCGCCACCTACGCCAGAGCCGTTAGTACCATAACCATCACCGCCGCCATTAAAACCACCAGCAGTTCTAGTATTAAAGACGCCATTTTGACCTTGCCCTCCTACTGTTATATATATAGTGGTATTAGTTGAAACATTTAAAATACCAGTAGAATAGCCACCTTTTCCACCATTACCATAAGTTCCGTTTGATTGATTGCTATTTCCACCTTGTGCTCCCCAACACTCAAGTTTATATCTACCAGGAGTCAATGTAGCAGTCTGGACTGATCCAGTATAATCAAAATTCATAACTGCACCATTAGAATTAGCAGAACCAATACCGTACATTTTGTTATTATTTAATTTGAAATAAAATGCAGTAGCCTTTTTCATTGAATTGTTTATTCTGGTATATAGTGCCGTATTCTTGCATTCAATAACAGTAATTCGACAATAGCCGTTACCAGAGTGCCCTGTCTCAGATGAACCTGTGGGAGAAGCAAAAGAATTATTGCCTGCGATTGTTTGTGCGTTAGAAAGATAATAAGAAGAGTTTAATAAACAACCTGATGGATAGTTTTTAGCTGTGGATGATGTGTAAACATAGCCTGATCCACCCCCACCACCTTCAGAATCAGATCCAGTAGAATATGATGAAACGGAGTATCTACTCGCTCCACCGTACCAGCCGCCACCACCAGCTCCACCATTATAGGTATTTCCACCAAGTCCAAATCCAAATGAATTAGTTCCACCAGAAGTTTGAGAAGCTTGTGTTAATGAAGTGTTCCCAGATCCTGCGCCACCGGTTTCACCACCACCGTATCCGCCAGTTTCGTCATCTTCACCTGAACCACCTCCGCCGCCTGCAACAATTACTCTTGCATATAATGAGTCTTGAGCAATTCTTACATCAGTAGCTCCGCCACCACCATTTCCAGGTTCACCTGTACTCTCGTGAGAAGCAAAACCACCGCCATTGAAACCTCCTTCAACTTTCACATTACCTGTAGAACTAGACATTCCACCTTGCCCACCGACATAAATATAACAAGTAGTTAATTGTGTTAAAGTTAGTGTTCCAATAGAATAACCACCAAGTCCAGAACCTGTAACTGTAGCAGAAGCACTATCTTGGCTTCGATTTCCACCCTGAGCACCCCAGCACTCCAATTTATATGTTCCTTTAGGCAATGTTATACTCTGAACAGCACCAGTATAATTAAAATTTAAAATATCACCAGTTTTAATATTACTCATCGCCATACACCACCCACATATCACCAGGTTTACCATCAGTTGTCTTAGGTTCTTCAGTAGAGAACGTTACATTCCTTAACTGAGATTTCATAATATCTGACTGATAAGCAGTTACAGCTCCATTAACGACCGGTTTATTCTGTAATCCATTATAATCAGTTGTACCCGGATCACCTTTGTCTCCATAAACACCTATAACTGTTGGAGTAGTGTACAGATGATTATTGTTTGTCAAAACAAATTCATGATAACACCACAAATATTTGTTTGTAGATGTCATAACCTGAGCAGAAGTCGCCCATCCAGTAGTTGATCTGGTCACTCCTTGCGATTTAGGATTTGCAAGATAATGAGGGATAACACTTGATATGCCGACTCCCTGATCACCTTTAGGTAATGTAAAATTCAATATAGCATCTGTATCGGTGCCAGAATTAGTTACTGCAGCTGAAGAACCAGTTTCGGCAGTACCAATTTTAATAGTTGCATTCTTACCAACTCCGGCAAGACATTGTTCACCTTTATAAATTGCCATGTTATCGCCTCCTTTTATAAATCATTTCTTATAACAATAGTAATGGGAATATCTACAGTTGGTTTCTCGGTTGCTTTTATAGTAATTTGATTTGTAGTCTGTCCTCCGTCAGCTAACATTGCATTTTGGTAAGCTTCAATAGCAGCAGATGAAGCATTAGAAGCATAATCTATTTCTACAATATTTGAAGAAGTTACTCCAGATACGGATAATACATAACTATATGGGGCAGAAGATCCAGTCCATTTACTTGCTGTGAGAGTAGTATTAACAAGTGTACTTTTCTTTGCATATGTTTTTTCTGATTTAGTACTTGAAAACGTACTGTTGGCTGTTACAGATGAGTCGTTAATAACATTTACAGAATCATATTCATCAATAACATTGTAATAGGTATTTGCGTTTAAAGTTCCAGCTTTCTTTTTTGCAAGATAATCAGCCTTTGTAATTTCAACAGGAACATTAAGTCCCATCTGAGATAAAGTAATGTCGGCAGTGCCATCGAATGAAGCACTACCAATCTTTCTTGCAGTAGCTAATTTTACAGCTGCGTTCGCATTTCCTCCAACTGAAGATGATCCAGCATAATTATGTGTATGTCCAGTAGCAGATTTTCCATTTAGGGCAGTTGTAATAGCATTTTGAGTCATGGTGCCATCTGTAGCAGATCCTGTGGAAGTATAGAGTTTAGTTGTACCGGAATAGCTTGTAGTACCTACAGAATATGTCGTATTTGTAGGAATTACCCATGTACCATCTGCACGAAGAAATTTTAATTGTTCTCCTATATTAGGTGCAGGAACAAGACCAGCACTTCCGGCGGAAGAAGAAGTAGCACCCTTCATGTTTCCATAAGTATGATCGGTAAATAATGCATCTGCAGGCACTGACTTACCAAGTGTATATGAACAAGCTATTGGCTTACCACCTGAGAAATATACTGGCTGAGTTGATGATCCAGCATTAGAAGTAAGAGCAGCGGCAGATGATGCGCTACCTGCAGAAATAGCATATTTAACACTTTTTGTGGCATCAGCAGTATTGTCAACGTTGCCTAATCCGACTTCACTTTTAGTATGCGTATGTACTTTTGTAGCTTTTTCAGCTAATTTACTATTCATCTCAGTCTCGGTATAATAACGTTCATCATGATTATGAGATGCTGGTGGATAGCTGCTAGGCTTTTCAGTAACTCCAGACCATGGTACAGAAGTAGCAGTTCCGGCAGTATATACTGAATAACCAGCCTCAGAAGATAATTTGCTCTCATCAACAACATAATACATTTTTTCAGTCTTAGTTACTTTTACGGTATCACCAAGCTGAATATTAGCAGTAGTAAGTTTAAAACGTGCAGTATCATCTTCAACAATAACCAGACGTTCTAATGCTCCATGGGGAAGCCTTGCAATATCAATTGTTCCAAAGAGTTTACTTGCGTTGAGAGAAGTAATAGTTGAATCATTATGATTATGCGCAGAAGGAGTATAGGTAGAAGGTTTTCCTGTAATGTTACCCCATGCGACACTACTTGCAGTCGCAGCATTTCCTGTAACATTTACCGTCAGATTATTAGTAACAGGATTATATTTAAACTTATCGCTGTATGCTCGCTTTGTCTCTGTGGTAGAGTCAGAAAACCAAACATGTCTAGCTGCATCAGCAGTACCTTCTCCAGCGGATACATTTGTAGCTGTTCCTGCAGTAGTTGCACTATCAGCAGTAGTTGCATGTTTTACACTCTTATTTGCATCTGCTGTATTATCTACATTACCAAGTCCTACCTGAGCTTTTGTATGAGTATGCCCGGCAGAAGAGTAAGCACTTGAATTTGTATATGCAGCAGATCCTAATCCGTGAACAGGAACAGTAGTTTTATTACCATCTACAGTGAGTGTGATTTTTCCGTTTTCAGTACTTTCTGAGATAGCAACAGACTTTACGGCTTTTGCTAGAGTAATATAAGTTTTGCTTGAGCTATCCCAACGATAAATAGTATTCGTAGCAGTATTTATATAAATAGTATTTATATCTCCAACAGACGGAAATAACTTATTGGAAGCATATGGAAGTATTTCTTTATGATTAGCTATACTTGTCTTCAAATAACCAACCAGTTCTGTTAATCCAGTGAGATTAAGAAATTGTTCTTTCATTTTGCATTAGTCACATCCTTCCATTTTTATTTTTAAAATAGAAGGAGAGCATTGCAGCTCTCCTCCCAATAAAATCAATTGTATTTTTACGCAGTAAATAAACCTTTGATAGACGCACTTGGAATTGCTTCATATCCATCTCCAACAAGCCCCTTAAGAGCGGTGATATCAGATGTGTTCTTAGCAATCTTCGGTTTTTCAGTAGCAAGATCTTTTTCTACAGCAGTAATTTTGCCTTCTGCTGTATCCATTCTGCCTTTAACAGCAGTAATATCTTCTGCATTCTTTTTATCAGCAGCTTCTAATGTAGGTAATTTCTTTTCAAGAGCATCAATTCTACCTACAGCAGCTTCAAGATCAGCAGCTTTTGCATACTGAGAAAGATCAGAGTCTGCGAGAGCTTTAGATACATACTCAGCAATATAGCTTACAATATCTTTGGATGTAGCAGATTCTGGAAGAGTACCGATAAGAGTCTTCAGCTTTGTGATATCCTCTTTATTTGTTTTGATCTGAGAATTCATTGTAGCAGCATCAGATGTATGTGTAGAAATCCAATCAGAAATCTCTTTCAGTGTATCATATGCTTCTGGAGCATCTGCAACGATTTTAGCGACTGCATCTGCAACAGCTTTCTTTACTGATCCGTCACCAGTGCCATTCAGTGTTCCAATAGCTGCTGTATTAGCTGCAACGCTTGCTTTTAATGCAGAATCATCATACTGACCAGTAGTAACAGCTTCTTTGATATAAGCAACTACATTTTTAGCTTTTGCATCAGCAGGAATGGTACCAACATAAGACATTACTTCTGTTTTTGCTGTGTTAGCAGCGCCAGCAGCATCGAAATCTGCAACAGTCTTTCCAGAATCTACCAGATTACCATTTTCATCTAATCCTGCAAGATGACCTTTTACTGCACCTTTTACTTTGTCAGCTTTTCCTGTCGGCTGAGGAATAGTAATAGTAAATGCTGCTTCATCAATAGTTACTGGAGCAGTTTTTGTGTAGAAATAAAGTGTGTATCCGTCTTCTGACTGAGATACTGTTTTAATTGAGTTTTTGACAGCCTCACTGATTTTAGAGTCGATCTGTACGTTATGCAGATTTAAAAACTCCTGAAGATTAGAAAGTGTAGCGAACTGTAATTTTGCCATAATTAGTTTCCTCCTTGAAATATATTTGTTAAATCTTCGGAATCAATACCTCCGAGTTTTCGGTCTAAAGCAGAGTCAATATGTTCATCTAAAACATCCAGAACAGTTTCTTCAATGATATTTGAAACATATTCTTTTACAGAATCAGCACTTGCAAAATTCTGTTCATTAATCCAGCTTTCAGTGACATAACGATCAGTCGTATATTCACCATCTTGCTGAATGAAATACAATGTAATAGATTTTCCTTGCATTTTTGTGATTGTTGTGCTGGAAGTATCAGCATCATGAGATACAAGATACAGAACATCGTCTGCAGAAGATTGAACAGTAGTATTGTTTCCGCCAATGATACATTGGCCTTTTACTTTATAAATACCATCATCGAGTGATGATATCTTCACAGGAACAGTAAGTGTACCTATAAGATTTACAATAGGTACGTCAAATAATTTGTTATAAGATAAGCTGTTGATATAGTCTACAACAGTGGACTTATCTTCAAGATTACCGATTATATTATCTAAAAGAGTAGAAAGCTCAGAAGATTTGACATAATTATCCAATCCGATTGTTTTCTTGACCTCTTCAATAATATGATCTTTATCTTCATCAGTCATAGATATGTCATAAGAGAAAAGCAGTTTATCTCCAGAGAAAAACATAAGATTTGATCCGATGCATTTTACATCTGTAATCTGTTTATCTCCTTTGACATATTCTAATGTGTTGTCGATGGTCACCCACGCTATACTCTTACTGTCTTGGATGTAACAAAGTCCTGGGTATTTTAGCACCCCTCTTTGTAAAGCCTTTTCTGCAATTTGCTTAGTTGATGCAGAATACCAGGTTGGAATTAACGCCATGCTGTGATCACCTCTTCAATTTGTCATATTCATATTTTGAAATTTCTTTTATTGCATAAATGTCATTATCAGGCGGAAAATTATAGAGACCTTCAATGTGCCATCCATATTTTCCGTCTGAACTTAAAATAGCCTGTGCTTCTGTGATATCACATAGAAGCAACAGACTATGTTTTTCCTGATATTTGATATACAGGATATGATTAAGGACATCTACGACTTCATCATTTTTGATTACTTTATAATACATGTGATATCCTCCTTATAAGAGGGGAATAGTTACCCCTCGCATGAAATTGAGAACATAAGTAAAATTCCAGAATTCTGTCCTGGATAAGAGAATCCATATGTTGCACCAGATTCATTAACCGTATACAGCCAGTTTGCAACTGTAGCATTTGGAGATCTGGTCCAATAAGATTCATACTCTGCAGGAGTAGAAGATTTTGCTTTCTTTCTGGTATCATCATCTGTGAAATAAGCAATAGGAGCATTTGTTTCAGAAATATATGGTTCAGAAGTAGCAGTAGGATCAACTTCGTACAGAGATGGAACATAGAATCTGCAATTAGATACGGATGTATCATTTGATTTATTACCAATAGAAGAGTATACTTTCACAGGTTTGATCAGAGCTTTCCATAAAGGAGAAATAGCTTTAAGCAAACGTGTATTCAGCCATGTGTTCAGAGAAGATTCAGCCCATCCACCTGCATTTGTGCTCTTATTATTATAAGGCTTTTCAGTACCTAACAGGTTTGAAGCAACAAATGTAATGTTAGCTCTCTTTGAAGCAACGTCAGACAGATAATATCCTTTAAACTTAGCCACTTCCATAGGGATTACTTCGTGGATCCATGCAGCAATATCCATACATTGTTCTTCACCAAGATCTGCGTACCAGACTTTAGCCCAATGTATAGTGCCTTTTGCAAAGTTTTCATATGCTCCATCGTCAGCTTTAGAACATCCAAATACGAGAGTGGAACTATGCTCTGGAATCCTGATCGCATTCAGAGTAGTAGAAGATACTTCTTTCCCAGTCATGTTTGAATTGTACACATAAAGCTTCTGACTTCCAGCTTCATGACGAAATACAATAATCTCTCGGTTTGTTCCAGCAGATGGAGTTATACTATCAGTATTCCATGAGAAACGAGGTTCCTGAGAATACCAAAGTCTGAATCCATTTGAACCATCACCTTGAAAACACTGAGCAAGAGTGGAGTTTACACTATTTCCTGAATCAAATTCAAAGTCAATAGCAATTGTAAAGTCTCTGTCTTTTTCCATGATTTTTAATCCGGTGTCAATATAGTTTGTTCCATCAAATTTAGTCGCAGCTGAAATAACTTCATGCTCTTCAATGTCGCCATAGCTATAATCAACACCAAGTTTGAAATCTAATGTATCTTTTAATGATAATGATTTTGCTTCAAGTCCCATTTTCATAAGAGTATAAAGCTCAACCTGTGTCATATTGGCCAGATCCTTACTATCAAAGTATCCATCTACGTATTCGCATGTTTCATATACTGCATTGATCGTTTTATTTCCATCGACAAATCCTGACTTATCCCATCCTTTAAACAGATTGTACTTATAAGCAGATTCCTCAGCAGTATATACAGGAGTATCACCTGTATATTTTACATAAGAACCATACTGGGCAGTAGATTCTTGAAGAGATAATCCTTTAGAAACATATTTTACAGTATATTCACGAATTTTACTGTCATATACAGCAGTAATAGTTCTGTCAGCAAAGATTCCTGTCATTGAACCTTCCCATCCTTTGAAGGTATAATCAAGCTTAATTGTGCTTTTCTTTGTAGGAACAGGAATCGGATTAACTTCTCTTGTAGTAGGATCAACAGCGTTTCCACCTTTATCTACGTACTGGATATCAAGGATAGTATTACTTTCATCATCATTTATAAATGTAACTTTGAATTGAGTAATGATTGAATCGTAAGTAAGAACAAGGTCTGTCCAGATTCCAGGTTCATCTTCAGAACCAACAAATTCTTTATATTCCTGCTGTCTGACTACAGGAACATGAACAGATCCAGTAAGAATTGACTGCTCAGTAGTAGCGCCATTATCATCAATACCGGCAAGTTTTGATAATTTCAGAAGAAGCGTAGTATCATCAAGATTCCATGAGATACCAGTAATTGTTACGGTACGAAGAGTATTAATAGCAGCATTTAAGATAGCAAGAGCATCTACGATAGAATTCTGACATACAAATGTCTGTAAATTATCGTATCCTGCAACCTTAAGATCAGTTAAGTCTTTGAGGTTCTTGAGTGTAAGAGTGTTGATAGAAGATGGGAGAGAAGCATGAGCAATCTTACCATGATTAGCAAATAATACAGATGTTACAATAGTTCCATCAGCATAAAGATTAATAAGATTTTCACATGCAGACAGGTTAACAGATCCTGTAAGATTTGGACAATTACGAATATCCAAAGTCTCAAGAAGAGTATTATTACCCATATTAAGAGATGTCATAAAAGTATTCTGATATCCAGCTGTATTATTACCAATGATAAGAGTTTTCAGCTTAGAAGCCTTTGAGAAATCATTATCATGAATATAACAAGCAGAGAGGTCATTTAGTGCCTCAATTCTTGATGCAGCATAGATAAGAATAGCTGTATCATCCATATTTGTTAAGTCCGTAGTAATCTGATATTCTTGTCCGGCTTTTGCACGTACCTGAGTAGTTTCTGGTGAATTACCATAAAGTACAGAAATATACATATCAGAATAAGGAATGATTTTCAGAGTATAATCTGGTTTAACTACAACTTTCTTAGGTGTATTACATCTGAACATAATCTGATCAGACTTTACATCTGTATGTAAGAATTTCGTTCCCATATAAATATGCTGGTCACGTTCCCATTGTCTGAGATGATATTTTCCACGTCCATTCATCATCTCATTAAGGAATCTTACTGTTCCAGCACGATATGTTCTTATATACAATCTTTCATAGTGGATTCTCCACAGTTCTTCTGGGAACTGATTCTGCCATGCTTCATACTCATTGATTAAGTGGGAGTCTGACCAACAGTTAGAGTCTACAGACTGATACATGTTTCTTAATTCTTGTGTAAATACATCACGTATTCTACACCACAATACAGATTCAGCAGCATTGAAAACATAACCAGATGAAGGATTTCCTTCTTCTTTATAGTCAGTATCTTCCTTACCATATGGGAATGACAGCTCACCTGAATTATTAATACCAAGCTGAGTGTCCATATCATATGCCCATAGATCAAATCTATAACCATTATGCAGAGCAGCCGCATCATCATCTATAGTATAATATTTAGCTTGATCACCCATAGTTGTAGCTTCTTCCTGAGTGATATAATGTTTTGCCCAATGCGGGAAAACATTCTTGGCTCTATTGTCAATCATACTATATCTGAGTGTAACTAAATAGAAATAGAGCATTGCATCCTGAATACACCAATCTTTTAAGCCATCTTTAAATTCTTTATCACTAGACGTAATTACAAACTCATAGAAGTCTCTCCAAATCTGTTTGTTATCTGTACGTATTTTCTTTTTTGCTTCATCAGAAGTAAGAGCAGAACCATCCTTAGAATCGCCGCAACAATCATATCTGAATTCAAATGATCCATCCCAGTTATTATACAGAGCATCATATGCTGTATTACCAGTTTTCCATTCAGCTTTACTGATAGGATATTTCATAGTTCCATCTTGGTTTGTTATACCGGTCTGGAATGCAGAGTTTGGAAGAGTATTGTCACTGATTTCAATACAGAATTCTTTCATATCCTCTGGATCATAAGCTCTTGTAATATCAGTCTTCTTTGAATCTCCCATATTACCGAGAGAGTAGAAGTGCCAGTCTGTATCCTGAAATTCTCTATGAGTAGTAATATCAGGATCAGATTCTTTAATAAAGATTACACAGTTGACAAATTCCATAGAGTTTTTAACTTTAGGATCTCTACGTACCGCAGGACTTTCATATGGTAAAAAGTCGTTGAATCTCTTCTGTCCTAATGCATTAGTTGCCATATTTGAAGATGCTACATTTACTTTAAAATTCCACCAATTATTTGGAACAGAGTTTCTTGTAAGACTAATTTTACCAGTTCCGTCCTCATATTTTGTCCCATCACCAAGAACTAACTCTGTCTTATAGTTAGGATCAAGAGGAATCTTACTATTGATCTGATGTACACCATCCGCACAACAAATAACATCAATATTTCTGGCAGCAAAACCATATTCATTACTTGTAGTTCCCTGTCCGGCGTGGAAACAGTTAATAAATTTCCAGTTATCTAATTTAGGATCCCCATTCTTATAAATACATTCCATAGAAGTATTTTTAACAAAATCCTTCTTGTCATTTGTGAAATGCGGCGCTTCAATTTTGATTACTCTTAGATTCGGGCAAGCATTAGCTACAGAATCTGGAGTAAGAGCATTGTTGTCATTGTAGATCTGGTTCCTATTATATCTTGCAATCATTTCATCTGAATCTCTAGCATCTGCAATAAAGTTAGCAAGAATGTCAGAATCTGTGAGAGAAGCAGAATAAGCTTTCATTCTATAAATCAACACATCACAATCCGGAGAACCAATAGAAATTGGGGTAGGAGAATACTGGTGCAGTCTATGAGAATTATCATAAATAAGAGGTCTTCCTCCAACTCCGTCTTCATAAGTCATAATGATAGAAGTTGCAGATGTGTCTTTTGTATCAATTGTATTGATATTATATTCAAATTCAATAATATCCTCTTCGCTATATGGAAAATATAAGCTGTCAGTAGAAGTGTTCACGTATGCTTCGTGAACATCCATTTTGATACCTACGTCAGAGCCTTCAGTACCATCAATACATGATAAGAAAGTAGCAGAAGCATTACGAACATTCTGAGTCTTAAATACAAATTTGAATTCAGAACCAGTCTGTTTCGGGTCTTTTCCGAAGAGATTATAATTAATCTGAGCAGTTGTTCCAGCTTTTACACAGAAATACTGGTTTCCAGAAGCATCAATCTGGTATCCACCATTATCCCAGTCAAAGTTATCTGATACTGAAAGAGTAATAGCAGAGTTATTTTTATCGGTCCAGAGTCTGTCGGTATCTCCATTGGATTTTCCAACAGGGTTAAAATCAAATGCTAAGTTGGCTGTGATTGGTTCAACATCAATATCAAGTTTAGTGATATTAACTGATAAAATCTTAGTCACTTTACGACATGAGATGGTCAGGTTATGTTTTCCTTCAGTGGATGACTTATAACTCCAGATTTGAGCAGAACGATTTACAGAAAGAGTACTCTGTACTTTACCATCAATTGATAGTTTTACAGAGGCTGGATTATGATCAGGATCATATACAACATATTTAATACTTGTTGCCTGGTACTGTTGTGCTGTAAATTCCTGTTGAGCACATCCAATAATAGGAGTTCTATTTGTAGGATCAACACAAATAATATCCTTACAAATAGTATTTGAGGTTATTTCTTTATTGTTAATTGTCGCAGTCATATATACTTTGAGTAAATGGCTGCCATGTTCCTGTTTAGGAATATTATAAGACATAATTCTACCGGAAGACTGAGTTTCAACAGTGCCTAAGTCTTTTCCATCAAGAATAAAATGAAGAGTCTTATTGACATTTCCGTAAGGTGTATACCTAAATACTACATCTGTATTTGTATATAACAAAGTATCATCAAATGTGCTTTCAAGTTTGAATTCTACAATAGTAACAGTCCATGTCTTAGTGGCAAGTGTCCCAAAACTATCGGTAATAGTTAATCTAATAGTATTTGCACCGACATTAAGATATTCAGTGATATCAAAACTATTGTTTCCTTGCGCAGCCGTATTCGTAGCTACAATAGTATTACCAACTTTCCACACAGCAGTACCGGCTCCAGTTGTATCACCAGTATTATCTACAGATGAAAAACTATATTCAATAATTGCTTTTGAACCAAGTAAGAAAATAGCATCTGCATTTGTGATTCTTTCAATAGTAATAGTAGTAGTATCTGAGGAAGATCCTCCACCACCTTCAATTTTAAAGCTTTTCTGGATTTCTCCATCCTTTAAAAATGTAAAAATACTATTTTCGTATGTAACATCGTACTCTGCAGCCGCAGGATTTTTTTTGATTTCTTCAATGGCGGCTTTAACATCTGTAATATCTGTATTAATTCCTTCAAACTGAGTATCATAAGAAGTCATATTTTGTTTCAAGATATCTACAGCATTTTTGGCCTCATCAGATTTTGTAGTAGCACTTTCTACTTTCTTCTCAATGTTTGAAATAGTAGTTTTTATCTCTGAGACAGCAGTAGTATTGGCATTTACATTCTTTTCGATTTCAGTTTTAGCTGTTTCAAGTGGACCAATTCGATTAGAGATTACTGTATCTTTCTCGTCCATTTCTGCTTCAAGTTCCTGCTTCAATGCAGCTCTCCACTCAGCAGATGGCTCAATAGAACTAAGTTCTACAGTCTGAATAATAGTTTCTCCATCTTTGAATACTAATGAACCTTTTCCATTGACAACAGAATACTCAACTATGAGGTTTGCAAGACTGTTAATAGTAATAGGTTCTCCAATAAGTTCCGTTCCATCTTTAAACACTAAATTTCCAGTTGTGTTGTCATATTCAACTTTTAAGTTCTTCAAACTGTCAATACCGGAAATAGCAGTGTTTAATTCTTTGACTTTTGTATCAACTTCTGTTTTTGTATAATATGCTTTCAGAGATTCAGTTACTGTTCCATTAAGATCATTCATAACAGATGTTTTTACATTTGCCTTTATATCATCTACATTAATAGAAGCAGCAGAAGCCTTTGCTTCATCTGCGTATTGTTTTGCTTCAGCTACATGACCAAGAATCATATTTACAAAACTTGTATACCAATCTTCAGAAGGTTCAATGATTCCGTCATAATTTAATCCTTGAAGAACAGTAAACTTACCATTTGGTCTGGTTCTCCAAATATAATTGTTTCCTTTTTCATTTACGCCAGTAGCCATAATTTCAAAAATTATATCTCCGGCATTTGCTGTAACAGCAGCATCAATCAACCAACCAAATCGAATATAAGTATTATTGGAAGCTACATTGATAACTGTCGCTACTTTACCCTTTTTCTCAGCTACAGATTCATACCTTATCTGGATGAGCATATCCATAAGATCCATACCATCCCAATATCTTGGAATCCTAAATGGCATATACTGGCTGTTTTCTTCCTGCATGATATTAATCTGTGTAGCATCAACGGCAATATTTTTTAAGTTATCCACTGTTGAATATGCATTGTCTTGATATTTGGTATATACTTCATAACGACCATCAGTACATAATGTATATTCCTCAGTGTCTACGGCTAACTCAGCACTCAAAGTCATTGCCGAATTAGCCGCAGCAGCAATTTTAGAATCTTTAAATGACATATCATGACTCCTTTACTTTAATAATTTATCCAGATCGACAACCTGATCAAGATGAACAACTCCATCCTGTGTGCCATCAGGATCTTTACCTGTCATATCTTCGGCTACCATAGCAGAAAGATCTTTTACAACGATACCATTTCCGGTATCTTCACCATTTCTGTCTGTTAAAGTGATTTTTCTGTCTTCTGTATTAAGACGAATATCTTTTACCATACCTTCATAAGTCGCTTTATTCTGAGCATTGAGATCTTTAATCATTCCTTCCATAGCAAGGAGCCTCTGATCAATTTCAGTAAACAATTCAGAAGGTTCATATTTATCAAATTGTACAAGTGGAGTAATATGAATAACACCTGATGTGGTTTTTCGAATATAAGAAGTGTATGTTCCATCTTCATTAGCAACAAGTTTTAAGAACGTGAAAGATACTTCGATATCCCCGGCTTCAGCAGTAAGTGCTGCATCGACAGGGATTAAATACTGAATATAATTCTGTTCATATTCAAGATTATTTATAATAAGTTGTGTCATTTTAATTTTGTCTGACACTGGAAGCTTATACTTCATATAAACAGTTGTATCTGACATATCAATCTGTTCCCGGTACATTTTACTTGTTACAATCTGAATCTTATCTACATAATTGCTTCTTTCCACAATTGATTCTTTGACTGTTGTTACAACAGTATTTTCATCTGTAATTTTTAGTGTATACATAACTGCCTCCTTCCTTATTTAGTCTGAGTTTTTTCTAAAGCTTCAATTCTAGTCTGTAGTGACTTAATAGTTTCCTGCAGTGTTGTGACTGATGAATTCGCATTATCAGCACTTTTCTTGATCTCAGCAGCATTCTGAGTCAAAGTAGTAATATTGTTCTGTATTGTTTCGATATTATTGGTCATGCTAAGTAATGATGTATTGATCTGTTCAATTGAAGTGTTAGAAGAAGAATCTGCAGACTGCAGATCAGAGATAGATTTCTGTACGGCAGTCATAGATTCTTTCAATTTATCCACATCAGCTCCCAGCTGAGTAAGTTTTCTTCCAACAACAAGGGCATCAGCGAATGCACCCTGTTTAGATAATGTCATATCTGATTCAGGGAGATTAGCCAGATAATTGTAATCATACTTAACAACACCAACAGAGGTTTGAATTCCCTGAATATATGTTGCCATTATTACTCACCTTTTTCTACAAATTCATATAGTACTGTCATATCAAGCATAGACAGTTTGTCTTCATTAGATTTAAGCATTTTCTTGAGAGATTCCTCTGGGATCATCTCAACATCAAGTTCACATGTTTTATCATAAATTTTCTGCAGACCTTCTTGAATTTCAGGGATGATTTTATCTTTTATGTCATCATTAAGAGCACGATTTCCTGTCTCATTACCGTTTTCGTCAACAATAGAATGTGAGTTTTCCTCTGTAAAATAAGAATCAACTAACTCCTGCTCAACCTCTGAGATTTTATCTACCTGCGCCTTAAGAGTCTTCAAGTTCATTGTATTCGCCCAGAATACATCAACATCTCCTGCGATTAAATCCGCACGACTCTTCATAGAATTTAATGTTTTATACATTGCCATAATGTCTGCATTTACAATAACTTTTTTCATAATCCTTGTACTCCTTTTATATTAATATGTAACTTTATTTTCTCTGACGAGTTCTTCAATAGCATCATTTAGATATGCTTCAAAGTCAGAATATAATGTTTCGATAGCCGCTTTAGAATCTTCTGTAATCAAAGCCTTAGCTTTATCAATAGCCATCTGTTTAGCAGTTTTCTGAGCTTCTGCATCAAACTTACCTTCCTTCTTCAAAGCATCTACATAAGTCTGATTAACTGTGAGCACTGCTTTACTAATAGCATCAGTAGCAGCATCTATATATTTCACGAGCTGATCATTCTCCAAGTTCTTTTCCTGTTCTTTAATCTTTACTTTTAGGAAGAGGATTCCATAAGTAATAAGAAGTGGAAGAATACCAGTAATGATCAGATATAATACGTCCTGAATACCCTGTTTAATATTCATAGTCATACCTCCATTCATCCTACAGCCTCATCTTCAGATACATGATCGAAGACTGGCTTTTCTTGTGCTTCTAAATTGCACATTGCAGTATCATAGGTAATACCTCCGACCTGGTTTTCTTTACTAGCTTTGGCATAATATCCTAAAATTGTAGGAATCAACGCTGCCGGAATACCTATGAGCGCATACATATAACTCGTATCTCCAGTGAGACTTATCATATGTTCACTAAACCAAAGAATCTGTAAGCAAATAGCAAAGACTACAAACACAATAAGCTTACTTGTATTTGGTTTTTTAAAATTGAATCTTTTAACCTTTGCTGCTTTCAGATTTCGTTTCATTTCAATCTGCCGATTTTTGGCTTTGATTTTCTTTAATTCAAGTTCATATTCTCGACTGGTCAAATATTTCACCTTCTTTGCATAATAAAAGACCACGATTGCTCATGGCCTCTTATTTATTCAGGAATAATTCCATATACGTATGTTTCAAACTCTGTAAAATCTTTCAGGACAGCCTCTTTATTTGTTTTAAATGCTTCACTATCCTGAATAGATTTATTGATATTTACATTTCCATCTTTACTAACAGATGCATTAAGATAAGCAACCTGCTTTGAGTTTTCACCTTCACCGATCATAACCTGACCGGATACATTTCTTGTTTCACTAATTTTTAACATAACTTTTCCTCCATTTTTTGTAGTCGTTGAGTAATGAGAGAGAGCTGTCCCTGGAGTATAAGAATTTCATTCTTAAGGGATTGATTTTCAGATTCGAGAGAATCAATACGATGATGGGCTTTTTGAGTCATGTGAGTATTGAGAGAAATGAATTCAAGGTAATTCATTGAATATTCATCAGTACGTCCAACAAAATTAGGCTTATCTAAAATAGCTTTTGTAACCATACTATAATTTTCTGATTCAAAATTATTTTCTTTTAAATGCCTTTCTGTTTCCCTTGCTCCAAATCCGAAATGTATTTTAGGTATTTCATCATCGTTTGGACGTTGTTTAAATTTATATTGAATTGGATTTAATGACATATAAAACTTGTCAATAGATGAAATAGTATTAATACTTTTAATATCATCTTTTATATACTCATCTGAACCACCGTTTAAAGCACCTGTATAATAAATATTCTTCCATTTATAGCTTGCATTTCCTAAATTTAAGCCCTCCATTTCATATGGACCGAAATATCTTGCAGATCCATTTGATGTAACTTCTGCATAACGATTTTTTTCACTATTATGATATATTTTCGTTACAGATGTATAATCTACAGATCCAGCTGGCCCACGTGGACCAGTCGCTCCTTGTGGCCCACGAGTACCATTTTTACCATCTTTACCATTGGTTCCGTCTTTTCCCTTAGGGATACTAAATTTAAATGTCAAAGTATCTCCTGCAGTGTTTACAGAAGTCTCTACTTTAGGATCATCGTTATAATTAACTTGACTAGCAGTTGCTTTGTAAGAAGCAATCTTTCCGCCACCAGAATTTAAAGATGTGTATGTGTGTCCACCCATATGAATTGCGTTTACATACAAACAATTAAATTTATTATTTTTAGAACCAATATTCATGGTTGCGCTTGCGTCTCTTTTGATACTTGTTATAACCGGGATTCCGTTTGTATTCTCATCAGTTTTTTTTTCAGTATAAATATTATAAGGCATAATACACCATGTAGCGGTAACATCAGCATCTTGCTTATCTACGTTACCAATACCAATTGCACAACCACCTTCTGTATTTGGAAGCAACGTATGATTATGTCCATATCCATTATATGAAAAATATTCTCGATTATCATAATCAAGATAGATTGGATTTCCAGAACTATTAACTTCATATGGTGTCCATTTCATATTCTGATAAGGGATAGATCCTGTTTTAGTATCTATAACAAATTGACTTTGTACTAAACAATTGCTTTGTATTTGCATAGGCGCAGTAACAAGGAGAGTATCCCCCATGATTCGCAAAGTATTTCCCCCTCCAACATCTGTAGATATCATATATCCGCATTCATCACTTAGCCCGAATCTTAAATCACCGCTTGTAAGTCCCCAATTAGTAGCAGAGATGATTTCTCTTGAATCAGTAGGGTTACCGTTTACATCATTATAATAAATGCTGTAACTTCTTTTTGCAGTCATTGTTCTTGCGGTTACATTTCCGGCGAAAGTACCAGAAGAAGCATAAATAGTTCCAGAAATAATAGCATTACTTGCTTGTAACAAACCATTTTTTGACACTTTAAATCCAGTTGCCCCAGAGGGTATTTCTTGATCTTCATTTTGAATAATACCAATTTTTCCATCAATAGTAATATATCCACTAAGATCAGATGGAATATTAGGTCTATCGTCAAGATCATTATAACTTAGTCCGTTAACAGTTGAACCTGGTCCAAGTGTAAGTGAATTAGCAATTATATCTCCTGTAAAGCTTCCTGAAGTAGCTGTAATATGACCTTTAAATGTAGCACCTTGACTATTAATGTTTAGGTAATCACCCCAATGAATACCATCTGGACTTATACTTATGCTTCCTTTATTAGCAGTTAAAGAATTACTTGAAATAATCCATCCACCAATAAATCCATCATTAGCTGCAATCTTACCTGTAAACTCACCTTGATTAGCATACATCTTACCGTTAGAATCAACCATAAAATTACCGTCACCAAGAGCAATGCCATTGATTCCTACATATACATTTTTATTCGTTGAAATAGAAGAGAGATATTGAGTAGGAAAATCTTTTAATCCAGAATACAATTTTCCAGCTTCAATAACGAAACCTTTTTCGCCACCAATATAACCAGAATTAGCAGAAATCTTTCCACCAAACTCTCCGTCACCTTTGAAATGAGCATTTCCTGAAGTATCTATACTAAAGTTCTTCGAAGTAATAGCGCCGTTCTCCATGTCAATCAATGTTCCTGCATGGGAATAAAGAGGAGAAGTGTTTGAAGGATCTTTGTAATTATTAGATTTCAGTTTTCCTGTTTTGATCAAGAGAGCATTAACATTCTCTGTACTGATAGCTCCAGCATCAATCTGAGTCTTACCTGCAGTTGTGCCATTGGTATTGATTGCTGTAATCACACCATCAATATTGATCTGATCTGCTTTAATACCTACAACTTTAGATGAAACAAGATTTATAAAATCTGGAGTCAGCTCTAATTTAGATTCTCCAGTCCCACCAGTAGCAATAAGATTCAACTTATCAGCAGTCTGTGTTATAGAAGTAGAAGCTGCATCAAGCTTTTTATCTGTATCAAGCTTATTATTTGAAACCGTCTGAGTAATTCCATCAACAGTTTGTTTATACTCTGTATATTTTGTATAGATAGACGATCCGTCTTCATTAAACAAACTGTTTTGTATACTCTGTACGATTTGACCCTTTTGAGGATCAGTAATGTTAGTAATCTGCTCAGTTGTCTGGTCTTTAAATGAAGTATATTGCTGACCGAACTTTTTACCATCAAGGTATACCTGACTGATATCAATTCCACCTTGTTCATTCGGTTCTATCATAGTAAAACTTAGTTTTTCTTTATTGATTGTTCCATCAGAGATCATATTATTGACAATAGTGTTATCAGGAATACCTGTTTGAGTGATACCATTTTCATCAAATAATGCTGTCTTATCACCGTTCTTGACAACAAAATTAAACTTTCCGGTACCATCCTGACCAATCTGTACCCTAACAGCTCCTGTTGAATCATAGAACTGCTGAGTGCTATTCTTAAAGGCAATACCAGCTTTTCCACTAGAGATGATCATAAACTCATCAGCAGTAGCAGTATGAGTATTTAAGTCAGCTACGGTCATCTTCTTAGCAATAAGATCCGTGATTACTGCTTGGTCAATAGTTACATTCTGAGCAGTAAGATGTACTGCCTGGAGATTACCTACACCAGCATTTCCTGCCAGGAGATTTTTCACATTAATCATATCAGCATTAATCTGGTTAGATTCTATAATCTTAGCTGACAGCTTTTCAATATTTGCCTGTTCCGCTTCGAGAATACGAGTTGTGATCTTATCTGCGGAAATAAGTTTTACATCGAGATATTTCATGAAAGCAGTATCAACAGTAAGCTTATCAAATACACCTTCTTTTGCTTTCACGAGTTCTGCAATAATTGTATCAGCAGTAATGGTTCCGCCAGACCCGGTTCCTCCAGTGACAGTTCCACCTAACATTGAATTGAATAGAGGATTTGAAAAGATTTGTTTAATAGCTTCTGATGTGATGACATAATCAGAAGTAGAAGATTTGTTGACTGAGTTAACACGACCACCGGTTCTGTCAGAGGTCTGATTTAATGCATTTGTTAAAAATTCGTTATCATTTGTTAATTTTGATTTATATTGGACCATGTTGGAAAAAGTAACTTCCATAGTTTCATCCATATCACAAGGATTATATCTGATTTCTACAACACGAAGTTTTACATATCGTGTATCAGATAGTCCTAATCGAACAAAATCATTTACTGCAAGCTGATCATGATATTCTCTGAATTCTGGAAGAGCATAAATATTTCCAATTTCATCTGTATAAGTATATTGCGGATGAGATTCTACATATAATTCTTCTACAGCATCTTTATATAATGTAATCGCTTTATCGACTGCATCAACTGTGCTATCAAGAGTCGTAATAATAATATTTTCATTTGAATAAGTTGCTTGATTATACAGGCTCTTAATAATATACGTTTCCTTATCTGTAAACGCTGGATATTTTTCCTGTACCTTACCAAAATTTTCCATTAAAACATCTTTGGCAATCTGGTTTCGTTTTTCTTGAATTTCAGGTTTCTTAGCTGCATCATATTCAGCTTGACGTTCCTTTAATGCAGTTTCAGCCTGATCTTTTAAATTCAAATAATCCAGATATTTCTGATGCATTTGAGTGAAATATGCCTCTTCGTATCCAGAAAGAGGGTTATATCCGTCTGCATATCCATTCTTTTTTAGTTCCTTGATACACGAATCATATATGGCAATTTTAGTTTTTAATTCTGCAATACCGTATAATTTCCAATCTGTTTCATACGCTTTCATGATTGTTTCAGACTGAGTAAAGTATCCAAATTGAGATGGGGCATCTCCCATTTCAAGCTGCATACCACAGACAGTAAAGTCAGAACTTCCTGTAAATGCCACATCAATAAGATGTGATGTTAGATTGAAAGAAGTATAAACTCTTGTCCAAGAAGATGTGATATTATAAGAAATATTCTTTCTGTCCTCTCCGGTGTTATTATAACCAAGATAAAATGTACCGGATCCTTTTACAAAACAACTAAGAGTATATCTCTGAGATGGTTCGATACTGATATTGTGTTGATAGATACCACCATCTGTACCGGTTACTTTAACTCCACGAGTAATTCCGTATGCAGGTGCGTCATTAATTTGTACTGTTTGGAACGAAGAAGTTCCGGAACCTACCATATACCAATCTTGACCTAATACAACTGGATTTACACATGAGATGATGTTTCCTTTACCGAAACCCTCTATAGTTTCGTCTTGAGCTTGTAACGCAGCCACAATGGATGGAAGAGTATAGTTCATGATTGATTCGTACATAGGCCAATCGGATGAGTTTTTCAAATCTTCAAGATCAAAATTTCCTTCTTCATCAACATGAATAGACTCAAGACCTTTGATTATAGCCATGTTTGAATCATATGCATCTTTTAGATCTTCAACTTTTTGTCCGAACCAATTTGTCTGAGCAGTATCAATAGGGACTCTATTCATCAATTCAGCAAGAATGTCAAGATTTTTATTATACTCCCTAGATAAATTACAGTATTCATCTCTTCTTGATTCTATGTATTTTTGCCAAGCTGTATATTTTTCTTGTAGAACGATGTTCATATATGGTTCACGACAAAAATGAGAACAATCTGTAATTACAGAGTTTCCAAAATTTGCGAGATCGATATTGTAATCGTCAAGTCCATCAACATAAAATTGTGTTACCAAACTGTCGTCTCTTGATATTGTTACGCTATCTTGAATATTACGAAAACCAAGTACTACATTTGTATCTTTACCTAAACTATCCGGCTTATATACATTAATTAATAAATTTTCGGTATCAAATTCAAAAACACATTTATATGCAGGAGCAGCAGTTTGGGTGAAAAACGCATATACATTTTGATCGTTCACATCGAAATTACAGATTTCATTTGGAAGTAATACCTTATCATCATCCGGAGTGATGTTGTCTACATATCCGATCTTCCATCCAGGTACATCCGCATGTTTCAGCACAATATGTAGAAAACTTAGATCTTCATTCTCTGGATTATAAAATTTAATTTGATAAAACTTATTAATATCATGATTTTTTTGGTACATCATTTCATAAGAATCTTCTTCACCCATGTTAATTTTAAAATTTTTTAGTTTATATTGAGTAAGAGAGATTTCATATGATTCGGCGGTAATATCCTTTGTACATTGTGTTCCGTCATTTGTCTCTGTTGGAGGATCCATAATTTTATACCAGATTCCGTCACAATACAATTCCATCATTTCATCAAGTTCTTCATATCCTTGAGATTCTACGCCATCTACATATTTATCAACTGTGAAAGTTAATTCTGCAGTATTATTAGTTCTTAACGTAACAGAAACAGTAGAAGTATCAATTCCACCTAATGCACAAAAGAATCGTTTCCCAGGTTTAGCCAAATAAATGATTGCAGATTCTGTATTTCCATAAACATCATAGTTATGAGTCATTCTCATGCAAAGGCACCAACCTTTCTTGGTTCTCTGTATGATATTTCAAATGTAGCATCACCTGTAAATTCAAAGATATTTTCTCCGTAAGCAAGACGAGGCCAATAAATGTCATCTATATCCTCAATCCCTAAATCTTCAAATGAAACAATTGACTTTGTGATGTCGTAGATTTTTAAATTTCTACAATCTATATAGAAATCATCACTTTTTAATGCATTAATTTTCATTGTTCTACCATTATCGGTTTTATTCTTTATAGTAATTATCCCATGAGATTTTGGAGAAACTTTAATTGTGGGGTATACATAATCTTCCCAACAATCAGAATTGTTCTGAATAGAATATTCTCTAGGAAGAGTAGAAGAGGAAGTTGTTTTACATAAAATAAGAGGAGTATATCCCCATTGACTATCACAAGTTACTGTGTATGTTAGTTCATATGGAAGAGATGCATGTTCTGTAGATACCTCTGTAATTGTAGCAAAAAATTCGATTTCTTCTGAAAAATAATCGTCTCCAATAAATTTAAGAAGCCTTGGATATTGAGGGGATGTTAACCATGCATTAATGATTCTAATATTATTTGAAGTTAAATAATCAGAATCATTTGGAATAATAATTCCATTTTTTATATCAGCTGTATAATTCATAGAAAATTTTAAAATTCCATTATCTAAATATGGAGTATATGTTGGATCGTATTTTAAAATTCCATTTTTTAATTCTGGAACTACATTTTTGTTTCTGCATGGATTTCTCATTACGCCCATTTTGAATGAATAATTATCACCATATAATGTTCCGAACTGATTTTCTTTTGGTCGATATTTATTCTTTTCTCCTAACTGCAAAGAACGATTTACAAGAGTATCATTTTCTTCTATTCTAGTCACAATCAATCCATATTCGTCAGAAGTATGACCATTAAATTCAAATTGTAGCATTTTCTCACCTCTTTCATATATTTTTTAATATTAAAAGAGCTGTCTTAAAGACAGCCCTTTTAAATTAGCGAACTTTTTTCCAGTCACGTTTATTACGTTCAGTGATAATATCACCAATTTGATAAGCAAGTTTCTTAATATCTTGCTCATTATTGATTTTATCAACATTGATTGTAATATTACACTCACTATTCACACTTGTATCATTTGAAGACGATGGTAGAATAGTGGTAATTGGTTTCGCCATTCTAGCATTAAATTCATTCAGAGTAGCAACTGTAGGTTTCAGTTGATCTGTGAATTCTTTTGTCAAAACAGTTTCACCCGGATTTGCACCAATCAGCATAGAATCTCCACGCGGTATTAAAGCGTCCCCGCCGATTATATCAAGTATGCTGGCAGGAATACCTTTCCGTACAACACCACCTTTAGAGAATCCGTAGGATTTATATGCCTTCAGGATTTTATTTTTCAGAGTAGATCCCCAAGAATCATATTTCTTAACACCCGGAGTATTGATCTGAAGAATATCTGCAAGCTGTTGCATTTCTTTTGGTCCGACTTTCTTACCTTTAGCATTAAAATATCCTATCAAAGGACTCACTCCGGCAGGAACGTCTGTTGCACCATCTGGACGATTACTTAGAGAATTTGTCCAGTCCTTCAGATATGCTTTCTTAAATCCCTCAACTGCGGTATATGATTGATCGCTATGGTTTGCGCCGTTTTTATAAGCATATTCCATAGCATCTCTCAGATTATTGCCTGAAGTATCTTTAATGCCAGCTTTATCTGCGTAATCCTTGATCTTCTCATAATGAGAATCCGGCATTACATGAACGGTACAAGTAGCTTTAGCAAGACCACCACCGCCAATAGCAGTAATGATACATTTTCTTGTTTTAGACTCATCACGCGCCATTAAACCGTTCTTATTAAGACCTGAAGACACACCACGAACTGTACCATCAGAAGAAACTTTCGCAATAGATTCATCAGAACTTTTCCACTCAATATCAGAGTGTTCCGGTTTCTTTGGTGACCATGTTGCTTTAAGCTGTTTCTTGATATGACTGTATGTCAGATAAATATCTGTATCACTCAGCTTCAGAGTATAGTCTGTATCTGGTTTAATATTTGGACTTCCAGCATTCTGAGAAGATCCTGCGTTATTCATTGCGCTATCAAATGCACTATTACCAGCAGATGAACCGCCATAAGGCTTACTGGTGTCAATTTTTGTAACACCTTCCCATGCTTTTGTTGCATTTACAGCAGCAGTATTAAAGTCAGCTGCCTTTGTGATCATTTGACTATAAGTTTGAGAAACTTTCATGCCATACTGATCCATTACGTCACCCAAATGTTTATAGGTGCTGTCGTAATTTGCTTTTACATTAGAAAGCATGCTGCCAATAATAGCTTCTTGGAAAGCTGCATTTTTCTTAACAGCATCAAGAGTATTGTCTAATGCCTTATTTGCCTCATCTGAAAAATTCTCATAGCCGGTATTTTTCATATCGACTTCATGCTGATGCATTGTATCGGCCATATCGTCTTCTGCATCTGCAAGTTCCGCACGTAATTTTTCAAGACGAGCTTTTGAGGCTGCATTTGATGTTCCTTCAAGTGCAGCAATCTGTGCTTTTAATGCATTGATATCTTTAGTTTTCTTCTTTAGAGTTTTGTCATAATCGTAATATTTCTCTTTAGCAGAAAGAGCATCTTTACGTTTTTTAATATTCTCCTGTAACAGATCGTTCTCTTTAGTAACTTGAGTAGTATACATATCAAGAAGGTTCTGTTTAAGATCAGCAAGAGTAGCAGACTCTTGTTGCAAACTCTTAAGCATTTCATCGGTTTTAGTCTTATAATATTCTGGACCAATTGCACCATTTTTATACATTTCATCCAGCTTATTTAATCCCTCACGATAATTTGCTATTTTATCCTTAGTGGCGTCAATCTGTTCTTGAACCAATAAAATATTGGTCAAACCGTTTGTAGAGAAGGCTCCATCATCATTATAGAAACTCTCTGTATCACCAAGTAACTTCTGAGCAGTCTGAAGCTCAGATACAAGATTTGAAAGTTTATTCTGCGCTTCATCAAGAGGTTTAAATCGAAAATCAATTTCTTCTTGAGCTAATTGTTGCATCGCTTCTTTGGATTTAATAATAGAAGCAGTGAGGTTATCGTATTCCTCAATCTTTTTCTGCATCTCTTCATTACTCCAAGTTTTTGTTGCAATTTCCTCTGCAAGAAGCTGACGTTTTTCTTCATCAGCGCGAATAATTTTATCATAAGTTTTTAAACGTTCTTCATAATCATTGGTTGAAAGCTGATAATTAATATCATCAGCATTCTTTTTATAACTAAGAGAAGCGTCCTGCTTATCACCAGCTCTTTCCCAACGATCAATTTGCCATTGCTTTAAGTTCTCTCTGGTTTCTTCAAGAGCAGCTTTAGCTTCTTGGATGTGTGTATCAGCCTCAACAATAGACGTGTTCAAATCAGTTAGATTTTTCTTCATTTCCTGATAAGCTTTATCTTTTTTGTTATGACCATTCACATTAAGATAATCTGTCATGCTTTGCTGAACTTTATCTCTTTCTTTTAACATCCAGTCTTTCTGATATTGAGCATAACTTACTTGTTTTTCAAGATCTTTCCAATATACCGAACCAACTTTTTGAGATTTTCCGCTCTTTATACGATTTTCAGCTTTAGCTGCATAATATTCCTCTTTAGCTTTACGCTTACTGATAATCAGATCATAGGAATCGTAAACATTATCAACTTTAGATTTAGCTAAATCAAGTTTCTGAGTTTTCTTATCTCTATATTTTTGAACGGCGTCAAGATACTTGTCGTACCACTGTTTATATGCTTCTACGGCAGCTTTTTGATTTGCATCCAATGTTTCTATATTAATAGTGCCATCTTGAACTTTTTTCTTCAAAGCAGGAGTAAGATATTTGCTTACTTCGCCATTGTTTGCAACTTCTTCGGACTTCCTTTTATAAACAGAGATGCTTTCTTTAGCAGCCTTGATTTCTTTATCTGTATTTTCAAGAGCTTTATTATAATACTTTTGAGCTTTTGTATAATGACTATAATCACTTTCGGCAAGATCTGTGTACCTAGAAGTTATACGATCAAGACGATCCATAGCAACTTCAACCCAATCCATAGCATTATCATTCAGCTTCTTGATTACATTTTGAAGAGCTTCGCTTACTTCATCAGCCGCGTCACTTGTATCATCACTATTGTTTGATACCGCATCTGTATTATCTTCGATTGCATGTTGAAGACCAGAATTACCGGAGTTACCAGAATTTCCAGATCCGGCAGGTTTAACAGTTGCAGCCCCGCCTTGGAAGTGGAATCCCGGAGTATTACCAGCAGCAGCATAGGCTTTCATAATGCCTGGAGAAGTAACAGTGCCACTTGCATAAGCTCTAGCGTGTCCCTGAATAGCTCCGTGTTTAAGAAGAGCATCAGTTTGAGTAGTAGAGAATATAATGTCGCCCTTTTTCAGGTTCTCTATATGAGCACCGCCAGGAATTAAACTCCAAACACCATCACGAACAATTGATTCAGCGTGACCGTTGACACCCACTTCATTTACAAGAGCTTGCTGATCTTGTTTAATAGCAACATTCGTACCACTTGCATGAGCCGGTGTAATATTTAAAACATTGTAAGCACTTCCAGTAGACTCAGCTTTGAACGTACCACTTGAGAGTTTAACTTCTTTACTCAAACCGCCACTTGGTCCACCTGAATTTATCCAATTAACAGTTCCGGTAGCAGTGAATGAAGTTTGAACGGCAGAAATATCATTTCCCCAATGAACAGTACCATGAGAATAATGTTCGGTAGCAGCATAAACATCTACTAAACCTGTCTCATTAGACCATTTTACTTTTCCGTCGCTTTTTTTCTCTTCAGCAAGGTAAGCATCTACTTCTTTATGTTCTGGTTTGAAAGTTACAGTTCCTTGGCCTTGTTGTTCTTTTGTTAATGCTTGGAATTGAGTTTCGTCAATTTTAACCGATATAGCAGGTGTATCGCCTGATAAAGATTCCAGACTTGAACGTAGTTCATCGATTTTAGCTTTACCATCTTCGGTATTGACATCTACGTCCAATTCAGCTTTTTGAGCCAACTCTTCGTCGCTAAGAGATAATAACTTATCAATATCACCGGTTTTATCTACTGCAATCTGAACATGCATTTGCATTTCACGTTGATCAATCATAGATTGAATTGCTTTATATTCAGATGAATCTACGTCAAAATTTACTTTAATATGCTCTAATTCACCAATTTGTGATTGTAGTTTATCTACAGATAATCCTTCTATACTACTATCCACATCAAATGAGAGTTTAATATCCCCATCTGCTTGCATCTGACGCAATGAAGCCATTCCGTCCTGAGTAGCTTGATCCAATTCATCCAGCCCGGTCATATCAACATTAGGATCAATATTAACAACACCTAAAGCTTCAAGAGCCGGTAGAAGAGCAGTCGCCTGTTCTTTTGTTAGTCCAAATTGATCTGAAAGTCCCTGAAGAGCATCTTCAACATTACGAATACCCTGATCTTCAGATTCATAAGCTCCATTGCCTAATTCAATCTGGTTTGCTTCATTCCATTGATCTTTATCCAATGAATTAACAGCATCAATAACGTTCTGTAATGCTTCACTTTTCTGTTCCTGAGCATCTTTAATCTTATTAACCAATTCAACATCAGAATCAGAGTAATCTCCAGTGTTACCACTTTCAATTCCTTCGTTGACATCCTGGAAGTGTTTGATTTGTGAGCCTTTAGCTTTCGCTTCATAGCCCGCAATCAACTGATTGTATGCATCTTCGTCAACTTCGAAATTAGTTAATTTCAAACCAACTTTATCGGCCTGCTCCTGAATGGCCTCTATATATTTCTTACCTGCATCAGAATCCGGATTAATGTCCTGATCCTTCATTGCCTGATTCAGCTCATCAATGGCGCCTTTGGCATCCTTAATATCCTGAATCTTACGATCAACAGTACCATCTTTGAAGTCAGATATGGCCTGAGTAATACCAGTTTTTTGTGCAATTAAATTGTCAATAACTGCTTGTTGATCGTCCAGAGCGGATTGATTTGCACCACTGGCTTTCAGTTTTCCCATTTTAATCTGAGCATCAATGAGTTTATCGTCAATCTCTTCAGATTTCAGGGCACCTTCTTCAAGAGAAGATACAAAATTATTTGTATCGCCATAATCTTTCAATCTACCAAACATAGATTCGAATGATTCAAGACTCATACCCATAGCATCTGCAGCTTCTTGAGTATCAGTGAAAGAGTACATCCATTGCTGATTTCCATCCTCAAGAGTTTTATAAGTAGCTAATCCCTTAGCCTCAAGATCGCTTAAAAATCTCTTTGGACCGGAAGCATCATCAGTATAATAATTCTTAAGTTTGTTGTAGTTCTCAATGAAATTATCAGCATCTTCAAAACCATTCTGAGAGAAATATTTTGCAGCTGCTTTAAACTGAGGAGTACCAACTAAGCCTTTATCATACAGATCTTTTGCATTATCCAGATAACTCTTAGCTGTAGTATATTCATTGCCTTCAGTAGAAAGATTGTCGGCATTAACCATAGCTTGGAAATCAGAGAATTGTTTTGCCGCCTCCTGATACTGAGCAAAATACTGTGCCTGCAGATTTTTAAGATTTTCTAATCCTTGCTGAGTATAATCTTTATTACCTGCTGATAATTGATCCTGATAATCCTGAATCCGTTGTGCAAAATCAGAATTCATGAATTCATTTTGCTGTTCCAGATAATCCTTCATTCTTTCTGTGTTGATTTTCAAACCTTTTGCAGTGCGATCGAATACATTATCAACATGAGCATCTTTTAGATCACTGAATTGTGTTCTAAGACTATCCATTGTATCAGATGTAAGTCCTGTTTCTGTCTGCATTTCGCTAATAGCTGATGTAAGAGCAGTAACAGTGTTCTGCATATCAGTTACAGGAAGATTAAATGCTGTTTTTGTCCAATCGGCCTGAGAAGCCTTCATGTTTTCAATAGACATCTGAGAAGCTTGAATCTGATCTTGCCACTGCTTAATTTGTTCGTTATCTTCATCAGAAAGAGGAGATAGACCTTTACTATTTTTCAAAGCATCGATATTATTCTGATATTCTTTAATCTGATTATTCAAATTCTCAATCTGCTTGTCTCCATTTTCGATTAAATTGGTGTAATCTGAAGCAGTAGCTTTCATATTATAAGCAGATTTATTATTCAGTCTTGTCTGCTGATCGGAAGCATCAGTCTGAAGACGAGTCAGTTCTTTTGAGAGATTATCCAGATTTTTAGCTGAAGTATCCAACTGAATCTGTACTTTAGTATCTTCAATTTTGGATTTCCAAGTTTCCCAATCTGCATCAGCCATTGATGGATCGGCAGAAAGTTTTACGATTGCTTGAAGAGCAAGTTCATCATCACCATATAAATCCATAAGTTTGGAGACTGTGAATCCTTGATCTAATGTAATCGGGCCATTATTTTTTCCAGTGAAATTATTAGTCAATAGATTTTTCACTGTTTTCTTATCTAAGTCAAATCCACTCAGATCCATAGTATCCATAATACTCTGAACATATTTATCAGCAGCGGCAAGTTGTTTCGGATCAGTCACATCTTTTACAGAGTCTCTGATTTTACCGATAGCGTCACTTGCTTTATCAAACGCTAGGTTCTGTAATCCCTGTTGCAGATTATCAGTTTCTGTGGCAAGTTCCGGGAACTGTTGAATAAGGTCAGTAACATCTGAATTCTGGAATGTACCGGATTTGATAGAATCCATTGAAGATTTGATATTTGACATATCTGTCTGGAAATTGTCAGTTATTGTGTCGAGATCAGTTGCTGTATCTTCAGCGGAGTTTTTGAAACGAGAAGCAAAAGTCGTGTCATCAACAATTTCGGTAGATTTTTTAGAATTAAGATAATCTTCCCAATTATCAGAGATATCTTTTTTACCCCATTTCATTTTTTCTGGGTTAAGATTATTATCCTGAAGATAATCCCAGAATCCTTCAATATCTTCGTCGTTTTTATCTTTAAAGAAGCTATATTTTTTGCCAAAAATATCTTTAAGATTATCCTTGATGCCTTCAAGATTTTTAGCATCAGGATCAGCTATCGCCATAATTCCATCTGCCAAATCATCCGCATCAATTCCAGCATTGCTCATAGCTTCATCAAGATCTTTAGTTTGACTAATTAAATCCTTAATAGCATCCGTTCCACCAGATTTTCCAGCTTCGATTAACTTATCTTTTAGATTGGAAAACTTACTTAAAGCAAAAATATTATCCATTTTATCTGAAACATAATCAGAAGAATTGGTTAACATAGAATACGCTTTAAATAAATCATTGATATTGTTTGCAAGATCTTGTGTATTTTTCTTGTCAATCAAATTTCCATCTTCATCATAAAGATCCTGTGCATTACTTGAGATATCTGACATAACATCAGCAAGTTCAGTTTCATATGATGCGATTGTTTTATCTTTCGCTTTTAATTCAGCTTCTTTTCGTTCTGATGACCATTCTTTATTATTAAGGACATCTTTTCTAGCTTGTTTTTCATCCTCAAGCCCACTCATTAATTTTTGAGCATATCCAATATTAGTATCTTGATATACTGGATATGGTGATTTGCCAAAAAGTTCTCCTTGGAAGGTTCGCTTTTCTAAAGCTTTTTTTGCATCAAGAGCCTGCTGTTTCTGAGCGGAAGTAACGGTTCTTTTTTTTAATCCTATTTGTGTATCTAAAATAGAATCCTCATTAAGTAAATTATTTAATTCGTTATCTTCAGCGGAAGTACGATTGCTTTTAGCTCTTAATTCATAAACACGTTGTTTATTTGTTTCTTTTTGTGATTGAAGGTTGTCAAGATCTGATTTTTCAGTCTTATATTTCTGTACTGATTCTTGTAGATTCTTTTGTGCTGCATTATCAGTGAGTACATTATCCCAAAGCATTTTTCCTGCTTTAATACCTACTGCACCAATAATAAGAGGAATCATCATCGGAGCAATTGATTTAAATACTGTTGCAATACCTGAACCAACATTTTTAAATGATGCAAATAACCCAGCACTTTTACCAATGCCTTCATTTTGAACAATTTGATTCTTAGAAAGTTCTGATTGCATTGTTTCTTCTACCATTGAATTTTTGCCATATGCTTGTTGCAACATCCAAATAGACGTAGCGTCAGGTAGACTTCCTCTATTTTTAGCTAAATATTTTGCTGCATCATTAACGTTTCCAAAAGCTCTTAATGATGAAATGGTGTCACTTATTGATCCTCCTAACTTAAAAGAATCTAAAGCTTTTGCTAATGTAGTAGCTTTCCCGATTTTATTTAATGACATGATATAATATGTTATGTTATAATATTCAAAGCAAAAACTTTTTAGGGAGGTAATATTATGGCACTTATTAAATGCCCGGAATGCGGGGGGCAGGTTTCTGATAAAGCTCCGGCGTGTATTCACTGCGGATGTCCGTTACCATCCAATACCGCAAGTAAGAAATTTTATGTAAATATAAATGGGCGTAGCTATGACATGACAGAATTAAAAGAAATGTATCAAGCGTATAGTCCTGAAGATCAAGAGTTAATATATCAATATTGTAAATCTACATTTAAAAAATATCCTACATCTTATAATTATCAAGAATTAAAAAATTGTGAATATCGCGGATTAGATTTGATTCAATACGTAAAAGAAAATTTGAAATGGCCTGATGTTAAAGCATATTTAACATATAAATTTATTGCAAAATGTTATAAAAAAGATTTCGAATCATTTTCATTCGATACTGATAAATACAAACCCGAAGGATACAACCGATCAAAACTAATATCAGCAACATCTCAAAACGTCGTCCGTTGTCCACATTGTGGTTCTACATCAGTAACAACAGAAGAACAAGGTTACGGACTCTTCGGCTGGATTGGTGCATCTCAGAAGAAAAATCTCTGTCAGAAATGCGGTTACAAATGGTGGCCAGGAAGGTGATTAGCAATATCCATCTATATGATTTAATGCAGCAATAACTTGATTATTTGCATTATGGGTTTTATGATTAGATAAATAATCATCTACTGTAGGATATTCTATATTTTCCTGCTGTTGTTTTAACTCATTGATAACCATCTGTAATATTTTATATGATTCATTATATGTACAATTGTTTTCATGAAGCAATTGCGTAATATCTACAACAGTTGATAAAATTTTATAATTTGTATTCATTTTTAATCCTTTCTTATGGAGGTAATAAGTATGACGTTAAACGAAGAATGTGTAAGAGATGTTTTGATTTATTGCAAAAATAATATTGATTATCGAGAATTGCAAGATGGTTCATTTTCTCTTATACCTGTAACTTTTAAACAATTATTAGCATCGCCATTAAATCAGACATATGACAGCAAAGATATTATGTATACCGTCATGAAACTTGAAGAAATTGGGTTTATTAAAATTTCTAATAGAAATCCTAAGACCTCTCCATATATTAATGAGTGTTTAATAAATGAAATTACATATGTAGGACATAAATTCATTGATGCTACTGAACCAGAACCTGTTTGGGATAAAACTAAAAATATTGTTGGTAAAGTAGGGAATCATACTCTTGAATTTGTTGAGGGTGTAGCGCATGATGTAGCTGTAGAATTTGCCAAAGTTGTAGCATTTAAACAAGGATAATTGTCAACAAAGTCGGCTACATTGGGTACAACCTAATCGTGTTTTACGGAGAGGACAGTTACGGCAAACCGCAGAAACTGATACAACATATAAATCAGTTGGATTTTCTCTTAAGCGCGCAGCCAAAGGAGATTCCAGAAGCCCCAAGACGGCAAATTGGTTTTCAAACTGAATCTGAGACGGAATAATAATGTTATTATTTTTTGTTAAGCTAATCATATAAACACCTACTTTCAGAATGGAGTACATATGTATACTGAAAATTATAGCCCAGAAGAAATCAATAGAATAAAAAAGATTATAGAAATCGGTGAATCTCAAAAACAAATTAAGCAATCATTTTGGGATGAAATTAATACTCCAGATGTTCTAAAATTAAAAGAAGAATCAAATACTCTCTGGGAAGATTATCGAATTGTCGATAAAAAACTTCTAAGGAAAATTCTGGTACATAATAATGGTTTATCAATATCTGATCCTGATTATATAAGCCTTAGTATAAGAATGATTGGACACATAAATTCAAATCTGCCAGACGATTTTCAAGAATTAATTTCTGTCTCACAAAGCAAATATGCAAAGTATAAACCGGTCAAAGATATTTATACGAAAGCGTTACATAAAAATATTGCAAATTTATCATTAACAGTTACTCCTGAAAATAGCATATCAATGAACTCATATGGAAGTACACGATGGGTATTCACAGAATTTTATTATTCCTGTAAACCATTTTTAATTCTTGACATATGTGGATGTGAAGTTATTGTCATTCAAGATATTTTTCCTGGCAAATATTGTCAAACAGAATATTCCATTACAATGTCAGACCTAAAGAATAGGTCAGATTATGAAATACAAATCAAAAAACAGAATTTTCTTGACAATTTTAGAAAAGAATTAGATCCGTATGAAAAAAAATTACATTCAGCTCCATTTTGTAAAAAACCTGCTCCGAAACCTTTTAAAAATATCTATACGCTTTACGCCCAAACTGATTCAGAAGAATACGGCAGGACAAAACGATATTTAATCATCGGATGTATGACATATGAAAAAGAATGAACTTACGTTCTGACTTTACAACAATAAAGTCTAGTGATATATTTACTAATTGTAGGATAGCCGAGAGTGTGCCTCGGCTTTGCACACACCTACAATCATAAATATCAAAATCGGATGTTCTGTCCGAAATCAAAATCCACTTATATTTACTTTAGCCATATGGCAGAAGGGAGGTGGAACATGAAGAAAGAAGAACATCAATTTAAGCTTGCAAAGATAGCAATTAAAAGATTCTTTACGGTTTTAGTATTACTTGCAGCTTTATGGATGGTGTTCCAGCACAATCCAACAAAACTCGTGACATCAATAAACCTGAAAGAACAGAGCATTGATATTAATTGCGAGTTTGCAAGCGAGACACCGGAGAAGTAGAAATACAACTCTGGTAGTGTGGGGTGAAACCCACACAATTAAAGTTTTAAAGGTTAAATTTCAATAATTTAAAATTCAAAGCTTATCTTACAGACACTGCGCTTGATCACCGCGGTGTCTTTCTTTTATCAAATATAATTTCTCTCTTTCGCATAAAGCGATTCGGCAGAAGAGAAGTGCCGCTCATGGAACATTCATTAAAAGTATATATAATATACTCCGAGGAAGGGTGCTCTCTCTACTCCTCCTGATTATTAATATGTTTCCCTCGTCATTACTTGCGTAATTGTTACTAACGTTTCACATATGACTAAATCGTAAATCAGGTTGGTACGTGCGTTGTCACGAGCTTTCGCCCACTTCACTATGCGATCAGCATAGAATAGTGAATTCGACGTATTAATCCTCTATTTATTTTAAGTCGCTATTCTCCACACATTGATATGAATCTCTATGTAGATAGGCTCATTGTTAAAAATCGGAAAATAACGTGTGACCCTTAGATTTTTGAGTCAACCTACGACTGTTGCAAGACCTCCACCACTCAGGAATTTTAATCCTGCCATTGTTGCATTTTTTACTGTCATTGCTGCAAATACAGCAGTAAGTAATGCCGGTATTGGTCCAAGTGTTTTTTCAAGTGACGTAAATCCTTCTGTTAAACTATGTACAAATTCAAGAACACCATTTACAGTCCCTGAATTATAGAAATTAACCCAGAAATCCTGCATCTGTGTTTTGATTGCTTGTAGTTTACCAGCGGTTGATTCCATGTATTTTTCCTGGTTAGCTTCAGCATTACCATTTGCGGTTGTTGCTTCTTCTGCCAGTGACATGGAGTCTGTGAATGCATCAAGCATAGACTTGAATTTTGAAGTTTCTGTTTCATTTAACGAATTCGCAACATTCGTTTTGTGTTAATATATTATGCTGCTATATAATCAACAAATTTATCGTTTTTAAAATCAATTACAAATTGCTCCCATTGATCTTTGGTTGCAATATCACCATATATACTATGGAATAAATTATGAATATCTTGCCTTACACATACGCCAAGATATTTATTTTGTTTTTCATTAAATTTAGTCACGATTATTTCTAATTCTTTGGATGTATATTCGTCTAAATTTTTATTTTCCAAATTCAGTTCATATAATATATCTGATATAATTTGGTTAACAGGATATATATGATGCACATCAAATTTTTCACTTCCTGTTAAGACACATTTATTATTGCATGCATTAATGCTATTTTTTCTCCATGTATAAGAACGCCTTCTTAAATAATCATTTAAACGATTATTGATTTCTCCAAATGGATCAGACCTAAACAATCCTAGTCTTTCTCTCTGATATTTTACATTTCTTTGAGATCGTTTTAATTTGTCAGCTAATTCTATATCGGACATAAATTTCCAATTATTTTTTATAAAATCTTTTTCATCATCGGTCCACATGCAATTTAAAGAATAGTACGATTTCAAATTTAACTGAGATGCTTTCATTTGAATACAATCTTTTGTTTTATGACGCGGTAATAATTTCATGATTTCTATCATTGGGATCAGTGAATAATTTTTCTTTAGAATATTTATTTCTTCTTCAGTCCATGAATCATCATTTCTATATCCTAATTTAAATGCTTTTTGCTTTACCTGAGAAGAAGATTTTCGATTGCCAATTAAATCAGATATTTCCTCAAAAGTTTTACTATACATGTTCTCTTTAACAATTAATTCATCTTCTTTTCTCCAAAAATAAAAATCAGCTGAAAATCCACGCTTCTTTGCCATATCATAAACATTTTGTTTATTCATAAACGGATATTTCTTAAATATTGAGTCCCAATCACCAATTTGATAATACTTTTTAATATACTCAATATCTTCATCTGAATACTTTCTATATCGTGTTTTATCAGGATTATAAATTCCGGCATCTACTAAACATCTTTTAATAGCATCTCTGCCGAATCCTGTATTTTTCAATATTTGATTACAACTCATTCCTGAAAGATAAGAATCTTTGACAATTTTTTCTTGTTCTTCTGTTAAAATAATTTTTCTTCCCATAAATTCCTCTATATAAATAAATTTTATATTTATAATTTTTGATGTTATATTTGTTATACGCATATTAACACAACTTGCGCTTTTACGCAAGCATAGACTATTTCTTCACCTACCGACCTTTACGGTTTAGGGTGTCCTTTTCGATTTAAGGGGTTTTCACCCACGCCATTTGCGATTGCGCCCTACGATTATTGCTATAGATATTCAGGATTTCCACCTTTATTCTCTTGTCTATAGCTCGACGAGAATCTAGTCGTTGAACGTTCACCCTCGACTCAAGTACCGTATGATCTACGGAATACGTTAGGGTGCTTCGCTGCATGAACAACCAATCCTTGCGTTTTCAAACCTTCATAATCTAGTTTCCTGATTATTGTGGTGCAAGGCTCTAAGGTATTACCTGCAGTTAAAATCATTCCAGTATGAATTTCTTCATACAGAGGCTAGCTTTTAGCCTCGTAGCTGCTACATCGAATGCGATCTTGGCTTGCTGTGCATCAGTTAAATCGTCCCACTTATCTTTAAGCTCAGACATAACAGTAATGATACCACGATCAGATCCATCCGGATTATAAACATCTACACCTATAGCATGCAGAGATGCAGAAGCATTAGATAAAGTTGCATTGTCAACTTCGTCGGCATATTGTGGCATTTTACCGACTTTTGTAGTTCTTGTGATAATTGTCTTCAAAGCATTACCAATTGAAGATCCATCTTCACGAGTTCTTTCTGATACTTTAGCAGTAATAGCTGCAAGCTGTTCATATGACATACCTGCATCATAAGCAACCTGACCGGAAGCCTGTACAGCATCAGAAATAATTTTGATACCTTTAGCGTAATCAATTCCCACACTTCCGGAAACTTTATCCAGAACATCGACAATATGCATAGAGGCATCAGCAGCAGTAGTAGATCCATCTTCTAACATATGGAACTGCTGTAAAATACCCTGTACCTGATCGGCAGCAGTAGAAGCATCAACGCCACTTAAGTTACTTAAGATAGCAGTTGGTCTTGCTGTTTGCTGAATTTCAGAAGCAGTAGTATTCATGTTTGCATAGATTTTATAAATGTCCATAGTATTATCCAAGGACATCGATAAATCTTTTGCCATATCAATTGCAGAGGTACCAAGATTCTGTAATTGATCCGGCGATAAATTCATTGTGTAACTAATATTTGTTAAGTCTTTTTGGAAATTTAAGAAATCATTGAAGCCTTGTTTGGCCTGCTGAATTGCTTTCATGGTTACCTGGAAATAAGAAACATAACTTGCAATATCTGCAATAGCACCTTTAAAGTTTCCTGATACCATTCCTTTGATAGAATTACCAAATGAAGACATTCCAGATCCACTCTTAGAAACTAATGACTGTGTTACACGCAGTGAATCATTAAATTTATCAATATTACCGGTTAATGTTACAGTATTTCCGGAAATATCAGTGAATGTTTTTGTTACTTGACCAGTAGACTCATTGATTTTAGTAGAAATCTCAGAAGTCAACCCGATAGAAGAAGCGTATTGATTTAAAAATGCAGAAGCATCTTTTGTATTTTTTGTTCTATTTGCTGTCCAGTCAATTTCGGTTCCTTTATTTGTAACTTTTTCATACTTGGATGCATTTTTTGCAAGATTCTGCATCTTCTTGATAGTTTCTGTAGAATCTTTTTCAGCTTGCGCGGTTAATTGCTGTCTTTCTGCACTACCCTCAGCAAATTGTTTAACATCTTCATTATATTTACTCCAAATACCATTGTATTCTTCAATATAACTTTGAGCCGCTCTAAGGTAATTGCTATTTTTTCCAACAGATTTTTCACCACTGATTGCTCCAAGAGCCTGTTCATAATCAAGCGATATTTTACCTATACCAGAGGAATAATGCTGTTTCAGAGATTCATAATTTTTAGCAATTGCATTCATCTGATCAAAATATTCTGCAATACCTTGAGAATTTAATTTAGAAGGATTTGTGAAAGTATTTTGTAGATTTACAAGATCTGTAGAAATTCCAGAAAAATCACTTTCAAACTGTTTTGAAGCACGACCTGCTTTAGTGATACTGGAAACGTATTGACCAATGTCATCAGAGAGTGTTTTGAAATTTGTATTGAGAATATCGCTTCTCTGACTATTTGCAGTTGTTCTTAAATCAGAAATTGCCTGCTCCTGAAAATCCTTACCAAACTGCTCTATAACCTGATCTCGTAAAGAACCATAAAGCTGAGAAGCATAGGAATTTTTGCCTTTTAATTCAGCAGACTGGCCTGAGTCTAAAGAAACATTCATTGCTTTCTTCAGTAGACTAGCCTCAGTAGAACGCTTCAATTGATATGCAGTTTTCATTGCTTCTACTAAATCAGCAGTATAGTTATCTTTTGTATTTGACATATTGTCGAACTGTTTTTCGTAATTGTCAAATACTTTCTGATTTAATTTATCCACTTGAGCAGCATCAGATCCCCATACATTATCTCGGAAATCTTGTACTTTAGTAGTTAAAGTTTTTATTTTATTCTGAGCAGTAGTAATTCTCTGATTATAATCGTCCAAAGTGGTAGCAGATTGTCCGGATTTTTTAGAAAATGCTTCTTTCTGAATACTACTAAGTTCTTTATAAGCTTCGCCCAATGCTTTTACATCAGCAATAGCAGAAGTATATCTATCAGTAAAATCTTTGGTATCAATTGCTTTTGTTTGTGCTGCAATATCATTTTCGATATCTGTTTCTACCTGACCGGCACGACTTTTAGCTGTATTGTATTGTTTTACAGCTTTATCTCCGAGAACCTCTCTATGCTTATCAATATATTCATCTGCACCTGCTACAGCCTGTTTATATGCATCTCGTTCTGCGGTAATATTTTTGATATAATCAGAATTTTTATCACTTTTTAAAGCAGTACGAAGTTCTTTATTTTTCTTTTCAAGATTAGACATATCTGACATAATCTGAGTATACTGATCATTTATTTTTGCAGTTTCTGAATTTTTTGCAGCCTCATCAGCCTGTTTTTTTGCAGTAGACATTTCTTTAGAAATTCCGCGCATTTGTGTTTGGATTTGTTTTAATCCAGATTCTGTATAACAGCTTTCGAGATTTGTTTTTAAATTAGAAAACGCTTCCGCTGATGCTTTACCTATGTCTCCAAGTTTTTTTGCATCAGCAATATATCCGTCAATTTCTGTCGCAGTAGTATTACGATTAAATTTAAATGTTTTATCTAGATTAGCTAACGGTCCAATCCATGTGCCATTTACTTTATTAATACTATCAGCAAAATTATCAGAAGCATTTTTAGTGCCAATAACAACATTTTGCTTCCCGGTCAATCCCTGTTCCAGATTATGCACATAATTTAAAGCAGATTCACGAGCTTTATTTGAATCAAACTGCTTATTAATATCTGTGATTTGTTTTTGAACGTTCTCTAACCCAGCAGGAGTAGTAATAGTAGATAAACTTTTTTGTATACCCTGAAGTTTTCCAGCAGCAATAGTACCAGCCTGTCCAAGAGATTCCACATCAGAAATCTGTTTAGAAAGATCGGTATTTAATGTATCTTTTTGAACATTGAAATTATCACGATTTGTTTTACGAGTTGCAGATAATGATCTGGCGGATTCAGCAGATCCTTTTCGAAGTGCTTGAGTAAAATCCTGATACATATAATCGTTATCAGGAAGAGATGCATTTAATCTTGCAATTCTATGTAATTCAGATAAGTCTTGTTGGTCAGATTTGATATCATCTTGCAACTTCTTAAGAAGATTAGGATTCTGTTTATCAGTGGATTTATATTTCTCCGTATCAAGCTTCGCATAATTAGAGTTAATCTTTTTACTTAATTTAACAGCTTCTCCCTCAAGTTTCTCATAACTATCATAATATGCAATAGCATTTTCATATCCCTCAGCTAAGAGATTACCATTAGCATCGAACTGTTTTTTATATGTCTGAGTGAGGGTATATATAGTTCTGTTGGTATCTTCATACACCTTAATATATTTCTGAGCGTCGCCAAATTCCCTTTGAGAAAGTTGTTTTAAACCATCTAATTCTGGAGGAGTAACAGGGGTTTCTGTTAAATTAGAATTACTATTCTTTAATCCAGATACAGTCTTAATTGCGACTTTTTCTTCAGACTTAGCAATCTTATCATTACTATTTACAACAGCATCCGATTCTTTTTTCTTCGCTTCTATAACAGCATCAGCTGATTGATTAATAGCATCTGCAGTATTTTTAGTTTCATCTATAACATCATTATTTTTAATAGGAGCTAATTTTGGAGCAGAAACAACTTTATATTTAGGAGAGATAGGAGTTTCTGGAACTTTTGACTTACCAACTTCTTCTGATGATTGTTTCTTTCGATCCACTTCAAGAGTTGGTTGGGATTTTGCTTTAGATTTTTTTTTCTCAGAAGGTTCCTGAATGTACGGAATTCCTTTTAAAGTAAACCCTGAATGTCCATCTGCGCGAACCATATCCTCAAGTTGAGTTGCTTGATTTTCAACATCTTTGATGATTTGTGCAATTTCATCAGTATCTCCATTTGATTTGTTACGATTATTATATCGCATATTATTTACAGTAATAATATTTCGAGCCATTCCATCAAGTAAATCAAACATTTCAGAATGTGTGTCTCTTTCATAACCTAAATCATGTAGGGAATCCTTAATTCCAAAAATTTGCCTACTTGTATTATGTGCATGATCATATATTGATTTAGCTTTTAATATACTAAAAGGATCCTTACCAGTGACGTCTTTAAAACTTGATGCAGGAAGAAGTTGCGATTCAAGTATTTTCATATAAGTCGTTCTATATTTTTCACGTGCATTAGCATATTGAAAAGGAGACCCTCCATTTTTATACGCTTCTTTTTTATTAATATATTTATTATATACAAGCTTAAGTAATTCGTTAGCTGCTTCTTCTTTCTGTTTTTCTTCAGATTTAGATGTTGTTGTCTTTGAAACTTTTTTTTCTTTCGGCTTTGCAGGTTGAGATTTAGACTCAATAGCAGAAGCAGGAGTAGATGCGGAAGTATCTTTCTCTTCAGCATCTGTCTGAGTAGGAATAAACTCTTTCTTTTTAGCAGTTCTTTTTCTTGTTGTCTTCTTAGGCGCTGATTTTTCTTCTTTACTTTCTACAGCTTTCTGTTCATTTAATTGTTCCTGAACAGCCTGTTCAATTGCTTTTTGTTTTCCCCTTGCATCAATATCTTTATCATATTCTGATATATCAGATAGAAGAGCTTTATAAAATTCCTCATTGTTTATACCAGATCCGCCTTTAGCAATATATGTTGACATAAGACCAATGAATTTATTTTTTCTTCGTGTCTTTAATGAATCGTTAAGAGTTTCTGCTTTTTTCTTAATATCAGATATACTTCCTAATGCAATCTCACCAAATTGGTCATCTGATAAAATATCTTTTTCAAGTTCTGCAAGATTCTTATTTATATACCTATTTACTAATTCAGAATAATCTTTTTTAGAAAGCCCTTCATTTTGTGATTTTTTAAATATAGCATCAAGATGGTTACATGTAACACCAAGTTCTATCTTATGTGTTTGATTTGCAACGATTTTATCAATATTATCAGAAAATCCTGCTTTATTTAATGATTGATTTAACAGATATTGAGCATAGTTATTTGGATCATAATCTGGATCATTTTTTTTGATACCCATTCCTAATAATCTACGCATTGTTTTAGAAGAAATATCCTGTTCAACAGGAATATTCCGTTTGTTTGTTTCTAATTGTTTATTTAACTGTTCAAATAAATCTGAGGCAATAACAATATTCTTACTTGTTTTTATTAATCCATTAAGTGCTTTATTATAATCTTCTAAAGATAATGAAGCATCAGGAGCAACAAGACTTTCAGATGGAGGAATAAATTTTCCTCTTTCAGACATTTCTTTTTTACTATCTAATAAATAACTACGAAGTCTGTATGCACTTTCAATTTGAGCACGTTCATTTTGAGATATATCGGACAATCCTTTTTTTTTAAGCTCTGTCATCATTGCCCTATGTTTGCTAGAAGATAGCTCAGGGATATTTGGTAAAAATTTATCCAAACTTGCAAGCGATGCCATTGATTTAGAAGTAATTCCCTGAAGCTTGCTATTCATTTTTGTAGCTGCTTTATTAATAACATTATTTAAATCTTTCGCTACAATATCATTAACAGCTTTTTTATCTATTAAGAACTTTACTTTTGCTTTTGCTGTCGGAAGGTTCTGAAGTTCTTTTATTTCAGAGGCATCAAGTTTTAATTTAACTGGGGTCTCGATTGGTTTTGCCGCTTCCTTTTTTGCAGCTTCAACTTCTGACATATCGACTTTACCTTTAACTGTCAGTGTAACTTCCTTTCCGTTAAGTTTATCAAGTCCTTTTTTTAAATCCGCAACATCTTTTATTAAATCTTTTGTGCCTTTCTGTATTCCGTTAGCCATAAGTGTTACATCGGTATCTGTTTTTAATATAATATGATCGCCCATTAATTATCACCTCGTCCCATAAAGCAATCTAAAAAGTTCGTATTTACTTAAATATTTCTTAACAATTTGCACAACATGTTTTTCTTTTTCGTGAGGACTACTATAAGATTTTGCCCAATTTTGCATTGCACGTACTGGAGAGAAAGTTTTTACAGCAGGTCTAGTTTCGTGACTCCATTTATTAAGTGGACCGCGATATTTTGAACCGCCATGATATCCTTGTCTCATTGTTAAATTATATAATCCTGCATTATTTAAATGATGACCTCCTAAATGATCCTCGTTTAAATATATATCTATAGTATGTTCATCTAACATAGTAATATCGGCAGCTGATTTTAAACTATATAATCTATTATAATATAATGGTGAATATGAATTATACCAATTATTAATAATTTGACTATATGCACGTTTAGCGTCTTCGTATATTTTTTTTGTTTTTAAAGCAGAAAGCTCTTTTGCAATTTCTTTTTCTGAAGATTTTAAGCCATTTAAAAGTTCGTCTACAATAGCATTATAATGTTCTAATGTCATAGTAATTGTGGCCATACACATTCACCCCTATATAATTTAATTTATTTTAAGTCAAGTTTAATTCCATTTTCAGTTATATATTTCATTAATTCTGAAATACCTTCATTGGCAAATACACCGATAGTGGTAGCAAACGCTTCTGTGTATTTTGCGATATATGCATCAATAGTTTTATTTTCCTCATGAAAATTGTCCATAAGCAAACCGTTAATGGTCATAAGTTCGTTCAATTCATGCTCACCCACAATGGCACAAATTTGATCTAATAAACCATTTTCAAATAATAAATCATAATCTTGAAATGCATTTGTAGTGCTATCATCAGTTTTTACTATGTTTAATTTTGTATATAAAATAAGGATAGTAGTAGTCATATTGATTTTAGATAAAAACATATCAATATACTGAACTCCGTTTTTTCCAGTGGTAATAGACTTATCAAGTATTGTCTGAAGAACAAGTTTCTTTTCTAAAACAGGGCAATATGTTCTCCAAATAATATTTTTAACAAATTCATCTCGCTGTTCATCTGTTTTCAAGAGATTATATCGTCTGATAAACTCTGGAACATCAATTTTTCTTTCAATTGTATCTGAATTAACTTTATTTATTTCGCTCATAATGAATCTCCTTTTATTCCTTATTTTTCCCAATTTTCAATATAAGAGTAATCAGCTCTTAATTGGTTATAGTATTTTTCATCAATTAAAATTAATTTGTTATATTCATCTGGAAATTGTTCTTGAAACAATTTCAATCTAACTTTACTTTTTTGATCCATCCAGCCTTTTACTTCAATCCATTTATCATATTCTGGCAAGTAAAAATCTGGCTGGTAACTTGCTACACCATCTACTATTTCTTCAAAAAAGAATCTTTTTATTTCGTATTCCCATTTAATATTTTTACAATTTAAAATTCTAGCAACATTAGCTTCCCATGCACTCCTAAAATAACAATCTAAATCAGATCTAATGCCACCTTTGCATCTGGAATACGCATTAGAAGTAGTATTATACCCACCATTATGTAATCTTGTTTGAACTGCTTTCATAGCAATATCATGCTTTTCTTCGGTTGTCATGTTTCTTGCCAATTCAATATGTGATTTTGACATTTTCTGTCTAACATCATCAGTATGGTGTTTATTTAACATACCTTTTGGATGTTCATTTTGAGCATAATATGTTAGTAATGCTACTTGATTCGGATAAATCTCTTTTTGATATTTTTCAGTTAAAATAAATTCTTTGGCTTTATCTGAAAGAGTTTTCTTCTTTAATTCTGTCATGGGTCTTGATGATTTTGTTAATCCCTCTTTGTTAGCGTACCTGCAAATTGATGTCTTAGGACGATTTAGCTTTTTGGCAAAATCATCCAAATTTAGTTGTTCTGAATTTTCTTCGTAAAATTTTCGTATCAATTCTTTTTCTTCATTAGTAAAAACATTAAGTTTTTGGTTAAGCCCTAACCGTTCTTTCATCCCTCTAATTTGTCCTTCTGACTTATTTAATAAAATCATAAGTTCCGAAGTTGTCATTATTGGATAATTTTCAATCAATATTTGTTTTTCATTGTCTGTCCACATAAAAATCATTCCTTATATTTAGAACAGACATTATTTTGAATTTCTTCTTGGATACGTCCTTCTTTTGCTTTTCTTAAAATAGAGCAATTTCGACAGTATCTTTTGCAATTTTTACAAGTTGATTCGAAGGCATTCATCTGATCAATATTATCAAAAATACCAATAAAATTAGTCTTATAAATGGTGTATTCAATACGTGGGTTTTTAGCATCGTATAATACTTTTATAACTCGTTCGCAAGCCATATTATCATCTACCCAAATAACACCTGAGTCAGTGATTGCATCAAATGCAACTTTCCAATAATTATTTGTGTCCATATCAATTCTTGGAAAATAAAAAACAGCATCTACATAGTAGTGCTGCATAGGATTGGGGTCTGTTTCCCAATTTTGTTCTTTTGCTTGTCGTTTCACATATTCAGTAAATTCTGTTTGGAATTTTTTGGCTTCTTGAGTTTTATAACTCATAGCCATTGGTTTACCATTTTTCATAATGGCTCTATATGCCAAATAGTGATTCACTGATATAAAATCATCAATTGTCAATATAATTGATTTATCCATATATTTAAACCTCTTTTACTAATTCATAACTGATAACAACCGGAATAATAATCAATCCTGCATTAGTATCACGAGTGTCATGTTCGTAGTATTTTCTTACAGCCTCTGCAATAGCATAAGATGAGCATTTAGTAGCGTCATCAATATCTGTTACAAAACTGTATTCAATTTTTTGCAATTTCTTTTTGAGATATGTTGGTTTGCCAGAAACAGTAGTGGCGATAACATATCTTAAAACCTGTTTATCTAAAATTTTTTCTTTCATGTAGAGTTCTCCTTATTCAAGTGTATGATTAAGCCATTGCTGAAACAGCTCTTTGGTTTCTTCAATTAAAAAGATGTAAACAATAATATCTTTTCCGTCATCCGTAACACTTGGATACATATCTATCGGAAATACTCTATGTTTAATATATAAATCACGCTGCTTCGGATTTATAATCCTGCAGACTTCTTTCTCCGTATAATCACGCGGCTTCAAATTTGATTGTATTCTCATAATCCTTTTACTCCTTAAAAGTGAAAAAAGGGGTAGTCTCGAATAGTGAGACATACCCCTAAAAAATCACTATTCAAATACTATTTACGTTTTCTTGTACGTACTGGTTTACGAGTTTCAATTTCCTCGCTGTTTTCTTCGTCAACTACAGAATCCGGCTCAACAATATCTTTTTCTGAGATCTTCTGTAATTTAATATCAGCAGTTTCTTTCTGAATTTTTGCAATCATTTTCTGATTTACTTCATGAAATTTACTGACATCAGACATATCACAATCTTTCATTCTTTCAGCAGCTTCTCTAGCTGTAATGTTTTCAGCATTATATTCTGTTAATGTATTAAAGATTGTTCTGCAATTATCGCTGCAATAAATCTCCATCCATCTTGGAAGATGGTCGAATTCTTCACAGCGACTACAATATGTATATGTTTTTCCGCATAAAATGCATTTCTTGTTATTTTTCTTAACCATGTTTTCCTCCTTGAATATGGATAGTAAAACAGCCGGTATGCTATGACACATACCGACCGTAATTAGAATAATATTATATTATCTAATAATTATTCTTCGTCTTCATCAGCCCAATAAATGTGATAAAGAGCTTTATCAGCAGAGCAGTAATCTACCTGAAGAGATCCAGAGTAAGCAAGCTGTCCGTCAGTTGTCAGAGAGATTTCAATTTCAGGAGATACCTGGAATGATGGAAGTACAATATACACTCCTTTAAGAACGTCAGAATGACATGGATCAACAGCAAGAGCCTTTAAAGTAAGCTTTACTGTCTGCGGGAACTTATCTGCCTTATTAGTAATAGCAACACCAGATTCAACTTCTCTTTCATACATAACGATGTAAGTATCTACGCCTGCAGCTGTAGGTGGTGTAAATTCTCCCCCTTCTGTAAGAGCGTATTTATCTGTTGCAGCAGCGGTATCTTTCTCATATGCAGTACCCATGGAACCATTTGCGCTGAAAGCATTTACTTTTACAGTACCATCAACAACTCCTGTTAATGTTGCTTTTGCACCAGCTTTTACAGTAATAATTTTTGGCATTTTAATTTTATTAGTAGAAGAAGCAGTTCTTTTACCTTCACCAGACGCAGCGCCAATAACGTTCAGGTTAATCATTGCATTATTTGCAGTAAACTCACCTGTTTTGGCCTTCCAGAAACGTTTGATCAGGTTACCTTGATTATCTGTTGCATCTGTTGACTCAGCACTGATATTAATAGTTGCATCCTGAAGCTGAGTTAATGCATATAATGGATTTCCGCTAAGATCTTCAGCATATCCATACTGAACACGGTCGATTACGATATCATCTAATGTAAATCCCATTATGATTTCCTCCTTTAAATTTTTTGTATATAGAAATTAATTTTTGAGAGAAATTTCTCTCATGAAATTAAGTTCATTCTTATCAATCTTTGAAGCGTCAACAAAGCCGCTATAAATACCCTTAAGTAAAGCAGTAGAAGATTCATAAACTTGTAATCTTTGAACACTGTCCATAAATTCAACAATGCCAACTTCACGTAATTCATTTTTTTTATATTTGAAACCGGGATGATTAAGACAAGTAGATATGAGTGGTAGAAGAGTGGATTTGTAAACATCATTTTTGTGTTGTTCGAAGCTCATGCGATCTTCTTCAATCATCCATTCTTTTGTAGATTTTCCCCTGGCTTTTTCCACTTTTGGGTAAGTGTTGAACATAGCTCTTAAATACGAAGCCATCTGTAGATATGCGGCTTCATCTATCTGAACATTTTGTTCTTCATTAAGTAAATAAAAAAACGGTTCCCCGTCTTCTGTTTGTGTTTGTTGCAATTGAAATAATTGGAAATTCAAGTCACCGAATAGTAACTTTGTAGATTTTGAGTCTATACTTGGAACAAGCATACAAAACAAAGAAAAGTCAGACATTTTATTCCAATCAATACCAAGATCCCATAATTGCATGCGATACATAGTAGGATTGGCAATAAAAATATTTATAGTAGAATAAATCTTTTTCTCACCACTTTTTATAATGTCTCCTATTGTAGGTTGATTAATTATAATGTCATTATATGTGTCATTTTCGATAACAAATGGTTCACCAAAATATAATTTCAGTGCATCAATTTCAGATTCTTTGGAAATTGTCATATTTGTTATTCATTCCTGCATATAAATTATTAGGACATTCAATTTCAAATTTCAACGTTCTACAATAATACCTAGAGTCAATAATATCTCCATAATCATCTATACATTTAAGTTGATTTCCCAAAGAATTCGTCCAACATAAAAGATCTTTTACGATATAACTCAATAAGTCTGTTCGTACAATCCCATATTCTGTATCAAGATCATCTTCATGAACTAAACACATAACTATAAGTGTTTGTACTTTCATAGCCTTATTGTAATATGATGTATCAGTATCATTTATATCAAACATAATAAAATTTAATACTTCTTTATTAATACCATTCAGTTTTAATATAGGAAGAATTTGCTTCTTATTAACTCGTTTATTATATTCAATGATTAAATTTCGCTCATTTAGTTCTTGAGCTGTGGGATTATTTTTATCTGTATATTTATTCAACGGGCGTTTATCTTTTTTTCCTAAAATTTCATTAAGATCAGGATCCTCATTGAATAGTTTTAACAGTTTATCTTTTTTATAAATAATGTCGTTATTTTTCTTATTTTCAAGATCTCGTGTAATATGTGATATATCTCTATTCATCTAATTGCACCTCCACTTCAATAGAAGAATGGTTATCCCCATTATTATCTGTGGCTGATAAATTAAATCTTTTACCTATTAAACTATGAGCTTTTCCAGGCTTAAGTGATATAGTGACATTATCCATTACAGTCAATTTTATTAATCCTTCATAATATGATTTTTCTTCTTCTGTATATTCGGAATTTTTGTCAACAAGACTAATATTCCATTCAGAAGTAAGATCGGCATAAGGAAGTTTATATTCAAAATATGAATTTTTTCCAATATAAAGAAACTGTTTTGAACGGTCCAATAATGGCTCGATTTCACCATCGTCATTTAGATACATCCATTCAATTTGTGAACTTGTAATCATTGTTTGAGGTTTCTGAATAATCTCTGTTTTTTGATCACCAGAACCTTTATAATAATTGCAAATTCTAAGTTGAACATTATCAACTTTTTTATTCAATTCATCTTGTTTTATGGAAAGTTTAATTACTCCAGAAGGATTAAGATCTATTATTTTTGTGACCTGATAGACTTTTGGGTCAAGAATGTTATTCGTAAGCATAAAACGTTGTTCGTGCATAATAGTACGATCGTCACTAAGTCCTAAATCATATAAATTATTACCATACGCATAATAAATATCTGGAAGCCATGCAGCTGTCAGATTATCAAGCGAAGATGTATATTGATCATCCCAACGACCGCTTGTGTAGCTATTAGCTGATCTATTTGAACCCCAACATTTATATAATTTGTTATCGTAAATCCATTGAAATTTCCAATTACATTTTAATATATTATATCTAACAAAAGCATTCGTATCATCTCTACCGACAATAAACCACAGTTGTGTAATTCTTTCGTCTGGAAGTGAGAGCGGATTATCAAGTTCGTGCCCAGATATGTTAATATCGAAGTCAGTATCATCAGGAACAAACACATAACTTCCTATTGGATAATGTACTTTAGGCCGAAATTGTAAATAATAATCCACTGCATCTTTAAGAATGGAAAGCTTGGCATGACGTTGATATTTAGCATCTTCCCATTTCCATCCATCTTTTGTTAAAATATAAACTCTTTTATATTGTGCATCGGCAGTAAAAGAATTATTCATAATTGCATCAGACTGATTTTTCTTTACCTGAGCTAGATTACTGCCATATGATGACAAATAATTTTTGTACATTTCTGCAGTAACCATAGAATCAACTCCTAGAATTAATTTTGTCTACTAACGAATGCGCATCTAGTATCAATTTTCGGTAAGAACGATAATTAAAATCATCACTTCTTGTCTCATTGAGAGCCGCCTGTAATAAACTCATAATTGCTACAATTTCTACAGGATAGAAGAGAAGAGTATTCAAACCATCGATTTTCTTCATTAAATTGATAAAATATTTTTCAAAGTCAACATTTTTAAATTCATCTTTTGTTTTTGGGTCCTTATATAAAAGAAGCCAAAACATTTCTTTGTGTAATTTTTCCTTATATTCTTCAATTTGTAAATCATCAAAATGTCCGTAAATTGTATCCATTATGTATTACTTCCATCCAGATAACTATTCCATATATAACCTCTATCTTTAATCAAGTTCTTCTGTTCCTTGATTAATGATTTTTTTAAATCTTTTAAACCATTTAAATGATTAGTCTGAGAATAAAATTTTTCCTCAGAAGATCCAAATACCTGCTGAATATTATTCAGGCTGTTAATTTTGGGTGTAATCCATTCAATTACCATACCTATACCTAAGATATCAGTTATAAATTCTGCATCAAAATCATCATCAACAGAATATTTCATTATATATGTCAATTCCTGAACTGTATCTCCAAGTTTCAATTCAGAAAAAAGTCTTCGAATATAAGGTTTATTTATTGATGCATGTAAATATTCCGGCATAAAAACCGCACTTACATCATCTTCACGATATTGTAAAATATCATAAGCTTCTGCTTTTAATCGAAATTTTGAGTATATTTCTTCGTAATTTAGAGAAGGCATAATATACCTCCTTATTTTTAATTAAATAGTCCTGTCATAATACTCATTTCTGTATCAAAGATTTCGTCAAGCACTTTAATTTTTCTTACACTATCAAGTCTACCGTCACTTACCATTTTTGAAGCAAGATGTTTAATAGAGTCCTGTGCCCCTTTCGGAAGTGAAAGAATAGTAGCCTTCATATCTCCAGGAGAAAGCTCTGTAATTACATCTTCAAGATCACCTACAGAATATAATGTATTATAAATTTTCTTAAGCTGTGGAAACTGTGCAACAAGTTCTTCATCTTCAATAACAAAAAATGGATTCATAACATAACCATTATTTGATCTGATTGCTGCCTGCAGATCCTGATATTCAACTTCAATTACATCTCCGGCATCAATCCATGTGTATAAAATATTTGACTTAAGCCCTGGCATATAAAGTCCACCATTAGTAATAGATTTACATGGAATCCCATCAGTAGGGGCATAAGTTTTCTTTTCTTTTTTTACTTCTACTGTTTTTGCTGATTCAGATGTAACAGGTTCCGTAACAGATGCTGCAACAGATTCAGTAGCAGTTTCAGTAGTCTTTGTCTTTTTCACTGCAGTAGTTGCCATGAAAAGTTCCTCCTTTTATTCGTATAAAAAAAAAGAATGTATTAACACTCTTTAAATTATGATTCAATATATTTCCATTTATAACCATAGGCACTTTTTCTAGCACCTTTACAACAAGATACGATATGTGAATTACATTTTTGGGGATCTTTATCTATAGAAATACAAGCTTCCTTAATAGAGGAATAAGTGCCTAGCAAATTTCCTTGTAAATCAAATTTTTGACAACCAGAAAATCGTTTATCATGATTCGAATTATATTTATCAAATGAGTCATCTCCATATCTCCAAACATAACCATATGCTGTATATAATTTACCTTTACAACATTCAGAAATATGAGATAAATTGATTTCTTTTTCGAAAAATGAAGTAGTATCAACTATAGAATTATAGGTTGCGATTAATTTTCCATCTTTTGAATATTGAGATACAATGGCTTTTTTATTAATACGTTGAGCTATAGTTATCTCTGGCACTTTATATTTGTTTAACGGATCTCCGTGGTATCTCCAAATTTTCTGAAAGGCGTATGTACACTTTCCAGCACAGCATTTAAAAATTGCCGTATTATAATTAGAACCAGCATATTCAGCCGCCTCAATTATTGAATTATGAGTTTGAATAAAATTTCCATTTAAATCATATTCATCTATTTTTCTTTTATATAATTCAGCGCCTTCAGTCCCGCCTTTTGTTAAATTATATCCACCAGGTACTAACGTATTATATTTTTTAATATAATAAATTTCTAATTCGTTTAATTTTTGTGACAATATGTCTTTTGAAATGCAATCTATATGAGTGATTTCTTTTACTTTAAAATTTTCATGTCCATATTTATTCATGGAATTATGTAAATATGTTTTATCAGTATTACACTTAGCTGATGAAATATGTCCCTGAAATCGTGTCTCTATTGTTTGTATTGTCTGTCCAACATATTGTTTCCCAGTAATTGTATTTGTTATAATATAAATATATCCAATCATAATAATCCTCCATTCGCATAATCCTCTACGCGAATGGAGAATTATTCAGTTTTTTATTGATATTTTAGATTAGGCAAGCTGCCAAACGCCAAAATAACGTCCGATTTGTGTTCCTACGCCCATTGATCTCTGTACTTCGTATTTCATTGTATCATCCATACGATCACCCTTATCAGTGATTTCATAGATTTCTGTTTCACCAACATCAACGAATTTAATGAACTTATCTTCAACCTGTGGCATAATAAACAAAGTCTTAGGATCCATTAATTTCTTAGTTGTATCATTTAGAGCAAATCTCTGTGGGATTTCAACTAATGTATATGGACCATAGTATCCAAGACGTCCCATTGTAGCAACATCTTTCTTCTGATCGTCTGTGATCCAATCAACATCCATCAGTTTCTGGAACTGCTGTAATCCAGTTCTTGTACCCATAATAACTACCTGAGCACCATCATTTGCAAGAGATACATCCTCAAGCAGTTCATCCAGCTTGTCCTTAGTAGCATTTGAAAGAGCACCTGTGCCCTGGAACTGAGCTGGAAGTTTCTTTCCTGCGTTCATCATTTCAGCATAAATATCATTCTGAATCTGTCTAACGAAAGCAGCGGCACACTGATCTGTGAATTTAGACCAATCAAGTCTTCCTGCCAAATACAGATCAATATCAGCACCAACAGCAATACCGTATACACTTGTGGTTACAGTATAACTTTCTCCAGAACCAAGTCTCTGAAGTGTAAAGTCATGATGATCGCCCGCAATTTTTGTTGTAGATAAAACAACTTTATCATCTGTCCAGAATTCCTGGCGATCTCCGCGGGAAAGGTTTCTTGTCTCTACATAGTTATTGAAGAATTCTGATTCTTTAAAACCTGTATCGACTTTAATATCAATTTCTTCTTCCATAACTTCGAACAGTTCAGTACCATGTTTCTTCATAGCACGATTTCTGTCACGTTTTGTAGAATTCTCGTTTAGTCCCATAATTGCATATACAAATTTACGAACCGCATCTTCTGCGTCTCGTTTGGTCTTTTTATTTCCATTTTCATCAAACATTTCGTTTGGATTATGATTCAGATCATATGTAAGCTTTTTGAAGCCTTCATAATTTTCCTCTGGTGTAACACCATCTTTACACATGCTAGCAAATACTTCCTGAACATGTGCACTTAAATCAGCAAAAGTCATTTTACGTCTCATTATATTTTTTCCTCCTTTCCCTTAAATTAACCAATTTTTAATTTCTTGTTTTCGCAAGTAACTGTCGCTTTTTCAGCTGGCTGTCCATCGAATCCCTCAACAGATACCTCAAATACATCACCTTTATGAAGAGCATAACCTCTTACAACGTCTCCTTTTGCGTTATAGAAGTTAGACTCCTTCTTCCATGTATTTGTCCAATCCTCTGCAATAAATGCCTGCATGTAAACAAACAGAGCATCTCCTGGATCAACAACCTCTACATACCAATTACCATTAGCAGCCTGTTTCTGAATTTTACCTTCAAATGTAGTAACAGCAGCTTCTGTGTAACGGTCAAGATCTTCAAAATCGCCTCTTGCCACAAGATTTCCATTATCTGTATCAGAGGTCAGTGTAATGTTATAAATGTGTTCTCCGCCATTCTGTGCAACAAGCTTAGAAGGGAAGGCCACAGCATGCTTTTCAATACTGTACTTAATCATGTTGTTCTCCTTTCATAAATTTTGGCAAAAAAATAAGACCGTATTTACGGTCTGATTTATAAAACAAATATGTTATTTTGCATTATGCAAATAAAGATCCATATCTATTTTTCTTTTTAGTCTGTGATGGATTTCCAAAAGTCTTTTTACTTACTGTTTTTTTTCCGGCGTTATCATCATGCACATCACCATCTTCAACAGCAAAATTTAACTTACCAGACTTAGCATATGACAGCAATATAGTATCAAGTTTAGACTTCAATTCATCAACTGAAAATTCTGTATGATTTTCTTTTAAACCCTTGAATTCTTCTGATTCATAAATTCCTTTATAATCATCTGACTCAAAAAGTGCATTTTTAGCTTCGTCAGCCTCTTTCTTTTCATAAGAAGCAAGTTTATCTGAAATTGCAGCATAATTTGATCTCATATTCTGAAGTTCAGAATATTCAGAATCAGTCAGTAATTCACGATGAAGATTATATCTTTCACCATCAAATGAAACATTGTCGCCATCTTTTTTATATGCCTGTCCAAAGATTTTATCTCCATCCCAATTCTCATATGTAAAATGAGAATCATATACAGAATTAATAAAATACCAATCATTATCTGCTTCTTCATATGCATTTAATAAGTTATAAAGTGCACAACGAATATCGCTGTGAGAAAGTTCAAATGATTTTACGAATTTTTCTGGTTCTGTAGGAGCAGGATCACCTGCCGGATCAGTATTAAACGCCTTAGCAAAGGCAGCCTCCAGTTCTTCATCTGAAAGACCTTCATATGTAAAAGTAATATCATCTACAGTTTTTTCGTATTTCTTTAAAAGTTCTTCAAATTTGTTCACCTGATTGTCCTCCTTTCCATCAGCATTTTCTTTATTGAAATTAGAGAGAGTAGCATTAATCTTCTCTAACATTTCAAGCAATTTTACATTCATATCAAAATTTGCATATACAGAATTATTTTTCTGCTCAAAATCAGCAAGTTGGACATTACTTCCTGCCATTCCTGGACCAACATTTTCATTTAGTAAAGTCAATCCACTAACATAATAATCATCCAGATTTAACACTTTATCCTTAGCATTAAATGATAATTCTCTAATACTCAATTCAACACTACAATCAACCTGTTGTCTACGCTGCATAATATCAATTGCGTCCTGACAATATCCTTCCCAGAGATATCCCTGAATTACAGCTCTGTTAACTCCGGCTTCTTTATCATATTCAATTGTATAATCTTTTTTGATTACACCAACTGGACGTTCCTGATAAGTGATTTTTTCTTCTCCATTTTCATCAGTTTCCACTGTAAAATCATGTGATCCAAAATCTTTATTACCATCAGAATTTTCAACGATATTTGCCAGAATAGGGCGATATGGTATAGATTGTGTATTTTCCTGAAATGTATCTTCGTTGATATTAGATTTGTTTAAGTTGACATGATCATGATATGCAGTAGCGTTAAAAGGACATAATCCTTCTGTATGCTTATCATCATCAGATTTTCCAAATGTAGCGACTGCTGGCATTTGGATGCTAATTTCTGCATTAGATTCTTTGCTGCTGAATTTAGAAAAATTATTCTTCATACAAAATTCAATCAAATCATCAATAGTTAAGAATTTCTTCAAGATTTTCCTCCTTTCTTTGAGTAATTCTCCTCAAATAGAAGAGGAGTAATCAAATAAATAATTTATCTGAATAGACAACATCGCTTAAATTGTTAAACAGCATTTTGTTGTCATTTAAAAAAGTCCACTGTTTACCATTCTGGCTCACAAGATGAAAACCAGTCTGAATAAGCAATGAAGCTGATTCATCGTTTGTTGTAATTATAAATTTCTTATTATCCATAATTATTATCCTCTTATCTAGCTTTATTTATGCAGCAACACCCAAACCCATATTTTCAGGTGTTTTAAAAATCAAGTCTTTCATATCAAAATCATCTGTATAATATCTCCAAAAATATCCTACAGATTTTTTATTACTATTGCGTAATGCAGACTTTATGCACGAATCGGAACAATTATAATAATTTGCAGCACTAGGAGCATTTTTAAATATGTGAACTAAATTGTTATTGTCATCATAGCAAGCAATAATTTTTCCTCTAAATGTAATAGGATATTTATTAAAATCATCGGATTCATATCTCCATACTTGATTTTTAATTGTAGATACTTTTCCCTGGCAACATTGAACAATAGTAGTACTATCAACATTGCAATATTTAGAAGCTTCTTTTATAGAATTCCATTTTTTTATAATGTTTCCAAATATATCATATTGAATAACTACTTTTCTTTGATCAGGGCGTTCTATGGAATCAATGATATATTTTCTATGACATTCTGGCTCAAATTCCCACATAAAACCATATGCTTGTTTTGTTTGATGCAAAGCGCATATGTATATATTGTTCGTGTCTTCAGAACCATTTACAGCTTTTGCTGCTTCGGCCATAGAATCATATTCTTTTAATAATTTACCAGTTAATAAATCGAATTGATAAATTTTTCGCCCATTTTTAATAGATACGCATTCGCCACCTTTAGTAAGATTGTATCCATAATTATGATCAGTAGTTTTGTATTTCAATATATAAAATTTCTCTCTATTATTTAATCTTAACTTCAAATTATTTTTTGTATCAGCGGATATAGACTCTAAAATTTCAATATTAAAATTATCAATACCATATTTTAATAAAGCATTTTGAAAATAATATTTCTTATTTGTTTTACTTAAGTGATTAGAAATACGTTGCTTTAATGTTTGTTGTGTTTGTCCTACATATTTTTTATTATTAATTTTATTAGTAAAGCAATATATAATTCCGTCATACATCTGTGTTTTTTCATTAAACATAATAATCACTCCATTAAAATAGGAGAGCACGAGGCTCTCCATGATATTTCAACAGATAATTATTTTCAGTTAGCGATATTAACATCTTAAATACCGGTATAAATTTTATCCATTTGCTTTATCAGCTTTATCTCTTGATGCTGCACCATCATCTGTTAAGTCAGAGCTGTCTTTTTGAGGTGCGCCTCCGGTATCAGAGGTTCCACTTTGAGTATAGGATGTTTGCAACGGAACAAGTAATTTAGATAAACCAAGAACTTGTTCTTCAAGTTGAATAAGTGCCATAGTTTCTTTTTCAGAAAACTGATTTAATGTGTTATAAGCGAGTTTTGTTGGTAGACCGTTTTGAGCCGCCTCTAACAATTCTTTTTTTAAATCACCTTTCGTATAAGCAGAAACTTCAAAAAATTTTACTTTAGCTGGATTAGATACCCAGTATGTAAGGAAGCGATTAACCCATCCTTGAGTCTCGTATAAAAGCATAGAAATAGCTAACTCTGTATCAGCTTGTACAGCAGCTTCAAAAGCTTTTTGACCACTGATACTTGCACTATTAAGAATCTGAGCGCCACCAGAAGAATTGAAAAATGTTTCTGTAGCTTTTGCTATTTTGTTCGTATCTGTTGCTTTATCATTATTAAACGAAATCTGATCTAATTTTCCTGGCACAATAGCAGCAGAAGTATAGTCAGGAAGGCATTCGTTAATCATCCTGTTAAAATACTCAATAACAATATCCGGATTAACTTTCCAATCGTCTGGATCCTCACTACCAGTTATCGTTTCAAGTTCTAACCAGATCATTTTATAAATATCCTGAGCGTCAGCAATAGCCTGTAGATCGTCTAAATCAATAAGATTGATAATTCCAGATAATAAACCAGAGAATGGTGGAACTACAGTTTCCCAATCTTCAGCTCTGGCTTTTAAGCAAATAGCATATTCATCTGGCATAGGCTGCCACTTTCCATTTGTAGTATCACTTTCATAGGCACGATACATTGACTGGAAGGGTTCACCCCATAATTCCAACATAGTCTGTCTGGATCTAAAATAACTCATATCCATTACAAACGCGAAATCACCGGTATTGTATATACCAGAAATTTTACAATAATCTGGATCAAGCGGAAGAATAAACATTCCTATTTCATCATAATAAGCGCATCCATAAAAAACATCTTCTCTAAAACAAATAGTATAAGCTTTTAAGAACTCATACTGAAGATTTAACTTATCCAACACATTTAATGTGTCCTGATAAGAACTAAGCATGGCATTCGTATCTACGCCTGCAACCATATCATATTCCGGAATAACAGATCTTGCATCTAAACAAAACATGTTTGCATTATATGCAATTAATCTATAATAAGCGTGACATCGATAATAAAGATATCTTGATAAATTTCTTAAATTCTTTTCATTACTTCCAATATTTTGCAGGTAAGTACGAAGACTGTCCTTACTATAAGCTGTCACCGCTTTAGTGCTTGTCTTAGTGATATCACGAAGAGATTTTGCTCCTTCCATAGCAGCAGCATAATTTTCAATATTTTTTTTATTTTTCTGATACCAATCACGCATTTCAGCCGTATTATTCAGCTGAGAAGGTGCTGGATCAATTTTTTTTGCAGTAGAAACTTTTTTTGCAGAAATATTTCCTTGTTGTCTAGCCAAGTAACAGCACCTCCTTTGAAATATCATATAATTATATTAAGTTTCGAACATAGAATGTACAACGCCTTTTCTAATCGTAAGTTTTTGAACTAACGATTTGTCAACTTTAGGTTTACGTTTTGCAGTAATATTTTTCCGGCGTTCAGTTTGAAGAGCATAAGAACACATACATGTAACGTAAGCTCTATCGTCATGAAGACGGTTAGCTTTTTCAGGACACAATTCAAATGAATCTTTTCCTGATTGTCGTGGAATACGGATCATATTTACAAGTTCCTCTTTTAATGCATCGATACTTGAGAGAGAAGCTTCTTCTTGCCAATTTAATTTTTCAATATGGCTCTTAACATTTTGAAGTTTATCTAATTCTTTTTGAACATTGTAATCAATTTCTTCATCTGTCATTTTCTGTTTTTTATATTTGGCAATTAGATCTTTTTTAGTTTTTTCATATTTATCCTTATCAATATCAAATATTGTAAGATATCCTTTGTTATCGTATGTGGCCGTAAACTCAATTTTATCCTGATTTATCATCTCAATCATGGCTTCATACATTTCTGATTTGTATTTAGTTGGTTCCATTAAATGAAGCTTATTGACTGCATTTGGGAATTTTTTAACATATTCTTCTGAATATTCTTTGTCAATCAGTCCTCTATGAGTTTTACCGGATTTATCTTTCCAATCAGGCATTAAATAGTCAGCAATATTAACACCACCACCACCAGAACCGGCATCAATATAAACTCCGAGAATATTGCTGTAGTTTTCATCCCCACCCTGGTTATAATCGAGAATAACTTGTTTCAAATATTCAATCTGGGCTGGTGTTTGCATAGGTTTCTTTTTCTTTTTATTGCTTATATCAATAAGATTTATACAATTTAAAAGTCTCATTTTATATTCAAGATCCCCATCTTGATTTTTTTCAGAGTAAATTTCACAAACCAAAATTACCGAATTATCTCGACTTCGAGCCGGGTCATATGCGATAACAATTTTTCTTTTACCAGTATCGTTATATAACACTGGTTTACGAATCACTTCATTACGCGCAATAACACCTCTACGAATAATCGCATTGGCACCTGCATCAGAAGTAAATTCACAATAATACTCTCTACGCGCTTTTTCTGGATTAGAACGCATTTCTGCAGCTACTGTACCGGGTGTTAACAAAGGATCCATTGTTTCTCCACGAATAGTTGGTTTAAATGCAACTTCACAATCAATATGAGCTACAAAATAATCAGGATCTCCCATGAGTTGTCTTTTGCTAAAATCTCTATATAACTTATAGAATTTTGTATCTGTAGAAGAAGCAGAAGAAATATAAAATAATTGGTTCGGAATATTTGATGGAATACATCTTAGACGGTTACGATCGATTGATTTGCCATCACGATCCTTACCAGACTTAAAGCTTTTATTTACAATTGCAAAAGCTGCATATACCGACATCATTTCTTCATCAAGGAATCCACATTCATCAAATACAACACTACCACGCATACCTCTTTTTTTATCTACATTACTGTTAAGTGTTTGAGTAAATGAGCCATTATAAAGGGAATATGAGAATCCATTAGAAGAGTGACTGAAGCCATCTCCAGCAGCATTTTTAATTTCAATTTCTGCCTTAAAAATATAACCTGTAGAACCAAGCATAGTATCTATATTATCATTCGCAAGCCTTTCAAGTGTTGTGAACGTTTGTTCAGCCTGCGATCCAGAACCGGAAGCAATATAGGTCCAATAGTTATTAAATAGCATATCTTTTGCCATGATCATAATATCTATCAATGTAGATTTACCAAATCCACGGGTGCACACTAACAAAACATTCGGACAGTTCCAGGCTCTCTGAATTACCCATGCTTGTGCATCAAGTAATTCTATATTAAAAAAATCATTTATAAATCTTACAGGATTGCATTGATAATATTTCTGAAGATTTGCAATTTTCATAAAACCTTCAAGTTTGCGTGAAGATAATGGGTAAACTCCAGGCTTTACAAAAATCTTATTTCCCTGTTCACAATAATTAAGCTTCGGAAGCTCTTGAATCAGATCCGGATTCATCATCACCAGTCACCTCCGTTTCTTCCTCTTCATCAGAGGAGAAGCAGGAGAATAGTTCATTCAAATCAACTAAATTATCCGGCTCTATTAAATTATGTTCTTCCATATAATCTTTAAGATCAATATTTTCACGTAATAAAATACGAGAAATTTCTTTGTAATTGTCCAAATCATCACGAAGCTTTGTTATCATTTCTCTTTGTTCTGCTAGCATATCAGAATATTCTGATTCATCCAGTCGGAGCTGCTTCAATATAGAAGCATTACTCATATCCATAACCTGACGCATGCCACGACAAGTTCCGATATCGAATCCGTTTACTTCACCTTCACGCAAATTCATTTCTTTGATTTTACGTATTTTACCAGTCCAAGTATTTTCACCTTTTTTAGCATTTTTATTATTCTTTAAAGAGATACAACTTTCAGCAGCGAGATCCTTAATAATGGCAGTAAGATCTTTTTTACTCGCCTGTAGTGTTTTTATTGTAGCGGAATTTGTTCTAAGTTTTTGAACATCAGACATATAAGTAGCAATAGCATTATCAATTTTCGATTGCTGTAAAAATGCTCTTACAATAGAAATAGCAGAAGCAGTACGCATCATATCATCATTTGCGTCTTCACTAGAATCAAGCAACCCAATTAATTGAGAGTATAGAAATGGTTGATCAGACAATGCTTCTTGTTCAAATGGATCATATCCAATCAACCTGATTACATCAGCTTTATTCTTTTCAAAACCTTCATAATTATCCTGGGACTCCTTGCCTTTTATAACATCTGCAGGAGTCTTTTCATCTTCATATATAATTTTTTGTTTAAAAAAATCAGAATCCTTGAATTGTTTTCCAGAATATTGCTGCATTGCAATGGTTCTTATATATGTACTCCATGCATTTTGTTTTGCTCCTGGAATACCAGCATTTCTTTCAGCTGCTTGAACACTACTATTATAGACATTTTCTAAAAACGGTTTATTCAGATACTGCAGAGCAAGAATAATTGATTCTTTTGTCGGTTTATGTTCTTCTCCATTTTCATCTGTTCTTAATGCAATCTTTCTAGCGCATTCAGAACAAATAGCTGCATATCCAGACTTTACTAAAGGATCCGTATTTTTATAAAAATTTTCTCTATTTTTCTTTTTAGGTTTTCCGCACATATAACACCATGCGGTATCTTCTTTATATACTCGAATTTCTTCTTCGAGCGCCTCTATTTTTTTCTTCATCTGAGTCGGAGTCATTTTTACCGGCTCAATTTTCTTAGTTGTTGCCATAAACAACTCCTCCTTGTACTCATAATAAAAAAATGGGCGTAGTAGGATTCGAACCTACAAAAACCTGATCCTAAGTCAGGCGCGTCTGCCAGTTGCGCCATACGCCCAGAAAATAGGAGAGCAAGAACGCTCTCCTGAAATGTATAATATAAGCAGCAACGCCACTCATACTATTCTTTAAGTTCAGTAGCAATACCAGATTTAATTAAAAATCTCGTTTCTGCATCAAGCACTTTTTCAATAACTTCTTTATCAAATCCAGTATTCTCATGTATAAAATTTAATATTTCGTCGAACTCGACAAACTGTTCTTCATTATTTGTTTCCATAAATATTTTCCTTTACAATTTATAATGATGTTCATCTACAAGACCATTTCCTTGTTCAAATACAAACATAGAGGCTCCTGCATTTGACACCTTATTAATTGAATAGCTATACGGATTTACACCAATAATCGAACGTACAGAAATATATTCTGAATTAATCCCAACATCTCCAGTAGCCAAACTATGCCAATGACCTGAAATAATATAATCCAAAGGCACTTGATATGTTTTTGAAAAATCTTTCAAAGAATCACCTAGATTTTTTGTCTCAAAATGTCCTCCAAGAATTGTATATGTTGCAAGTTGTGCATATACAAGACCGGTTGGATTTTCTATAATTTCAACATTACGATTATCCTTCAAACGTTCTTTTATAAAAACCAATATGGATTTACTCATATCTTCATCTGGAAAAGCATTTTTAGGCTGTCCTACTAATCTCAGCTGATTGTGATTCGAACGTTTTACCATTTGAAATTTAATTCGAACATGATTACTTAATTCATTAAGCCATGTAGATAAAAAATCAGCATATAATATGGCAGAGTCAATAATTCCATATCTCAACTGCATAAGCTGAGAATTTGCACGAAGAATTCCATCTAAGGCATCACCTAGTTCAAAAATATTTAAAACTTGAATATGATCTTTTTGAATTTGCTCAATAACTTTATTGTATAAATCCCACATACGATTCTTAAATATTTCCGGACTATATGCATTTAGAGTATTTCCATATAAATCTTTAATTTCAAATTCAACACCAAAGTGAGCGTCTGAAATTGTTAATAAATATTCCTTATTCATATGCATCGGAGGAATATATCCTGGCGCTATTAATGGTTTTAGTTGATTAACAGCATTTACAATGTGTTCTGCAATTAATTCATCTCTGGAATACTCACGTAACCATTTATTAAATTCTTGTTTTTCAGTTTGTAATTTAATACGTTCTTTTTTTAAAGCTATTTCGTCAGAAAATCGTCCTAATTGAATAGAAGAGGATGGAAGTAAATCCCATCCTGCATCTATATATTCTAAAAGTAATTTGGACCCTTTTCGAATTGTATCGCGGTGCTCTGGCTCTTTACCATGGCTAGAACGAAAATCTGCAACATCTTGCCACTCAATAGATGTATCTATCTGTTTTTTCTTAATAAGATCAAGCTGTTCTTTAAGAAATTCGTTATTATCCATATAAAACACCTTAATCTAATTCATCGAGATTGATGATTTCTTCAGTTTTAGTGGTAGTAGACATGTCAAAAGGTTTATCACCATATGCCTTTTCAAAGATATCTAAAATACCAATGATTTCACCATCCATATCTACAAGTTGTCCGTCTACCATATGAAGACCTTTGAGTTTACCATCATATTTAACAGTTTTTTTTAATTCCATGTTATTTTCTCCTTATTCTCCTTGACATATTGAATGCATAATAGTAAAATGATATTTGTGAAAATTTAAATTAATATTCAGTATTAAAGAATATCTGATAACTCACAATCGATACCAATGATCTTATCTACGATTCCTTTTTCTTTTGCTTCATCTGGGAACATATAATATTCACGATCCTTGATTTCTTCAAGATATTCTGCAGTCATATTTGTATGTTCTACCATAAAATCATTCAGATGTTGCTCTAATTTATCATAAAATTTCTGAATATCTTTACCTTTATTAGATGAACTTACATATCCAGTCTGTCCATCATGATAAAGAACTACTGTATTTGGGAAGCAGTAACGTTTATGTCCTGCGGCCAGAATATAACATGCCATAGAAGCACATTTGGCAAATCCCACTGTAATAATTGGAGTAACAGACGTCTTAATAGAGCTTAATACCTGGTACCCGGAAATAACATCACCACCATCTGAATTGAGATAGAGATAAATTGGTTTCCTACATGATGCTGGAAGTGCCTTATCCTCTTTATTCCATTTCATGATCATTAAACATATATTTTCAATAACATTGTCATCAATAGTTTCGTTGACAATAATTTTTCTTTCTTTTAAATGCTCCTTGATAGTGCTCTGATAGAGACTATCGTCTTCTAAAATGTCTAAAAATTCCATATTCCTTGTTCTCCTATAAATAAATAACCATATCTTTTGATGAAGCAATCACTTTAAATGATTTGTTTTCTTTAGATATGGCTTCTTTTAAGTCTTCCTTTATACTGTTTTTCGCGACAACAGATCCGTGAACTAAAACTAATTTTTCTGTATTTACCTTCGATCCAAATTCAATTAGTTCATTTCTATTGGCATGACTTGAAAATGTACCTAAAGAAATACAGTCAGCTTTATTTTCGACTTTATCGCCACTAATTTTTATAAATTTATTTTCCTTATAATTTTTAATACGATAGGATAAATAAGAGTTGTCTGCTCCGGTATATCCACTAAAAATTATCATGCTTTTTTCATCATTCAAATATTCATGTAAATAAGAAAGGATCCTGCCGTTTGTACAGAATCCAGAACTACTTAATATAATTTTTGGTGAATGATTTTTTACACATGCTAAGGAATCTTCTTTTTCTTTTATAAACTTCACATTCTCCCAATTGCATACACTATTCCATAATTTCAAATCGTCTTCAGATAGAAGAGTCGTATATAGATCACAAATATCACATGATAATATTGAATCAACTACAATGTCATATTTGAAATTTATATCATCATGAAAAATGTTATATAAATTGGTAAGAATTTCTTGTGTACGGCTGAAACTAAAACATGGCATGATTACTGTTCCTCCACGTTCTGTAACCGTATCAACTGCTGCTTTTAAATGTTCTAAATCAAATTTTCTTGTCTTTTTATTAATTCTGCCTGGTTCTCCATATGTACATTCCATAATGGATACTTTATTAAAAACATTTGGAATTTCAGTATTTGGAACGTAATGATTTTTTGTATTCAGGGACCCAATATCAGAAGTGTACAATATAGAATTTGATACACCATTTTTATCTTTAAGAATTAATTGAAGCTGTCTAGCTCCGAGACAATGGCTATTTTCAAACCATTTAAAAGAAACTATTTCATCAAGAACATATAATTCATGTACATTATCATATTCATATATATAATTTAAAGTCGTAGCTACATCCTCTTCTGTGTAAATAGGAGAGTAGTTACGTTTATATTTAAATGATAAAGCATTTGCTTCACTCAACAATATAAAAGCACAATTATATAATAATGGCTTCATTAATTGAGCAGTTGCATGTGAAGCGATAATTTTTCCATTAAAACCTTCTTTTATTAACCTTGGAAGTAAACCAATATGATCAACATGTGTATGTCCTACAAAAACATAGTCGATCTCTGAAGGTTTAAATGGAAATTTCTGAGAATTGATATTATATGAATCCAGATAATTATTGTTTTGAAATAATCCGCATTCAAGTAATATTTTTTTTCCATTATATTTTATATAAGTGCAGCTACCTGTAACATCGTCAGCATTTTGACCTATAAAGTAAATGCCATCTTCTTTTTTCTTCCTGCCTATGTCAAACACCAACTTTCAAATTATTTTACTGCTTAAAATCGAAAATCTTTATCTCTCGGTTTTACAGTAAGAAAATCGGTCTGATTGATTGATTCTCTGTATCTGTTTAACATCTCGACACTACGAACATGCTCTACAAGAAAATAGCTTTTTGCTTTACTTTTATGGTGTTTATTACGTACACGCACATCAAAAGCTCTTCCATGATTACGTAAGTATTCTGCTTCTTTTTGACTGATATTAACCAATTAAGTTTCCTCACTTTTATTTATTTGTAGACTCAAAGGCTCATTATCTGTTGCAATCAGAGACAAAAACCTTTAATAAACCCAATCAAAGTGCAAGCACTTTCCATGGTAAAACTTATCTACTTGTTTTATGGAATTTTGATTTAATTTGTCAACCTCATGGGAGAAGAAGGACTCGAACCTTCGATGTTTCTTTGTGGGGGATTTACAGTCCCTTGCCTTCGCCGCTAGGCTACTCTCCCTTGTGTTAAGATGGGCAGCTACCCTTATCGAATATATAACCATAAGTGGAGGTCATATATTCTGTTGGAACCTTAACTTTCCATATAATTTTCGGTAAAATTATTAAAAAACTTAGCCGCGTCTCGTCCTGACTAAATCCCGCCAGATTTTTTCGCTACAAGGTATCTGGAACTTACCTAACACGCCCCCAAAGACTTGAACTCTGACTAACCGGGTTGGAGCCGGTTGTACTACCAATTATACGAAAGGCGCAAATAAAGGTGACTAATGGGATTCGAACCCATATAAGGCGGAACCACAATCCGCTGCATTGCCAAGTCTGCCATAGTCACAGTATCCTAACAATGATTCGAACATTGAACTTCTAAATATAAAGTTAGATATTTTACCAGTTAAACTATAAGGATAAAACCCGCTAAGATGCTTTAGCGGAATATTTTTCATTGTAATTATGTCTAAAATTTCTAGCAGAATTTTTATTTTTTGATTTATATGTATCTAATTGACTGTCGCAATTAGGACAAATTAATCTCATATTGGATCTATCATTATTTGCTGCGTTACCATCAATATGATCTAAAATAAAATTAATTTTTTTACCATTCCATATATCGTCCATATTACAAATTGCGCATTTTCCATTCTGCTCATCATATATATATTTTCTTATACACCCACGTATCGTAGAAGAAATCGAATATCCGGTATCTCCTGTTTGTAACCATTTGTCAATTTGTTCTTTATCTTGTTTTTCTTTCAAACATTTTGGACACATACCCGATTTGTTGTAATAAGATATTTGAGTGTCACATCCCGTACAAGTCCTGCTACTTTTATTGGGCTTATATATAATTTTAGGGTTCTGAGATAATTTTGGTAATGAATTGATATCTATACCAATCGAACTAAGTCTGTTAATTACAGATGTATAAGAAGATGTTAGTTCTGTTTTATATCCTAACTTTTTCGAAAATTCAAGTAAATTGGAGGAACTTGTATACAATTCAATAATTTCTTTATCAGTAAAGTTATCAATCAAGCACTTCTTCCCCATATGTTTAAAATTTTCTGGATTTCCTTTAGGATTTCTAACAATATTTTTATTGTTGTATGAAGCAGCACAACTAGAATTACAAAATATCTTCTTCTTAACCTGTGATAGTTTAGAAGAATCAGTACATAGAATAGGCTTATTACATTGTTTACAATAATGTGGATTTTGATTATATTCATTTATATTTTTCATTTATATCACCTCGTATTTTAGAGGCAGAGACAAGGAATATCCTTATAATTCTCTTTATCAATTTAACTAATTGACCACAATTAAATGAATAAACGACAACGGTAGGTCTCGATCCCACATACCCTTTCGGATTCACTGATTTCAAGTCAGGAGCATTTGCCAATTCTGCCACGTTGCCTTAAATATCTGTCTTTCCAGATTGTCAGACCGGGTACCAGTCAATAAAAAATAAAAGGCAGGAGAGTAATCCTGCCTTTCAACCGGAATCAATCCGGTTATCTTTATATTCATGATATGCTACAATCACATAACCAAGAGTTACATGGTAGGATTTTCACCTACGAATTCCCACAGGAGGTGGGCTGTAATCTACATATCTTGTAACGCAAAGCAGAGTAATCGAAACTCAATCCTGTCGGATCACATGACTTAGCAGGTCAGTTCCACACCTAGTGAATTTACTTTGCAAAATAACGACTCTACCGGGGTTCGAACCCGGAATCTTCTGATAGACAGTGAGACGGAATAGCCGTTATCCTATAGAGTCAAATTGACTACGTTCTTTTTCGTTTTCACTTTCAGGTACAGGTGCAGACTTCCTGAATAAATCCCCGCTTAACGCCTCTTCTTGCATACCTGATATAACAAGCGTCTTGGGAAATGTCACAAATTAATTGTAAACTTAGAGATGGAGGAGAGGATAATCTGTCCTCTCCATAAAAAAGAACACCAATTCAAAAGACTAAATTTTTAAAATCCAAAACTTTTGAGAGTATCCCCATAACTCCCAAATACTACTTCTGGGACTCGAACCCAGACTCCATTATTGGAAGCAGATCTTAAGTCTGCTGCGCCTGCCAATTACGCCAAAGTAGCAAAAAATGTCCGGTACGGGATTTGAACCCATGTTACCGCCTTGAAAGGGCAGTGTCCTATACCGCTAGACTAACCGGACTTATCAGGGAAGCAGAGGTGCTGCCCCTCTTTTTATTTTATTACTTACTAAAACACAATTATCCGCGGCTCGTGTTCTTTCAGACCTATTCAAAAAATGCCGCATTTCTATCATAAGTAGCCTCGTATTGGCACTTCCCATATATTTAAGCTGGAAAAGCAGGAGTTGAACCTACATTTGATTCGCGAGATCATGTTTTGCCAGTTAAACTATTTTCCAATATTTTTTATTTATGCTGAGATTACACATAAATATAGAAGCTCTTTCGAAACATTATGGTTTCTTTTCTTATCCACTATACGCCGCTTCGCGCACATATAGTAAGCTTCAACAACCGCCTTGTTTAAGAGTGGCACTTCTCTTTAGCCGCATAACTACTCTGTTGTCATCATTCCATTGACGCTGCCGCGCCACAAAGTTCCGCTAAGAACACTGTGCAGAATCGGACAAACATATCAGAGTCTTGCGAGACTCATCAATGACCATATTGCATAAAATATACTATGGTATTAGGCTGCTTTCGTTATGCAGAGGTGTAGACTTTCGCTGTAGAATATAATATCAAATATCACACTTGTAGTTTCTATTAAATCCTTTGAAAATTCAATAAGTATAAGTAATTATTTATTATCTGAAAAGTCTTCTCTACTGAAGATGTGCTACACCAGACGCTCCGATCCCTTTTGAGGATAAGAATACATCACACCTTCATATCGTTCGGTTATTATCCCTACTAAATGTCCATACAAGCTAATTTGGTATATACCAATTCACTTATACAAATGGCTATCACCTTTGCTTAATAAATGCTCAGATTGAATAACCTCCTGATTCACCATCATATCTTCACAGTTTGCATGAACTATCCAGTTTGCGGCCGGAAAGTGTTCCTCAGCAGTCGCCCTTGGACCACCTTATCGTTCCCTGTTTCATGATACTATTTCCGCATAGGATTTAATCTTTTCACTTACCTATACGAAACGAGACCTTTTGAGTCTCTGGCATGTCAGTTTTGCTTAGATTGACTGCAATATAATTGCTTATACCGCAGCGACAGTGTGTAAATCTGCCTTTATACGCCTCACAGCGCACTATCGGAGCCAAGCCTCCATAATGTAATTAATTAAACAGAAAGGATTAGCATATACATTTGTATATACCAAATAGCGGGAGATGGATTCGAACCATCGTCTCTAGGGTATGAACCTAGCAAGGATCCACTCCTCTATCCCGCAGTTGGAATGACACGATTTGAACGTGCGATGTCCTGGTCCCAAACCAGGCGGATTGCCAAACTATCCTACATTCCAATACTGACCCAGTAGGAATCGAACCTACGACATGCTGGTTAACAGCCAGCTGCTCTACCTATTGAGCTATGGGCCAAAAGAGAGCCTGTATTTCTACAGGCTCAAAGTATTATTTACGCATTAACAGCGTCTTTAATTGCCTTACCAAATTTGCATTTTACTGCGTTCTTTGCATCAACCTCAACAGATTCACCTGTTCTTGGGTTACGTGCAATACGTGCGTCTTTATGTACAACAGAAAGAGTAACACCATCCATCAGTTTTACCTCGTCGCCTTCAACCAGCGCACCATATGTTACGTCCTGTACAGCTTCCATAATTACTTTAATATCTTTCTGTGTATTATTTGTTGCTTCTGCAACAGCCTTAATTAATTCAACTTTATTCATTGTTAGTTCTCCTTTTTCTCATAAAAATAATAGTTATATAAAGCAAAAGCAGTGTACTGACCAGCACACTGCCTTGAATTATCAATATTTAATTTTCAATTATTCGCTGAAAATGTTTGATGCAATTTCAGCTCCAAGATCGTCTAAAGTACAGAAGGAATTGATATATGATACCATTTCATTACCGTCTTTATCTTCGCGCTTGATTTCAATCCCTTTACATTCAGGATTTTTACAAGCCATAACATTACCATGTATATATGTCATTGGGGTGCCACATGCTTTACACTTATGTTTACTAAGAAATCTTTCCTGTTGTTCTTTTAATTTCTTCTTATCAGAAGTTTTCTTTGTCACGGGCTTCATTCCCCATGCAGTTCTCATTTCTTCAAGTGATGTAAAGTGTTCTGTTGTCCCTTTGGACATTCTATAATTACTCATGATCTTTCTCCTTGTAGTCAAATATATTTGATTTTTTTAGCCGTGTATTTAACGCCCACGGCAGGCTACTACACAAAAAAATTCGAATCCCATATTTAAACACGCATTGGAGACAGCGCGGAGAGTTTCACTTTTCTTCAAACAGCTGTCTGCATACATGTACCCATATCCTGCGCAAAATATGTGCCTGAAGATGCAACGAAGCGAAAAGTTATTCCCCTCATATACCGGACGAATTTGCATTTACGATTTTTGTTATTTTTAAAGGGTTTTACGCCGATTTTTTTTCAGACAGCGTGCATTTTTTTATAAAGTTCTGTAAAAAAGCCTCTTTATCCATATTATATAGGAGATTTAAAAGGTTCCTTGTGTATCTGGTATAATCTTTTTTGTTCCCCATCTTGCTTGTATTAAGAGCGATTTCAATCAATCTATTAATAGTTTTTGGATTTCTAATTTTCATTTTCCGTAATTCTAATAAAATTTGATCAAATCTTTCTGTATATGCCATAATTTCATCATCAGACATATTATCTTTACTTAAACATTCAAGTTCTTTTGCATAATCAAGTATTTTACTAATTTGACGACGATTAGCCTGTTGCTTTTTTATTTTTACAACAAAATTCTCTGTAGGAATAGTATTAGTAGAATGCGTTGGTTTAATTTCGTTCATCACAATCTGCAGACTGTTCATTGGACATATATAATAGGAAGAAATTCTTCCAGAAAGCTTTTCTTTCTGCTGATTTACCAATTCACGCTCAATTTCTTTACCATTTTTCGTATACTGGATTTTTCTTGTAAATCGCATAAATTCTGGAAAATCTCGACGCACTTGTTTCTTATTACCAAGCTCGTCCTTAACTTCTTCGAACTGCTGCATACACGGCAACTTCTTGATTCGTTTGATTTCTTCAATAGCGTCTACTTCGTATTCACGCTTGCATCCATCAATAATAACCTGGGCTAATACAGATAAAATCACGAAATTATCGTATAATTCTCGGCTAGGATTGGTCCAATAGTAAGTCATTGCAAGCTGCGCCAAGTTACTAGATTCACCAATTCCAATACGAGATTTAGCAAATTTATTATCCATACGAGCATATTCTTTCAATGTGTTCTGATATGTTAGTCCACTTTCTTTTAATTTGTTTACAATAGTAGGATACTGCTCATATGCAGCTTTAGCACTCTTAACCATTACTTCATTATTAGTAACGAAGAAGAAATCAGAATCAAAATCACATCCATTTGCACGATCCTGAATATCTGTATGAATACAGTTAACAGCCATAATATTGTCACTAAATACAAAATATCGCTGCATTTCGTCACTGTACATATTATGTAAGTAACAAATATTATTGGGGCTATTATGTGGATTTCTGATTCCACACAGATATTCACCATCCTGAAAACGTTTGGTATAACATTGAATTGTTCCTGGTTCAATATTAAGAGTAGGATCTGATTCCGGATCCATTCCTACAGATTTGAGTAGAAGAGCATATGGATTTCCAAATATTGTAAGATTATCTCCATCAATTGTAATTTTTCCGGTTCTAAGCCTTGTCACATATTGATTGATAATTTTACGTTTCTCTAATCGGAACCATGTACTATTTCCAAAATCCTCATTCCAATCATATAAATCTGCCAACATTTCATAATGATTAATTATCGTAGCATTCTTCCTGAGATATTGAACATAAAGACTGTTATCATCTTTCATACCTTCTACATAATCTACGCTGGTTCTTGCTAGTTTTCGGACATCATCGGTAGAGCATGGAGATGGAATCTCAATATTATAGGAAGGAAGAGTATTAACCATCTGATAACTCATCTGCTGTACGCTGCCTAATTTACTTGGATGATCAGTTTTTACTATCCCCCAGTAAGAACCAGTCTCATTGACACGATCACACCAATACTGATAAGCTTCTGCAGGTGTATTACCCATCAGATTCATGAATTTCTTCCATTTAATAGCATTATCAGTTGTAATCATGCGAATATCCTTGAGCTTATGCCAAACTCCGAACATATCCTGTACTTCATAAGTTTCATAATCATGTCCAGTTTTTTCACACCAATCCTTAAAAAATAACTGAATATGAGTACGAATTCCACATGCCTTAAAGAAATGCTGCCTTAAAAGAGCCATTCCGTTAACCCATTCTGGTAAAATATCAGACTCAATCAGCATTTCACCATCCCAGAGAGTATTTTTAACCTCTGTTTCTTCATCATGCACGACACATTTCTTTTTGGTAACATTAACGCGCTTATACCGCTTGGTGTATTTTGGTGTTACTCCATCTTTTAAGAATTTACCTTCACGAATAGCCCTTTGCTTTGCGATTTCTGTAGCAGTTTCATCCAGAACTTTCTCCTGAACTACATAATCCTCAGCTTTCACGATCTTGGCTATTGTCTTGTAGAAACTATCCGTATCTTTAATAATAAGAATGGCTTCTACAGGACAATAGAACTTTCCGACTATCGTGCTGGTTGTGAGAGGAGCGTAAGCCGACATTTCAACTATCTTAGCATTATCCATCGGCATTTTATCTCCGAGTCCCATTGTTAACCAATTATATGCTTTTTTATATAGTTTTGAATTAATAAACATTACTTGTCCAATTTTTGCTTTGGAAGAGTTTCGGTATAGCATCCTGTAATTAATAATTTGTTTATTATCTTCATTTTTCTTCGCAAACGGGTTTGTATACTCAACATTTACACCGTTTTCATAAAACAGTTCTCGGATCTCATCCTTAGAAAGCTTCATATAATTGTCTTTATTATCAATCACATTTCGAAATATTGCTCTAATACGTTCCTTGGATTCCTCAGATAAAGATTTATCATGTTCAAATGGTCCAAACTGCTTTAGCAAGTGATCCATTTCTTCTTCATAACTACGACTTCCAAAATCAAAATCAAGACAAATAATGTCTCGTGTACTGGTATCATTCCAAACATTAAGTCCATTCTGTATAATATAATCACTGAATAGACTGTTACTGAACATTGCTTCAGTATAATCGTACCGGTTCCTGACTCCCTGGTTATATCCAAAGAGTGTCCCGGCTTTTATATTTTTTATTTTTAATCCAAATTCAGACAAATAGTATACCTCCTTTAAATAGCAGTAAGGTTAAGATTCCGCATATTATCAAATCTATGTATGAGCTCTCCAGACTGACTATATATACCTACACTTGTAAGCCCATCAATTCTTGAATCTACATGAGTAACAGTATGATATGCTTTCTTACGTTTGTTCTTTTTATGAATTTTATTATATTGTCTTCTCAGTTCATCATATTCTTGCTGCAACTTCGTTTTCATCATATAATTTTTACAATTTAATATAGCTTTCTTTATATTTGAGATCTGACGTTTCAGCAAGGTTTCATCTTCATTCATTGTTTTTTTATATTGCTTATTGTATCGTTCCGTATAATAATTCCTTAGAGCAGGAGAGAATAACTTCATGAGATCTGCCCACTTTATCAGTTCAATTTCTTCAATACTCGCAGATTTAGCATAATCTATAATATCCTTGACAAATTCTAAAGTAAGAATGAATGTTTCATATTTTAAAGTACTTTTAAACATACGAAATTCAATAGTATCCTTATGCTGTAAATTCAATGCAGCACGTTTACCGTGATCTTTATACTTTCCATATAACTCAACGAGTGAATTTTCTTCTTTTTTACTACCGACAAACTCACTGTATTCATTGTCTCGCCTTGCAATCACGCAAATTTCATCATTGAATTTCTCAAGAATATACAGAATCTTAGATATAACTAACTCTTGCGATATCCTTGATTTTCCTAAATAATTACGATTCGCATGAATATGTAATCCGGCAGTTTCACAATCATGACCTTTATATCCTTCTTTATCAAGATATTCGAACATTTCACGGTAGTTCATTTTGTTCTTATGAAATTCCAAACTGCATGGCATAGTGTCAAATTCAATCTGTACAGTGCTATCATGTGTACTGTAAATAAGATTTTCTTCATCACTATCAGATCCATTCATAATCTGAATACATTTTTTTACTGTGGAATTTTTATCATTATCAGAAGAGATATTATTATTTCCACCTACTTCAATCTCTGCTCCGAGCAGAAGAGTAGTATCTTCTGATTCTCCAGGCATAAAATGTTTTATGTATTTTGGGACATAATTAAATTGATGAATGTAAGTTTTTGTTTTGTTCGAGATAATATTATTAATAAATCCTCTATCCCATTCGCTATTATTAAATGTGATAGCACTACTATGGAATGAAATGCTATTATTATATCTGGCGGCCTCATCTACAGTTAAAGAAGTAGAAGTTATTTCAGATCTACGACCTCTTTGCGTAGATGATGGCACAAAACTTTGGTGCAAAGACACAACATCAATTATAATCCCATTGCAGTCGCATACACATGCTTTATTACAAGTAGTATCGTATAAAATTCTGTCATGAATATAATTGCCATCTCTACTTTGTTCCGCCAATACACTATTAAGTAATTCAAAATCATTCCGGCCATATTCATGTCTATTAATATTTTCGAGTTTTGTTATTATTTGACGTCTACATGAGTCTGTATTACATTCATTATAGATACTGCTATGTAATTTTAATGCATCATTAATAATTTCAGCGTAATCATGAGGAAGATAATATGTATTACATTCATTATCAACAATATAACAGGCATCACCTCTATATCCTAAATGAGTATAAGTAATAATTTTCTCATTTACTGAATATGGATAATGTAAATTTAAATCGAATGTTTGCCATCTATTTTTAAATCTTATGATTGGTAAATAATTCATATTTTTAATAGGTAAGAGCACCGGCAGGCACTCTTACCATTCCCTCCTTATCTTAAAGTACACGTTTCCAATATTCTTCGTCTTCATATTCTTCATCAGTCATACGTAATAAATGCATTTCCTGCATAAGCTGTGTAAAATCTGATTCGAAAAGTTTTACTGCCAGGTCATATAATTCATCAAGCATATTAAGTACTTTTTCAATAAAATCAAGAATAGAATAGCATTTTCTATGTCCTGGTTCTGCATTATAATTTTTCATGCGTATCTTAACATTTTTATGATAAATCTCGTCAAACCTTGCGTATAAGTAAGACCATCGACTCTGGGCCAGCTCTGGTGATCTTCGTCTCATTACTCTGTTCAGCATCATACGTTTTGTTGGAGCCGGTACATTTCTGGAGATAGCATTAATGACATCCTGTTTTTCGGCTATTGTCTGAGTTAATCTGCCACAACGATTATTTAAATGTGCAATTTCTTTTTCCCTCTCTTCAATAATTTTCTGAGCAGCGATAAGACCACGAGCTACAATCTCGGCTGGCGTCATATTTTCCTGATTACGGATATAAGCACCATTCTTACGGATGGATGGGAGTACTTCTGAAGTAACCCAATGCTTGAACTCTTTTGCAGATGGAAGCTTGCTGCTGAGGATTAGAGAGTAGAGGCCGGATTCGTTGATAATGGTCATTTGCTGTGTTCTTCCCATTGAATCGGTGACGCCCCGTTTCAGGGCGTCATCTTTATCTACATGTTTATCAAGTGCATTTCTTTCTTTTGTATATCCCAACGCAGCAGCTACATCTTTACCAACGAACCAAGGTTCACCATCAATCTCAACAGTTCTCAGCTCACCAAACTCTGGATGAACCAGATTCTTGAAAACTGTTACCTCTGGGGCAGCAGTGGTAGTAGTAGAAGAAGATGTAGAAGAGTTGTTTTTGTTCTGCATATAATCAAACATTGAAATCTGCTTATTATCATCCACCGGAGTATTCATCCCTGGGATAGGATCCATTCCAAGTGCTGTTCTCATTGTTGGGTCTGTAAGAACTTCTTCTGGTACGTCTTCAAATTTGGATTCTGGTTTTGTGTTTGTTGTATAAGTACTCATTTTGTTTTTCTCCTTTATTGTTTAATTAAATTTGTTATCATCATTTTGATCATATTTAATTTCTTCATCATCATATTCATCAGTATCAGATGCAGCACATAAAGCCCAACATCCAATACCGGTTAATACAAATAAAAGAATACATATAAGTATTACCATGATTTATCCCCCTATTGTGGTATATCACATATTGAAATTTCTTTTTCTCCTATAATATTGAAGAAATCAGGTTCATTATGAGTTTCTTCCAGCCAAGTTTTAATTACCCCCGTCAAACGTTCGGAAAGATCAGCCAGTTGTTCGGTAGTATAAGCTGTTCTACTATCTAGCCAGTCATCTACAAGATCACCAACGTTTGCCTCTGCTTCCTCCCAGACAACCTCAAGAACTCTTTCTGCATCAACAGAGATTTCATATGGTCTAAGTTCCTGAATTGTAATTGATTTGATTTTTACATTTTCTTCTGCAAAGTAGTCTTGAGCATCTGCAATGCATTCTTCTATGGAGTCAAATGCTGTAGCAGCAGTGTAATCACTGTCACGTTCTAACTGCCAAGCATATTTTTTATCTTTATGTTCTTTGCTCTGCATAATTTAATTATTTCCGTCCTTTCGAGAAGTAGTGTTGTTTGAATCATCCGGATACAGATATCTTTCTATATAATTGCGACCTTCACCTGTGAATCGTGGAATATCGAAGTCATGAGACCATGTATCTGCTGTAATTTGTTTACCATTTAATAAGAAAGAACTATGAGATCTGATGATACAGGTACCGCGCTGTTTGTAAATTTTAAGTTTGTTCCAGTCAATATCTTTTTGCTGAATAAGCATTTCTATGATTTCTTGATTACATTTACCATTTAGTTCGGTCTGAGAAAAATGTGCTTGACCAACCATTTGAATAGAGTTACGAATTGCATCCTGCTGTCTCCAGTTAAAGTAGTTTGTGACTTCTTCTCGTGGGAGATTGAATACGCATGCAGCAAATTCTGCTCCTTTGAGTAATGCACGATCATAGCTGTGGTTTGGAGAATAATATCTTCTGCCGATAATTTTTACTAATTCTTTAAATTTTTGATTGAAATAATTAGTGGCCATAGATGCTGCTATAGAAGCAAGTTTCTGGACCCGGTTATCAAACCATGGTGAAGTTTCAAGTTTCTCATAATCAATAAGAAGAAGATTAATTTCATCTGATTGAGTATAAGCCAGGACACAGCCCTGGATATTTCTACAGAGGTATTCTGCAGTATAGCGCATAGCAGCCATAAGTACCTGATCAAATGGTTTTTTGAACCCCCTGGTAAAAGTATGGAATGCACGACCATCGATTTGGATGATCACTGGGGTGCGAGGGATTAGATGAGCATCTGTAATTGATTTGTAGGATCTCATTCTGAGATCGTATTCTGTTTGATGTGACATTTTGGTTTGTCCTCCTGTTATTGCTAAGGTTTACGAGTTATTGATGTGTTATTTAATGTTGTTGAATGATCAAAACAAGTTGTGGATATTTGGATTTTGTAGATTTTCTTTACATACTGAGTTAATTTAGCTTGTTTTGATAATGAGATAATAGCACAGGAAGATGGATTTGTCAAGAAAAGAAGCTAAATTAACTGAAACATTTGAGGCTATGCGTTTGAAAATATGGACGGTAGATGGGGTTTGGAGGGTAGTGCGAGGTGAGATTTGGGGAGCGTGGAACAATATGGGCGGTGATTATAGGAGTTTGGCGATGTGGGGAGCGTTACATTTTAATAGGAAGAGAGGGCGTATTTTTCAAGCCAGTGTGGAAGTTAACCGGCTTAGGTCTTTCTGGGTAATTTTAGCCCATTTTGGCGTTAAAAGTACCCCCTTTTTGAGTAATTCCAATTACTATAAATAGTATGCAAAAATAGTGCATAAAACCATGAAAAAAGTGTATTTTATGCACTTTTATTCACCGTTTCTGCATAAAATTTCATAAACTTTTTTTAAAAAACTTCACTATTAAATTATACATATGCTATAGTATTAATTGAACAAGGGGAAAGAGCGTTGACCGACGTGTTGAAAACCTCTTGTGTACCTTGAAACTGAATATATTGGAATTTCGAGAACGCGCATTTGCGGTTCGGACGTGGAATAGCCACGATTTACCTATAGAACGCGATTCTCAAGTATTCCATAATATTTAGGCGAAGTCTGTCATTTTAAACAGACGTCCCCCACAAGGGGAAACTGTACCTTGAAAACTTTCACATATATATCACGCAACTTTCCAGTTAAGGTTGTGCGTCTTACTCCCAGTGGGTAACTTGATTTATACGTGATAATAATATGCAAATTTGTGAGTACATCTCACACAACTATTTTTATTGTGCTTTCAGTGCGCTTTTATGAGATTGATTTTATTAAATTGACCTTGTAAAAGCACACTGAAAAGGTGTGACTATTATAGAAAAGAAAGAGGTAGTTTACTATGATGGAAAACACAATCACAATTAAGACAGGGAACACAAGAACCAATAAAGAGGGCAATACCGTATTTACAGAACGTGTGTATTTAATTCCAAAGAACGTCGTAAATGCTAGCTATTTCCAGTTAGCTGTACAATATCACACCTATAAACACTTTGAATTAAAGCTTTTAGGTGATATCGAAAAGATGCGATTAACATTGGAATCACTTCCAGAGGACTCCATTGACTATAAAACTTTAGACAATAGTATTAACGAACTTGTTGACATGCAAGATTCTTATTCTAAAGAATTTACAGAGTTCAAAACTAATGTCAATGAAGAACTTATGAGCATATTTGACGACGATATTTTTGCCGAAATGTATGCCATTCTTAAAGGTGATATTAAGTCATATTCTGGAACAAAACGTATAACAGACAAAAAGGGCAATGTGTCACTCAAGACTATTACGCCGAAATTATACGACAATTTCCATGAAACTATTGAAACACGTACTCAAGCGTTATTTGATGTATTTAATCCAGATGCGCCTTGCAATAAAGAAAAACGTGAAAAAGTATTCAATAATTTACGTAGTATTGCCAACTATTACATGCCTAACAGAGAAAATAGCGTATTATCTGAAATGTATAAAAACATTAAAATGGATAAACTTAACGGCAAATACTTTTCTGAATATTTCAGCGGTTGCGCTAAATTGAAAAATGGTAAAAATGGTGGAAGTGTTAACACTATCCAAAAATCAATGAATTTACATATTCAATTATGGCACACAATGGCACGTTATTTAGGATGTGAAGAAAATCTTCAGAAAGTAGAAAATGCAAGAAACGCCAATGACAGTGCTATACAGGCGTTAAATGATTTAATTAATAGTTCCCGCGCTGAAAACACAACAAAATAGAAAATTTATATAAGAGACCTGTCGTCTGATAGGTCTCTTTTTTTTATCCTAAATTTTAAAGAAAGAGGTATAACAGAATGAATAAAAACACTATTACTATGTATAAACCCTTTAAAATCGCACAGGATTTTACTGTGCAGTATTTTGGAATTTGCATTCCTAAAAATGCAATATATGGACGTTTAACAAAAAATATCTACATTTTTGTTGATGATTTCCGTCAATTCCGTCCCAATATGCACAATTGTACTATATCCATACACTTATTAGATATTCGTAAAGATAATCAATTCAAAAAATATATTGTTAAAGATAGCAATATCATATTCAAATTATGCTATGACTTTATAGCTAAAAATAAGTTATGGGATACTATATGTGAAAATAACTTATGCTATCGTAAATCCGGAGTACGTCCATCATGGTATGTTGCACCACGTCGTCCATCTCAAAGAGCATTTAAAGACGCGTCACGTTTTATAGGCATTAATGATGATATGAAGTTCAAAGAACTTACTGTCAGCGCACATTATCAATATGAAACCGCTTCAATGGTAGGCGTTTCAATTAGAGACGCTAAAAGAGTGGACGTTGATTTGAACGAAATAACACGCCGATATAGCAAATAACCATTAAAATTCATTCTGCGTTACCTCTACATCTATGTCTGAAAAGGTGGTGATGAAATTGAGGACTAAATAAAATCAGTCCCAGAAAAGAGGGCAAAATATGTATAAAGTAATAACAAAAACAATGTCAATGTTAAAAAATAATACTGTTTTGGCGGTTAATGAAAAAATTTTTGTTAAAGAAGAAAATGCACAAAAATACGCCAATATTTGGAAGAAATTCTCTAATATGCAGGTATCTATTGAAAAAATTAACAATTGATTTAGGGCATAGTGTATCTCTATGCCCTTTTTAGTGCAAAAATTCAGAGCAGGAGGAACAACAAATGTTATCACACATAATATCAAACCCACAACCACATCCCAGGTACCAGATTTGTCTCATTACACAGTCGGGCAGATCCGGTACAATATTACGTCACTTATACACATCACCACGTACAGGTGCGACGTATTTTAGTCGTAATCATGCGAATAACTACACGCATGAGCAGGCGACAGCAGTATTACAAAATCTGCCGTATCCAGACGCGTTCATCCAGTCTGAATACGACTGCCATTACCGCGAGACAGACGAACGCGGTAACATCAAAGATTACATGTGTGCATAACAGCACATAAGTAATAAGTAACTAATCAACCATTAAACTTGCTATCCCTTATTCCTGTGATGAGCAGGCTTTTTCCTATCGAAAATTGCAAGGTCGAACCTTGATAAGGGATTTTTCTATGCTCTTCTATAATGCCCATGAAGAGTATAGATTTTACCAACGGAAACAAAAAAGGTTATGCCTAAACCAAAAGGCAAGAAGGAGAATTATCATGACAAACATAAGAATTAACGCATCCCTTAACACAGCAAAAGAAATTATCAACGCACTCATGGAATCTGATGCGATCTTCTATGACCGCACAGAGGGTAATGAGTTATCCGGACGCTTTAATGTTCAGATGACATTTGCAGAAGCAATCTGCTATCGTCCACAGTACACAGTGCGCAAGCTGCGCAACCTTGTTCTTAACAGACATGGTTCATTGTCAATTCGTACCAGAATTGCACTGGCAGCAGTATTATCTCAGTGTGAATTCGACACACATGAGGACGCACTTATTCCGGTGCTGTTTACCAGGAATAAAGAACTTATCCCAATCTACAAACAGTTCGAGAAGAACTGGGGTAAGTTCAATTTTGAAGTATCCTTCATACAGGATACTGATAATTACGAAGATTTAGCTCCTCGATATGAAATTAACTTCATATCCGGTGAGTGGACGGACATCTGGGTAGGTGGAGTTACTTTATGTGATGATGAGGAGGTAAGATAACATGAAGAAATTGAGAAAATATTTTACAGAAGAAAAAGTCGATGAAATTTTCGACATAATGTTCGATTTAGCCATGGGATTAGGACCAATACTCATGATCCTACTCCCAATCCTTTGTGACGCTTTTTTAAAATAATATAAGGTTATGCTTTTCCCTTAAAAGCACTGGAGGAAATCATATGAAATCAAATGATACAATCAAAAAATTCGATACATTCGTATCTCGTAACTTCTTCGGATACAGTGCACACACGTTGTACCAGGAACTCTGCCATTCATATCCGGTAGAAGTATCATCACAATGGGTGTATGTCAATATCTGGCATACATTTATTAACCAGGACACACCGGAAGATATTGACATAGCTCGTCATGTAGCGTGTATCATTATTGGTGATCCGAACTTTGAAATTCGTGCTCTTGATGCTCGTGATTATATTGAGTACTGTATGGCTACTCAGGAATATGAGCGCCTTGCAGTTCTTGCAAATGATGCACTTGACCTGTATCTCAAGGGCGTAATCAGTCTGCATGAATTCAAGCTCATCATTGCAGCTAATAAAAACTAATTAAATTATCTGTCAGTATGTATGATTTTCATTGACTGGCGGATTTGAAAAACGGAAACAAATTTAGAATCAATTTTTCTGGACGGGATACCCCCATGTACAGGGAAATTGATTCTAATATACAGGGAAATAAAAATAAATCAGCTGTCCTATCGGCATACGGGGAGAATGGAGAATAGCCATGACAACAACAACTAATAATTTCAACTTCGTAACATTCTCAAATAACATAACAGTAATAAACACCACTCCACATCCGGTAACAATGCAGGATGTAAACGGAAATCTTATTTCGGTGCCGACTAGCGTGTTGATTAACGCTAAGGCAATTGAAAAACAGGTATCACCTCTGTTTGTAAAAACAGAGTTTGTAGGCACTGATGAAGGAAGGGAAATCATTTCTTCCATCAAAGAGTCTTTCAACCAGAACGCTGTGGCCGGGGAGACTTTAGTAATCATTGGTAGCATTATTGCTGCTCAGGCATATCCGGGAGAAGTATTTGGACTCACTCCAGTCCCAGGTTACGAAAGAGTGGCACCAGATGACAAGAGAATGCGTTGTGACAAGTTCACAACTTTCGCATAAGGGAGGAAAATAGCCATGACTAAAACAACAAAAACTATCATGATCGCAGTAGTAACAACAACATTATTCTCAAGCTGTACTCCGGTATCAGCAAGAGAAATCACTTCCGTTAATCGTACAGAAACCGGAACTCTTTATGGTTTCAGTGACGGAACCGGATATTATACAGAGGATATTGAGGGAATCAGCACCCTTGATAATCTTTACCCTCTTACCGGAATTGTTACAGAAATCGAATACGATGTAGAACCGGAAGTTGATCTTGTAACAATCACCTGTTCCAACGGAAATATGTTCTCATGGTATGCAGATGCCGGAGATTATGAAATCAATGACCTTGCGTCCTGTATCATGGATTCCAAGGGAACTAAATATGTAACTGATGACGAAGTGTTGCTGGCCCATTATGCAGGTGGATTAAAACACTTCGAACAGTATGCAAATTAAATTGAACACATAAAGGAGAAAATAAATGACAAGAACAGAATATAATCAGCGTGTGATTACACGCAAAAAACGATCAACCCTTATTAAAGGCAGCTTAGGAATAGCTGCTTTTTTAATGTTCGCAAGTATTGTCGGACATATTGATTCTGACGTATATGCCGGAATCCATTCTGTCAAGGGAACTGTTTCCGCATCAGGAAACTATATCCTTGATGAGAATGGAAAAGCATATGATGTATCCGGATTCCAGAGCGGATCCGAAGTAACAGTAAAACTTGACAGACAGGGAAACATTCTGTCTGTTATAAGTAAATAGAAACGAGGTGAATCATATGGAACGCAACTATAAACTCCGGATCTATTACAAATCCGGTGCGCAGAAAGGGAACTTAAAAAGGGAAGAGTTCTTTGATTCCCTTGATGCCATGAACAAAAGATACAGAGAATTGTTTAAACCAAAAGAATATGCTCTGAATCCCACAGCATGGGAAAGAATAAATGGAGAATGGCTGAGAATGTTTATTACATCAGCCGCATAAGAAGGGAGAATAATCATGATACCAAAACAAAAGAAATTAGATGCGCTTAATGCCGATATCAGAGGTATGGTACAGGCAATCAAAGACTTCAAAGCAAGAAGAAAATCTGCCATTGAAGCAAATGACTATGAAACAGCAGAGCAGATATGGCATAACGAAAAAGTAATGACGCAGAATCTAGCTGAAGCAAACTACCAGAAGATTAGACTGTACTATTCCAAGGCAGATGCTATCTATGAAGACAAGATTATTGCAATCTGCAGCCTGCCAGGGTTGATAGACATGAAGGAAGCGAAATTAATTGAATGCTGTGCCAATATCAACGGTCGCAAGCTCTATGCAATTTAGAAAGAGAGGTGAACAACATGAAAGGCAACGGAAGCATAGGGAATATCGTAACCATGGGAGAATTTCCATTATATGGATGTACAAACATCCAAAAGAAGCATTACGAAGAAGCTCAAAGTCGATTCTTTTGGGATGAAGAAATCCGTAACTTAATGGAAGACTTCAAAATCCCTAAAGATGTGATTAACAAAGTCATTCGAACAACAGAAACCGAATGTGAAAACCAGACATCAAGGCAAAAGTACGATCATGCCTGGAGAAAGTTCTGGACATTGATCGGTTAAAAACTAAATAAAAATTAAATAAAAGAAAGAGGTAGATTAAAATGATGAACTACAAAGCAATCGAAAAATTACTTACAGGAGAAACAGAGAAAGAAAGCAAAGTAATCAGACCGGAAGTATTCAAAGATCAGACAGCATACAACACGGTGATGAATAACTGCCAGAGAATCGGAGGCAAAAGATTCTGCTGTATTCCATTGGAGCTTCTGGAAATTGATGAAGATTACCAAAGAGTATATTGTATTAACATGGAGAAAGTATACTCTCTGGTACGCAAATGGGACTTCAATAAATGCGAACCAATTCTGGTATCTCCACATCCAGAAACAGCAACATTCGCAGTAATTGATGGATCTCATAGAATGCTGGCAGCAGGCATTCGGGAAGAGAAATATGTTATTGCGGTACTTACAGAAGGATTACCTGTGGATCCTATGGAAAGGAAAATGAAAGAAGCCGCATTATTTTCCGAACAGGGAGATGATGTTGATAAATTATCGCTTGCTCAGAAACACAGAGCAAATGTCACTATGGGTGTCAAAAAATATTGCGTTCTTGACAATTGCCTTAAAGGAAGAAAATTACTTTTAAGTGTGCATGAACTGAAGAATCTTCCAAAAGAGAAACGAGATGCATTAAAAGCAGCTGATTACAAAGTCCTCACAGGATATGCAGCAGCAAGAGATGCAGCAGCTCTTACTAATGGTGAAGAGACTCTCAATAATATCTTCGATATTATCGAAAAAGCTGGATGGCATACAGAGCCAAATGGATATGCAGCAAATGTTATTCGCCCAGTAAAAAGTGTTTTGAACATGCATGATAATGATCCACGAGTTGTTAATGCAATTATTGGAATATTTGAGCCAATCAAACCGAACACATTTTTCGCTGATGCACTTTCGAAATATCATGGCAGAAGACCAGCGGAATACCTCACAATGCATCTGGAAAAAGAAGTTGCTAAGAAATTAGGGATTCAACCTTTATATACCGGCGGTGATTTAAGAAAAGTTACTTCTGTAATCAATAGTCAGCGCTATTACGGAGCGACTGGAACAGAAAACAAATAAAACAAATTAAATTATACAGAATATAGCACTTGCATTTTAGTACCGTAAGTGCTATACTCTGCTCAAAGGCAAACAAATGTTCTGAAATGGAGGAAAAATTATGTTTACTGCAATTACTTATATTTATCAGAGTGAAAATATCGTGTATCCAGACAAAAATACAGGTAAAATGATGCCGTGTCAACTTTATGTTACAATGACTTCAGCAATTGTAAGTAAAGAGAAAGGTGATATCAATTGTAGAGAATTATCTATCCGTGGCCTTCGTAATCCGTTCCCATTTACTAAGATTATTGTAGAAGAAAGAAGTTTCGATTTTGATAAATGGCTTTATAATAGCCCGTATAAATATAAAAAAGTAGGAGTAGTAAGGCACTCAAAATAATTTAATTAAACAAAATCAAAATATACTCTGTACCATAATCCAAAATAGCGGTACAACCTCAAGTCGAAGGTACGTTTTTTCTCATAGGGAAAATGGTGCAGAGCATCATATTGTTCGATATCATAATTCAGCTTCGGCATATGCGGCGTGAAATTTAGAGCCGCTCTCCTTCTAAATCGTAGCTGAATTATGCTATTGAGCATAAGAATAGGAGAGAAAGCAAATGAATAAAGCAGAAGCAAAAGCAACAGTCACAATTCCAATGAAGGGAAGATACTTTCTTCATAAAAATGGAAGTATTATTCCGGTCACAGACATCATCAATGCCATTTATCTAATGACAGGAAATGAAAAGATCAACGAATGGGATCCGGATATTGAAGCATATATCCGTCATTTCTTTGGAAACATTGTAAGGGAAATGTCTCCGACAGAAATCACAGTGCCAAATTTCTTGAAGCATGGTGAAAAAATAAAAGCAATCAGACTATATTATCACATGCATAATACAGAGTCTCAGAAATGTACATTAGTAGAAGCGAAAGATTATGTAGAACAGTTAAAAACTCAGATGAAAGAGAGAGGTGAACTGTAATGGAAAAAATTAAAAATGCAGTAAAAACAAAAGAATATGCAAAGTTTCATATGGAAACAATCGTAGCGCATAACGGTATCCTAGTTGATATCGTCGTGTCTGAGTCCTATGAAGAAACTGAATTTGACAAAATCATGGCCGACTGCAAACGCCAGGAAGAAGAACGTGAGCGTGAACGACGTAGAACCGAAAAAATTAAATTAATCAACCTGTTTACAGGAAAAAGAGTAAGGAGGGAGATCGCATGAATATAATAATAAGTAAAAAAATGCCAGAGTTAGCAGCTACAGATATTGTAAAGTTAAGAAATGGAAAAATTGGGATTGTGCTAGGAAATAAGCATTCTGATAATCATCTTGCTATTTACACAAATAATACTACATGTGTATCTTGTGAAGACTATTTAAGTCATTATGAATTAAATATTCATAATAACGATCACGGTCTCGATATAATTAAAGTATGGAAATCAAATTTTGTAAAGCAATGTGCTTTAATTGATGAATTCTATACAAAAAACAATGCTCCAACATACATAGATCCTGATTGGGAAGAACCTACTATAATGACCATAAAGGAAATTGAAAAAATTATTGGTCATCCGTTCACGGTCATTGAGGAAGAGGTGGGCGAAGATGAGTGAAACACTGTCATTCGCAGGATGGAGACCAGGCAATCCGGATCAAATCATCCCGTGGAAAGAGAAATTCGATGAAGAATATAGCGACGGAGGCCAGTTAACATTACTGTCAAAAGAAATCTATCAGGCAGAAGCAGATGAAGATATGCCGGCTTTCGAATATCGCTATATTATTAAAGCAATGGATCTGCAGGCGTTTGGATCAGATCAGAAGACAATTTGTTTCCGCTTATATATGTGTCCATTACGTAAATACTGGGAATCAGAATCATTAAAAGGTCTTTCAGAAGATAATAATAAAGACTGGTTCTTCGAAGATGCAGCAGATTCAGATATTCTTCCGTATATAGGAGAAGAATATTTAGATTATTCAGATGATGATGTTTCGCCGGATGAGAACGGTAATAAATGGTATGATTACTTTTATCATATTACAGACTGGTCTAAAGCTAACGAAATGCTAAACATAATTACAACAGTTCTGTATCCGATGGACAGTACACGCGGTCACGGTCTTGACCAGGCATGGAACCAATTGGGAAACACTGGCTGGGATTTACTTGAATACATTCTGAATGGAAAAAATTGTGTTGACGCGGCATTATCAAGAATGCATAACTGCAATAATTAACTTTACAATACGAGAGAAGAATGATATATTGATTATAACAAGTTAAATTAACTATATACAAGGAGAAAAATATAATGAAGACAAAAGCAGTCCGCAGCCAGAGAATCGCATGGCTGTTGAGGAAAGAGGGATTTAAAATTCTTGGCATCACGCCAAATAGAAGACGTCCAAATCTGGATGTTTATATATTTGAAGCAACACCGGAGTTATGCACAGCTCTTGATACACATATCCAAAATAAAGACAACAGAAGGGATAACTAACGAAAGTAAATCGGAGGGAAAATCATGAGTGAAAAAGAATTTGACCGTGGTAAGTGTTTTACATTCTTTGCTTCTTATAGGAAACAGGGCGAAAGAATAAAAGAAATTCTTGGACCGGAGAAAGCTCTGGAATATTATGAGGCGGTCATAGATTATGGACTGTATGCCAAACCAATAGACAAAGAACTTCTATTATATGTAGGAGACACCTTACTTGAGACAATCGACTCGTCCCAAGAAAAGCGGTCACGAGCATTCGGTGAGAACATGACCGTCACTTTATCCATCTTAGAATTGAAGCGTGATCATCCAGAATATTCTCAGAATCAGATTGCGCAAGAGCTGAAGACGAGCAAAGGCAAAGTCAATAAAGTGCTTACAAAATACAGAGATGGCGGGTATGCAGATTTTGTTGACTTTAACTTGCTCATAAATGAAATTGAATATGATCCTACGGGGCAGGTGATATGGCCATCTGGTTCCGGTACTGGTACTAATTATAATACTAATAATAATAATAATAATAATAGTACCGACCGGTACCGTGACCACCATCGTGACCGCTTGGATGGTCTGGTAGCCGGATCGCTCGTAGAGGTCGCTGGCGCTCCAGATGTCGTCGCTTCCGCTCCTAACTCCGCTGACGCTGCGCGCTTACGCTTGCCGGATGATCTGCCGGAAGATATTCGCAATATAAAATTCGAAGCGAGAATAGATGACAAATCTATGTTAGAGGTTATGGATCGTGATTATCGTGATTATTTAGATGATGGTTGGGAGACTCACGGGGATATTAGAGATAAGCTTATCGAGAAGTTTACTACCGGATTCTATTGTGGTGATAAGGATAAAGTAACTGCTTATGCAGAGTTCTTGATGGAACACTATAAAATTTAATTAAACAAACAGGAGGAAGATATGAAAGTATTTTTATTATGTAGTCTTAATGATGAAGATTACAGACGTCCATGCTTTGAATTCTTTAAGAGTCTTTCTGAAGCTCACCAATCTGTCATAGATTATATTGCGAATGATATTAAAGATGATAAATATGGTGCGGATAGAGAAATTAAATATGTTATGGATATAAGTTTTCCCAAAAATCGTAGAATGCGTATAGATTATTCTTATGGAAATGAACATTTCTTAGTATTTGAAGTCTTCGAAATTCAAGTATCTGATGGAGATTTTCTATGCATTTTTCATCATGCTTATGATGGCGTTGGTTTTTGCATTGAGAAAATTGGAACATTTGAAGAATGTAGAAACCAAATGTTAGATTCAGCAGCTCAGACGGCAAATGATTTTGATATAGATATAACAAATGATGATGTGTTTGAAGTAAATGAAGGTGATTCATGTGTAGATACCGGTGAAGAATGGCACATGTGTAATGTTGTTCAATTTAATTTAAATGATATTCAGGACGAGCAAGATAAACAGAAATATGATGAAAACGTATATCGTGACATGGAAGAAATATGTAGTCCTATATATCCCAACCCTGTTCATACAAAAACAGAAAAAATAACAGACGATTTCATCAAAGAAGTCGATAAAATGGAATCACATGAAGTATTTAAAGAGTTATGTGAATACCATGGAGTAACACCTGGGCTGGTAGAATATTTATATGAATCAGTGTACGGACGACCAAAAGAGAAAACGAAAGGATGTTATATAGAATAAGAAAGGAGAATAATATGAGTGCAACAGTACCTATTTCTGTATGGAATAATGTAAAAGAATATTTCAAAGAACATCTGGATGACAGATATGATCTTCAGGATGTAATCCGTTATAAAGATCCAATGGACTCATACCTGTATATGGTAATTGCAAAACATAAGAATTATTCAGCAATTAAGGCATCTATAGGTGGTGGACCATGGGTTGTATGGACTACTTGGAATGAATCTACACAATCACTGAATGGTGGACATTATGATATCAAAACATATGAAGACGCTTTGTCAATCTGTGAAGCGAGAAGAAAATAAAGAAAAGTGAGGGATAAGAAATGTCAGCATTAAATAATTATAAGGAAGTAAAACAGAAACTTGATGAAGTGAGGATGATTACGGGAGACTTGGAATTTAATACTGCCGTCACATTCTTAATGCAGATCGGATGGAGTAATAAGAGAGATGTTATCTCCTTATGCAATAAATATAATACCGAGCCGGAAGAGAATGTAAATAAAAAAGTTGCAAATGCAGCTTTAATGATTAGCAATATCGCACAGCCAATCGAAATCCTTACATATGTAAAGCTTGAGTGCCCACTTTGGACTGAGGGAATTGAACCGAAGCGCCTTAAGAAAATTGCAGAAGACGTGATTAATGCCGGATATAAATACTGCAAGGATCCACGAGTTGATACTTTTGAAGACTGGAAAGAGCTTCTGGAACAACAGTATGGAATTACGAATGAAGAGTTACAGCAGATCCTGTATCTGAATGAGAGAGGAGAAGTGTAAAATGGTAGATTACAAAGAGAAAATCAAAAAACTTTTAGCATTAAGTAAAAGTCCGAATGAACATGAAGCTCAATCAGCTCTTGCAAAGGCACAGCAGCTTATGGCAGAACATAAAATCTCTATGGCAGAAGTCGAAGATAAAGAAAAAAGAAAGGCAAATGAACATTCAGCTGGAATTACTTATTCGACTAGAAGAGATCCCTGGGTGCTGAGATTGTCTAAAGTTATTAGTAAGAATTACTGCTGTGAAAGTTTTTTTCGTAGAGAAAAAGGTAAACAAACGTATAAATTATATTTTTGTGGGTTAAATGAAGACGTTGAAATTTGTATGATTGCATTTAAATATGCAACTGATTGTATTCAATCAGAAATTAAAAAGAGAAAACAAAAAGGTAAGCTATTTAATTATACAAACGAACTGATTACATCCATGTGCAATGGATATGCTTATGGTTTCATTAAAGGACTTGATGAAGCGTTTGAAGAACAAAAAAGAGCAGCTGCACAGTCAGAGGCAAATTGGGGCTTAGTGTTATCTACTCCTCCAGAAGTAAAGCAAAGAATGTCTGAGCTTGGATTAAAGACAACTACGTTCCGATCTAAGCAAGCTGCAAAAGTATCAAAATCAGATTATGAAGCCGGTAAGAAGGACGGAAGAGATTTTGATATTACTAAAAGAGTGGCCGGTGAGTAAAGTAAATAAATAAAACAGAATAAAAATTTAATTAAACAAAAGGAGATGTATATTATGATGAACAATACAATCGAGAGAAGAACAAATAACCTTACACATGTAGAAACGATGTTTGATGCAAGAAGAACTCCATGGGACGGACTTGGCAAGGGAATTGCCGGGGCAGTTACATCAAGAGATGCAATTAGATTAGCAGGTCTGGATTGGAATGTAGTTCCAACAGATATTATTTCTGAAGCTACAGGATTAAAGATTCCTGGTTATAAGGCAAATGTAAGAGATATTGATAATAAAACGTTAGGTATTGTTACTGAACGTTACAAGATTGTGCAGAACGAAGAAGCATTTGCCTTTACAGATGAGCTTCTTGGCGAAGGAGTGACATATGAGACTGCAGGTGCTCTTCAGAGCGGAAAGAAAGTGTGGATGCTTGCAAGACTGGAAGGCAGAATGATTACTGATGAAAAGATTGATCCATTCTTAGTGTTTACGAACAGCCATGATGGAAAAGGATCAGTCAGAGTAGCCATCACACCGGTACGTGTATGGTGCCAAAATACACTCAATCTGGCCCTTAAAGAAGCTGAAAGACAGTGGGTATGCAAACATACCGGACGCATTGATGAGAAGCTTGTGGAGGCAAAATACACGCTCATGAACACTGAACATTATCTGGAAGCTTTGGAAACAGAATTCGGAAAGATGAAAATGAAAAAGCTTGATGTTGATAAGGTACATAAGTTTGTTAAGATGTTACTTCCTATCAGCGAGAAAGATGGAGATCGTAAGGTAGCAAACATTCAAGAAATGCGAAACGAATTGATGATGAGATATCTTAATGCTCCGGATCTGCAGGTGCTTGAGCCATCTGCTTATAGATTTGTGAATGCTGTTTCTGACTTTTCTACGCATCGAAAACCTTCCAGAGGAAGTGAATATTATCAGGAAAACATGTTCATGAAAGTAGTAGACGGAGATGAACTTATCGATAAGGCTTATGCAATTTGTGATGCTGAGGTGTAATACCTCGGTATCACGGAAGGGGGTGATGTAATGGAAGCAGTAAATAAAACTAATGGAAATATTTACCGTATTCAGCGAGATACAAATGGTAAATGGTTTGGTTATTGTGATCGGACAAAAGAATACACTCCGGCGTTTGTAAAATTGAAAGGATTGATAGGATTGTTGGAATTGAAAGGATATGAGGTGGTTGAAGAATGTTAAAAGAAAAATTAGTTATTGAAAGAAAAGCAGCTACATTAATCACAGCAGATTTTACAGCGCCGGAGATTGCGGGATATGCTATGGCGTGGCTGAAGTTATGTAACAATGCAAGAGAATTAAAGCATATTATTTGGAAAATAGAAAATGACAGATCGAATAAAGTCTATGTATGGTGCGATCCAGGACATAAAGATGAAGTAATGGACTTCCTCACAGGTATTGTATATTTCCATAAAGACGGAAAGCCTATCCCAATAGGTAAAGTTTTAAATACATGTGATGATACAATTGGCGTTCCAGTATATGAGTATGAAAGTACTTGCGATTCAGATGACGAACAGTGGTATGAAGACATCGAGCATGCTATTTCAAACTGGACAGCAATACAAGATAGTTTTTGTTAAAAAGGAGGCTTAGATTATGAAAAAAATCATTAACGGAAAAAAGTATGATACGGAAACAGCGAAAGAAGTTGGTTATTGGAGCAATGGATATCCATGTTCTGACTTCAATCATTGCGAGGAAACCTTATATCTTAAGAAAACAGGAGAATATTTCCTGTACGGAGAGGGTGGTGCTTTAACTGAATATGCAAGAAGTGTATGTGGCGGAAGCACTGGTGGATCTCGAATTATCCCATTGACTGAAGAAAGCGCAAAGGAATGGTCTATGGAACATCTGGAATGCGATGAGTACGAAGCATTATTTGGAGAGGTAGAAGAATAAAGAGAAAGTGAGGATGAATAATTATGCAAAACGTGTATATTACCAGAAATGGAAAGCAGATTCAGCTCACAGTGGATGAAATTAAGGCAGCTTGGGCTGCCTGGGATGCAGAATTGAGAGAGGAGCAGTTGGATATTTACAAAGAAGAAGTAAAACAAACACTGTTGAAATTAAGTAAGGAAAATGACAAACCTGAATATGAAAAGGCTGCGGATAATGACGACATTATAGATGAAATTGCTAGAGATATTAGAAGAGCCATTGAAAACGGATGTGATTATGATTGGTGCTTTGATACCAGTAAGTATGGAGGTTTTATGGATAGTTATAATACTGCGATAGTAGTTTGGGGAAAGGCGGATAACATAGATGAGACTGATTATTGAAGGTAAAACAAATAGAGATGACGTAATGGTAAATACAGCGAAAGTAACATTACCATCTGGAGATGTGTATACGATTGACAGGGATTGTACTGAATACACTATTGATACAGTAACCGGGTATTTATCAATGACTTGGGATATGTGTTATCTACATATGATTAACGATATTTTATTATTTGATAATACCGCTTATCTCTCAAGCGATGATGGATTTCAGGATATTCTTAATGAAGGGACGTTGGAACTTGAACTTGAGGATGATGCTGGTTCAGATTATGTTGTTGAAGTTGCTAAATGGAGCTTTTGTTGAAAGGAGTTAAATTATGGGATCAGTATATTCTATATATTCACAGATGAAATTCAAAGATAAGAACAAAGCAATTAAAATACTGCAAGCAAAAATCAGCAGAGGAAAAGAAGAGCATACTGATTATGGACTGGATACATATAGAAAATCAGAGAACTTAGACATTAACGATATTGATGATCTAATTGCTGTGTTTATTGGTATCGGAAAAATGTTCGATGTTGCTAACGATGATGGCTGGACTACTTACTCTAATGGATTTGACGCCACTTATGGATGGGAATCTGTCATGATGGAAATGTTTGAAGAACTTGCACCAGTGTTAGAAGATGGATCAGACCTTTTCATTAATTGTGATGATGGAGTAGATGTGTTAGTTATTAAGGATGGAAAATGTATTCAAGAGAAATGAGGTGATGAGATGAAGGATATTTTGCTAGAGAAAGTGTTTGAAGCAGAAAGATGGGAAGCAGCAATTAATAAAGGGTTTTTCAAGGGAATTGATAAAGGAGAGCTGCGTCAACTTTGTGGTCCAGAGACAAGAATAAGATTGGCAATGGCAATTCTGGAAGATAATTATGAAATCGCTCCGCCACACCAGGCATTAATTCCAAAGGACAATGGAGAGTTTCGAACAGTATATGTGAATGAAAATATTGATCGAATCTTTTTATCTATTGTGAACGATCTGTTATTTGAATTGTGTCCTGGTATGATTCATCAATCTTGTAAGAGTTATCAGAAGGGAATTGGCTGCGGTAAAGTTGTGCAGGAGATATCACATAAACTTAAGCCAAATCCATATCAGAATCCAAACGGCATATTAGGTTTCAAAGCAGATTTAAGTAAATATTTTGATTCTGTGCCGATTGAATTTATTGACGATGCGTTTGACCAGGTAGAACGAAAAATTGGAAAATCAAAGGTTATTACAGTATTACGAAAGTATTATCACACAGACCTTTGTTTTGATCCTGACGGAAATCTGATTGAGCATTATCAGAGTTTAAAACAGGGATGTGCAGTAGCTTCATTTCTGGCAGATGTAATGTTATTTCACATTGATTTTGAACTTTATAAATATTCATTTATGAACATGGCTAGTATGTATACAAGATATTCAGATGATATTTTATATATTGGTTCTGGATATGAGAAGGCTATGGGATTTCTTGAGAAAGAACTTCAGAAAATGTCAATGAAATTAAATCCGAAAAAAGTAGAATATCTTACAGGTGATAAATGGTTTAAGTTCCTGGGATTTATGATAAAGGGAAGTCAAATCACATTATCACCAAATCGTGTAAAACAATTTCAGAAAGAAATTTCAAAACGAAGCATTGGCAATTTAAATTATCATGTCGGCGGTAAAATTGCTTTGAAATCTATTAACAGATACTTATATAAAGGAGATGGAACTTATTCTTGGGCAACGCAGGTACTTCCGATTATCAATGTGGAGAAAGATATTGATACATTGAATGAATTTGTTATGGATTGTATCCGAGCCTGCCAGACAGGTAAAAGAAATATTGGTGGATTAGGAACTGTAACTAATCGAAAAGATTGCACGATTCTTAGAGGAACCGGAAAAAATGTATCTGCCAATAGAAAGAGCACAGAAAAAGAAATTGAAGGATATTACAGTATTCGGTGTATGCAGAAAGCTTTGAATATCTGCAGGCCGGTATATGATACGATTGTAAGGGAGATGTAAATATGTATATTGTACCGAAAATTGAAGTAAGGGAAGCGGAAGACATTGCAGATTTCGCTACAACAATGGATTCAGACATGAATCAGTATTTCGAAGAAAAGAAAACGTTGTTAGAAGATATACCAAGAGGTGAGAATCCCGGAACTGCATATTATTCGTTTTATCCAGCGGTAATAAATCCTAAGCTGTTTTATGCGTATATTTTAGCAATTAAGTATTTTCAAGATGGTACATGTCGATGGAAATTATGTTTAACATCTAGGGAAAATGAAGAGTGCCATATGACATTAGGAATTATGAGAGGAACTGAAGAAGAAGCGAAAAAACGACTTGCAATGATTCTTTCTTCTGGAAGTATTAAATGAGGTGATTATATGAGCAAACATTTATTTTTATATAGAGTTAAAGATTCTGATGATCGTGATTGTTGTGCTTATGTCGATGCAGCTGGTCCAAAATTTGAATGTAACCACTATTTCAGTTCAATTAATATATGCGGGAGTTGTTATTTTGGTGGGGAGTTCCCTGAGTATGAAGAAATTATTTCATTCAATATATTTATCAAAGCATTTGATTATGGCATTACAAAGGGTGACAGTCGATACAGAGCAGGGATCAAACTTATTGATTCTATTAAACATATCTATGATAAATTAAAGTCTGATGAAGCGTTTGCTTTCTTTGAAGATATTCAGAAAAGCGAAATGGAATATTTAAAAGAAGAATACAATTTATCAGATCGTAATATTGAAGAGATATTTAATGAATACGCAGAAGACTTTAGAGATCGCAGTATTGTAAGTTGTGTATACGATAATAGTGAAGAAGCTGGACGCGAAGAAGCTTGGCAGTTAGGATATGTCAAAGATGATGATCCAATTTCTTCTAAATATTTTGACTATGAGAAATTTGGAGAAGACTTAGTTGAGGATGATGAATACTTTATGGAATTATGTGATGGAAGAGTTGTAAGGTTGAGTTATTAAAATTTAATTAAACAAAATGGAGGTGATTTTATGTTGATTTTAACGACAAAATTAAAAAACGCAATTAACAAAAAGAAACCTGGTATGGAGTTTTCATTGCATCAAATTTCTGTAAATGGGAATAAGCGTGGTACCAGTGGATGGATTAGGAATCCAGAAAATAATTCAGTAGTATATGTCAATACAGAAGGAATTAAATGGAACGGTCGACCTAGACAATATATGTACAGGTATGCTGACGATATGAAAGATACTCATGGTTATCATAATAGATGGGCTACCTCATTAGAGGAATTAGTAAATGGAATTACAGAATTACTTTTGTTTCCGGTAAGCGAAGTAAAAGATTGTCGAATATAAAAGAGAGGATGTGGGATTATGCCAGAGCCAGAGAAAAAATTAATTGAAGTTACCGTAGAAAAACGACTTAGAGTATGCAAAGAGATTGAGGCTACAGAAGAAGAAATTGAATTTCTTAGACGAGGAGAAAATCCTTTTGAAAGTGAATTTAGTGACGAGGAGATGGAGCATGGCGATATTGAATGGGATTTTGCAGCTGCTGATGAGTACGGTAGAACAATTGTAGGTTGGGATTAATTAATCAAATAGATAAAAGCGAGGAAAGCGAATATGAATAGCGAATTAATAGTAAAAGATGTGGAATTTCATGGAGATATGTTAAGAGCAGCACAGGATCCGGACGGAAAAGTTTGGGTTGGTGTTCGATGGGTGTGCCAGGGGATGGGATTTGATAATGAGCGCATGAAGAATGAGCGAAAGAAAATTCAAAGAGATATTGTATTAAATGAAGGGGTAAAATTTTACCCCTTGGGATCTGGCAATTCTGACACGCAAGTTTTATGCCTTGATCTTGACTATATACCTTTATGGCTAGCAAAAATTGCCATTACACCGACAATGCAAAAAGAAAATCCGGAATTAGTAAATAAACTGATCGATTATCAGTTAAAGGCAAAAGATGTCCTTGCAGCTGCATTCTTAGGAGACAAGAAAACAACAGAAGATATTATCCCAGTATATAAGCCACAAGGGAATATGATTCAGCTGCAATTTCCGGATATTCAGATGCCTACAATTCCGGATTATTCAAATCGACTCGACGAAATTAATAACAAGATCGATAAATTATATGCTGAAATTGGAAAGTTTGCAACAGCAATGATAAATACGAATGCTAATCCAGTTAAATTAAACAATACAACATCTGTTAAGAAAGAAGGTAGAAAGAAAGTTTCATCTTCAGCAGAGCAGGAATATTATGATTGGAAGAGAAGAACGAATGAATTTGTCGATAAGCTTTCAGAAAGTTCTAAATTTACTGATCGAAATAGTGTTTTAAAATATTTATATGATTATATAAATAAAACATATGGAATTGTATGGGACCAGGAGAAGAGAGAGTACAGAAGAAGACATTCCAATATTTCTAAAGTTTCTACATTTGATGTTATTTATGAAGATGAACAATTGCGTTCAATTTTCGATTGTACTCTGGCAGATATGGCTGAAAAGTATAAAAATACATGCAAAATAGATTTAATTATGCAGCCTCTGATAAAAAAGATAAATGATGAAAGCGCAAATTACACTATAAGTTATCGAAAGGTATATGCAATGCTTAGAAAAACAGATCCTAATATTAATTGGGTAAATCTGAAAAAGAGATATGTTTCTAAACATGGAAGTGCTGGGTATAGTAGAAAAAAGGTCGTTGATAGCAATCCAGAGTTACGTGCGAAATTTGAAAAAGCAGTTAACCTTGTATTAATGGAGGAGGATAAAAAACATGAAGGTGGAAGAAAATAACATTCAAACATTTTGCGGAAAAGATCTCTTTAAATGGGAAAGCTGGGATGAGTTAGATGCCGGGACATTACAGTTCTACGGAGTGGAATTCTGCATTGATTATTTGAAAAAATATAATGGAATGTGTGTGGTTTTAAGTATTGAAGGACAGCTTGATATATTTTCAGCAGATGAATCTGGGAATGATGTGCATGAATGGTCCGGATTTGTAACAAAGATTCCAGGATTTTTAGCAGGCGAAAAAGTTTACAGAGTAGTTCATGAATATGACGATGAATTTAGATTTAATGTAACAGAAACAATAGCTATTTGTACAACAGAACAGAAGGCCGATGAAATTGTCGAAGAGAATAAAAAAGATGGGCTTGATGAAAACGAAAGTTATTGGAGTTTGGTTGAAGAATTGGAGGGATAAAGGTATGCCGGATAATATTTGGTTGTATGGGTTTGATGGATTCAACGGTCTGAAGACAGTTGGTTTTGTTGTGGCTAATACGGATACAGAAGCCGAACATAAGGTTTGGCGAATGTATAATGATTTCGGTACTGATGAATATGATCTGGATGATCTGGTTGTATGGCAACCAAGAAATGATGAAGATTATAGAGAAGATTATCCTGATGTAATGGAAATAGTTTATTAGGAAAGGGATTAATAATATGAAAATTATAGATAAAAGAACTGAGAAAAAAGAATATACATTTAAAGATTTAGTGTGCGGAAATGTGTTCGAATATTCAGGAGATATTTATTTAAAGTTAGATACTTCTGGTGAGGATAATAATGCATACAATCTTAATACATGCAAATTTGCAACATTATCAGACGATGCTGTGATGCCAATTGAAACAGAACTCGTAATACGAGATACAAAAAACATGACTGGCCAGAATGACAAAACAGAACTTATTGGAGGTATTATTGATATCTTTGAAGATTTTTTAGATAAAAAGGGTGTGACTTTGGAGCCTCCTAAAAAAAGCTATGAAATGGAATTAGATGGTAACACTAATGCTAATATTTATGGCACTGATTATGATTCTATTTCAGATTCATTAGAGTCACTTCTACGAAGTTGGAAAGTAATTGAATAAGTAATTTAATTAAACGAGAGCACACTCGGAATATACAAGGTTAATACGATTTAATGGTGCTGCCATTATTCCTGGTTACGGATCTGAAATCCGGTCTACCGAACCGGCTTTAAGATCCTCCACCAGGAGAATCGCAGCTCAATATGACTCTGTTAAAGAAATGTGCCAGATTAATTGAGTATATTCAGTCCGGAGTATAACGGAATGCAAATAAGATATTTAAGATTTAATAATGCAGGCTAAGATAGATGTCTTCTTCAGGAACCTCTGGGTATCCCCAGCACTTCCTGAAGATTACATCTCCAGTAACCTGCATTATATGAAACAATTATAGAAATATACCGTAAGTATTGAGTTTGCATAATAAATTAATTTAGGAGCATACCAAGTATAAGCAAGATATATTCTATTTAATGAAGCGGCACATGACGATGACCCAATTCTGTCAGATATCTCTGAAGAAATGCGTCATCGCATTCCGCCTAATATTGATCCATTAAAGAAATATGCCACATATGTAGAGCTTATACAAAAAATCACAAGACAGTGAAATATTAACAAAGCATTTTAATTTTAATCATGGAGGCAAATATTGGAGGAGGCTGCCGGATTTATCAGTCCGGCTGCCACCTCCCTTGCCTCCATAATATGAAACAATTATAGAAATGTCTTAAAAATGTTGAGTTAATATAAAAAAAATCGTAAGGTAACGAGTATCAATAAGACATTTAATTTAATTTCAGAAACAACCACCTGAGGCAATAAATTGCCTCACGGCTTGCTCTGGAGATATGAAATGATTATAGTGATACCTCAGAAATGTTGAATTGATATAAAACCACAAGGCAGTGAATATTAACAAGGTATTTAAAATTTAATAAGAAGGTGATGAACTAGGAGGAAATCAAGCCCCTAACGGAGCTAGATATCCTCCGGATAACCTTCATATATGAAACTATTAAAGGAATGTCTCAGAAATACAGAGTTAATATACAATAAAATGAAAGGAAGTAGATAAAATGAGTATTTACGGAGATTTTTTATCTGATCTTAAAATTAGCGAAACCAAAAGATGGAAAGCGGATTTAAAGAATAAAACATTAATTTGTGAAGGTAAAAAATATATAGAATCTTCTATGTATGATATCCGTCACGATTTAATTGTTATTGACGGAATTAACTTTGATACGTCAAGAAAGGAATGCAATGAAATATGTTTTGAGATTATTGAAAATCTGTATCACAAATATAAATATTCAATTCCAAGTGAAAGAAGTGAGAAGTACAGACAAAGAGAATATTTTCGTGCATTAAAGCCAGATGAAATGACAGACGGACAGTTGGTTACTGGCGAAGATCGAAATTATGCAAGAGCTGCGCTTGAAGCATTCATTCTTTGTGCTTCTCTGGCAGGATATTTGACTTGGGATGAAGAGCAGATGGGCAGCCATTGGTTTTATCAGGGAAAAGATAAAGATTTAATTATACTGAAGAAGTGGATTGAATGTTAGGAGGTGATAAATAATGATTAATAATCCAAAAATTGGTCAGAAAGTCTGGTTCTTGGAACCTTGGGGACAGTGTATCCACAGTGCAAAAATTACGGCACTTGGCGAAACAGAAGTTTCTGTACGATACCCGAAAAAATATCCATATGCAGATATTGAGTGGGACGATGGTGGAAACAGCGGCTGCCTGCTGAAAGATTTGTATGCTTCGCGTGAAGAACTTCAAAAAGAATTAAAAAAAGAAGAAGAAAAAAAGATTGCCGAAATCAAGGCTAAAATCAAGGATGTGGGTGACTTGGTGGAGTTCATGTATGACCACTGCGTGGCCTGTGCTGCAGAGTATACTGATTGGACGGCGAGAAAAGCGGTTAAAGAAATTGCAAAAGAGATGATTGGGTTAGAATTATAATAACGAGGTGATCACATTGACAATAAAACAGTTAATTAAACAGGGGAAGCTTGTGTCGGAAGTAGATACATTATCTTTTTGTTCAGTTATTAATGTAGGATTCTTGACATTGGACGGAAGAGAAGATGAAGTTCAACTGGATATTGAAAATCATATTGGTACCAGAGCCGGAGCAGAAGAGTTAAGTGAACTTTTTAAGTCTCTTACAAAAGAATTAAATACAAAAGTATCTAATGTAATTTATTGTACTATTGTCGGATCCGCTTCTACGATGGAAGAATTACAGCAAATAGAATTTGAAAATTAAATTAAAAGGAGAATGTAGATTATGAATTGGATTTATGGTGAAAGTATCCCTGAATTATATAAGGAAGTAGAAATTCTTTTAAAAGACGGAACTACAAGAAAAGATATGATGATCAAAGGTAAAAATGACACTTATGAATGGCGTAATTATTCATATTTTGATGTACTTGGTTGGAGAGAAATCACAGAAAATAAAACAAATACAAAGGAGAATAAAACTATGAAAAAATCAAGAGAGAACAGAATGGAAGCATTAAAGGCAGCAAACATTGAAACAGGAAAATATTTCAGCGTAACATTACCGGAAGGTTTAAAACCTGGCAGCACAATTAATGTAACAATCAGCGAAGACGGAAGTCCTGTCATTGTAAGTCCAGAGAAGAAAAGGAATTCAGAAGAGGAGTCTTTCTTATCTCAGATTTATGAAGATGGATATGTAAGAAATACTCGTCTACATCGAAGATGGGTTATGGCACAGATGTTCAGAATGCTGAATTACAAGAGTTATTATACAGGTAAATCTGGATATGACGCATATTTAAATGATCATTATGGATATCAGTATCAGTTTGAAATGATGTTAGAAGAAATCCGAGTATTAGCCGAATTACAGGATAGAGATCCGAAAGCTTTTGCTGAAAGATCAAGATTCTTTATTCCGGATGTTGTTTCTGCTACTTGCGAGGATTATATAAATAAACTTGAGATTTATGTTAATAAACTTCCGATGCATAAATGTAAAGGTGTTCCTTATAAGAAGGTTTTTGGTAGAAATATATTTGTTGAAGATCTTAACAAATATGTATATTATCCACAGAAAAGCAACTTTGCAGATGTAAAACGAGTAGTTATTAACATCAGAAATCACTCAATGACATTTTCATATAAAGATTTATATAGAGTATTAAGAAAGTTCTGTGCCAATATGTATAGACTGCCTAATGAAACTCCTAAATGTAAAGAATGGAAAGACGCATTCAAGGGAGAAGGTTCTTATTATACACTTATGAATTTAATTAAGTTTCATGGATGCAGAGTTCCTGGTGTTAAAGGCAATATGATGTCTTTGAAGGATTCTCTTGCAGATGTAGAAAGTGCAGTAGATTGCTATAGGGGTGTATACTACAGATTATTTGCTTACATGAAATGCATTATTGAATCAAATAATTTTGATTTCAATAAGAGGATGAAAGAGCTGTATCCTAAAAAATCTGTATAAATCGAAAATATGTTCGATTAAATATTGACCTCAGCCTCTCAGTATGGTATAACAATAATATCAAAAAAACAGAACGAACGTTCGTATATAACTGGGAGGCTGGGATAACATGAAGAAGATAAGCGTAATTATTATACATAGCAATAAAAGGGCAGAGGTGATTGAGTGTTTAAATATTAGTGATGCAATAGAATATATGAAACAGCGATACGTAGATGAAATTCGAAAAGCACCGTTTTATGATTATGAGCATTCATTTATATCCAGAAGTTTTAAGTATGCTCAAGTATCTGCTGGTGTATTCGGAATAAAAATGTGGATCTGCTGTAATAGCAGATATTATAAGCGAAAGGCAGGTAAGTGGAATGGAAAACGTAAAAGATACAAAAGAAGCAAAAACAAGAGTAGTTTTGATTAATCAAATAATTGATAGAGCAGCGGAGCTGGGAATTATGTATAGTTCCCGGCTCAGTCATTCTATGGATATTAATTATGCAGTGCAGGTATTTGATATTGATTTAAAGGCTTGGTTAGATTCTACTAATAATGATTTTATTCATGATTATGTTGGAATCTATAAAAATATTGATCGTGATGCAATTTCTTCAAAACATTTTGCCAGTAAAAATGATTTTGGAACATTTGTTCCACGATTTGCAAGAAACGAAAATAATTTAATCAAAGATTGTTATGAATCATATAAAAATTTATTGAAATTAGAAAAGAAAATTCATGAGTCGGCAATTTTATTTCAGACAGTGGCTCTTATTCTTGCAGAAATGCGGTGTCAATATAAAGACGGAATTAAGGTAAAACGCCAGGGAGATGATGCTGATGATGAAATTTTATGTCCGGAATGTGGTTATTCATTAGCTAGAAATGATGAGAAAGAAGAGTTACGGCCTAAACATTGTCCGGAATGTGGAACAAAGTTGATTTATTGACGGAGAATATGGGAGTAGAAAATTATGACAAATAAACAGTATGAAAATGGAGAGCATTTGAATATACATAATGCTACAAAAGAACAGTTAAAGCTTATGGTGAAGGACAGAGATGAGACGATAAAGAGGTTACAAAAAGAATTGAATGAAAAACAGGCAGCGTTAAATGAAGCGATAGAAATGCTAAAGAATTGTATTTGAAACAAAAGTTTCAGGTTGAAAATGGAGGAAATATAATGAAGCGTGATTTAGTAGATGAATTATATAAAACGGCGTATAAACGATATAGAGAAAAATATCCAAACAAAGATTTTGCATCTATTCCAAATTTTTTAGATTCACTTTGGTTTAGTATTGAAGGTGAACTTAATAGAAATGGATATAATGCTGCAAAGAAATATGTCGAAGAAGCAGAGTTAATTATATTAAAGTAAATGAAACGATGATTTACTGACAGAAAGTGAGGAAAAATATTATGAAGACGAATACATTAATGCCTGTTATTAAAGCAATATTAAATGATGAAGAATTTTTATGTGGTGGAATTTTTACTAAAGAAAAACAATATGCGAAAAAATATGATTTGACAATGGAAGAAATAGGAAATATTCAGACCTGTTTATATTATGCATTACATATCAAAGATGAATGTTATAACGAGAGAATTAATCATCTGTGTGATTGAGAGGTGGAAATTAAATGAAAATATATGTATTAGAAGAATACAACACAGGGCGCGTTGCTTGCATATCAGAAGATATTAACATGATAAGAAAGAAAATGTGTGACAAAACTTATTTTGATCCACAATATAATGATTACCCAATTTTAACAATCTGGGAAAATGGAGATAGCATTGAGAAAATAGAAGGCGGTAATGTATTGAAGAAAATTGCAGAAGAAATTAACAAATTATAATATAAAAGAAGAATTGGAGGAAATTATGAGAAGTATTTCAAGTGCGATAATCAGTTTTGTAATTTTTTATATAGGGCTTTGTTTACCAAAAGATGAAAGAAAACAGTGCATAATTAGAGGCGGTATATTCTGTTTATCTGATGTAATGTTGATAGTTTCACTTATATTGATGGTTTTGGGACTTTGATGAAATGATGATTTCAGATTGAGAAAGGTGAAATATATGGAATTTTATCCAACAAATGAATATAGAGAAGTTACTTTACAAGTAGGTCTTAATTCTGTCCAATTAGGAAATACAGATAAATTATTTTCTGATGGATTAGAAGAAGATGAATATATTTATTTTGATGATAGTAAAGGATTTTGTTACGAAGATGGATGTGTTATTGGTGGAACTTATGATCAGACATTAAAAGTATTATATTCACAATGGGGATTTGATCATAAGTTTTATGTAAAAAGAACAGAGGCGAAAAAAATTAAATTGGAACTCACACAAGAAGAAATAAGTATTTTATCAAATGGATTGATTTGCTTAATTGATAATGCTTACAAAGCAGAAAAATTAACATGTGAAACATCTATAATTAAAGCATTGGATGAATCAGTGAAAATATATCAGAAACTTAATCAGAAAATTTGTAATTCAGTATCAAAAATGGAGTGATAATATGACACATTGTTGGTTATGCGGAGCAAGTGAAATTAAGTCACCTAATTCAAAATATACTTATTATGGCAAGATATTAGGGAAAAGAGTACAGAAAACAATTCGAGTTTGTAATTGCTGCAGTGCTATGAGGGCTGATGAAGATATAAGAGAAGAAGTTGCGGAAATATTCGGATGGGATTATAACGAGGAGGATGATTAGATGTGGAAAACTGGATGTTTTGGAGTATATATAATGGAATTGAAAGACTGAATTTATTAAAATGGAGGTATGATATATGGGACACGTTAATATTTTTAAAACAAAATCAAAAGAAGAATTAGTAAAATTGTATGGTGAATTTCTTAAAGTAGAAGAAACTGGATTTTTTGATCCTGAGACAGATTTGGGTGGAATCAGAGAAATTTACAGCTGTGATTTTGGAGCAAATACGACATGGATGTTGCAAATAGAATTAACTCATGCAATTTCTGATTTGTGGTACGAAGAAAATAAATAAATTTCGACTTTCATTTTGTGAGAAAGATGGTGTTACAAATGGCAAAAGTAAAAGACACAGGGTATAGAATGATTATAGAAAATCATGGTGGAAGATGGATGTTTGTTAATGATGATATTTATAGTTTTATGGAATGTTCAGGTTGTAAAGAGCAGGTTTTAATTAAAGATGTTGAAAAGTATTGTCCTAATTGCGGAGCAAAATTAGAAGGTGTGGGAGATTAATATGGAAAAATTAAAGCAAGGTGTGTGAATTTGGAATAACTGTCAATGATTTGTTGTGAGGAGAGTTTTATGTATGAACGTAATGAAATCAAAGAAATAATTGATGAAATTGTGTTTCTAAAAAAAATATGTTATGATGAATTTTATGAACGGTAAATTATAAATTTTTGATTGGATGTGAAAAGATGATTAGAGTAACAGGAGAAAAACAGAAATCTGAAATTGCTTATGCAATTCAAAAATATAACAAATCTACTATTTATTCTTATGGTGACTTCTGTCCAAGTTATCTGGATACTTATATGACGTATGATACAGAGTGCGATCCTATAAGTTTCTGTAAGTTTGTGATGGAAAATTTAGAAGAAAAAGTAAGAGATAACGAAGGATTACCTATTCCAATGATTGTGATTTATACAAATTTAGATGATTTGGTTAAGATTACCATCATTGAAAATTATATAAAAGAAATGGAAAATGAAAAATTAGTCGGAAATGTAGTATTTATGACACGATAAAAAAATTGCTTTCATTGTAAAGGATGTAAATAATATGACGTATGAAGAAACACAAAAAATCAAACATTTACGAAAAGTGACTTCTGTTATGGTTGAGGAATCATCAAATGGAATTGAATGTACTAAAAATAGATTTGGAAACAGAACTATGGATGGCTGTAAAAATGTAACTTTTGAAAAGATTGAGTTATTGAAAATTGACAATGATATTCATCATATAAGAAAAGAATATTATGGTAGAAATCTATGGGTAGTGTTATGAGATTGAATTGCTTTTAAGGAGGTAAAAGTATGAACAAGTATTCTTTAAGTATTAAATGGAAATTTAATGAGGAATTTGAATCATGGAACATGATTATTATATCTGACGATAGTAAAGAACATGTTACAGAAGTAATTAAAAATTATCAGAAAACAAACAATGTGGAGTTTGAATCACCAGTAGACCTTATGGATGCTATTTGTGATGAATACGGATGGCAGTGGGAAGATTTTTATTATGATATCGAGATTGTTTCGGATTAAGAAAGAATGAGGTGTATGTTATGGAACAATTGCTTAAATATGTAGAAGAATTGAATACAAACACTCCGGATGGTCAAATTGTTGATGCTGACACTATTTTAAAAGATATAATGGACGAGCAGGATTTTGAAATATCTGGTATGGCTCAAGACATATTCAATATTTATCATAAAAGTAGTGACAAACAAGCGGTAAAAGAAATGTTCTTTGAATTTACTGGTATGGAATTTGATCAGTATTTGATGAAATGTAGCAGAGAAATTACACGGAAATAAGATTTTTGATTTATAGAGGGACTAAAAAGAGGTAGCTAAGAGCTGCCTCTTTTTATTGCAAAAATATAATACGATAACAATATAATAACATAGGAGCTGATGAAATGAAAGCAGTAAGAGAAAAATTTTTAACAGTAGTAGAGGCTGAAAAGGTAACTGGAGTTCATTATACTGTAAATCATTCAGGGAAAATGGAAGGAATGCAGAGTTTATCAACTAGCTGCTTGTGTAATGAATATTGCAAGAATCGATCAAGCAATTCTGAACTGGTGTGTTCACATTGTTATGCACAAAGACAAATGAAAAGGTATAAAAATTTGAATGCATGCCTGGAGCGAAATACAGAGATTTTAACTAGCAGAATATTAAAGGAAGCAGAGATTCCAATGATCAATGCTTCCTTTTTTAGATTCGAGAGTTTTGGTGATTTAATTAATGTTACACAAGTTATTAATTACTTTAATATTTGTAAGAGAAACAAGCATGTACACTTTGCTTTATGGACAAAAAATCCTTGGATTATCGAAGAAGCGTTAGAGACCAGCGAAAAAAAGCCAAGTAACTTACAGATTATATATAGTAGCCCTTGTATTAATGATCAAGCAGATCCTGGATATGATTTTATTGATAAGATCTTTACAGTATATGATAAAGATTATATCAACGCGCGCGATGTAAATATTAATTGTGGAGCAAAGAGTTGCCTTACATGCCATAAATGTTATGTAAAAAGTAAAATAAAATATATCAATGAAAAACTGAAATAAAATTTAATTATACATGATTAATAAAATATTGAAAACGTAAAAGAGGAGTGGTATAATGAAAACAGCAATTGGTTATAAGCTTTTTAGGGTGTCTAAAAAATATCCGGGGAAATTATTTCCTCTGTATGTAAATGCAAATACGAATATTCCAATTGGAGAATGGATTAGTGCAGAACCAGGAGAAAGATTAGAAAATGGAAAAGTAAAAAGTAAACTTGGGCCATTGAGATATCGTCCTGGCTTCCATATTAATGATGTAGCTCCGTATGTCTCACATATAGGGCAAAAGGTAAATGGCAAGATTACTTATATGCGGCCGGATACTGTATGGGCTATGGTTGAATATTGTATTGATCATGATTACTGTGAAGAAGCAGAAGCAAATGGGATTTCTGAATCTGGAAAATTTAATTATATAAAAGCTGACTTAGATTATATTCCAAAACATGGATTTTACCGGTATAAAACGTCTCCTGTAATGACTGGAGAATGGATCATTGCCGGAGAAATGAAAGTAATCAAGATATTAAGCGATCAGGAAGTCAAAGAAATTTGTGATTCATGTGGATCAGATTATTTACCTCGAAAAGAAACAATTAATTTATCAGAATTTGGATTTGCAGCATAAGGAGGAAGTATTAAAATGTCTAAAAAGAAACGAAGCACTATATCAAATTTTATATGCCCAGAATGTGGACTTGAGTTCCCTATCCCAAGAAAAATTGGACAACAGAGAGAAAAGGGGCATATTAAAGATTTGTATTGTCCGATTTGTAATAAAATACAAAAATTTACAGAATATACATATAAGCAGTCTTATAAAACATTAGAAGGTGAAATAATAGAGGAAAAACCATTAACTGACTTTAAAATAATTATGGAGGATGGTCACTCAAAAGAAGAGACCATATCATATTTAAAAAATGGAGTTCTTGTTTTTGATAAAGAAGAATTTATTGAGAACTTTAATTCTTACATGATTGAATGGTGTTTTGACAGAAGGCGAATTGAGAAATTGAAGAAGATGATAGATACAGGGGTTCCAATTCGTAATTGGGGAATAGTTACTAAAAATGGTAAAACTTATTATATTAGATATACTTGTTTAGAAAGGGGTAAGGTGATTTTAAAATGAGGTTAACAAAAGAAGAAGCCAGAGCATATAAGGGATATGCTCTAACTCCTAAGCAACTCATTGAGAAAGCAAAGAAATTTTATGATGATTTAACACCCGAAGAAAGAGATGAGGAATACATTGTCTATGGAAATAATATAAAATTTGAAAAAGTGGAGGTAGAAAGGCTTACTACTGGAGAATTTTATATGCGTTGTGTTAATGACATTGAAAAAAGATATGAAGAATTTAAAAATAGGGAACGTATTTACAATTCTTCAGCTGTAGCACCATATGATCCAAGATATAAAATGGATGATTTTACAGAATCAGAAAAAATGGTAAGTTTTCTATATTATTTAATGGACAATGGATTTTCTTTAGCAATATTATATCCTGAATATCCAATCGAAGTAATAGAAATGATTTTTTGGAGTATACCGGAAGTAAGAAAGACACCACAAGAAAGAGCAGCATCAAAAATAACAGAAGAATATACTAAGTATATAAAACCAGGAGAAAAAAATGTCGGAGGAGCAGAACTTGTTAAAAGGAGAGCGAAAGCAAACCCACCACAGACTTCTTTGACTCCAGATGAAATTGCGAGTTTTGATCGTATGAGCGAAAAATGGCTAGTAAGATGGTGCAACTTTTCTACGAATTGGTTATGGGTAGCGCCATGTTTATTATTATGTATTGTGGTGAACAAAGGACTTATTTCAGCAATTGGATTACTTTTGTTTATGGGAATTGGAGAGTGGTATTCATGGAAAGTCAAGGAATATTGTAGTGTGATATTGCCATGGTATCAACAAGCTGGAATTATGTTAGAGAGGAGAATGAAGTTATGAATGGAAGGTTGGAGCATGAATTAAAATTAAATAAGAATGTTAAGAAAATTCTTAATGATATGCCACAATGCGTGAGTGATTTTTATATGAGTATTCAGGCTGTTCGCAGCCCGAATACTTGTTTAAATTATGTCAGAAAACTTCATCATTTCTTAGATTATATAGATGTAGAAGATATAAGCGAAATTGACGCAGATGATATCGCAAGGTATCTGGAGCATATTAAATACGTAAAAGATGGTAATGGTGAAATTAAAAAGTCGTCTGTGGCATATACTAAATTGGTATGTTGCACATTAAATAGGTTTTTTGATTTTTTGTATCGGAGAGGAGATATTGAAAGGAATCCGATGGACAATGTAAACCGGCCTATTAGAAAAGACTCGATTAAAAGAGTGTTTTTATCAATGGATGATTTAAATGGAATATTGGGTGCCGTAAAATATTCTTACATGCCAAAAGAATGGCATTCAAGAGATTATGCTATATTATATTTATTTATGGTTACCGGCATGAGAAAAACTGCATTAAGCGAAATTAACTTAAGTGATTTAAATTTTGAGACTCACAATTTGACTATTATCGACAAGCGAGATAAAGAACAGGTATATCAATTAAATGATGATTCCATACGTGTATTAAGAGATTGGATCCTTGATCGAGATAAAATACTATATAATATGGGGATTAAAGAGGATGCTCTTTTTATATCAAAAAATGGAAAACGTATGGATCCACAAACGATCTATTGTATGGTAGTCAAATATGCCGAGAAAGGAATTGGTAAACATGTGTCTCCGCATAAGTTAAGAGCTGCTTTTGCTTCATTATATTATAAGGAGACAAAAGATATCGTTGCTACGAAAAATGCTGTAGGGCATGCGGATATACAGACAACCAGTATTTATACAGTTGAAGAAAATAACTCAAGAAAGGAAGCAACGGAGTTCATGTCGAAAAATTTATCATCAAAAATATAGACAAAATTAACTTTGCGTGATATAATCTGAGGAAAGAGGTGAGAAAAATGAATGTCGATAGAAGTATTTTAGAAGATTATTTATCCAAAAAGTTTTTTAATATCTTAATTAATAAGAGTGAAGAACTAGAAATTTACAATTATGCATATGAGAAATATAATTATCCAAAAGGCATTTTTTCAGATTTTCTATCTAGTAGAAAGAGTATTGAAGAAGCAAATGATTATACACTTTTTGTAATTGCAGATAGTATTTTAAATGCCACTAAGAAAGATTATCGCAAAAAGTTATCTGACTTTTTTACAGACAGAGAAATAAGTAAATATAGTGGGATGCGATACGAAGAACCAAATAAAATTGAATTCCCGTTAGTATTCAATATGATTCAGGTAAGCGATGATCAATGGATAGGATCTTTAAATGTAGATGCATTTTGCGCTCTGCAAGAATCAGGATTAATTAACTATAATCCTGTCACACAACGTGCTATGACTAAAGTAACACGAGATAATAATGAGCTATATCGTATTACATTGAATAAGAGTGCAGTAAAAGAAATTACGGCAGATATGTTGGAACATATTTATGTTCCGGATACAATCACTTTGAATATCCCGAAAGATGATATATACGCAGATTTTCATTATGATGAGCAATCACGTCAGCTTATTATTCATTCTTTAGAGGCATTTGATATAAACGATGGATATCATAGATATGTATCAATGTTCCAGGCCAGAAGTAAAAATCCAAATTTTAACTATCCAATGGAGCTGAGAATTACAAACTTTGACATTGATAAATCTCGCCGTATGATATATCAGTATGACCAGAAAACTAAAATGAGCAAACAGTTAAGCGACACATATAACTCATATGCAGCTCAAAATAAAGTGGTCCAGCGTATTAATGAAAGCAGTATGTGTAATTTGCAAGGGAAAATAAAAATAGGTGGACTTATTGATTCAACAACCCTGGCAGAATGTATTAAGAGATTATATTTCAGTAAAAGGCAAAGTGATTCTCCTGAGCAACGAAAAGAAATCATTAGAGTATCAAAGGAATTTATCGAAGATCTTAATATGCTTACAGAAGAAGATGACAAGTATCTTGAAAAAGAATATTCAAAGAAAGAAATTATAATTCTTACGATCTTGTTTCATTATTATGATGGAAAAAATAAAATATCAATGATAGAGAACTATAAGCGTTTTCTTATTGATGATGCGGAACGTGAGGAAAAAATAATATATGATTTTTCGAGAAACTTTAATAGGATAAGGAAAAGATTAATTCCTTTTTTAGAGGAGAGAATGTAAATGTATAACGAAGATAGAAAACAAAGGTTTTACGAATTTAAGTTAAAAACTGTTGCAAGCGTTACTCCTCTTGTACCTAGATTTAAGAGAGTTGCGCCGTTTGAACATATGTATCAAAAGGATTTATGTGACTTTAATTTAAATGAGATTACAGAAATGTATAAGTTGTTCAAATTTACAACATTAGAGTCTATTATTGTAGTAAATAATACTCTTACACAATATACGGACTGGTGTGTTAATGAGAATTTAGTGTTAAATGGACAAAATATCTATGCAACTATCACACCTGATATGCTGGCAGCACTATTAAATAAGACATTGTTAAATCATCAGATTGTATCAAGAGATACGATTTTAACATGGATTGAAGCATTAAAGAATCCTAGAGATCGATTCATGATCCTGAGCATTTTTGAATATGGCAAGTCTAAAGATTTTGAAGACACGATTAGAGCAAAACTTGATGATATCGACGTAGAAAATCATACAATGAAATTGTATTCCGGAAGAGTTGTAAATGTAAGTGAAGCATTAATTTTAACTGCACAAAAGAGCAATATGACAATGGAATTAACATATCCATATGGAACTAAATCCAAACTTATGGACGATGGAACCATTATAAAAAGATCTCATATTGTAAAAGATGATCCGCATTGTCTTGGGAGACAAATGTATAATTCATTAGCAGCAGCGTTGAAGTCCATAGATGTATCATATATGACTGCTGAAAAAATTAACATTTCCGGACAAATTCATATGACAAATGAATTAATCCGGAAGTATAATTCAAATAAAAACAAGATTTTATATGATGTTGAAACTCGGTCTATGATTGAACACCAATATGGAATTAAGATTAATAGACCTTCATATTTTCTTAAAAAATATGGTGACTATTTAATATAGTCGCCATGTTTAAATAAAGTAACAAGTTAAATTAACTTTAATTAAAGAGAAAATGTAATGAGGAACAAAAAAATGGTTAGAGAATTTGTAAAGAATGCAAGTAAAGTAGCTCAGAAAATCGATATTATGTTTGAAAAAGCAGCATATGACAATAAAACTGTTGCGGTACATTTCTCTGTAGGAGAAAAAGAATCTGCAATAATATCTCATATGCAGTTGAATCCAGTTAATATTACAGTAAATGATAATATTATCACTTTTGAAGAGGGAACAGCAGAGCATTATATTGATATTTCTCAGTTTGATTCAGTCAAATGTGATGACGAGTGCGTTAACGATATCGCGGATGCAACAATTGATATGATGTGTGATCATTGGTCAGTACATTTTGATATTTTGACGATTTAATTATACATAATACAGGAGGAAAAAATGAACAAGATTGAAGAAATGAAAGCATTGGTTGAAAAACTTAATCAGTACCGAGATGCTTATTATAATAATGCAGAGAGTATTGTTACGGATCATCAGTATGATGATCTGTGTGATCAGTTGGAAAAAATGGAAAAAGAAACAGGAATTATTTTAAGTAATTCTCCAGTCCATAGTGTTGGATATGAAGTAAAAAGTAAATTAGAGAAAATTGAGCATTCACATTTAATGATGTCTCTTGATAAAACTAAAGATGTGAATATGCTTCGAAAATTTATTGGTGATAAAGATTCTTTGCTAATGTGTAAGATGGATGGATTGACAATTCTTTTGACGTATGAAGATGGAGAGCTGATCCAGGCTGAAACTCGCGGAAACGGCGTCACAGGAGAAATTATTACTCACAATGCAAAGGCGTTCGAAAATATTCCTATGCATATTAATCAGAAAGGCCACGTTGAAATCGAAGGAGAAGCTATTATTACATATACAGATTTTGAGAAAATTAATAATTTAATTAAACACGAAGAAGATAGATATAAGAATCCGCGAAATCTTGCTTCAGGATCAGTCAGACAGTTAGATAGTAAGGTAGCAGCCAAACGTCATGTTCGTTTTATAGTATGGAAAGTACCTGCCGGTATGGATGAACTACCTTTAATGTCAGCAAGATTTGAAAAAGCAAGAGAACTTGGATTTGATATTGTACCTTATATTCGTGTATATAAAGAAAATCAGGATCTTGAAGAGGTTATTAATTTGTTAAAGGAAAAGGCAGCATACTTATCTTATCCAATTGATGGGCTTGTTGCTGCATATAATGATATTGCTTATGGATTATCACTTGGAGTCACAGATAAGTATCCACGTCATTCTCTTGCATACAAGTTTTATAATGAAGAATATATTACGACACTTATTAATATTGAATGGCAAGTTGGTAAAACCGGAATTATTTCTCCGATAGCCGTATTTGAACCTATCGAAATAGAAGGAAGTATTATAACAAAAGCTAGTTTATTTAATCTTTCTATATTAAAAGAAAAATTGGGGCATCCTTATGTTGGACAAAAATTATGGATAATTAAAGCAAACCAAGTAATTCCATATATTACAAAAGCAGAAATGGTGGATGATAAATGGATAATATAAAAATAGAAATATGGAAAGATATAATAGGATATGAAGGGTATTATCAAATAAGTAATTTAGGTAATGTTAAAAGTTTGAATAGAATTGTAAAAAATAAAAATGGTTATAGAAATACTGGCGAAAGATTATTAAAAATTTATTTACCTAAAGATAGTCAGCATTATCCGTTTGTTATTTTATGCAAGAATGGAAAAACTGAAAACAAATTAATACATCGTTTAGTAGCCACAGCATTTGTAACTAATGACGATCCTATACATAAAACACAGGTAAATCATATAGATGAAAATAAAATGAATAATAGTTCTGATAATTTAGAATGGTGTACTCCTAAATATAATGCAGAATATGGAACAAGAATAGAACGTACTAAAAAATCTACAACAAATAATCAATCGTGGAAGCGCGTTTTATGCGAAGAAACAGGTAAGACATACAGGTCTATTCGTTCAGCGTCTATGGATACAGGTGATTGCGAACACACCATTGCAAGAATGTGTAACGGATTAAACACTAAAAATCTAAAATACCATTGGAGGTATGTATAATGAACAATATAAAATTTATTCAAATCCCTGAAGTATGCCCGATTTGTGGTAAGCCGGTGTCTGTTGTGAAAGAAAATGATTCTGAAGTATTGATGTGCATGAATGCTGGATGCAAAGGCAAGCTTCTGGGTGAATTAAATGCTTTTGTAGGGAAAAAAGCCCATGATATTAATGGATTATCTGAGGCTACATTGCAGCTATTGATTGATACTGGGCTTGTGACATCACCAATTGATCTGTATTATTTGAAGGATCATTCTACAGAATTGTCCAGATTACCTAGAATGGGAGCAAAGAAAATTGCGAATATTTTAGACTCTATTGAGTCTAGCAGGAATACTACCATAGAAAAATTTATTGTAGGATTAAATATTCCGTTAATTGGTGGTAGAGCTGCAAAGGATATTGCTAGATATGAAGAAATAAGAACCAGGGAATTAGGAATGCTCTATCCATTTGAAACATTTATTAAAGATGCTGCTTCTGATTTTAATTTTACCTGTATTGAAGGATTAGGGACGGAGCGAAATATTTCTATCCATAGATATTTTAAGGAAAATTATGATTACGTTATTGCTTTGGCAGAACAGTTCATATTTTCGAAACTTAATAATGATAAAATATCTTCTGAAAGTGATTCATTGTCCGGAAAGAAATTCTGTATCACCGGGAAGTTACATATTTTTGTTAACCGGGATGAACTTGTGGCGGATATAGAATCAAAAGGAGGGAAAGTTGTGTCCGGAGTTACAAAGGCAACTGATTATCTAATTACCAATGATAAAAACAGTGGATCTAGTAAAAATAAGAAAGCTTCTGAGTTGAATATTCCTATTATCAGTGAAGAAGAATACAAAAACAAATTAAATTAACTTTTACTATTGACAAATGCAAATAACAGTGATATAGTTGATCTATCAAAACGAATTAGATTAACTCAATCAGAAAGGCATGAACAATGATATGTTACTATTTAAAGGGAAAAAATGGAGAGTACATCGCAAGAGATCCAACAGGAAGAATCAAATTAGTATCTGATCTTGCTGATGCACTCTTGGTTCCTGAAATTGAAAAGAAAAAGATTAAGGCAATTCAAGCAAATAATATTCCAGACGTATTAAAAAAATTTGGACCATATGAAATTTGTGAAACCGATTATAATGGAGTTGAAGCAATTACAACAGATGATATAGTTGGTGAAATTATCGGTAGTATAAATGAATTTTCAAGTAAGATGAATGAAATTACTGATTATTCAAAAGAACTTAATTCTATTATTTCATATACTGATTCACAAATTTCAGACATTTTGCATTATATTGAATTTCATAAGTTTTCTGCGGCAGAAGGATATAAATTATGCAAAAAGCTGCAAGAGATTTGTGATAGACGAAGAGAAGCTAAGAATAAGATGCAAATTATAAATACAATGAAAATTCAATCATGTGCGAGCGTTTTATCTGGAAGTGCTACTAAAAGAATAGAAAAAATTGTGCCAGATAAAAAGTATACTCCAAGAGTATTTGATGAATTGTTCAAAAAGAATCAGTCTCGAATAAGAAAAGAAAAATCAGTGAAAATAAAAATTTAATTAAACAATAAGGAGATAAAAATATGTTTAGAGATTTTGTAAAGGCAATCCAGAAAAATTTACAGCAGATGTCTAAAGATTCTTCAAGATTATTCACAGTAAATGTGGACACCGAGGAGCTTTATAATTTATATCTGGATTCGTTTCCGGCATGTACAAATGAAATTTACAGAGAAAGAAGAGAATATGACTGTAGTTGTTGTAGACATTTTATCAGAGACGTTGGTAACGTCGTATCTATTAAAAATGGTGAGTTACATACCATTTGGGGAATTAATCCAGTATCAGATGATAAATATAATGTAGTCGCAGCTGCGCTTGATGCCTATGTAAAACAGAAAGCGGTATTAGGGGTATTCCTCAAAAAAGAGAAACGAATTGGTACTCCTGAAAATAGAGAAATGCTCCCGACAGGAAAAATTAATAAATACGAGCATTTCTTCGTAGATCTGCCAGAAATTTGTATCTTTAAGGAATGTTATGGACATACACTTGAAGGTGATTTAAGTCAATTCAGAGATGTCCGTAATGTATTTAAACGTTCTCTTGATGAAATTAGTAAAGAAGCTGTAGATACTGTACTTGAACTGATTGCTCAAAATTCTTTATATAAAGGTGCCGAATGGAAAAAGCAACTTACTGAATTTAAGAATTATCAGAAAGAATATGGAAAGCTTACGGATGAACAGAAAGAACTTTGGATCTGGGAAAAGTCAATTTCTGCAGGTGCCGTTATCGGTAAGATTCGTAACCATAGCATAGGAACATTGCTGGTGAATATTTCCGAAGGAATGGATCTTGACCTTGCCGTTAGAAAATATGAGCAGATTGTAGCCCCTGTAAATTATAAACGTCCAAAGGCAATTTTTACAAAGAAGATGCTTGAAGATGCAAAGAAGACTATTACAGAACTTGGTTATATTGATTCATTACAGAGAAGATTTGCTACCTTGGATGATATCACAGTGAATAATATTCTGTTCTCTAATAAAGACGCAGCAAAAAGAATTACTGGTGCTATGGATTTGTTTGATGAAATGGAACAGGATGTTGCAATTGATCCAAAACGATTCTCTAAGGTAGAGGAAATAAGTGCAGAGGATTTCATTAAGAATGTCTTGCCAGTGGCAAAGGAACTGGAAGTATACCTGGAGAATAAACATATTCAAAATATGGTATCTTTGATTGCTCCAGAAGTTGCTGCTGCAAAAACAATGTTCAAATGGAACAATGGAATGTCTTGGGCGTATACCGGTAATATTACAGATTCAGATATCAAAGAAAATGTAAAAGCTGCTGGTGGTTCAGTCACAGGCATTGTAAGATTTTCTATTCAATGGAATGATGGAAACGGTAAGGATAATTCAGATCTTGATGCTCATTGCCTCGAACCACAAGGCGGAGATCATATTTATTTTAGTCATAAAATATCAAGATATACTGGTGGTGAATTAGATATTGATATTACCGATCCAATATATCAATGTAAATCAAATGGTGGAGTAGCAGTTGAAAACATCACATATCCATCAAAAGAAAGAATGAAACCTGGTACATATAAATTCTATGTTAATCAGTATTCATTCAGAAATTCTCAGGGATTTAAGGCTGAGGTAGAGGTAAATGGTGAAATTCATTCTTACGAATACAATACTCCAGTACGTGGTAATGTAGATGTTGCAGAAGTAATCCTTGATCAGTCAGGAAATTTCAAAGTAGTGGACAAACTTCCAGGAAATTGTGCAACAATCAGTAAAGATGTCTGGGGAATTAAAACTTTGCAGTTTACACCGGTATCAGTTGTATGTTACTCACCAAATTACTGGGATGAACAGAAGGGAATTGGTCATCAGCACTTATTCTTTATGCTGAAGGACTGCATCAATCCAGAAGAGCCGAATGGATATTATAATGAATTCTTGAAACCGGAACTTGAGCAGCACCGAAGAGTATTTGAAGCGCTTGGAGCAAAAGCACATGTAAAAGATGTTGATGATCAGCTTTCAGGAGTAGGATTTTCACTTACAAAGAGAAATGATCTAATTATTAAAGTAAAAGGCGCTACAGAGCGAGTATTAAAAATCAAATTCTAATACAATTTAATTAAACAAAGAAGGGAGAAAGTTATGAAATTTAAAGAAGCATTTGAAGAAATGAAATCTGGAATTCCAATAAAACTTCCGTCATGGGCGGGTTATTGGTGGTGGGATGAAGAATCCCAGACAATCCTTATGTACACAAAAGATGGCGGCTGTCTGGATATAAGAGAAACACAGAATGTGGAGTATACGCTTCAGAATATTCTTTCCGATGAGTGGGTTTATGCGGATAGTCGGAACTGCCCAATACTTGGTGGAGAAGCAACATTCTCATTCGGAGAAGCGATTAAGTACCTGAAAAGAGGATTTAAAGTGGCACGTAAAGGCTGGAACGGTAAGAAACAGTATATTCAGCTTGCGACTGGGATTTCTTATAAGACTGCTGATAATGAGATTGTAAATTGTGAGCATGACGCAATCGGAAATAAAGCCATCGCTTTTGTTGGAACATCTGGCGTACAGATGGGATGGCTTGCTACCCAGTCTGATATGCTCGCAGAAGACTGGATGTTTGTTAAATAAAATTATATGTATTGGAGGAATAAAAACATGGAACTTACAAATATTTTTGAGGCGGCAACAAGATATAAATACAGATTCCCGTTCAAAGGAATGATTTCAGTAGAGGATTTATGGGATCTGAAATTGCAGGATTTGGATTCAGTATTTAAACTGCTGAATAAAGAGAAAAAACAGAGTGATGAAGAAAGTCTGTTACAGGTTAAATCTGAAGCAGACCAGGCGCTGGAAAATAAAATTCAGATTGTGAAATTCGTTGTACAGGTAAAACAGGCAGAAGCTGCAGAGAGACTTGCTGCGAAAGATAAGAAAGAGCGTAATCAGAAGATTATGAGAATCATTGAGAGAAAGCAGAACGAAGCTCTAGAAGGTAAGAGTCTTGAAGAACTGACAGCTATGTTAGAGGAGTAATATATGGGAATACTTGGAGATATTGCAGCATTTTTGTTTATGGCAATTGTGATATTAATTTTATTGCTAATTTTGTGTTTTATATGTGCTGCGGTATTAGCTGTAATTGTAGAAGCTATATACGAGGAAACCGGAAAATTAGAAGCTTTGTATAATATTTTACGCCATCTTCTTTAAGGAAAATAAAATTCAGATTGTAAAATATATTGTTAAGTTTAAGCAGGAAGAGATTGAAAAGCGTCTTCAGGCAAAAGACAAAAAAAATACAATCAGAAGCTGCTTGAACTGATCGAACGCAAACAGAATGAGGAGCTTGCCGGAAAGTCTATTGAGGAACTGCAGGCAATGCTTAAGGCATGATGTTGATTACAGAATTGTTAAATATTACATTACTTACTGTGTACTTTGTATTGGTATCAATGGGAATATTAGTCTTTATAGTGTTTCTTACAACCTTTATGTACGCAGTAGTAATGATAATATATAGATTCACTGGAAAGCTGGGAAAGCTTTACAGAATACTAGAAGAAATAGAAAGGAAATTTTAAATGAAGAACGGCTTATCAAATGAACAGGTCGAAGAGAGTCGAAAATTACATGGAAGTAACAAGCTTCCTGAACCTGAATTGAAAAAATGGTATCATTTTGCTAAGGAAGCATTAACTGAACCAATTACTATGATTCTAATAATAATTGCTTTATTCCAGTTAGTTTTAGGAGCTATGGGAGTAATGTCTCTTTCTGAACCTGTAATGATTATAGTAGTTTTAGCTATTGTTACTGAAATTGCTGTTAAGACAGGTCTAGGCATACAGAAATCTGCAGCAGAGTTAAGAGCAAAAACGGCAGTTAGATATTGTGATGTTGTCCGAGATGGAAGCGTACAGACAATTAATAAAGATGATCTGGTAGTAGGTGATTTAGTTCTATTGAGAACTGGACAAGAGATTTTCGCAGATGGTTTTATTGTTGAAGGAGAAATTTCTGTTAATAATGCCGCTATCAATGGAGAGACAAAAGAATGTAGAAAAATTCCTAGTGCTAATTATAAGCATGTTAAAACAACATCTACTGCTGCATATACGGATCAGTGTTCGCTCTTTGCAGGAACAGTTATTATGTCTGGTGAAGGAAAAATGATTGTTACAGATGTTGGTGTTAATACAGTTAACGGTGATACTCTTGTCAAAATGCAGACTTTAGAGCCTCCTAAGACAGCTCTTGATATTGCTCTGGATCATTTGTGTGATTTTATTTCAAAATGGGGAACAATTGCGGCAGTATTAGCATTTGTAATTATGACAATTACAGGTATCTTAAATGCTGGAAGTTTAAGTCAGTATTTCTCAGGAAACATTCTTGAAAATATTCAGAAAGTAGCACAGAATATCTCAAATGCATTAACAATTATTGTTGCGGCTGTACCGGAAGGTCTGCCACTCATTGTAAAACTTGTAACTAAACAGAATGTATCGACAATGGAAAAATTCAATATTCTTGCGAAAAATACTGGTAAAATTCCTGAATTGGCATATGTTAATTTAATTTGTACGGATAAGACAGGAACTCTCACAACAGGTGAAATGACTTCTACAGTTATGATTAACGGTAACTGTCAGGATATTTTTAATAAAGAAAGTTCGCTCAACGAGCTAATTGATTTAAACATTTGCATGAATAATAGTGCAGTGTTCGATTCTAATGGGAATATCACTGGTGGCAATTCAATTGATCGAGCAGTACTTAATATGCTTTCTCCTGAAGACGCACAAAAAATACAGAATAAAGCTATTATGAAGAAACGTGTTCCATTTAGTAGTGAAAATAAATTCTCTGCAGTTACTTTAAATAATGGAGCAAATGATTTTACTGTTTATAAAGGCGCACCAGAGAAATTAATTGAGAAGTGTAAATTTTATCTTGATAATGATGGCATTGCAACTGAGCTGACAGAAGAAAAAAGAAAAGCTTTAAAGAGCCATATTAAGGGATTGACAGAGAAGGCAATGAGATGTATTGCATTGACTATCTCAGATAAAACTGATGATGGTCTACCCGATGAAATGAATCTCCTTGGAGTCATTGGAGTTGTTGACCCGGTTAGGAATGAAGTTCCAGAAGCAGTAAAAATTGCTCATAAAGCTGGAATTCAGGTAATTGAAATTACTGGTGACTGTATGGAGACTGCTAAGGCTGTTGCTATGGAAGCTGGCATTTATAAGCCTGGAGACTTAGCAGTTACCAATGATGAGTTTGAGGCAATGTCAGATGTAAAAGTAAAAGAAATTATTCCACAGTTAAGAGTAATTTCCAGATGCTCACCGAATACGAAACTTCGTCTTGTAACATTAGCACAAGAAATTGGAATGTCTGTGGCAATGACAGGTGACGGTGTAAATGATGCGCCTGCACTAAAGAAAGCAGATGTAGGCTTTGGAATGCAGGATGGGTCTGATGTGGCAAAAGAAGCAGCAGATATTGTTTTGACAGACAATAATTTTGCAAGTGTGGTAAAGGCAGTCGAACTTGGTAGAACATTTATGCATAACATTATGATGTTCCTTGAATTCCAGCTGCCTATCAATATTTCGTTGTTGATCTTAAGTATGGTATTTCCAATTATTTCTGGTGGCTCTGCTCTATTAGCAGCAGTTCAGATCCTTATTGTAAATATCATCATGGATTCACTTAACTCATTAAGCTTTGGCGGAGAACCACCAAAAGAAGAATATATGAATGAAGAGCCTATCATGAAAGGATCCGGATTATTTATCCGTGGAGCGAAAGGGAGAATTGCATTAAGTTCAATTGTATTTATTGCTTTATTTGGTGTAATTACATTTGGTCCAGTTGGAAATATGTTTGCAACAAAACTTTCGGCTATGACAGCGAGATTCGCTTTATTGTGTTTAATGGCAGTATTTAATGGATTCACTATTAGAACAGATAGTATGAATCTTTTCAAAGGAATTAAAAATAACAAATTATTTGTGTATATCGCATTGGGTATTTTTGCAATGGCTGTAGTTTTGTGTAACTTTGTAGGAAATCTAGTACAGACAACTCCAATGGATGCTAAACAGTGGATTGTAGTCTTAGTGACAGCATTTATGGTTGTGCCTGTAGATTGGATTAGAAAAGCAATTTGTAAGAAAGGAAGTAACTAAAATGGGATTTTTGGGAAAACTATTCGGAAAAAAAGATGAGGAAGCAGCAGTAGAGTTATCTTCTGCTGTAACTCAGCAACCTGTATATGAAGAAAAGTTACAGACAATTGATATGTCTAAGCACAATGAAAATCTTGGCAAAGTACTTATTGATATGTCTAAGGGAAGCAAGATTGATATGACAAAACATACGGCTAGAGTAGCTCTTGCAATGGATTATTCAGGAAGTATGGATTGGCTGTATGATAATGGATCTGTACAGGAAACCATTTCTCGTTTGTTGCCTATTGCTCTAAGATTTGACGATAATGGAGAACTTGAGAGTTGGCTGTTCTCAAATGGAGCAGAGCGCTTAAAAGCTGCTAACGCTGATAATTATAGTAGTTATGTTAAAAATGTTATGAAAAAAGCTCATATGTATATGGGTGGTACTAATTATGCTCCTGTATTGAAAGAAATGGTTACATATTATAAAGATATTGAGCCAAGTGAGATTCCAGCATTTATCATCTTTATTACAGATGGTGAGAACAGTGATACTTTTGCCACCAATGCAGTTATTAAAGAGCTTTCAGAGTACAACATCTTCGTGCAGTTCATAGGAATTGGAGATGAAGATTTTGACTATTTAAAATCTCTTGATGGTATGGAAGGCAGAAAACATGACAATACTGGTTTTACAGCAGTAAAAGATATGAACAAAATGACTGATGAGCAGCTGTATACAGAGATTCTTCGTCAGTATAAAGATTGGCTCAATAAAAAATAAGTCTATACTGTAAATAATAAATTATATATAAATAACGTAAATTAAAGGAGATTAAGATTATGGCAACAATTAATATGAGCAAAAAACAGAAAATCAGTATGACAAAGGAAGATGGATCTGCAGTAAAGAATTTTTTTATTGGTGTGAACTGGGAGCAAAATAGATATGCCGGAGAAGCCGATATTGATTTTGACATCAATGGAATGCTTACTAATGGAGATCGGAAGGTGACATATCCGGGAGATTTGGTAAATTATAATACATATGGAGATGGATCTGCTTATCCGTGGATTGATTATTCCGGAGATAATCTCACTGGAAATGATTCTCAGGGCATGATGTTTAATGGAAAACATTACGATGAATATTTTATTGTCCACGCAGATCAGTTTCCGGAGAATAAAACAGACTTTACCATTTGTCTTACTATTTTTAGAGCGGTACAGCGCCTTCAGAATTTTGGTATGGTAAGTAATGCAACTATAATGATCTGTGATTATGATAATCCAGACGGAGATAAGTACGAATATAATCTGTCTGAGAATGAGAATTTTGAAAATCTGAACGCCGTAGAGATGGGAAGGCTTTATAAATACGGAGATGGATTTAAATTCCAGGCACTTGGATCAGGATATACCGGAGGAATGACAGAATTGTTTAAGAATTTCGGTCTTGACATTGATGAGGGAAGGGATTAATCATGAAAATTACATTTGGAGCAGTATTATTAATTGCTATTATTATTGCAGCGTTTTTCTTTTTCAGAAGTAAAACAGGGAAACGAGTAAAAACAAGAGCAACGGGTACAGCAACGGAGGCTATCATTAAAGATGCCTCCACCCCGGAAGGGGCAAAAGCTTATTATAACGAAGCTATTGATGCTAAAAAGGATCAGTATAATAAGGCAAATCAGATCTATACACAGATGCTTGGCAAGATCACTTCTTATGAGGAGCAGCTTCGAGCATTACAAAAAGAAAATATGCAGCTTAATTTAAACATTAACGCTTGTATCGATAAAGGCGATGATGAAGGGGCTAAAGTATATTTGAAGAAACAGCAGGATGCAGAAGATAAGATTGCTGTTTTAAAAGATACACTTAAAGAACTTAGATCTAATGCAACCGCTCAAAAGGAAATGCTTGACAGTGCGCTTCAGGCGGTAAATGATCTTAAGTCTGAAAAGGATAAGGCAATTCTTACTCTTGAAACGGCGCAGGTTACAAAATCCTTACAGGTTACTCCTGGCGCTTCAGACAAGGAAGAAGACAAAATGCTTGAAGTTGTTCGTGAAGGTATCAAAAAGCAAAAAGAAGCTGCAGACGGTACAAAGGCTGCATTTGATGCATCTGCAGATGTACAGCAGAAGCGCCTTGATAAGAAGATGAAAGACGAGGCCATTGATAAGAAACTGCAGGAGTTAAAAGCAAGGAAAGGAAAATAAAATGGTCGCATTAAATATGGGAACATTTGTTGTATGCCTCGCGCTTGCCTTTCTGGCAGGTATTCTGGTTACAAAAATTAAATTAAAGAAATAAAGGAGAAAAATTATGGGATTTACATTATTTGGAGAAAAATATAAATATGAAGTAGACAGTATTAATATTGGGATTTTTTGTCCAGATGGGACATTATTAATAGTTTTAAAACTTAAAGATGGTACATATAAATCAATTGATGTTAATCTTGGAGCAGAAAAATATAAGTCATTATGCAAAGAGAATGACATTACAAACAATGTGCCGGTTCTTGTTACACAAGAACATGTTAATAAATTAGATAAAGAAATAAAACCTAAATATGAATGGGGAAAATGGAAACTTGATTATTTTCGTTTTACAGATCCGTTCTGTTATGGAAGGAACGTATTATTGGATTGTATTGTTAGAACAAATGGAAAGAGAGTGCAGGTTAAATACAAGGGAATAAAAGCCAGTGCGTCTTGTAATATAGAAGCAGGGGATGAATTTAGTTATGAGTTTGGGAAAAACCTTGCTAAACGTAGGTTGATTGCAAAATTAATTGAGATATATGCAAATGATATAAGTGGTCAAAAGCACGATATCAAATTCAAAGAAAACAAATTAAATTAACTTTATGTATTGACAAACGAAACTTGATATGCTATACTAAATACATAGTCAAGGATGACAACAGCACAGAGGAGTGAAAGCTCCCTGTGCTAAATAAAAAGAAGAAAGAAATTTAATTATACAAACAATGGGCTATCGCCAAGCGGTAAGGCACAGCACTTTGACTGCTGCATTCGCTGGTTCGAATCCAGCTAGCCCAGCTTGAAAATTTAATTATACAAAAAGGAGATAAAAATGAGTAAAATTATTAGTACAGGTTCCACTTTTAGAATCTACGGAGATGATCTTGTAACACATAATCAACTTCCGGCACAAATTTATTCTATCAGATGTTCACAGATGACAGGATTTTATTTAGAGAAACATGCTGATATTGAGATCAATGAAGATAAAATATACGGTGTGCACATGGAAAAAGTAAATAAAGTATTAAATGCTTTTCCAAATTTCAATAAAAATCTTGGCGTGATCTTATCTGGAGCCAAAGGAATTGGCAAATCTTTATTTTCTAAGATTCTTGCTGTAGAAGCTGTAAAAAAAGGATTGCCAGTAATTATTGTTGATACATATATCCCTGGAATTGCTAATTTTATTGAAGAAATTGAACAAGAAGTATTAGTAATGTTTGATGAGTTTGATAAAACATTTGGTAATATTAAAGCTGCTGATGGTATGGCTAATCCGCAAACAGAGCTGCTTACATTATTTGATGGATTAGCTCAAGGGAAAAAGTTATATGTTATTACTTGTAATAATCTTAATACTCTGAGTGATTATTTGGTAAATAGACCTGGAAGATTTCATTATCATTTTAGATTTGATTATCCAACAGATTCTGAGATTACAGAATATATGAGAGATAAGTTACATAAAGAGTATTATGGAGAAATTAGTAAGGTAATTGCATTTTCTAAAAGAGTCAGCTTGAATTATGATTGTTTAAGAGCTATCGCATTTGAGCTTAATACAGGATTACAATTTCAAGAGGCAATTAAAGATATGAATATCCTTCATATAAATAATACCGTTTATATAGCTACTTTGTATACTAAAGATGGAAAAAAGGATACAGAAGAAAAGAGCCTTGATTTATTTGATAAGACTTCTAATCATAGTTTATATTTTACAATAGATGGAAAATGGTTCTATACAAAATTTTCTGGTGTTGATGTAAGATATGATTTTGACAGACACATTGATTTTGTTGATGGAAAAGATGTTGAAATTATTCCGGATGAAGACTATGCGGATCTTACAAAAGAAGAAAAGAAAAAATACGAAAATATTAAAATTGATCGTATCGTTTTTGCAAGAAAAGAAGAAAAGGGACTTCATTATAATCTTTCTGTATAAAAATTTAATTAAACATTCCGACGAATAAAAACTTTAGATATGTGGAAGTTCGGTTATAAGCATGTGGCTTTCATTTTACTTTTTACCTCTTATAACTCGTTTGAAGCAGGTCTTACGAGTATAAATAAACTGTATAAGGGTAAGCCAGTAGTAACCTTATACAACAAGCGGATATGACGGAACTGGCAGACGTAGAAGGCTCAAACCCTTCGGAGAAATCGTGTGGGTTCGAATCCCACTATCCGTATTCGGACTATTCTTACGGATTTACTTGATGGCCTAAATAGTAATGAGGAGAAATAAGTCCGAGAGGTTAACCTTTATATTATATAGCGTCTATAGGACATTAAAGAAGATTGAAAAGTTGGTGGAATACTGGAACCCAGTGATGAGGAAGCTGCGAATGTGTTGGTTGTATGGTTTGGACGCATTGAAAGGAAACATTTATATAGATGTGCTTTGTGCTAATGAGGTTGTGAGTGGGCGTTGGAGGAGGATCTGGTAGCAGATGTGTAATTAGTTACGAAGCGAAAAGTAATTGAGTCAGTGAGGTAGAAATAATGTGGGAGGGCTTTTGAGAGTGATGACGATCGTTCGTGTAACTGACACGATTGCATAAGCAAGTTTTTTACAGATATTGTTACATTTCTATATTGTGGGTGTAATTATAACGCCCACTACATGGAAACTTAGCTCAGTTGGTTAGAGCAACCGGCTCATAACCGGTCGGTCCTGGGTTCGAGTCCCAGAGTTTCCATTTCTCCTGACGAAGGAGTGACTTTTATAGGCTGTAGAGTTCCAATAAGAAACAAGCCGTTTCTAGTTAGGGCGTGAAACTGGTGTTTTTTTGAGATGTTTTATAAGTAAAAATATCCAGCTTTAGAGAAAATGTAGTGAATTGAGCTGATCAAAGAACACATAATCCTGTTAGGACTGCAGCACGACAGGTCATGCATGAAAAGTGATAAGTAGCTCAGTTGGGAGAAAGAGCGCACTACAAAAGTGAGGTCGGTGGTTCGAGTCCACTCTTATCACATTTGTAATGATGACGCGCGGATCGTTACAAAAGAAAATAGTAACTACTGAAATGTATATTTAAGGAGGCAGTAAACATGACAAAATATGATTTATGTACGGGTGATATCGTTCTTTCTACAAAGGGAAGCTACGGTATTGTGCTAATCGGAACTAATGGAGATGATCAAATCAAATGGTACAGTAATAATAAAGGACAGGTTATTAACAGATTTAGATCTTTTTCTATGATTAACGAAGATCTTACATTTAAATATGATTTAGGTAATCGTATTATTAAGGTATGGAGAACGAAAGACAAACATTATCTTGGTGATAAAGCAATTACAGAATATAATGCAGCAGAATGTCATGGATTTGAATGCATCTATGAAGAGTTAATTAAGGAAGTAACTATGGCTGAAGTTGAAGAAAAGTTTGGCTGCAAAGTAAAAATTGTAAAGTAATAAAATTTAATTATACAGGCACGTATAAATGAGGAATAGGAAATAATATTTGAAGCACTATCTTAAAAGATCAGTGCATAGATGTCAGTGTGACAATAAACTGCAAAGTTATTCCACTTCGGAAAGCGAGGTGAAATAATGGAGCAGAAGAAATTTATGGATATTCAACGTCTGAAAGAAGGATATGCAGATGGATTTGTACCGGGTGACTTAATTGTTATCCAGGAAAAATTCGACGGATCCAATGCAGCAGCTAGATATGATGCAGAGACTGGCAAAATGGTAGCTTTTTCCAGAAGACATACGTTGGATCAGAACAATACATTAAATGGTTTTTATAATTATGTGCAGGAGTTAAATCCTGAAGATTATAAAGATGTTCCGGACTATGTAATATTTGGAGAATGGTCTGGAGCAAGAAATGCGATTATTTATTATCCAGAAAATACTAAGAAATGGTACGTATTTGATATTTATGATGTAAGGGAAGAAAAATATCTTCCTCAGTCAGAAGTAAAGGCATTTGCAGAAACGCATGGACTTACATATATCAATACATTTTATGTTGGACCGTTTGTCAGTTGGGAACATGTACAAAGTTTTATGGATCATCCGGGATATGGAGAAATTAAAGAAGGTATTGTTATAAAGAACCAAACAAGATTAAACGATCCGAATAGCAGATTACCATTTGTAGTGAAAATCGTTGGAGATAAATTTCATGAAGTCGCAAAAATGAATCATGTTAAAAAGATTCAAGATCCACAAAAGTTGCAAGAACGAACAGAAGCACAGGAACTTGTAAAATCTGTCGTGACGCGGCGTAGAGTTGAAAAAGAGTTATATAAAATGCGTGATGAAGGAATCATCCCAACAGAGTGGTGTGAACAGGATATGAAAACTGTTGCAAGGAATCTTCCAAACAGAATTTATACAGATTGTGTAAAAGAAGAACCGGAAGTAGTTCGAGCAGCAGGACAATATTTTGGAAAATTCTGTTCCGTTATTTCGATGAATTACGCACGAGAGATTATTCTCGGTCCGACTGGAGCAAAGTAAGGCGAAAGGAGGACACGAATGGTGGCAACAGCATTTAGTAGATTATGTACTTCTTGTAAAAAAAGATTTGCATACAAACAAACAGACGCCATCTTTGATGAGAATGGATATGGATATTCAACCAAGCTTGTGAAATGCAAACATTGTGGGCGATTAAATGTGATTCGATATTTTGAAGATGACTCGATGAAATTAAACAATGATAGAAAATATTATGATTATGACATGGTATAGAATAGGAGAATAATAAATAATGGCAAAACAGAAAGAAAAAAAACCGTTAGATAAAAAAGGTTGGGTTCAGACATTTGAATTGATTGGAAAGGCATGTATTAAAGATTACACATTCAAAATTGATGAACATTCTAAGAAAAGCGACTGGATTTACAATTCTATTAACCTGAATGTTGACTGCGGTGATAAATACGGAAAAGTTGGCTGCGAATTAATGGGTGGTTATGGAGCTGGTAGAAACAATGTGATTTATGTTCATGGCAAAGATGAGAATGGTGGAGATGATTTTGATAACAGATACCAGATTGATTTTGATGATCGATTTGACGAGGATATTCTAAAAGATATTGGAGAGCTTTGCTTTATCAAAATTGGTATTGAGAAGGATACAAAAGGTGAAGTTGTTATCAATAAATTCTTACATGCATATGATGCAATTAAATATCTGTCTGAAGCATTGCAGGATGGTATGGAGATTAAGGTAAGAGGGCAGTTAAAATATACTGTATATGACAAACATGTACAAGTAAGAAAAGAAATTAACAGTATTTATCTTCCAAGGGAGAAAGAATTGAATACTTATGAAGCAGCATTTACTCAGTCGATGCTTCTTGACAAGTATTCAATCGGAAAAGCAGATAAAGATAAATGTGCGTTCCCGATAACGGCATACATTCTGGAGAAATTCAAAGAATATAATGGTAATGACTTGACTGAAGGTGGCGCCGTAAAAGGCGGAAAGTTTGTACCTTTGAGAAAGACATTTGAATATGTTTATGATCCGGAAGATGAAAAATCTATTGAGCGCGCAGGAAAACTTTTCAAAGTTAAGAAAAACGTGACATTGATTACTTGTCAAGGAGTATTTGTTGAAGGCGGTGCAGTGATCCAGACAACTGAAGACGATTTACCAGACGATATTAAAGAACTGGTAGAAATGGGAGCTTACAGTTTGGAAGAAGCATTAGCACTTTGTACAGAAAATGCTAGTAAAGAACGCAGGATGTTACTTACTAGACCAGTTATTAAGTTAGTTGGAGAAGACGGATCTAAGATTCCACAGATTCAGAAATTTGATTCTATGTATTCAGAAGATGATCTTGTATTAGATTATCTGATTGAAGCAGATGATGACGAAGAAGTGGATGAAGTAGAAGAAGATTCAGAAACTGATACAACGGATCAGGATGAAGAAATTGATTATGATTCAATGTTAGATTCGCTGCTTGATGATTAACTATAATAATTAAATTATACAAAGTACAGAAAGGAAACAAATACTATGGGATACGGAAAAAAGAATACAATTAAAATTGATCCTTTATCATATAATATTGGACTTATTGGGGAAAGTGGTATCGGAAAAACAACAATTGTTAAAGAGATGTGCGAGAAACTTGTAGGTGAAGATGGATATCGTTTTCTTGAGTGTGGTAAAGAAGATGGCGCTGACGGTATTAATGGAATCAACTATTTGAATTGTCCGGAATGGTCAATGGATTATGATGAAGAAACAAACAGTATTGGATTTGAAGATTTTGTGGATGATGTCGTTGAGAATAAATCCACAGAATATCCTGATTTGAAAACAGTTGTTATTGATACATATGATCAGCTTGTAGAAATTGCAAAGCCAGAAGTTATTCGTATGCATAATGCGGAGAATCCTGAGAAACCGGTGAAATCTATTAAAGCAGCTTTTGGTGGTTATATGGCCGGAGAGGATAAGGCAACAGAAATTGTTCTGAATAAGTTATGGGAACTGAAATCGGTTGGTGTTCATTTCATTATTATTGGACACGTTAAGCAGCGTACACAAGACGATGTAACAACAGGACAGACATATACTTCTCTAACAACTAATATGTCAATGAGAGATTTTAATGCAATCAAAACAAAATTACATTTTCTTGGTGTTGCTTCTATTGATAGAGAAATCGTACAGGAAAAGACTGGCAAGACTAAAAAGGAAGGTAAAAAAGATGTAGATATTATGAAAGGTGTAATTACAAGCGAAAGCCGTAAAATTACATTCCGTGATGATTCTTATTCTATCGATTCCAAATCAAGATTTGCTGACATTGTTCCGGAAATTGAATTTAGTTCAGATGCATTAATCAAGGCTCTTACAGATGCTATCAAAGCCGAAGCATCTAAAGGGAGTAAATCTGTTGATGAATTAAAGAAAGAACAGGATTCAGCTGCAGAAAAAAGAGCTGAAAAGATTGCGGAAGCTGAGGCAGAAGCTAAAATACAGAAAGAACTTAGTGAAATCACAGAAAAGATTAAGGCGTTCTGTATTGCTAATAAAGGTAAAACAGCAAAATTAAAACCACTTGTAGCTGCAGCTAAAGAAATGGGTTATGACAATCCGATGAAAGTAACAAATATTGATGACGCAAAAAAGATTCTTGAACTTACTGTTGCGTAAATAAATATTGATCCCAGGGCTTTTGCCTTGGGATTTCTAAGGAGAATAACATTGAGTAAGGAAAATAAAAAGGACACAACTGGTTGGAAAAATGAAGACTTCTTACAAATGTGTAATTGGGTTGAAAGAGAATTGATGGGGTATTCTGGGACGCAGCGTTTGCATAAGAACGCATGTCTAAGATTGCAGGGGCTAAGAAAAGGACAAAGTATGGCAAATAATTCTCATGAAATGTATGGAGAATATCCTATTGATGTTATTTTTAATACTTTTAAAGCGAACAAATATGTCATTTTAAAAGCAATAAAAGGGAAAACATTTAACAGCGAAGATCAGAAAATGGCTTACATTTGTGCTATTGTAAGCAGTCGAATTAATGATATGTACACCAGAATGAAAAATGCAAAGAAAAGCGAAGAGAAATCTGAAAAGATTGATATAGGAGCGCAAAATAGTGAAGCCGCTAAATATCAACGTCAGACGGAAGAGGTCGTAAATTCTACATTCGAGGGGATTTGGTAATTGACATCTATCACTACTAAGACGAAAGATCGCAGTAGTGCGAAAACAATGTCCCCTTTTGAAAAGGAATGTATTGAGACTATTAAAAAGGTAAATGAATATAAGTTAATTGCAGAAGCAAATGCAGTGTCTTCTATTTACAAGAACCCGGATTTAGTCAGAGACACTTCTTTGAAACTGGAAGATATAACAAATAATGCTTGGAGAGTATATTTTTCAATTGCGAACGATATCATCAATGTAGAACAAAAAAATACATTAGATGAAATTACAATCAATATGTATCTATCGAAACATTCAAAATTAAGTAAGAAATACGATGAATATGGTGGATATGGGAAGATTGAAAGTTCATTTACATACATCGAAGAGGCTAATTTCGATTCTTATGTGAATGAGGTAAAAAAGTGGAATGCTGTAATGAAATTAGCCCGAATGGGCTTTCCTGTAAAAGAAAAGTTAAGTAAATATGTCGATGCTAAAGCTGAAGATATATATAACGAACTTGAGGCACTTTTGAATCACACATTTATTAATGTGGAATCTGAAGTTAAAACTTATAATGCCTGCGACGGATTATTTGATTTGATTGATAAATTAAATGCTGGAAGTCAGGTAGGAATGCCACTTAAACATTGTGATATTTTGAACAGAGAAATTGGCGGCATTAATTTTAATGGAAACATTTATGGTCTAGGTGCCAATTCAGGTGTTGGAAAATCAACAACAGCAATCAACTATTTAATGCCTTCAGTGTTAGAACATAATGAAAAAATGGTCATTATGATTAATGAAGAAGATCAGGACAAAGTAAAGAAAGAGTTACTTGTCTGGGTTGCAAATAATTTATATAGTGCTGGACTACATAAATATATTTTACGTGATGGCCATTTTAGTAAAGATGTTTTAGATAAGCTTCGTAAGGCAGCAAAATATCTTGAAGAGTTAAAAGAACGCAGAAATATTACAATCGTTCCTTTTGAAAAATATACCGTCAAAGCAGCAATCAAAGTAATAAAAAAATACTCTAGCATGGGAGTAAGGCTATTTGTTCTGGATACATTAAAAGAATCATCTGATTCAAGAGACACAGAAACATGGAAATCTATGGAACGAGATATGGTTGATCTTTATGATGTTGTGAAACCAGCTGCTAAAAATGTAGCATTATTTGTTACATATCAGTTAGGGAAAGCTTCAGTAAAGATGAGGTATCTTACAAATAATGAAATTGGACAAGCAAAGAATATATTGGATGTATTTAGTGTGAATTTAATGATGCGTAAACCATTTGAAGATGAGTTTCCTGGTGGTTCACATGAGATTAAAGCTTATAAGTTGGCTGGGAAAAATAATTCCTCAAAGATTCCATATCATTTGGATCCGGATAAACATTATATGATCACATTTATTACTAAAAATAGATTTGGGGCTACAGACCAATTCCAGATAATCTCAGAGTATGATTTGAGTACAAATATGCACAAAGATGTTGCTATTTGTAATATAGCACAAGATTTTTAAGCGGAGAGTAAATATGACTGCATTAGAGATTAAGGAATACATTCAAAAAAATGGAAAAATACCTTATGTTTTAGAAAGCATTGGGTGTAGCAATATAGTATATCATGATAACAAGGATTATTATAGCTGCTCTAATGCGGTGGGTGGTGACTGTAACAATCCAGCCGCCATCAATATAAGAAATAATAAATATCTGAATTATCGAAATTATACCAGAGGAGTTGAATATGACGATGGTGAGGATTTAATTTCTTTAGTTCAGTATAATAAAAATATTGATTTTGCAAATGCAATGAAATATCTTCATAAACTTTTAGGATTGAAAAATTTATACAAAGGAAAAGAGGAGAAGAAAAAGCCGGATGATTCCTGGTTCGTGTTCTCAAGATTTGTGGTTAAGCGTAGGAAATGTATCGTAAATGACTTTGATCCTATGAGTGAAGATATTTTAAATGATTTTGTTCCATATATTCATATTGATTTATTTCGCGAAGGGATTGTAAAACGAACAATTAAAAAATTTGGACTTGGATATTCGTATAGATGGAGGAGAACAATATTTCCAATTAGATATTGGCTAGATGGAACTCTGATGGGATATAATGCCAGAAGTTCCATCGAAAATTGTTCTGAATTTGGAATATCAAAGTACTTTATAACACCTGGGATGCGAAAAGAAATTAATATATATGGATTGTGGGAAAATTATAAAGATATTCAGAAAGCAGGATATATTGTTATATTCGAGGCCGAGAAATCTGTTCTTAAAAGAGATAGCAGAATGGATCCAACCGGCGGTGCAATTGAAGGCCATGTACTTTCAGATGAGCAGGTGCGAATTATACTTGGTACCGGAGTAGAAGAAGTTATTATCGCGATGGATAATGATGTTCCAATAGAAGAGGTCTGGAATATGTGTGAGAAGTTTTACGGATTACGTAAAGTCAGCTACATTCGTGATAAATGGAAACTGCTTGGCCCAAAGGACTCACCTGCAGATGCGCCAAATAAAATATACAATTTTCTGTTTAAATGGAGAATTCCTTATGATGAAAGTAAACACAGAGAATATTTAAAGAGTTTGAAAAAATAGTTGAGATTAAGCTATGAAGAACTGCAGAAGATGTGCGAGGCACTTGGAGTCGATAGACTCAATTCATGGAGCCGTGTAAACTGCGTACACAATGGTCTCTATGAGTATTTTTTGAAGTATGTATTACATAAAAAAGAGGATCGTGATGATTCTATTTATAAAGTAACTGGCGGTATTAGTCATGATATTATAGAGCGATTTTATACTGAAGAATTAGCTTATGAAAAAATGGCTGAAGAGTTTGATGAAGGATGGATGATGGCATTTGATATTGCTGATCTAAAATTTGTTCGTGGAGATGGTGCCAGAAACAATAGTATTGCAACTAAGTATTATTATGATTTGAAAAATTTCTTTGAGACACACGAGAAGATTACTGATCATATTGATATTGAAAAGTTTGTAACCGTAAAGGTTGGTGATGAATATTACCAGGGGTATATTGACGCTCTGGTGACAGATGAAAATGGTAATTATACTATATTAGATTGGAAGACAAGCAGCATATATAAGGGAGATAAAGCGAAAAATGAATGTGGGCAGTTGGTAATGTACTCTCTGGCTTTACATCAGATTGGAATTCCGTTTGAAAAGATCAAAATTGCATGGAATTTCCTTAAATATCAGTGTGTAACTGTTCAATCTAAAAAAGGTGTAAAGAAAGTAAGAGAAATCGAACGCTTTGAGCTTGGGGAGAAGCTACAGGCAAATGCAAAGATGTGGTTAAAAGAATTCGGATATGAAGAAAACATGCTGGAGTATCTGGATAAATTAGCTCAAACAAATGATATTACCTGTCTTCCACCGGAAGTACAGGAGAAATATGAATTGCATGATTGTTATGTATATGTTGACTTGACTCCGGAGCTGATTCAGTATTGGGAAAATTTTATTATCAATACTATGAAAATGATTCGTGATAAAGAAGCTACATATGCGGAGCTAAAGGCAGCAGGAAAATATGATGAAGCAGATAAACTTTGGTGGGAAGATGAAGAGAGTCTAAAAAAGCAAAGTTATTATCTTACGAATTTGTGTGGTTATTCCACTAAACTTTATAAACCGTTAAAAGCTTATCTTGATGCTCAAGATGCAAAGAAAAATGGAGATATTTTGGGTACGAAAAATAAGCAGGATGAAGAATACGACATTGATAACTTAGATTGGCTTAACGATTTATAAGGAGATAAAATGGGACAGTATACTATTTATCATTGCCACTCAAACCGTTCTCTTCTTGATAGTTGTACTGGTTATAAAGAATATGCAGACCGTGTATCGGAGCTAGGGTATAAAGCCTTAGCTCTGACGGAACATGGTAATGCCTACAATTGGGTTGAAAAAAAGATGTATATCAATTCAAAAGGATTGAAATACATACACGGAGTTGAGTGTTATTTAACAGCTTCACTAGAAGAGAAGGTGAGGGACAATTATCATACAATTCTTTTGGCTAAAAACTATGAAGGTGTAAAAGAAATCAATCTTTTGATTGATAAATCTACACAACCGGATCATAGATATTATAAACCACGTATTACATTTGAAGAATTTTTTAATATTTCAGATAATGTAATCAAGATTTCTGCTTGTTTGGCATCACCTTTGAATAAATACCCAAAGGATATCCAAAAGCAAATAGCGGAAAAGTCTGCAGCATTAAAGCAGGAACTGGCAAATAAAGTAGCTGAATTTGAAAAGCAAAAGAGTGATCAAAAAGCCATGACAAAATGGTTTAAACAGTTTGATGACTTTGAAGAAGAGGAGTTACCGTGGGTAATAAACGGATGTATTCCAGGGGATTCATATTTGCATTATATCGAAGCTCAAATTGATAAGTTGAAGCAATATTATGATAATCTGCTTGAAGAAGTTCAGCTTATGAATGTGACAGCGAGAGAGACTTTTTATAAGTTACTGGAAACATATGATTACTATGAAATTCAGCCGCATGATTTTCCAGAGCAGAAACGATATAACGAATTTTTATATGCTGCATCAAAACAAACAGGGAAACCTTTAATCGCCGGAACAGATACACATAGCATTGATTATTATAAAGCTGAATGCAGAAGCATTTTACAGAAAGCAAAACGTATCGAATATGCTGATGAAGATAAATTTGATCTGACATTAAAGACTTACGAAGAGTTGGTTGAAATGTTCCGCATTCAGAATTGCGATATTCCATTTGATGTGATTCTGCAGGCAATAGAGAATACAAATGTGATGGCTGATTCTGTTACTGATTTCGAACTTGATACTTCTGTAAAATATCCAAAATTGTACGACAATGAAGAGGAAGTATTAAAGAAAAGAATTTTTGATAAATTGCATGAGAAAATTGATGCAGGAATTATCAAAAAGGAAAAAATTCCAGAATACGTGAAGCGTATCAAAGAGGAAATGCGTGTATTTAAAAAGATTAATATGATTGGATTTATGCTCTTTATGTCCGAACTGGTATGTTGGTGTTGGGAAAATGGTATACCAGTTGGGCCATGTAGAGGATCTGTAGGTGGTTCTACTGTTGCATACATAACAGATATCATTGATGTTGATCCAGTTATATGGAATACAATTTTTTCACGATTTGCAAATGAAGATCGTGAAGAGGTTGGAGATATTGATCTTGATATTTCACCAGATCAGCGAGAATTAGTTTACAATCACATCATTGAGTCATTTGGATATGATAAGACAGCATATATTCTTGCTATCGGAACTGTGTCTGATAAAGGCACTATTGATGAAATCGGGCGCGCTTTAGATATTCCACTTGATGAGGTTGCACATATTAAGGAAATGTATAGTGCCTATAAAGATACAATTGAATCAACCGGAAAAAGAATTAAAGAAATCGAAGATATGATTCATTTCGATGAAATTAAACAGGCAGATAAAGAATCAGAATATTATGGCCTACGTCGTGATTATGAAAATAAAATAACTGAGCGTGACAAGGCTATAAAGCAAATGAATGATTTGAAAGATAATCAGTACAGGAAATTGTTCTATTATTTTGATGGAATTAACGGCACTCCGGTTTCTCAGTCAATTCATCCGGCAGGCATTGTAGTTTCTCCGGTAACACTTCCAGACAACTATGGAACGTTTTGGAATGATGGAAAACGTATTATGTGTATTAATATGGAAGAAATTCATGATGGAGCCGGTCTTGTTAAATACGATTTACTTGGACTAAAGAATCTGGAAATTATTCGAAAGTGCTATGAATATGCCGGACTTCCATATCCAAAATCACATCAGATTAACTGGAATGATAAGAAGGTATGGAATGATATTGTTCTTTGTCCTGCTGGTGTATTTCAGTTCGAATCGCCATATGCATACGAAATGCTTAAGAATTATGGCCCACAATGTATCAACGATTTATCAATGATAAATGCGTCACTAAGACCATCTGGGGCTTCATATCGAGATAGGCTGCTGGCAGGTGAGACAAATAAAAATCCATCACCACTTATTGATGAATTGCTGAAAGACAATAGAGGATTTCTTATTTTTCAGGAGGACACCATTAAGTTTCTTCAAAATATATGCGGGTTAAGTGGGTCTGCTGCTGATAACGTTCGACGAGCAATCGGACGTAAACAGATGGATCGACTGCAGAAAGCTTTGCCTGATATTTTGAATGGGTATTGTAAAATGTCTTCTCAGCCAAGAGAAATAGCAGAGAAGGAAGCAAGGGCATTCTTACAGATTATTGAAGATAGTGCAAATTATCAATTTGGGTACAATCATTCTACAGGCTATTCTATGATTGGTTACATGTGTGCATTCTGTAGGTATTATTATCCAGAAGAATTCATTGCTGCATATTTAAACTGTGCAAACAATACAGATGATATTCTGATGGGGACTGAATTGGCGAAGATAAAGAACATTGAGATAAAAAATATCAAGTTTCGAAAATCCGGAGCTGAATATACCGTAGATAAAGCGAATCATGCATTATATAAGGGTATTGCATCAATTAAATTCTGTAATGCTCAAATAGCAGATGATCTTCTTGAGCTGGCAACGAATCAATATAACAATTTTACAGAAGTTCTGGCAGATGTAAATACAAAAACATCTGTGAATTCCAGACAGTTAACGATTCTTATTGGATTAAATTATTTCGAGGAGTTTGGAAAAAATCAGTATTTGATGCAAGTATCCGAGATCTACGACAAATTTGCTTTGTGTAAGATTATCAGTAAAAAAAAGATGGAAAGTCTTGGCTTGACAGAGTATCTGATGAAGAAATATGCCGGGAAAGAGACTGCTTCTCAATATAGGGATTTGGATAATACAGGGCTTATAGCTGAATTATCTAATCGTTTAGAAAATAAAGCAATGTCTGTTATTGATCAGGTGAAGTTTGAAAAGGAATATTTACAATATGTCGTATATGTAAATCCAAAAGTAAATCAATGTTTTTACGTCGTGACAGATTATAAAACTTTCAAGGAAGTCAGAAAACCATATTGTGTATTACATAATATTAAAACCGGAGAGGATGTAAAAGCAAGAGTAACCAGTATAAAAGTATATCAGGATAATCCATTTGGTGAATTTTCTATTTTGAAAGTCCCACACTTTACAAAGAAAAAGAAGAAAAAATGTGTGAATGGAACATGGCAGGAAACAGATGAACTTGAAAATATACTTGATGAATATGAAGTAATTAAATAGGTGTGAATATGAGTAAAAAAGAAGTGAAATTTAATTGTAAAATCGTAAAGTGCATGTATAATTCGGAGGATTATAAGATTTATGCTACAGATGTAGATAAAAAAGAGTTTCCCAATATTAAACATAATAAATATGATAATGTTACTATTTATGGAAACGTACATAATTTAGTAGTTTCACAGTCGTATGAAATTACGGCTGTGGAACAGCTCGATAAATATGGTTTTGGGTATGATATTGTAAATGTGAGAATGGATAAGCCTAAAACTGAAGAAGAAGTTTATATGTTCTTAAGAGAAATTTTAACTGAGAACCAGGCAGGAGTACTTTGGCAGCATTATCCAGATATTATTGATATTGTGTTAAGAGGAGAAGCTGATACTGTTGATCTTGATAAATTAAAAGGTATCGGAGAAAAAACATTTGAAACTATTAAAACAAAAATAGTTGAGAATTATTGTATCTATGATTTAGTAATTGAATTTGGTGGAATTCTCACAATGTCAATGTTAAAGAAATTATATGATGAATTTAAATCAATCCCTAAAATGAAACAAGAATTGAGAAAACAACCATATAAATCTTTGACAAAAATATCTGGTGTAGGTTTTATTAAGGCAGATAGTATTCTTTTAGAATTGCAGAGACTTGGCAAGATCAATTTTCCGTTTGAATTAAAATCATCTGCGCAAAGATGTGCAGCATGTATGGAATATTATTTGGAAGAGAATCAAAAAGAGGGAAATACTAAAATGGATCTCCGCGATCTCAGAAAACAGGTTGTAAGACTTGTTCCTGCTTGTTCATCACATTATGTTGAATGTTTAAAGGATCCAGATATTTATTATAACAAAGATACTTTTGAAGTATCTTTAAAAGCCACACATGATACTGAAACTGCTATAGCTGCTATATTATTTGTAGCAAACTTAAAACCTAAAATATGGGATTTTGACTGGAAGAGTTATCAGACGTCGGGAGAGTATCATTTAACTGACGAACAAACCAGTGCATTGGAATGTATATGTAACAATAATATTATGATACTGAATGGTTTTGCAGGATCAGGTAAAAGTGCCACTTCCGCAATGATCATTAAAATGTTGGAGGATAACAATATTTCATATACTTTAATGGCTCCAACAGGACGCGCTGCAAAAGTGTTGAGTGATTATACCGGTAAGCCAGCGGCTACAATTCATCGTGGCTTAGGTTATATGCCGAAGAATAGGTGGGGATATGATAGTGAATGCAAACTCCCATTTGATGTTGTTCTTGTAGATGAATTCTCTATGACAGATATATTTCTGTTCTTACATTTGTGTGACGCAATTGATTTTAGCAGAACGAAACTTATTGTTGTAGGTGATTCAGCGCAGCTTCCATCTGTTGGGCCGGGAAATCTACTTTATGATATGATCAATTCATTTGTTATACCTACAGTGACTTTGAATCAAATTTTCAGGTACGCTGAGGGTGGGTTAATGAAAGTTGCTACTGATGTTAGAAATATGAAACCATATTTATATGATTTGAGTAATGGTATGGTAAAATTTGGCAAGGATTATACTTTTATTAATGCTAATAATGAACAGGCAGTAAAATGTGCAATTGGATTATATCAGAAGCTTCTTTCTCAATATGTTCCTGAAGATATTCTTGTTCTATCTGCTTTCAATAAAGGTGATTGTGGTACTATTGCAATTAATAATGCAATCCAGAAAATTGCTAATCCAAACTATGGATCAGAAAAATGTATCAAATCTGGAGATACGACATATTACGTTGGTGATATAGTAATTCAGATCAAAAATAATTATGAAGCAGAAGTGGATATGGGGGATATGAATATAGAAAATGCTTCTCAAAATGATGAACCTTCTATAAATAACACATTTATTCCTAATGGTATGTTAGGAAAGATTATTGATATTTATGACGAAATTATTCCATATACAAATGAACATAAGACAGGCGCTATTATTGATTTTGATGGTGTCAGAGTAAAATATGAAAAATCAGAAATGTCAATGTTGCTGCTTGGATATGCAATTTCTATTCATAAAAGCCAAGGAGGAAGTGCTAAGGTGACGATTACACTTACACCATCTTGTCATGCTTATATGATGAATTCTAATTTATTATATGTGGCATTAACACGTACAAAAGAAAAATGCTTTCATATTGGAGATAAAGACACTGTAAACAGATCCATTAAAAAGAAAGAGAATTTTAAGAGGAACACTTTTTTATTAGATATATTAAAGAAGTTAAAAATTAAATTAAACAAAAAGGAGAGCAAATGAAGTCAGAATTATTTAAAAACGAATTAAAAACAATTACTTCAGATGATATTCGTGATTTTGCAAAAGTTGTTTTGGACGATGCCCCAGACTATTTTTTCAAAGTTGCGGCAAGTTCTACAGGTAAATATCACCCGGCATACGCGCTGGGTGATGGCGGTTTAATGCGTCATACAAAAGCAGTATTAAGGATTTACAATTATATCATCGGATTAGAACAGTACCAGAATCAGTTTGATGAGAGATGGATAGATCTTGGACGTGTTGCTTGTTTGGCACATGATATTCAAAAGTCTGGTACTGCAGAAATATATGAAGAAAAGGCAAAGGATGGAAAAAAGGTGTTTACTGTATTTAATCATCCGTTGTTGGCAGCAGAATATATTCGTAATTATAAAGGATTATATCTCGAAGATGATGAACTTGAGATTATTGCTGATGCTGTTTCGTCTCATATGGGACAATGGAACACAAGTGATAGAGAAAGTATTGTCTTACCAAAGCCAAAATCACAGTTAGATAAAATTGTACATGTAGCAGATTATTTGGCTTCCAGAAAAGACATTGATATTTCTTTTAAAGATGATACTGATGCATATGATTTACCGGATATCGAGACATACAAATGTCCGTATAAGAAACATAAGGACGAGTTACTGGTAGACGTTGCAAAGACAGATCCTGAATATCTGGAATGGTTATCTGAGAATGTCAATATGAGAGAACCTATGAAAACATTCGTAAATGAACTTTTAAAAAACAAAACAAATTAAATTAACTTTTGCTATTGACATCAGAAACCTATAGTGCTATTATAATGGCACAGGGAAAACAAATTAAATTAACTCAAGGAGATATGTAGACATGAAAGTAACCCTTACAGAAATGCACTCAATAAGAGATGCAATCAGAACAATGTACATGAGCAAAAGAACATGGAATGTAGAGATAGAGCAGCAGCTTAAAGAAATGGTAGATCATTGCACAGATCGTTATGGGAGGCCATTAGATCTGCCAGAGGATGATGAATTAAAAATTAAATTCGACAAAGAAGTAGCAAAACTTCTTAAATGGGGACAAAAGCATATCACAATGCTACGATTTGAAGATATTTCCGTTGTTGTAGAAGGTCTTCATAGAGGGGCAACTGATGATCTGGATTCCCACGCAAAGAGAATGGATAACAGGATTATTCGTAGCAGTACAAGGCTTGCAGATTACCATGAGGGAGAAGTTTCTGAATGGTACGAAGATAAAATTATCACATGGGATGAAGTATTAAAATATCTTGGTACGAAAATTCCTGGTGAGATTAGTTATTATGGTGATACTTATGTAAGGTCAAATAATGGTTTCATTAAAAAAGGATTAGAAAATAATAAAGATGTAAAACGTGGTTTATATCCACTGGCAATTCCCATGAATTTTACTTTCAAAATAAATATTACTGAATTAGCGCATATTTATGTTGAGAGAGGATCAAAAGATGGTGGCGCTCATGGAACAGCTGCACCGGAGCTTCAGATCATGATTGAAGATTTAATTAATCAGATTGAGTCTTGGTATCCGGGAATTAATAGAGAATTACTTTTAAAGATTGCGAGTAATAATGTATGAATGTATATTTTGCAAACGGAACTAATATTGTAGTTGGATGCGATAATGAAAAAGATAGTTATTATTTTTGCCAGAAAGATGGTAATGAGTGCTGCAAGAAAGATACTTGCAAAAGATTTCTTGATTCAGATGGCAATGTAAGCACAAGACTTTTTAAGATTATGTGTAATGATGAAAATCATCACATCTTATATATACCGGAAAGGAATGAAACAAATAATGCATAAAAAGTTAGTATTTTTATTTATTGGAAGAACCGCTTCTGGTAAATCATCGCTTGCAAGATATATATGCGAGACATTAGGACTTCGACAGGTAAAAAGCATTACAACAAGACTGCCGCGCAAAGATGAAATAACAGGATATGAAGATCATTACTTTGTATCTGAGAGTGAATTCGATGAAATTAAATTTAAAGAAGGCTTTGTAGCGTATACTGAAATTAACGGAATTAAATATGGCACTACATATAATGAAATTGTGAACTCAGATATTTATGTAATTGATCCGAACGGAGCAAAGTATTTGAAAGAACATTGCAAAGATGAATTTAAATTTATCGAGATTTATTTTTCTTCACCATTTGAATTAGCAAAAGACAGGTTCCTTAAAAGAGATGGATCAGAAGAAGAATTTTACTCCAGATATAACAGTGAAGATGAACAATTCACTAAATATGAAGAAGCTGAAGGGTATGACCACTTATTTGTGAATGATATGAGCTTTTCGAAAGCTTCAGAAGCATTACGTGACTTACTTAAGAGTGAAATGGAAAAGGAGAAATCGTTATGAATGTAGTTAAAAAGGATTTAACAGTTGAACCTTTTGACGATCAGAAAATTGTTGATGCCGTAAATAAGTCAGCATCACGAGTAATGGTCGAGTTAACAAATGATGATTATAAAAGAATCATAGATCTTGTTTGGGACGAGCTTATTGCTGATGATATAGATGAAAATACCACATGTACAGTAGAAGAATTACATAATGCAGTAGAATCCGCATTGGATGAATTTAATCCAAAGATTGCAAAGTCTTATAAAGATTATCGTAATTATAAGAAAGAATTTGTTCATATGATGGATGACGTTTTCACCAAGAGTCAGGCAATCCGTTATATTGGTGATAAGAGTAATGCCAATACAGATAGTGCGCTTGTAGCTACAAAGCGAAGCCTGATCTTTAATGAATTGAACAAAAACTTGTATAGAAAATTCTTCATGACAAGAGATGAATTACAGGCATGTAAGGACGGATATATTTATATTCATGATCAGTCTGCCAGACTTGATACTATTAACTGTTGCTTATTTAGAGTTGGAGAAGTTATGAAAGGCGGCTTCGAAATGGGAAATGTCTGGTATAACGAACCAAATTCTCTTGATACTGCGTTTGATGTTATGGGTGATATTATCCTGAGCACTGCTGCACAGCAGTATGGCGGATTCACAGTGCCGGAAGTAGACAAGATTTTGGAACCATATGCAGAAAAAAGTTATCAGAAATATTATAAAGAATTTTTTGAAGTTTTTGATTCCGATATTGATGGTGTTTATGTTGATGCTTTTTCAACATCAGAACATTTGATTGAAGAAAAAGCTTGTGAATATGCAACAAATAAAGTAAAACGTGATTTTGAACAGGGCTGGCAGGGAATTGAATATAAGTTAAATACTGTAGGATCATCAAGAGGTGATTATCCATTTGTAACAATGACGTTCGGTCTCTCAACCACAAAATTTGGTAAAATGGCTTCTATCACATTCTTAAATGTTCATAAAGAAGGCCAAGGTAAGGCCGGTAATAAAAAACCTGTGTTATTCCCCAAATTGGTATTTTTATATGATGAGAATTTACATGGACCAGGAAAGGTTAATGAAGATGTATTTAATGCAGGTATTGAATGTAGTATGAAAACAATGTATCCAGACTGGTTATCTCTAACAGGTGAAGGATATGTACCAAGTATGTACAAAAAATATGGTACGGTTGTTAGTCCAATGGGGTGTCGTGCATTCTTAAGCCCTTGGTATGAAAAAGGTGGAATAGAACCGGAGGATGAGAACGATAAAGCAATTTTTGAAGGACGTTTCAATCTTGGTGTTGTAAGCCTTCATCTTCCAATGATTTTGGCAAAAGCGCAGCGTGAAAGTAGAGATTTCTATGAAGTATTGGATTATTATCTTGAGATGATACGTAGCATTCATAAGAGAACATATGACTATATTGGTGAAATGAAAGCTAGTACGAATCCATTGGCATACTGTGAAGGTGGTTTCCTTAATGGTTATTTAAAACCAGATGAAAAAATACGTTCAATTCTTAAACCTATGACTTTATCATTTGGAATTACTGCTTTGAATGAATTGCAGGAACTTTATAATAAGAAGTCATTAGTTGAGGATGGTAAGTTTGCTGTAGATGTAATGAAATACATTAATAAAAAGATTACTCAATTTAAACATGAGGATGGATTATTATATGCGATTTATGGAACTCCAGCCGAGAGCCTTTGCGGGCTTCAGGTAGAACAATTCCGTAAAATGTATGGAATTGTGCCGGGAGTTTCAGACAGAGAATATGTGAGCAACAGTTTCCACTGTGGAGTGTGGGAAGATATTACACCGATTCAGAAGCAGGATTTAGAAAATAGATTCTGGGATCTGTTTAATGGAGGCAAAATTCAATATGTTCGGTATCCAATCAATTATAATCGTGAGGCCGTAGTTACATTAGTTAGAAGAGCCATGTCTTTGGGATATTATGAGGGAGTAAATCTTTCACTTGCCTATTGTGATGACTGTGGGCATGAGGAACTTGAAATGGATGTGTGTCCGGTCTGCGGTTCCAAGAATCTGACAAAGATTGACCGTATGAATGGATATTTGTCTTATAGTAGAGTCCATGGAGATACACGATTAAATAAAGCGAAGATGGTTGAAATCGCAGAGAGGAAATCAATGTAATGAATTATCACGATATTAAACATGATGACATGAACAATGGGCCAGGATTAAGAGTCACACTTTTTGTTTCCGGTTGTGATCATTATTGCAATGGCTGTCAAAACCCGGAAACATGGGACACCAAATCTGGAATTCCATTTGATAATACAGCAATAGAAGAGATTTTTAAACAGCTTGATAATGATTATATTTCTGGAATTACTTTTTCTGGAGGAGATCCGTTAAATGAAAATAACAGAGTTGAAGTTTGTAGTTTGATAAGTAAAATTAAATCAAGATATGGTAATTCTAAATCTATTTGGATTTATACTGGATACACTTGGAATGAAATTATAGAAGAAGCATTTCCTATTTTAACAGATATTTTGTTAAATACAAATGTAATTGTAGACGGTATGTTTCAGAAAGATTTGGCAGATGTAAATTATCATTGGGCTGGATCAACTAATCAAAGAGTAATTGATGTGCAGAGATCACTCGAAGAGAAAAAGATCGTTCTGTATAAAGATGGCATTAATAATGATTGATAAGCTATTAAAGCTTTGATATAAAAATTTAATTAAACAAAATACGGAGAAAAAGGAGAACTAAAAACATGGCAGAAATTACAATGAAATCAACAAAGGCAGAAATTATGGAAGCGTATAAGGCAGCAGTGGAGAAACTTGATACAAGAGACCGAATGATTGATGATCCTGCAAAAGAAGCAGCGAAAGCTAAAAAGGTAGAAGTTATCGAATCTGCAGATAAAACAGCTAAAGAAGATATTTTTAATCCAGAGATTATTAAGAAATACAATGATCTTACAGAAGCTATTGAAATTAAACAGCTTGAGTTAGATGAATTATATGGTATTGAGACAAAAGCAAATGCTATGGCAGCTATGATCAATGCTTATAAAGAGAAAAATGAAGAGTTAAAAGAGGCTCAGGCAGCGAAAGAAGCAGAGATTGAAGCTGAATTGGGTGAGAAAAAAGATACACTGAAAGCTGAAATTGAGGCACTGAAGCAGCAGAAACAGGAAATTATTGATTCTATCAATGCAGAAGCTAAAGCAAGAGAAAATGAAATTAAATTAACTCGTAGCCGTGAGGAAGATGAATATACCTATAATCTGAAACGTAGTCGTAAAGCTGAAAATGATAAGTGGGAAGATGAGAAAGCTGCTAGAGAAAAGATTTTGGAACTTAGAGAAACAGCGGCTCTTGAGAAAGAAACAGAACTGAATGCAAAAGCTGATCATGTAAAGGAATTAGAAGCAAAAGTAGAAGAGATTCCGACATTGATTGCGGCAGCAACAGAGGAAGGTATTAAAAAAGGTAAAGCCGATGCTGATAAATCAAATGCGTTTGAGGTCAGAGCACTTAAGAAAGATGCTGAATATCAGAAACAGCTTCTGGAAGATAAAAATGAAAGACTTGCAGAGGATCTGGCTAATGCGAGAGCAGAAAAAGTTGAATTACAGCAGAAACTTGACGATGCATATGCTCAGATGAGAGAACTTGCTGCTAAGACTGTAGAATCTACCGGTGGAGTTAAAATTCTGAACGGTCAGACTCAGCAGAATAATAAATGATAATTTAATTATACGGTATGCGTAAGAAAACGCATACCGTAGTAAGGAGAATTATATGAATCCGGTATTTATATTTTTAGTATTAGTTGGAGCTGTAGTTTTATGGTTTCTATTATCTGCACTGTTTTATCCATTTGGGAGATTCTTACATAGAATCTGGAAAGATGCAGCAGATGAAATAAATAGAGAAGAAAATAAAGAAAAAGATAAGGAGAATGAGTAATGAGAAAAGGATTTTTAGGTGGGGTTGGATTAGCAGTAATAATTGTAGCAGGATTAATTTGTGTAGCAAAGTGTACGGTAAGAGTTCCTGCTGGTTATGTAGCTGTAGAATACAAGATGAACGGCGGAATTTCAAATGATACTCTTCCACAGGGATGGCATTTGATTTCACCTACAGTAAAAACATCACTGTATTCAATTGGTATTGAACAGTCTTATCTGACTTCAGAAGATAAAGGTGATTCACCAAAAGATGAGAGTTTTAAAACACCTACTGCTGATGGAAAACAGCTTCTTGTTGATTTGGAATTCTCTTATAAGTTCGATCAGGATCAAGTTGCTGATGTATTTACAAGATTTAAAGGTCAGTCCGGTGAAAGTGTAAAAAATACTTTCATTAAACCAAAGATGAAAGCGTGGACACAGGAAGTAACTGCTAAGTATCCGGTAACAGATGTATTTGGTGATAAACGCCAGGAACTGAATGAAGCACTTGACAAATACTTGAAAAAGAAATTTGAGCCATATGGAATTATCATTGATACTGTAAACTTTACTTCGATTTCAACCGATGATGAAACTCAGGCAGCTATTCAGAAGAAAGTAAATGCACAGCAGGAACTGGAACTTGCAAATATTGAAGCTAAGACTGCAAAGGTACAGGCAGATAAAGATAAAGAAGTTGCTCTTATTGCAGCAGAACAGGATAAAGAAAAGGCCGCTATTGAGGCTGAACAGGCGAAGATCACTGCTGAAGGTAAAGCGGAAGCAACAAGAATTAAAGCGGATGCTGAAGCAGAAGCAAATAAGAAAATTGCTGAGTCTCTTACTCCAGAGCTTATTGAGAAACAGAAAATTGATAAATGGAATGGTGATGTGCCGAAGGTGCAAGGTGGAAATGCAGCAACAATTGTTGACGCAGGAGACTTAACATCAGGAACGGCAACTGTAAAAGGAGAATAATATGACGGGAATTTTACTTATTATTGTGTCATTATTGGCATTAGCTTTAAGTTGGATCGTAACATGTGTAATTATAAAATTGATCACATTATGTTTCGGGGTCGCTTTCAGCTGGTTGATTGCTACAGGAATTTGGCTTGTAATCTTATTACTGAAATCAGTATTTGGGAAATAAACTATGATTAGATGGAAAATAGAAAAATTTATTGTTGGCGATTATGTAAAATTAACCAATCTCCCTCAAGGTTACGAACGCCTTGAGGGAACTGAGGGAATCATCACGAACATTAATTGCGAATTATATACAGTACATAATTCTGATTCTATGATTTTTGAAGTAGAAAAACAATATTTGACGCATTTATATAAATCAGAAGAGGAGAATGGACAAATGGCAAAATTAACAGGATATTATGCAGTAGCAGTAATTGAAGAAGTAACTTGTTGTTGTAAGAAAGACTATTATTATGCAGTCTTTGACGATGGCAATACATATAAAGCCGGAGACCAGGTTTTAGTAAGTGGTTGTAACAAAGATGTTCTGACAATTAAAGAAATTTTAACTGTGTCGGAAGCAGAAGTAAAATGCGCCAAGAATATTACTGCAGAAATTATCTGTAGAGTTGATACATCTGCATATGACCAGCGTGTTGAAAATAGAAAGAAAGCTGAGAAGCTTAAAAAAGATATGGATGCAGTTATTAAGCAGATGGATGTAACAAAGAAATATGAAATGTATGCGGCTGAGAATCCGGAACTGGCGACCTTGCTTGATCAGTATAAAGAGTTAACGAAATAATGATTAAAACGATATTAAAAAATATTGTGTGTTTCATTATCAGTGGGATATGCATGAGCATTGTTCTGAATAATGTTGTTCCGGGTGGTTATTGGCCTTCTGCAATATCATTATTTATTTTAAGTGTTAACTACTTCATTTGGGGATCACGGACATGATTTGGGTAACTGGAGATACGCATGGGGATTGGATCCATAGAGTTAATATGGATTCTTTTCCCGAACAGCGTGAGATGTCGAAGGACGATTATGTGATAATTCTTGGAGATTTTGGGATATGGAGAGATTCACCGCAGCAAAGGTGGTACCTGAATTGGCTTGAAGAGAAACATTTCACAACACTCTTTATTGACGGAAATCATGAGAATTACGATATATTAGATTCTTATCCGGTAGAAGAATGGCATGGTGGTAAGGTGCATTTTATTAAACCATCGATAATTCATCTTATGAGAGGACAGGTATTTGATATAGACGGATTAAAATTCTTTACCTTTGGAGGAGCTTCAAGTCATGATATTTCAGATGGAGTATTAGAGATTGACGATCCAAGAGTAAAAGAATGGAGGGATGATCCGGATAAAATGTACCGAATCAATCATATTTCATGGTGGGAACGAGAAATGCCAAATCAAGAAGAGATGGATGAGGGTATAAAGAATCTGGCAGAACATGATAATAAAGTAGATTTTATCCTGACACATTGTACAGCTTCTTCTACAGCAGCATTATTATCACATGGATTATATAAGCCAGATAAGTTAACTAATTATTTTGAAGAAATAAGGTGCAATGTTGATTATAAGCGTTGGTTGTGTGGACATTACCACGACAATAAAGCAATAACAATAAAAGATATAGTTCTATATGAACAGATTGTGAGGATCGCATAATGATAGATATGTCAGAACTTACAGAAAGTGTTAAGGGATACATTGAAGGATTGCAAGATGTATTACAAAGAAAATATCAAATTTCAGAAGATAAGGCTTTAAATATGATTACTTCTTCTTATATTATGGATTCTCTTATAGATTACCCAGAGGAGACGTTACATGATGACATTGAAGCACATGCAGATAATATTTATGAGGATCATCAAGCATCAAAAAAAACAAAAACCGAACGGTTATTGTTAGAGGCCGGGTACGAGGGAACGATATTTTTTACAAATCCATCTTATGAAGATGCGTTTCTTGGTATTTCTTCTGATGATAGAGCAATATATGATTACGAAAAAATGATTGAATCTTTAGTTAACCATGAGGATATGACAGAAGATGAGGCTAGAGAATTTATAGATTACAATGCGACGTTCTATATTGAAGGTGGACCAATTATTTTGTATAGACTGGAGGAATAGTAATGCCGGAACGTAAAAGAGGATATTTGAGAGAACAAAGGTTAAAAAGTATTAAAAAGAGACGCAGATTAATTAAGGGCCAAAAATATTCCGGAAGATATCTTGGAGAATGGATTGATGAACCTGAATTTAAATCTGGTATATTAGCAAAAGGTCATAATGGTTTGCTTGGTCGAGGTGGTACTGCAGTAAAAACTAATACTCGTAAAGGACATGCTTCATATCGACATAAAGGTGCTTATGGTCCAGCAGATAATTATTCAAGACATGATAAGCAGCAAGTTGAAGATGGAGCACAGCAAATTAAAGAATGGGAGAATAAAAATGGAAAAAGAGAAGAAGAAAGTTCTGATTGTAATTGATGTGCAGAATGATTTTGTGACAGGAGTTCTTGGAACACCGGAAGCACAAGCTATTGTACCAAATGTGAAAAAGAAATTTGATGAATATAAGAATAATAAGAACTATGTAATTCTTACAAAGGATACTCATCATTCAGATTACGCAGATACTTCAGAGGGCAGAAAACTTCCTGAACATTGTATGTATGGTACTAAAGGTTGGGAAATTGTTGATGAACTTGATTATAAAAATCTCGATAGTTTTATGGTATGTTGTAAATCTACTTTTGGATTTGATGACTGGGATTGGGAAGAAACATTTGGTATCGCATATGATTCTTCTTTATTAGATATTGAAATTATTGGAGTATGCACAGACATTTGTGTTATTACGAACGCTCTTTTGATTAAAACTTATTATCCAGAGGCAAAAATCACAGTTGATGCATCATGCTGCGCAGGATCAACACCGGAAAAGCATAAAGCGGCTCTTGATGTAATGGAAAGCTGCCAGATTAATGTAATCAATAGAAATTAAATTAAACAATGGAGGGAATTAAAATGATGAATAATTTTATGAATGGAATGTTTGGAAAAATTGGTAGTGGAATGTGTAAGTTATCTATGAGTGGTAATATCGCAGTAAAAACCTCTAATGGATATAAGAGTTACAATGTTAAATCCGGTAAGCTCACAAACTGTGGAAATTTTGTATTCCCAGGAGTAGATGAAAACTTTTTCTTCGTCATTCCAACAAATAAGGTGGCTAAAGGAGACATCATCCTTGTAAATGGCAAACCTAAGTGCGTCATCGAAGCAGATAAAACAAAGATCACTGTAATCAATTATGAAGATTCTACAGTTGAAACAATTCTGCCGGAGCGCCATGTATTTATGGGCAATACTTATTTCTATGGGAAAATTGTATCTATGTTCGGAAGTAATCTTGGAAAAGATAAGAATAGTGCAAATAAAATCTTTAAATATATGATGATGTCCCAGATGATGAATGGAGCGGCCGGTACCGGAACTGGAACAGACAGTAATCCAATGAGTGCTATGATGCCATTTATGATGATGAATGGTGGTATTGGTGATGTATTTGACGGTATGTTTGATTTTAGCATGGATGATACAGACACAGAAGATAGTGAAGATGATTTAGAGGAGGATGAATAATTATGGGAAGCGGAAGTTGGGATACTAGAAGTTTTGTAAGTTATTCAACATCAAAAGGATATGGCACTGATTCACGAGGAGTAGTTACAGGAAGTTATTCTAATCAGGAAATGTTTAAAGCAAAAAATATTGATGCAGCACTCGATCCTAAAGGTGTTATTAGAGAATGTTGTGATAATGAAGAGCATCCGAATACTTTACCAGTCATTTTAGCTTTGGATGTCACAGGATCTATGGGACAGACCGCAGTAGAAATTGCAAAAAGACTTAATGAAATCATGACAAAATTATATGGTCAGATTAAAGATGTAGAATTTATGATTATGGGTATTGGTGATTTAGCATATGATAATTATCCAATTCAGGCATCACAGTTTGAATCCGATATTAGAATTGCGGAGCAGCTTGATAAAATCTATTTTGAATTTGGCGGCGGAGGTAATTGTTTCGAGTCATATACTGCTGCTTGGTATTTTGGATCTCGTCATACAAAACTTGATTGTTGGAATAGGGGTAAAAAAGGCGTAATTATCACAATTGGGGACGAACGTCTTAATCCGTACTTACCAGTATCAGGACGACGCTCTGGATTAGGAATTACAACTGGCGATACGCTTCAGGCCGATGTAGAAACTAAAGATTTATATATGGAAACATCTGAGAAATTTGATATTTATCACATTAATGTAAATCATCGTGATGGATATGACCAGAGAGGAATAGTTGAGTCTTTTTCAGAGTATCTTGATGATAATCATTTTAGGACCATTAATCGTCTTGATGATATTGCAGATGAAATTGTAAAGATTGTAGTTGCGGCTGCAGAAAATAATGAACCTGTAGTAGTCTCATCCACTGTAATTTCTGCAGAGACAGATGAATCAGGAGCTATTGTTTGGTAAGGAGAATAACTTATGAAAGATATAAAAATTGTCATCGGAGCAAACTTTGGTGACGAGGGCAAGGGTAAATTAACAGATTATTATACTAAAAATGCAGATAACTGTATCGTTGTGTGTTCAAATGGCGGTGCTCAAAGAGGACACACAGTATTAAAATCAGACGGAACCCGGCATGTCTTTCATCATTTCGGCTCTGGAACATTAAACGGAGCAGATACTTATTTACCGGAGGATTTTATTTTAAATCCTCTGGTATTTAGGGAAGAATGGGAAGAGTTGAAGAAATTAGGATGGGAACCTTATGTGTACGTTCATGAACAATGTATGATTACGAATCCTCTTGATATGATGGCAAATCAAATTATTGAGCGAAGTCGCGGTAATAATAAACACGGAAGCTGTGGAATGGGTATTTATAATACAATTCAACGCTATAAAAAACATATTACTTCATATTCATCGTCATGGTCATATTATATGAATATGTTCAAGCGCATGGGAATTACGTTATCTGAGCAGGAAGAAGAATTATTTAATCATTTCAAAAATCCTGGGCTTCAAGACCATTACAATGAAGATTTTGATTTTATGATGTCGCACATACATGTCGTGAATGATGATCAATTACTTGATGGATACGATATCATAGTATTTGAAAATGGGCAGGGGCTTCTTTTAGATCAAAATAATACTGAATATTACCCACATCTTACTCCATCAAATACTGGTATTAAGAATCCTGCAAGAATCATAAAGTCTGTAAATTGGACTGATGAGATTAATATAGAAGCTTGTTATGTGACACGTACATACATGACACGGCATGGAGCCGGTGCATTCCAAACTGAATGTAATAAGGAAGAAATTAATCCGGATATGGAAGATTTAACCAATGTTCCAAATCCACATCAGGATACTTTAAGATATGGGAAGTTAAATGTGGAAGAATTACATGAAAGATGTCAAGCAGACATAAAAACTGCAGGACTCCCGTGCCAGAAAACCTTAGCTATAACGCATATGAATGAATGTGGAAAGATAGCTTTATCTGTTCGTGATACATTTAAAGACGATTGGGAAGTAAAATATTTTTATTTTGAGGTGAACTAAATGATTAAATTAAACGGCGTAGAAATCAAACTTGATAAATATCCGGATGGAACATTCTTATTTAAGGATATTCCTCCTATTGGAGGATGGTGCAGAGATAATATTGAATGGTTCTTTGAATCAATGGAAGAGTTAACAGCAGTTGAATATATTACTAGATATTGTTGGGATCATAGAGTAGTGCCTAATTTATATATGCCTTATATCCCAGATGCACGTATGGACCGAGTCAAGCATGAGAACGAATTATTTACTTTAAAATATTTTGCTCAGACTATTAATTCATTACATTTTGGAAAAGTAGAAGTTTTAGATCCGCATTCTGATGTATCTGCCGCATTATTTAATAAAGTACATGTAGAATCCCCGAATCGAATGATTGAGGATGCTGTTAAGAAGATTGCGAGTAATAACCTTATGATGTTTTATCCGGATGCGGGATCCATGAAGCGATATTCTTCAGCAGTACATCTTCCATATGCTTTCGGTATTAAGAACAGAGATTGGGAGACTGGAGAGATTAAAGGCTTAGATTTATCAGGTGAAATTGATCAGCTACCAGGTAAAGACATCCTGATTGTAGATGATATCTGCAGCAAAGGTGGTACTTTTTATTATAGTGCTAAAAAGCTGAAAGAGGCCGGTGTAGGTAAGATTTATCTTTATGTAACTCATTGTGAGAATACTATTTATGAAGGAGAACTTCTGAAAAACAATGGATTGATTGAGAAGATTTATACGACAGATACGATTTTGACAAATCTGGAAAGTCCTAAGATTGAACTGGTTGAGAGGTTTAGATAAGGAGGCATTATGAAACCGATTATTAGTCCTTGGACGATTTATTTTGCAAGTAGAGCAGATTCTTTGAAAATTCTTGCTGGATGTATTTTAATATGCTGCATAATTGCGATATGTATAGCATTCATTGAGGGTGACATAGACTATGGATCTGTATTAACTCATAAAAGTTTTATGAAGAAATGCGCGATAGTATCTGTCATCAGCGCAGTTACTTTGGTTATCACTCCAAGTACAGAAACAATATATACGATGGCAGTTGTAAATGAAATCACACCAGATAATATTCAAGCGGTTGGCAAAACTGGCAAAGATGTAGTTGATTATATTACTGATCAGATTGACAAAGTTGTAAATGATAAAAAGGAGAATGAAAAATAATGAATACAATGGCAATTTTGCTCTCAGACACATATAAACAGATACATAATAAAATCTATCCGAAAGGACTGACGAAATTAGTATCTTACTGGACCCCACGAAGATCAATGCTTAAGAATCAGAACAAAATGGTATTCTTTGGTCTACAGGCATTTATTGAAGAATATCTGATTGATTATTTTAATAAAAACTTTTTTGAATTAACAGCAGCAGAAGTTGAGCATACATACAAATATAGTATGGATATACAGTTGGGAAACAGTTATGACCTGGAGCCGATTATAAAACTTCATAAATTAGGATATCTTCCAATTCAGATATGTGCTATCCCGGAGGGAACATTAGTACCAATGGGCATCCCATGCATCGAAATTACAAACACACATCCAGATTTTGCTTGGGTAGTACAGTGGATAGAATGTATCCTGCAGGTTGAACTCTGGAAACCATGTGCTCATGCAACAATTGGTCATATGTATAGAGAACTTGCAAATGACTACTATAAAATGACTTGTGATGACTTTTTAAGACCTGAAATGGCCTGCTCAGACTTTGGTATGAGAGGAATGTCTTGTATGGAAGAGGCCGTGAGATGTTCATCTGCTTGGTTATTATCATTTGATAAGACAAGCACAATTCCTGCTATTGATTATATAGATACATATTATGATGCTTGTTGCTGGGCTGAAAAGATTGGAATTGGCGCTGTATCAACAGAACATTCAGTTATGGCTTCAAATTATGCAGTAGACGGTGATGAAATCACATTTGTAAAAAGACTACTTACGGAACTATATCCTAATGCATCTTTTAGCATGGTATCTGATACTTATGATTACTGGAATATGATTGATAATATTCTTCCGGCTTGTAAAAAAGAAATCATGCAGCATAATGGCAAACTTCTGGTTCGTCCAGATTCCGGAGATATGGTAGAAATTGCCGTAAAGACCATTGAGAAACTTTGGAATACATTCGGCGGAACAGTAAATAGCAAAGGATATAAAGTACTTGACTCTCATATTGGAATTATTTATGGGGACGGATGTACTCTTAATAATGTAAAGCAGGTATGGGAAGAATTGAAGAAAAAAGGATTTGCTGCAAACAATATCGTATTCGGAGTCGGAGCATTTTGCTTCTCAGCAGTTATAGAGCCTGATGGACATATGGTTGTTGTAACCAGAGATATGTTTGGTATTGCTATGAAAGCCACTTATGGAATTGTCAATGGCGAGCCAATTATGATCTATAAAGATCCAAAAACCGATACGAGTCATTTGAAAAAATCTCATAAGGGGTGTTGTTGTATATATTACGATGACAATGGAGAATTACAGTGTGAAGACGGATATGATAGTATATTTGGTAATGGAACATTAAGAACTGTATTTGTAGATGGGGAAGCTTGCAATAAAGAAACATTTGAAGACATTAGAGAAAGATTAAACGGAGGAAACAAAAAAACAAAGATAAGTAAAATTACAGATTATTTATTAAAAGATGATGTGATTGTAGTAATGGACGTAGATGGAGTACTTGCTCCGTATGAGTTTTCTGAATTAAGTCATAGTATGACTGATGATGAATGGGATAGACTTGTAGCTTCCGGTGAGAATCCGTATAAAGATGTGCGTCCGATTAAATTAATGCAAAAGTTTATTCAAAAGAAAGGTATTGATAAAGTATATACTTGTTCAAAGAGTCCTTCTAGTGAGATCCCCGGCAAAAGAGCTTTTATCAAAAACAACTATAATCTTCCGGATGATAATATCTATTTCACTTTAGAAAAAACAGAAAAACTTACTGTGCTTCAGACGTTGCAGCAAAAGCTTGGGCTTAAGCCATCTCAGATTGCAATTGTAGAGGATACAGTAAAAACTTTGGATTATATTCGTGCACATAGCGATTTTGTAACCGTACATGTTTCATCATTTATGGAGTAAAGAGAATGAATTTACAAAGTATTAGTAGATATATAAGTCTTATATTAAGACATAAACCTGAAGTGATCAATATTACTTTAAATGAACACGGATGGGCGAATGTAGAAGAACTAATTCAGGGCATTGCTAAAAACAATCCCGGATTCAACAAAGAAATTTTAGAGGAAATTGTACGGACTGACAATAAGCAGCGATATTCTTTCAATGATGACAAAACATTGATCAGAGCGAATCAGGGACATTCAATTCCGGTAGATGTAGAACTGGAAGAGAAAGAGCCGCCTAGAATTCTTTATCATGGAACCGGCGAGAAATATATAGCGTCTATTGATCAGAACGGACTGATTCCTAAAAGTCGTTTATATGTTCATTTGTCAAAAGATGTTGAAACCGCCAAAGCTGTCGGCAAAAGACATGGTAAAGAAGTTGTTTATTCTATCAATAGTGAACAGATGTACAAAGATGGATACAAATTTTACTTATCTAAAAATGGAGTTTGGCTGACTAAAAAGATTCCAGTGAAATATTTAGTAAAGGAGATTTAAGATGAAAATGAAAAAGACATATTTTTCCGATTCTGTTTCAGATCTTTGTCAAGGAATTATTGACAAAGCAGATTCTTATGAAAGACGAATTAAGTATCTGGAAGAGGAAAACAAGAAGCTTAAAGATGAGCATTATAAAGATTCTGAAATGCAGAGAATGGAAGCAGAACTGAAAAAAGCGAAAGAGGATCTGTATAGAGGATTTCCAATTTCAGAAAAAGAACAAGAGAAAATCAGAGAGTGGCAGTTAAAACATGACACTGAGAAACATGGTTTAAAAACTTCTAAACAGAGAGCAATGGGACATGGTTGCATAGGCGGCTCTCTTACATGGTGCTTTACACCAACATCAATCGGAACTATTGGAGAAGTGATTTGCTCCTGTGGCGAGAAGTTTACATTTCAGGATTTATAGGAAAAGATTTATGATTAAAATTATTGAAGGTAATATTGTTAATGCAAAGACAGATTTTATAATTCATCAGGTTAACTGCCAGGGTGTTATGGGATCTGGAGTTGCTAAAGCATTAAGAGATTATGATGAAGGCATTTATAAACACTATAGAAAGTTTTGTGAATTTTGTAAGTTCGAGCCGGAAGAACTACTCGGAACATGTGATGCATATTTATTGAAAGATAGAGGTCAAATTGTATTGTCTTTATTCGCACAAAATAACTATGGATATGATGGTAAACAGTATACAGATCTTGAAGCTTTTAGAGATGGTTTAAGATATATTTCGCAACATTTTGGAGTATGGCGTGAAAAAAATGGACTAGAAGGAAAAGATCTTTGTAGAACCTCAGTAGCACTTCCGTATAAGATTGGTTGTGTAAGAGGGGGAGCAGACTGGGAAGTGGTTTATAAAATCATTGAAGAGGAACTTAAAGATTATGATGTGGAATTATGGAGGCTGGATGAATGAACAGAAAAGATAATACATTAGAAGGAATAGGTGCGTTTACAGTAATCATCCTTGCGATTTTCACTCTTGTTATTAGTCCGGCATTATCATTTATGTTTGCTTACATAGGTGGATGTATACTGAAATTTTTTGTAGGAGACGCATTGGTTAATGGACTAAATATCATATTTAATACAACTAGATTTACGAAACCAATGATCCCTGTTATTTGTGCAACAATTGCAACAATTGGTAAATATTTTAAAACAACAGTCGATATGTCAAGACATAAAGGACAGTAGGAGTTTTATATGAGAGAATATCATATTTATATGCAAAGAACAAAAGTAGTTGAATATCATTGCGAATGGGCCAAATATAAATGGTTACCATGGGAATATCTCGGATATCTAACAGGTACTAAAGAAGTGTATACATATTTCGAAACAAAATACGATAAACAATTTTATAATAAGTTTAATTATTTTGAAGATGAATACATGCACGGTAGATGTTACTTTACGACAACAAAAGAATATCACAGATATTTGATTATGGATGATTATGGTAATGTACGAGACTTTCATCAGCTTACTAAGAAATATAAGAAGAAATATTATCGTACATATCATAAACATCATGGATGGAATATTCATCGGGCTTCAACAGAGCCGGATCAGCGTAAAAGTATTACACCAGAAGAGATTGTAGAGGTAAGAAATGAATATGGTATTACTCTCAAGCCTATAAAACCAAAAAGAAAAATAGATTCATGGGATTATGAGAAAGGATCCAAAGTGTCTGGTTGGAAGATGCAGAGTAAGAGAAGAAAACAGTGGAAAGCAATGGAGGGTATTTAAGATGATTAATAGTTTTACTGGAGATTATTACTTTTTAAGTAACTTTTATATGGCACCGGTAAGTTACAACGGATGGGACTATACAAATAATGAAGCAGCTTTTCAAGCGCAGAAAACAAAGAATCGTAGACTAAGATTCCAGTTATTTTCTAAAGCTAGCCCATCAGAGGCAAAGGCAACAGGTAGAAAGATTGATCTGAGATCAGATTGGGAAGAAGTAAAAGATAAAGTAATGTATGAAATCGTACTGGCTAAATTCACTCAGAATCCAGACCTTAAGGAAAAGTTACTTGCTACAGGTAATGAACATTTGGAAGAAGGAAATACATGGGGAGATACAACTTGGGGAACTGTTAATGGTATTGGAGAAAACAGGCTTGGTAGAATTCTTATGAAAGTAAGAAAGAAACTGCAGGAGGAATCAAAGTGAAAAAGGCAGCTACTATATTAATTCTTCTGCTTATCAGTGTATTTATGTTGACTGGATGCGCTAAATGTATTGATAAGAAAGAAGAAAGTGTAAAAGTCAAAATTGTTAATGAATACTATAAGCCGAAAGAAGTTCATTTTACAGGTATGATTAATCATGTTCCACAATTTCGGACAGATTATGCCGAGTATGAAATTACGGTAGACTATAACGGAGTGGAATATTCACTTAGTGATGAAAGTACATATCGTAAATATCATGGAAGAATAGGACAAACAGTGTCTGCCGTATTGATTACAAAGACATATGATAATGGCAATGTTAAACAATATATTAATTGTTTAGGAGGATTATAAGATGAAATATTACAATGGATATTTTAAAGAACTCAAGAATGAAATTGTACAGTGGATCAGAGACTGGTTCGATCAGAATGGTCCCGGATGCAATGCAATTGTAGGAATCTCTGGCGGAAAAGATTCTTCTGTAGTAGCAGCACTTTGTGTAGAAGCTCTTGGAAAAGATCGTGTAATTGGTGTACTGATGCCACAGGGTCAGCAGAAAGATATTTATGCTGCGTACAAACTTTGTGAATTTCTTAATATTAAGTCTTACGAGATTAATATTGGAGATACGGTTCGAAGTGTACTGGCAAGGCTCGAAAGCTCAGGAATCGAGATCAGTGAACAGACAAAAATAAATCTTCCGGCACGTATTAGAATGTCTACATTATATGCTGTCTCTCAGTCTTGTAATGGAAGAGTAGCAAATACATGTAATCTTTCAGAATCATATGTCGGTTATGAAACCAGGTATGGTGATTCGGCAGGTGATTTTAGTCCGTTAGGAAAATTAACTGTATATGAAGTTAAAAAACTTGGATATGAATTATTGCTTCCTACAGAACTTATTGAAAAGATCCCGATAGATGGCTTGTGTGAAAAGACAGATGAGGACAATTTAGGATTCCCATATGAAGTTCTGGACAGATATCTTCGTACAGGAGAGATTGACGATCTGGATGTAAAAGCTAAGATTGATTTAATGCACAAACGATGTCTTTTTAAATCAGAGAAGATCCCGGTATTTAATCCTGGATTAAAAGTGGAGGTAGCATAATGGATGACGTAGTATTTACATCATTCTTTTTAATCGAAATTTATTTCACAATTGTTTTAGTGGTTAATTGCGCGATAGATGAATTATTACCAATAAAAGAATATAAAAAGTGGTCCCAAAATAAAAACTGGTTCGGTAAGATATATATATTTATTACAATTATATTTACTATTCCTGCAGCAATTATTATATATATCGCTTTTTTCATTGTGTTCTTAGTAACATTTATTTATACACTTGGAATTAAAGAGGAGAAGAAATAACATGAAGCCATATGATATTGGGCTTGTTTGTGGACGTTTTCAAACGTTCCACAAAGGCCATGAAAAGCTTATTGATACTGGGTTATTGCTTTGTGATCGGATGCTTATTCTTGTTGGTAGTGCTCAAGAATGCGGGACAGAACGTAATCCTTTGAATGTCAATACTAGAATCAAGATGATACGTGAAGTATATGGTGATGATCCAAACATTATGATTTATGCATTATCAGACCTCACTGATGAAAATGATATTACTCCAGATTGGGGCAGATATCTTCTTCAAAATGTAGATCGGTATATTTATAAAAATCCAGATGTAATGATTTATGGTAATGATGATAGCCGGAGTGGATGGTTTGATAAGAAAGATTTAAAGAACACCACTGAATTAATCATTAATCGTGAAGAATTACCCATCTCTGGAACCATGTTGAGAGCACTTATGATACATGATAAACGGCGAGAATGGATGACTTTTGTTAATCCTAAACTACATAAAATGTATGATGAAATTCGTGGCGAACTTATGGAAAGCATAAAGGAGAATTAATGGAGGAAGCAGATATGACACCAGGAAGGCCGCAACAATTGCCTTATGTATCACCACCAGATAAAAAAATGTCTCAGGAAAAATCTGGTAGTAACATTGTTGTTGAATGGATGTCAGCAATAAAAGAAATTGCAGAAAATGGATATGTCTTGCCTAGCACAAACGTTCATTCGAAAGATGAAAAATTTCAAAGGATTATTGGTATGTGTAATGCAGTTATTATGGTATTAAAGGAGGATTAATATATAGAATTTGCAAAAGCAGCAGCATGGATTTCAACTGCATTAGCAGTAATTGTAGGCATTGAAGTCACGCATTCAGCATGGTACTTATGGGCGTTTTTGTTACCATTATTAATGAGTTAAGACAATATGAGGAATGAGGTTTTAAATGGCAAAATATCTAATGAAATATAAAGGTACTTATAGACTAAAAGCTGCAATAGATCAAAGTACCAATGATTATCCCAGAGATGATTCTGGAGGAATAGATCCAAGTTTTGATGATATTTATATTAAGTGTTATGGTGGCGCTCAGATATATCATTATGGTTTTTCTACTCTTGTAGCTTATATCCCATCTATAGGAAGAGGACACAATATTTTAAAAGCTATAGCTAATGATATTGGGTTACCTGAATATGAAACTTATGAAGAATTATATAAGGCACTTGAAGATGAAGGAACTGTACGAAGTATCATGGAAAACGACAAAGAAATAGAGTTTAAGTTCCATGCTCGTAAGTTAGAATACATAGCACTTTTTCTTAAACCTGCGATTGCAGGAGCTGATATTAGTCCTTTCTCGACTAAGAACTTACCCAAATGTAATTACCCTATTCCTGAGGAAGATTTAGCAGAATACAACGCTATTTTGGATTCTATGGACAGTAAGGATTACTTGTTAGTCTCTAGGGTAACCGATGCTTTTTTGACCAATAAACTTCAAAAAAATAAGCAGTATAGGACAATTGATTTGAAAAAAGATATGAAGAAAAAATGTTTAAAAACTAAAGAATATATCCATTCATTAGGCGAATGGAATGAATATATTGAATATTTAAAAAAGGAGATTTGTAAATGCGGATCGAAAGATTAACTTACGTTACTGAAAATGGAGAGATTTTGTTCCACCCAGACGGTTATCCATCTGATAAAGGACTTACAATTAAGCAACTTGCAAAAAACAAAAGATGGAAAATTCTTAATAAAATTGCTCGTCAATTAGCAAATTATGAACAATCTGACAATATTAAACAATCAATAAAATTAAGTAACGATATAATACTTTATTATATTGATTTTATATGGTCGAAATGTCATAAAGGAATAGAACACGATGGATATAGTGATGAATGTAACCATTGTAACGACTATGGATGTAGTAGTAAGAAAGAATACTATATAGACACGATTAACCTTATTAGTCACTTGGATTATATTTCTAAAAAGGATATTGGTAAAAAATACTTTTTTACGTATGAAGAAGCACAAACTAAACTAAAAGAATTGCAAAATGCTCATTTAATATAAAGTTATACTCAGATAATATATACATTAAATTACATACAAAAAGGAGATTAATAATATGGCAAAAAGAGTAGCAAGATTTGAGAAAGTTACATACAGACAGTTTGAAAAAGATTGGATTGATGCATTTAATGTTCCTGAACTAAATATGTCAACTAGGCGAAATATTAAGGATATTTATGATGCAATTACGTTACCTAAAAGAGCAACAAAAGGCAGCGCAGGATATGACTTTGTAAGTCCTTTGACATTTACTTTAAAGCCGGGTGAAACCATTAAAATTCCTACAGGGATCAGATGTGAAATGAACATAGATTGGGTCCTAATGTTATATCCTAGAAGTGGATTAGGATGCAAATATGGGTTAAATCTCATGAATCAAACAGGTATTGTGGATTCAGATTTTTATTACAGTGATAACGAAGGACATATCTTTGTTAAACTGAAAAATAATGGTGATAAAGAATGTACAATTAGAGAAGGTGACAATGTTGTACAGGGAGTATTTTTAGAATATGGTATTACTATTGATGATGAAGTAACAGGCATAAGAAATGGTGGATTTGGAAGTACAACAAAGAATAAGTAGAGGTGTAAACGCTTATGAAGAATAGAGAGAAATTTGCTAAAGAGATTTTGGATATTGCTTGTAATGGTAGGAGTATAGCAGTAACAAAAGAAAATAAAATCGCTTATTGTAGTAATATATCATGTGAATCATGCATGTTTGATGGTTGTGGTAAACATATTGGACGTTCACAGGCATGCTCCGATCGATTACGTGAATGGGCTGAATCAGAATATGTAGAGAAACCTACAATTACATCAAGAGAAAAGAACTTCCTTGATGCCCTTCTGTCTAATTGTAAATATATTGCAAGAGATATCAATAATGATCTTTATATTTACTATAATAAACCAAGACGTAATTCTATGAATGAATTGTGGATAACTGAAGATAGTAATTATTTTTATGTATCAATAGATATGTATGGTAATATGTTTAACTTCATTAAATGGGAGGATGAAGCACCTTGGGGCATTGAAGACTTGAAAAAATTAGAGGTGAGAGACGAATAACATATGATTACAACAGACAGAGAAAAAGCTATATGCGAAAAATATAGCGCATATGATAAAAATAATCGTGTCCATTGTAATGAGTGTCCACTTAGTAAAGGGAATCCTACTCAATATGACTTCCGGTGCAAAGCGAACAGTCATTATAATAGACACACTCGTGCATGGGAATATGATGATTAAGAAAGGATAATTATGAAGATTCGTTTAAACAATTCTACAGATGCTAAAACTGTAGTATCTATTGCAAATAAATTTAAAGATTGTGATATTGATGGTAGTATAGGACGATGCATTATAGATTTGAAATCTATATTAGGAGTATTATCATTTGGCCTTCCGAAAGTAATTGATGTTACAGTAAGAAGCGATGATAAAGCTTTAGTTAAAGAATTTGAAGATAGTGTAATGTTCTGGAGGTGCGATGACGATGGATGAAATGTTAACTCCAACAGATATACAAAAACATCTTAAAATAGGACGTAACAAGACATATCAGCTTATTCAATTAAGTTCTTTTCCTAAAATAAAAATAGGAAATACATACAGAATTCCTAAAGAAAAGTATCTTAAATGGATATCTGATAATATACGTAAAACAATATTTTTATAGTAAAAAAATGGGAGCTATATCGAAATGATATAACTCCCTTATTTTTAATCAAGTAAATTTATAACTTCTGATTTATGTTTGTTCATGATATGCATATATATGTTATAAGTTGTGGAAACATCTTCATGTCCGAGTATCTCTGATATCACCTTAATATCTACAGGCTGGTTCTGTTCCCATCCTTTCTGCAGCAGCATGGACCCAAATGAATGTCTGAGATCATGTAAGCCGAAACCATCAGATTCAATATCAGCTCTCTTGAGGATCGCTTTAAGCGTCCTAGTAAGAGTTGACTGTGATGGTGGAATATTATTTTCAGTTACGAATATGTGATCATCTCCGGATGCTTTTAAACCAGGAGAGACAGTTTTAAGCCAGAGCAGCTGTTCCTTTGCACGATTTGCCAGAGGAATGACTCTGATTGACTTAGGACGCTTTGGTGTATCTATGAGCCACTGATATTTGCCATCTACTTTGATACGCTCCATTGTCTTATCTATGTTAATGGTATTATTCTTAAAATCTATATCTTTCCATGTAAGAGCATAAGCTTCTCCTATACGCATACCAGTATAAAGAACTAACAGACAGAACCTGGCATTACGTCCATAGATATAATCACCTGTCCTTACGCCTGGTAAAGCAGAATCTGCTTTCATAAGAGCCGTATTATAAAACTTCTCAGCTTCTTCTAAAGATAAGAAAGAATGTTCTTTTTTCTGTACTGCATATTTTGACTTATGCGGCATCTTAATCCCTTTTGCAGGATTCTCTGTGATAATATTACAGGATACAAGATAGTCGAAAACAATATTGAAAAGAGTGCGTGTCTTTTTAACAGTGCTCTCAGAATATTTCTTCGACATATTTGTATAGTATGTTTGAATGACAATCTTGTCTATAGCAGCCATCTGGACATCAGCAATCGGATTAGTTTTAATATAGCAGCGATTTGTAGACTGAAGAGTAGCATAGTTGTTCGTCTTGAAGGTTGGCTCCAATGTCTGCAGGATATTATCTATACATTCCCCAAGAGTCATCTTACGATAATCTTTTTGGTTAACCCTCATACTCTTAGCTTCAAATTCTTGTATCTTGCGTTTTACATCAGCTTTTGTCCTTCCTACAAATTCTTTCCGGCTTGTCATACCATTATATTTCTTACGGTACCTATAGTATGTAATGTCATTCTTTGTTACAGTATCCCATGATCCTGAACCTTTTTCCCTTCTTGCCATATACATCCCTCCGTTGTACAAAATTACACTAATTTTACTTACAAAATAAAAAACTTTACTTTTTTCCAAAATTATGATAATATGAATTATGTGTTAAGTAAATTATAGCATACGGATAAGGATGAAGCAATAATTATTTCCCCCTTATCAATGCGGAAAATGAAATATTCCCCCTTATTTCCCCCTTATGAATTAAATTTAATAGGGTGAAAAGGGTATAAACTAACACGACTAGGTATCAAGTTTTACAACTGAATATCTCTTATAAAATTGTTTTAAAGCCAGTAAAATCAATACTTTCCAGTATTTACAAGGGTTTTAAAAGATTGATTTTCAAGATACGCGCCTGTAGCTCAGTGGATAGAGCAGTGGTTTCCGGTACC
>OLVP01000013.1_pt1 | contig 164292 bp, 142 predicted proteins | sample 1673281 | NCBI WGS metagenome assembly OLVP01 (sample SAMEA3178940, study PRJEB25190) | human gut metagenome | biome: human gut; feature: human-associated habitat; material: faeces | place: Austria | collected 2013
CAGAAGAACAGAAGATACTTCTTGGCAAAACATTTGGCTGTTGTCGTTTTCTGTATAATCAGATGCTTAATGATAAGATACGAGAGTATGCAAAAACGAAGAAAATGTTAAAAAATACACCGGCCATGTATAAAAAGGAATATCCATTTCTGAAGGAAATAGATTCGCTGGCGCTGGCAAATGTCCAGTTTCATTTGGAAAAGGCCTATAAGAATTTTTTTCGGAATCCCAAGATTGGATTTCCAAGGTTTAAGTCAAAACATCATTCCAAAAACAGCTATACAACGAATGTGGTCAATGGAAATATCCTGGTGGAAAGTAAGCGGATCCGGCTTCCTAAATTAAAATGGATCGCCATGAAAAAACACAGGGAGCCAGCAGAAGGCCTTCGCCTGAAATCAGTGACGGTCAGTATGGAACCATCCGGAAAATACTTTGCAAGCTTACTTTATGAAGGATACAGCTGTGAAAACCAAGCTGCTGAACCGGATTACAGTACTGCAAAGATACTTGGGATTGATTATGCAATGCAGGGGATGGCAGTGTTTTCAGAAAAGGTTGAGACAGAAGAAGCAGGATTTTTCAGAAAAAATGAAAAAAGACTGGCAAGGGAGCAGCGAAAGTTATCAAGATGCGTACGAGGAAGTCATAATTATGAACTGCAGAAAAAGAAAGTTGCCAGATGTCATGAAAAGATACGAAATCAGCGAAGGGATCATCTGCACAAACTTAGCCGAAAGATTGCAGACGGTTATGATGCAGTTGCAGTGGAAGATATCGATATGAAAGCAATGGGTCAGTGCCTGCATTTCGGAAAAAGCGTACAGGATAATGGATATGGAATGTTCAGGGAAATGTTAGACTATAAGCTGGCGTGGAAAGGGAAGAAAATGGTAAAGGTAGACCGTTTCTTTCCTTCCAGTAAAAAATGCTGTAAATGTGGAAGGATAAAGAAAGAGCTGAGATTATCCGAAAGAGTCTACCACTGTGAATGTGGAAATGAGATGGACAGAGATCGCAATGCAGCGATCAACATTCGTGAAGAGGCAAGAAGGATGTTGACAGCATAAACTGTCCGTATCCGGACAATTGGATAATAAGAAAATATGCCCGTGTCCGGGCAAAAGAATCGCGGGGCACGCGAGGATAGCTTGTAGATACTTGGCTCAGTAGAGCCATTGAGCAAGAACCCCCCCACTTCAAAGGAGGGCACTGAAAAAGTAGATTATACCGTCTATATTTGGTACAATGTATCTATCAAATATAGGCGGTGTTTTTATGATCGAACAACAGCAGAAATTGATGCTAAGTCCATACATGGAAATATATGAATTAGTAATCCCGAAAGATAATCTTCTCCGGCAGATAAAAGAATTGGTTGATTTTAGCTTTATTTATGATGAATTGCTTGCTAATTATTGTCTGGATAACGGACGAAATGCAGTTCCACCTATCCGAATGTTTAAATATCTTCTTTTAAAATCAATTTATGATTTATCAGATGTTGATGTGGTTGAACGTTCTAAATACGATATGTCTTTTAAATATTTTTTGGACATGGCTCCAGAAGATGAAGTTATAAATCCAAGTTCATTGACAAAATTTCGGAAGCTGCGTTTAAAGGATATGAATCTTTTGGATATGCTGATTGCCAAAACAGTTCAGTTAGCATTAGAAAAAGGAATTATTAAGTCAAAATCCATTATTGTGGATGCTACGCATACAAAATCAAGATACAATCAAAAGACTCCCCGTCAAGTACTCCAGGAACAATCAAAAAAACTGCGCCGTAGCATCTATGAGATTGATGAAACAATGAAAGAAAAATTTCCTGATAAAAACACAGAGGATTCTTTAGAAAAAGAACTAAAATACTGTAAACAGCTTATTGATGTTGTAAAAGGAAATGAAGAAATTTGCAGTTATCCAAAAGTGCAGGAAAAATTAAATCTACTAGAAGAATCTGTCACTGATGACATGGAACATTTAGAAACTTCAAAGGATGAAGATGCAAAAACTGGTCATAAGACAGCCGACACTTCATTTTTTGGATATAAAACACACATAGCAATGACAGAAGAACGGATCATCACAGCTGCCACAATCACCAGCGGCGAAAAAACAGATGGCAAAGAACTGCCAAAACTTGTACAAAAAAGTAAAGCTGCTGGGAGACAGATTGAATCAGTCATTGGAGATATGGCTTATTCTGAAAAGAAAAATATCGAGGCAGCAAAAGAAGGTGATTATGAACTGATAGCAAAAGTAAATCCAATTATTACACAAGGTAACCGAAGAAAGGAAGATGAGTTTGAATTTAATAAAGATGCCGGAATGTATCAGTGTAAAGCCGGACATTTAGCCATTCATAAATATTTCGATAAAAGGAAAAAAGATAAAAAAAACAAAAACCCACGTATGGTCTATTTTTTCGATATTGAAAAATGTAAATGTTGTCCTTATCGTGGGGGCTGTTATAAAGAAGGAGCCAAAAAGAAAACATACACAGAAACAATCATTTGCGATTCCCACAGTGAACAGGTTAAATTTCAGGAAACTGAGCATTTCAAAGAAAAAATGCGGGAACGCTATAAAATAGAAGCTAAGAACAGCGAACTAAAACATCGGCATGGTTATGACGTAGCGTCATCATCAGGTCTTATTTGTATGGAAATGCAAGGAGCAATGATGATCTTTGCAGTAAATCTTAAGAGAATAATTAAATTAATGAATGAAAAATAAGAACTTTGGCCGAAAAAGACAAGCAATTTATATTTTGTCTAACAGAAAATCCACCAGAATCATAAAAACTCTGATGGATTTTTTCTTTTTTATTAAAGTCAAAATAAAAATGGTATGTTTTTCAGTGCCCTCCCTTTAGGTGGTGGGTAGTTGACAAAAGGGGATAAAACAATGGCTACAAAATATTATTTATATTATGTTGAAGGAGAAGATGAAAAATTGCAAAGAAAACAAAGATGTCTTACTGATCTGATCGAATCCGGTTTTCTTATATGTGAAACAGGAGACGATGTCATGAAAGAAATTAAGTTTTACAGAAATATGAATTGCTGAAAATTACATATTAATTTACAAAGAAAAGCATAAAATGGTAGTAAATCATTGAAAATACGTGTAAAAACTACCATTTAAATAGCAATTTTATTGTTTTTTCAATTTCTTTATGCTAGTATGACAATATAGATATACAGAAGATGTAAAACAAAAGGGGTAAAAATGTCTGAAATAGAGGAATTATATGAAAATTTTCCAACAATTTTAAAAGAAAAATTACGGAATAAAGAAATTGAATTTCCATCAAATACTAAGTTTGATTATGAAAAAATATATGTTTATCGAGCTGTAAGTAGAGAGATAACTGATTTCCATGAAATAGATAAAAATGATTTTCGTTCATACTTTGAACTTGGGAAAAAGCCTAAAAAACTAGTAAAAGGAAGATCGCTAAAAAATGATGCTCATTGGTATGGGGTTTCTACTTTTACAAATAAAGAAATTATAGAATTTAATATGAAATTTCCGAACCCTCATAAAAAAATGGCTGCTGGTTATGTGCATTGTGAAGGCGGACCCCAAGAAACTAAGGATGAACATGTCTGTTGGTGGCTGTATAAAGATGTAGATTTGAGTAGCTTTAGAATTATGGAGGATAAAAATGAATAAAGAATTGTGTTTTATTTTGGATAATAAAAATATATATTTAGATCATATATTAGTTGATTATGAATATGTTCCAATTTTTTTCTTATGTAAAGATGATGAGTGTCAATATTATTTGGCATTATGTACAGATATAGAAAATGGAGAATATATTGTTGTAAAAATATCTTTATTAAGTGTTTATAACTTATTACATGGAAATATTGCAATGAGGGATGTAATCTTAAATCAGAAAATATTTTGGAAAGTTGTTTCTGGTGACGAAATAAAAAATGATATTGTAAATGAATATCCAATTGATTATATAAATCATCAAGATTTGCCGGAGAAGGATGCAAAGTTTAAAATCCTTCAGAAACATATAAAAGAGTATGTGCAAAAATTTGATAAAGAGTTTTTTGCATCGGAACAATATGATAAAGAAAAGAGCATAAAATTAAATTTAGAAGATATAATATGTGATGAAGAATTAGCAAATATTAAATGTAAAACATATTTCCTAAAACAAACAAAACATGAAATCGACATTAAAGAACCAAAGCAAAAATTTCCATATTCGAATAAAGATGATTCTGTTTCTTCATTAATAAATGAAGAATATTCTTATAGAGAAAATAATTCAAATATTGATATATGTGAAACAAAGATTTCTTATGCTGCATAGAAAGGGAATAAAAGGAAAAAAGAAATGAAGAGTATATTGAGATTAGATAAAGTTGTATTTGATAAAATTGAATTCAATCGTTTAGGATTTAAAAATGACACAGAATTAAAATTAGAGATTCAAACTAATATTGGAGAAAGAAAAGATAAAGCAGCTTATAAAGTTACTGTAATTGCCATTGGAGAAAAACCTGATGAATACACATTTCATATCAGTATTACAGGATATTTCACTTTTAGAACAGAAGATGTAGAAACTGATTTAAAAAATGAACTTATATCAAAAAACAGTGTTGCAATCCTTATGCCGTATTTACGAAGTGAAATTTCTTTATTGACTGCACAGCCAGAAACAGAAACCGTTGTACTCCCTGTGTTTAATATTAATCGTATGATGGATGATTAAAATAATTTGATTTATTAACAAGCAAAATACATGAAATCCGTGTGAGAAAAATGAAGTAAAATTAGTTTTGCCCTCCAGTCCAATTTCGGATTGGAGGATTTTTTTGAATATTTTTATATATTGTAGCTACATAACTTGCAAACAGCTACATACTATTTTGAAAATCTGAGCAACTATAAAAACTGGAAACCACGACAGAAGGTATTGGATATTGCAACAAAATATATGAAACCGGATTAGACGGCCCAGATAACCAGACGCCGTGTATCCACACACCTAAAGGTATGTGGTTTTACGGCTGTAAATTATATAAAATGTGTAAAAAAATTATTTTTATCGAGAAATATCGGAAAAGGAAACAAAAGAAAAATAATATAAGATTTAGAACATGAGGATAAAAAAGGAAATTTTACGACTTCAGGAACGACAAAGAATGTTTTTACAATTGGTAGAGTGACAAAAAAATACAGGAGATCTTTGTGCAAGATGTCGAAAAAAATAAAAGTGATTGAAATGAATATATGATATTTGTATAATCAACTTATATAAAACTTAATCAATGGGGAGTTATCTATCTTTCAGAAGAAGCGGAATCTGTCTTAGATGGAAATGATCAAAATAAGGGTGAGGAAACATAGAAAACAGCCAATGGAAAAGCATAGGAGGATGTTTATGAAAAGATATGCAAAGATCTTTGTCAGTTGTCTGTTGACCTTTACGATGGTTTTTACATCCGTGCAATGGTCTGCGATCGTGCATGAAACGACTGTGGTAGGAGCAGCAGAAACGGTACCGAAAGAGAAGAAAGAAGTTGTTGAAGAAGAGAACACGAAAGATTCGACCACTTTCCAGATGGAAGATGGAAAGAAACAGACGGTCTTTTACGGACAGGATGTCCGGTTTGAAGATAAGAATGGAGATCTTCAGGAGTACGATCCAAGTCTTGTCAGGGTAACGGGATCAAAGAGTGAGCAGGGTGAGGATCTAAAGGATTATCAGTATGAAAATAAAGAAGGAGATAAAAAACATTATCTTCCCAAAGATCTGTCCGAAGAGACACCGGTCTTAATGGAAAATGGGAAATATCAGATCTCTTTTGCACCGATCTATGGACAGGAAACAAAGAATGAGGAAGAGAAGAAAACGGAGGATCCTGGAACAGACTCTGTGGAAGATGCTGTCTCACAGGCAGAGGAAGCAGTAAGAAGCATTTCAACGGATGGATCTTCCGAAAAAGAAACCGCAGAAGATACGGAAGACGCCCTGACATCGGTCAAAGAGCTGGACCGACAGGCGATCGAAGATCTTCCTGTGGAAGATGCACAGGGAAAGAAAGAAGAAAAACCAGTGAAAGTCTCCTATGAATCCCAGAAGAAAGAATGTACATTTTCTTACCAGTCGTTAAACATGGGGATCAAGGAAAGTATCGTACTGACCAAAGCTCCAGAAGGAAATGTTTTAAAATTCCGCTTTCAGGCAAAAGGACTGGTCCCAAAGAAAAATATACTGGATGGCGGGATCAGCTTCCTAGATGAAAAAACAGAGGATCTGGTCGCAACACTGGAAGCTCCAAACATGAACGATCATACAGGAAAGGCATACAGTGAGAAGCTTTCCTATGACATTGAACCAGATGGCGGAGAAGATTCCTATCTGTTAACACTGCATCTGGATGAAGATTACTTTCAGGACAAAGACAGACAGTATCCAGTCACGATCGATCCGACGGTCATATGGACCGGATCCACGGATTTCTGGGATGTCTATGTAATTAATGGATCTTATAAAAATACGAACTTTTATGACAATGGAGTTACAGTCATGATGGCTGGAAAATCAAAACAGGGTGTCTGCCGGACATATCTGCGTTTTAAAGATTTTACAGCAAAGATCAAAGGAAAATATGTAGACAGTGCAACGCTTACGATGTATGAAACCGGAAGCAGCCAGAGTGGACAGACAATCGAGGCAAGAAGAGTTACAGAAAACTGGACCAGACCTGGATTGAAATGGAGTAACCGCCCGGGATATAGTACGAATTATGGAAATGTAAAAACAACAGGGACTGCAAAGAAAGCAAGAAGCATTAATCTGACGGAATATGCGAGACAGTGTGCATCCGGTAAGATCACATCGTATGGTGTGATGTTAAAAAATGCGGACGAGACAAAGAGTTATGGACAGTTTTACAGTTCCAGAGCATCATCAAACCGTCCAAAGATGTCAGTAACTTATTATGATGGACCGACAACGGCATCATCTGTCAGTGTTACACCGCAGTATGCAAACAACGATCATCAGAAGACATTACATGTAAACTGGGCAGGCATCTCATCCCATTCATTAAACCGTGTGGAATACAGGATTGCAAACTGGGGAAATGGAGAAGAAACAGGTGATTATGTTTCATATTCTTCATCTACAAAGATTGGGACGAGTGGAAACGGAAGTGCGGATATTGACTGCAGTACGATGCCGGAAGGCCATTATAAACTTGTTGTAAGAGGAGTAGACAACGGTTATATTGCAGGTTGGGGAGCAGCGGCATGGTTTACGATAGACCGCACGGCTCCGGAAGCAGGAGATATATCCTTTGAGGAAGGAAATGATGAGAGCGAACCATCTGGTTCTCTGAATCCGAGACTGAAGGTCGGGATCGTAGATGAGAATGCATCCTATTTTAAATACCGTCTGGAAGGAACCTCAACTTACCATGAAAGTGCAAGGGCGGATGAAGATGGATACGCCTATGCAAATGTTTCGATTCCAGCAGACAGCATGACAGGAAGAACAGAGTATCAAGTTTATGTGATCGTTGTTGATAAAGCAGGGAATGAAAGTGGGGAAACAAAAGTATCCTATTATTATACCGATGCCTCAAAAGCACAGGATTATGCACCAACCAATGTAAAGGTCAGAAAATCGTATGGAAAGAATGTCATCTACTGGGATAAGAGAGAACTGACAGACAGTATCTATTATGCAGTTTACAGGGGGGAATCCGCGGATTTCACACCGGATGATTCGACACTGGTACGTGGTGCGATCAAAGATTCCTACTGCATGGATACCAGAGTGGGAGATGGCAAGAGTTACTATTATAAAGTACAGGCACAGAAACTGGCAATGGATGGAACGATCAATGGAAAAAGTACGGATGCATTATCAGAAAAAGTGGCACAGGATACACAGGAAGAATATGAAAAAAGACTAGGAAGCAAAGATTACAGAGACAGTATGGAGATCAGCACGCCCAATGGAACAGGATCCGTGGAAAAATCCCAGGGGAATCTAATGTATGAAAGTACAGATTTTTCAATTCCATCACTGCTTTTGAATCTTGAACTCACAAGAACCTATAACAGTCAGTCAGATAAAGAAGGAATGCTTGGAAAAGGATGGTATGACAGTTTTCATAAGGAATTATACCAGTTGGGAGATGATCTTGTATTTCAGGACAGTGACGGAACCTATCTGACATACAGTCCACAAAAAAGCAGAAGTGTTGATGTTTCTTATCAGAATAAGGAGACAAAGGACTATGCACTTTCATTTAATACAGAAGATGATGTAAAAAGATCATCAAATGGGGATCAGAGAGCAGCGGCATATGCAAGACTTCAGAATGCTGCTTCTGAAAATATCTTTGGAAGTGCCATTTCCAATAAAGGAAATTATCGTCCGGGGAAAAAAGACGATGATAGTGAAGACAGTGGAGCATCCGAAGGAGAAAAGGAAGTGATCACGGTGTCCAATGTCGGAAATATCCATATGAAGGATGGTATGACATATGCATTTGATGGGAATGGTGAGATCACAAAAGCAGAGGACAGTAATGGCAACTATCTGATCTATCAGTACGATGAAAAAGGAAGATTATATAAGGTTGTTTCCAATCTGAACAAAGAACTGGTTTTTACATATTATGAAAACGGAGAACAGGAAGATCTGTTAAAGAAGATCGATCTTGCAGATGGAACAAAGGTTGTTTATTCATATGCTGAAGGGAAACTTACGAATGTTTCTCACAAAAACAGCGGAGAAACAGCTTCTGTGGATCAGACATATGCTTATGGAAGTAATGGGAAGATGAGCAAGATCATCGATGCAAAGAAGAACGGGTACCAGATCGCTTATACAGGAGAAAAAGCAGAAAGATTTATCCGTCCGAATGGAGAATACCAGCAGCTTTCTTATGGCGATGGAACAACAACGGTATCTTTCCACAAGGCAGACGGAACCAAAACAGCACAGGATTCCATGAGTTTTGACAAGAATACAGGAAAGATCCTGAAAAAGACGGATGCCAATGGAATTGAAAGCAGTTACAGTTATGATGATGGAGGAAAAGACGGAGAACAAAATGGCTGGGTAAATGAGTATCTTGTAAGAAAGATCAAAACGGAAGTGGATTATCAGGAGCTGGATGCTGCCGGACTGGTGAAATTTTTGAAAACAAACAAGGAAAAAGAAGAAACATTTACGATCGCCAGTATCGAGTACAATGAAAACGATGATGTCATCTCTGAGACCGAAGAAAACGGAGATATAACAAGCAGTGAGTATGAGGATGAGAAAAATCCATATCTTCCAACAAGCGAAACTACAACGAATGGAAATGACTTTATTTCACAGACTGTTTATGAATATGATCCCAAAGGGAATGTAATATCAGAAACAGATAAAGGCGAAAATAAAAAAGAAGAAACCAAAACAGTTACATCCTATGATGATCACGGACAGCCAACAACAGTCACGACAACAAAGGAAGGAGCTCCTGATTCTGTAGAACAAACGACATATCAGGATACTGTACAGGGAACGACACAGACAACAACAACGACACAGGGAGAAGAGAAAGAGACATCTGTGATAAAAACAGATGCCATGGGACGTGAAACAGAAAATACCAGTAAAGACAGGAAAGGAAATATTTTAAGCAGTACGGAAACATCGTATGATTTCATGGGAAGAGCGATACAGACGAAAGTAACATCCGATGGAGTGACACAGACAGAATCTAAAACATACGATGATAATGGAACCGTAGCAACAGAAACCAGTGCATCCGGAGTAAAGACAGCTTATCAATATGATTCTGTCAATCGTGTAGTCAAAGCAACAGAATCAGCAGACGGGACAGATACTGTCACGGAAACTTCCTATGGATATGAAGATGCACAGATTCATACGTTGAATGGAATGAAAGACTATCAGGATCTGAGCGTTCAGACAACAAAGACCAATGGACGTGTCAGTGAAAAGTCATGGACAGATGCAGCGGGACAGACCGTCAGAAGTTTCAGCCATGGATTATATACGGATCATGTGTTCACCAGTGACGGAAAAGAGATCGCAACGATCAGTCTTGGAACAAAGACTTCCGGAGATGGAAAGATTGCTTTGCAGTTATATGACAAAGAAGGAAAACAGACAGCTGCGATCCAGAATCCAGAGATCACAAAAGGGACTTCTGATGCCGTAGTAAAGGTTGGAAACAGTTCCATCTTACAGAAAACAGAGTATGACACAAAGGGAAATGAGACAACAAAAACCGATGGTAATGGAGATCAGATATCCTATGCTTATGATGACCAGAATCGTGTAACCGAGATCACACAGGGAGGACAGAAGACAAAAGTTTCCTATCAGGTGAATTCAGACGGATCAACGACAACAAGTGTTACAGATGCGAATGGACATGTCAAGCAGGAAACAGCCAGTGCATCCGGATCAGTGACAACAACATCGGATCTTGGAGACGGCAGTGAATCCATTACAACAAAGTATACCTATGATGACCGTGGAAATAAGCTCTCAGAAGTCTATGCCAATGGGGCGAAAAAGACCTATGAATATAACAACCGGAATCTGGTTACAAAAACACAGTCTTATGACAAAGAAGGAACAAAAACACTGACCAGCCGGTATCGTTATGATGATAAAGGTCAGCTGTCAGAGATGACAGATTACAGTGTATCATCTGAAACAGAGACGGCATATCGTTATACAGAATATAGTTATGACACAAGAGGAAGGATCACAACGTTTGCAGAGATCAGTCAGAATGCCCAGCCAACGGCAGATGATATCAAAGCCCATCAGATCCGGTATACTTATAATGAGAATGGAAATCTCAGTAAGGTATCCTATCCGACCACCAAAGATGGAATCCAGTCATTATCTTATATTTATGATGAAAACGGATGGCTGCAGGAGATCAAAGGAGAACTGCATTCCAAGGGGCAGACAACAGAGAAAGTCCTCAGAAGTTACAGTTACGATGCGTATGGAAAGGTCAAAGAGATCAAGGACTACAGAAATCGGTTAAAGAACGGTGCTCAGGCAGTTCAAAAAATCTATACCTATGACAGTTTTGACCGTGTCAAAGAGATGACCTACACAGATCTTGAGACAGGCAAAGTGATGGAATCCTACCGCTACAGTTATGACAAGAATTCCAATATCACAGAGAAAACAGAAGTCAACAACTATCCAAAAGAAGAGAAAGACAAAGTCAATGAGACAAAAGCCTATACTTATGATGCACTCGGACGACTGACAAAGACTGTGACAACCGATCATAAGAATGATGACAGGACAAAGACCGTTACCTATACTTATGACAAAGCTGGAAACAGAACCAAAGAAGATGATGGAACCACACAGACAGCGTATACCTATAACGGACTGGATCAGTTACAGACAGCAACAAAAGAAAAAGGAACCGCAGTTGACGAAGTCCGCCAGTACAGCTATGATGCCAATGGAAACCAGACGGATGTCAAAAACACAAAGACAGGACAGACAGAATCCTATACTTATGATGCAGAGAATCGCTTAAGTAAAGTATCTGTCACCGACAAAGACGGAAAGACGGCCGTGATCCAGCAGAACCGTTATAACGGAGACGGACAGAGGATCCAGAAAGTGGAAGGAAGCAAAACAACGAACTATTACTATCAGGACGGAGTAGTTTCCTATACAACCGATGGAGAGAACAGCCAGACATCCCAGAACCTGATCGGAACCGACGGAAATATCCTTGCAACACAGAGATATGGAAGTGACCATACGGACTATCTGTTGTATCATAAAGATATCCAGGGAAGTACCACAAGTCTTGTAAAAGAAGATGGAAGTGCTGATGCAACATACCGGTATACAGACTTTGGAGAGACAACGATCAACGGAGATAACAAAGCAGAGAATGAGGTTTGTTATACTGGAGGAATCTATGATCATAGTACAGGGCTTTATTATCTGAATGCAAGGTATTATAATCCAGAAGATGGACGGTTTGTGACAGAGGATACTTATCGAGGAGAGACTGCTAAACCAGAGACAGGACATTTATATGCTTATTGTGCGAATAATCCGGTGAATTATGTGGATCCTAGTGGACATAAATATGATAAGCATGCTGCTGCAAATTATGCACTTCGTTGGGGAATGAGTTTTAATCCTGAATATGCTAATCATACAGGGCAGGGTGACTGTACTAATTTTGTATCACAATGTGTACATGCAGGTGGTGTTCCGATGCGAAGACCACGTAGTGTATATGCACGTCCTGATATATATAGAACAAATATGTATTGGTATTCAGTAAGATATAAAAATTACAGGAATGCATATAGGTGGAAAGAAACAACTGCTTGGACAACTGTAAAGGGATTTTTTGCACATTGGAAATTTAAGAAAAACACAAAGATTATTAAATGCAAAAATCTAGAAGAATTAAAGAAAAAAGTAGATCTAGGAGATATTGTACAATTACATAGTAGAAAGGAAGGCTGGCATCATTCAATTATAATTTCAGTTAAAGAAAGTTCGAAAATTTGTTATGCAGGGCATTCAAAACGACATAAATGGGCCAATATAAATAAGATAAAAAAAGGTCAAGATAAATATAGAATTATTAGATTCAAATAAAATTGAATTATTGTACGTATTTAGATATTTGGTTCGCTTAAGATAATCAAAAACTAACTAAGAATAAATAACAAATACACTAAGTGAACCAAATATCAATATAAGAATAGTTATATTAAAAAATAAGAAGATGAAAAATCTTAATATTTAAAAAGTGTTGAAATATTTTGAAACGGAGGGCAAGTATGAAAAAACGTAATATTGCAATTTTTTTAATAATCAGTATATTGGTTATTTTAGGGATAGTTAAAAAAATTCAAAATATATATGAATTTCCTTATCTGTATGTGATAAGTGATGATAAAAAATGGAAAGCATATGCATATCCAGCATATGAAGGTGGTCAGTGGACTGGTGAAATGTTTTTTTTAGGAAATAAGGAAGGAGATGTGGGAAAAATTCAGTATTCAGTTAAATACAATGGAAAAGAAAATTATTATAATGGAGAGATTAAACCTACGAAGTACGATATTCATAATACGGAGACAGATGAAAAAATTATAAAAGAAAAAAGAAATAAGGTTTATGAATTATGGGAATTTGCGGAATTTGATGAAAATGAAAATAATAAAATAGAAATAAGAGTTAATTGGAAAGAATCAAATAAACAACATAGTCAAGTATTAAAGTTAAAAATGTATTATGGAAGGACTAATTACATATTAAGAAGAGTAAAAAGATTTTTATTATAATGCAATACCTTTAATATTTTACTTGGCTATATATAAACATGATAACGACAAAGGATATTGGAAAAAACAACAAACAGAGGAGCGAGGAATATGAAAAAAATATGGATCGTAGCCATGACTATGTGCATTTTGTTAACGGGTTGTGGAAGTAAAAAACAGGTAAAAAAAGCAGATTGGAAAACAGACAAGATCCTTGCAACAACGAGTTATCATCAGCAGACAGGATGGGCAGATTCAATTATAGAAAACAAAAAATATGTTATTTATACAAGAAAAGATCGAAAAATTATTCGATATGACAAAGAAACAGGCGAAAAGAAAAAGCTGTTTCAGTTAGATAAAAAGCAGGATATAGAAGATATGGTGACAGCATTAGAGATATATCAAAATAAGTTATACTATTTAAATGCGAACCGTTTATATGAATCTAACATAGATGGCAGCGATAGAAAACTGGTTGCAGATGCAGATAAACTGAAAGGATTTGAAGATGAAATAAAATGGATCGGAAATTTCCAGCATTATAAAAACAAAATATATCTGGTAATCGGCGGCTCAGATATCTATGAATTAGAAGAAAACAACAAAATAAAACGAATCGTAGAAGGTGCAGTTCAGAGCTGTTTTTATAAAGGAAGTTTATATTATAAAAACTCCTATGATCCAGCAATTTATAAAATGGATCTGAAAACAAAGAAATCAAAACTGGTAAGAGGACAGGAAGCACCAGAAGATGATGATCAATATGATAAGATCATGAAATATAATGATTTTTATATGATTGATGGGAATTTTTACTATGGTGCAATCGTAAATAATGTACCAGAGAAAACTGGACTTTATAAATATAATACAAATGGAAAAGATCAGTTGGAAATAAAAGATAAAAAGGGATATGCTGCATATTCAGCACAAAAAGGTGTGTATATCAATAAGGAAACGGATAAAGACGACGATCTTACATTGATGCTGTATGCTAATAACAAAAAGAAACAGTTACTAGAGAAATTTGATGCTCAAAATGATATGACAATCATAGATGGTTATTTATTGTATTTGGAAGACGAAAGAGAAGATAAAGTGTATAGTATGATAAAATTACCATAGATAAAAGTCATAAATTGAAGGAAAATCAAAAGGCATGGGCATCACAAAGTCAAGAAATTTTGAAATATCTGAAAAAGCATGGAGGTGATAGTAAGAAAAAGGATTCAGAGGGTAGAAGTTGTAAGAAAATTGCAAAAGATAACAAGGCGGTATGGAATTTGGAACTTATACAATAAAAAGAAAGCATTTCTAAAGCAAAATAGGAAAATCCTTTCACAATCCAATACAAGGATGTGATATAAATGATAAGGAAAAGAATATTTCAAGTATTGAAAATTATTTTTGTATTAATAGTAACTCAACTTTCCCAGCTAATATCGCTAAATAAAGCCTGAATAAATGTGGCTTGAGATGCAATCCATTCACTTACTTTACATTTTATAATAGATGTGATATCAGCGGATAATGTTAAAATGTGTTCCACAAACAGAGCCATAAGGCTCCGCAGTGCATTGGTTAGATCCATGTCCTGAATATCATCACAGAACATGAAGAATAATTCGCCATACGTTTTCTGGTCATTTTGGTTTCTTCGGATCCATTCCAGAATAATAAATTTAAGTGCTCGAATAAATTTAAGTGCTCGTAGACCATATGAAGTCAGAAAACAAGGAAAAAGAGATGCAATAAAACACGAAAACGTAGTGAAATCAGAAAAGTAAGTAGAAAAATCATAATAAACCAAATAATATAAAAAATATCAGATTTCATAAGGGCTACGGTACCTTAAGTATGTTACACAGAGAGAAAATCGAGAGCATGGAACGATAATAAAAAGGGAAAAAAGTAAAAAGGGATATTATATGACAGACAATTGGTATTTCTATAAATATGATAGAAATGTAAGAAAAATATTACAAGAATATCCAACTATTTATTCAATGGCTGATTGGATAGATATATATATTTTATATCAGAAAATAAAATTATTCTAAAAACAATCGTACATGAAGAGATATGTTATGGGACAGCCAAGTTATTTAGAAGTTTGAAAACTCAATAGTTAGCTAGATGCTAGTGTTTTACTTCCATCATTTACTAGATGAATGAAAATGCTAATACTACAATTGTAGAGGAGTACAATGAGAGCAAAAAGACGTACCGAACAGGAACAGTATGAGATCATGATGGAATGCAGACAGAGCGGACTTTCTGATCACCAGTGGTGTCTGGAACATGACATCAATCCAGGAACTTTTTTTACTAGGTCTGTCGTTTTCGCAAGCAGGCTTGTGAATTTCCAGAACTAGCAGAAAAAGACAGGTTTCAGGCGATCCATCAGGAAATTGTAAAAATGGAGAGCATTCCAGACCAGTCAACCGATCTTTATGAATAGTCTTCAATGGAACTTCAGATCGGACAGGCTGTTCTTCGGATCAGTAATCAGACCGATTCACGGTTACTGGAACAGACATTAAAACTTATAGGAGCCTTCTTATTTTGTGGAAAGAGTAAGAAGGATGATCCCGCAGTCTTTTGGCTGTGGGATTTTTAAAAAAATATTCTTTTGGTGCAAAGAGATTAATTTTATTGCACAAAAATAAAATTAATGATAAACTGTAAATGAACTGATTATGGTTCATCTGATAATTTATACGTTTATTTAACAAACAAATAATAAGGAATCTCTTACTTCTAGGTGTAAACATAGGTAGGAGAGGAATTATCAAAAAGAAATGAAACGGCAGTAGTGGGAGAAGAGAAATCGCTATTACTTACTGACATGAGGTCACGAACAACGTCGGTATTTCCGACATGTTGGACTCTGTGGAATTACCAACCGTGGATTGAAACAAATAACCAATAAAAACAGTCACATTTCCAAATGTTATGGCAGTGTGACTCTTTTATTGCAATGATATAAAGGAGTCTATTGATAATGTTGCGTACAATCGAAATGTACACAAATGAATATAAAGATACAACAAAAAAGGAAATTCGAAAGAAAAAAGGACAGTTTTTTACACCGGCAGAGGTTTCAATGAGAATGGCTGCTGTAGAAAATAAATATCCGAAGAATCAATTGATAAGGGTATTAGATCCAGGAGCAGGAAACGGTATTTTATCTTTTGCTGTGATTGATAAATTACTAAGAAGTGGGTATAAACGGCTTGATATTACACTGATTGAAACAGATAAAGAGATTTTGCCAGTCTTAGAATATACAATCACCAAAATTAGACAAATCTGTGAATCATATCATGCAGAATGTACTATCCATTATATTGATCAAAATTTCGTGTTATGGGAATCCTCCTGTTTATATGATATCGTCATATGCAATCCTCCATATATGAAAGTAAGAAAAGATTCTATCGAAGCAACGGCAATGAAGGCATATGTATATGGACAGCCTAACCTATATGGATTGTTTATGGCAAAAGCAGTAGAATTATTGCGTGATAATGGACAGTACGTTTTTATTACTCCCCGTTCGTGGACTTCTGGAAAATATTTTACGAAAGTACGGAGCTTCTTACAAAAAGAATTGAACATAAAAGAAATCGACCTTTTTTCAAGTCGTGATGAAGTTTTTCAGGGAGAGAAAGTTCTTCAGGAGACAATGATCTTATATGGAGAAAAAGGACAGATTCAAAATGAGAAAATTAAAATTAATATTCTTAAAGATGGAACTTTAGGTACAGGAAACAGTTTTTTGGCAGCAGCACATCAGATTAAGTTTAAAGGATCAGAACAATATCTGCTTTTACCAGAAAATGAAAGTGATCTTAAAATTATAGACATAATGTCTGATATGACAGATTCTTTTGAGTCCAGTGGATATCATTTCAAAACGGGACCAGTTGTAGAATTTCGAAATTTAGAGCATATTCATGCACAAACCCATATATAAAAATTGAGATAAAGACGGGAAAGGTTTATTTGATGATTACTATCAGAAATAGTTCAACTGTGCTTATAGAGGATTATGAAAAAACATAATGACCAAAAAACAGGATAAAAAAATCATGGTATAGGACTTAGAAATGTGCGTGAAATAGTGTGTCGAAATAATGGAAGATTTTCTCTAGAAGGTAATGGAGAAGAAGTATCTACAAAGGTAATATTAAATTTAAAATCGACCGTTGACGGAGTTATAGTGGAAAATATGCAGAATTATGATATTCTCTTATTAAAGGAGGGTACTTTTTATGATTGCATGTTTGGTTACTAGTAATTCAAAAATCAAAATACAATCGTCAGACTCAAAAAATATCAAAGAAATAACAAAAGTAGACTTAGATGAAATTCTTGCGAGTCATTCTACGGAATGGGTATATATAGGGCGACCATTGAGATGAAGTTGCCCATTGAGGCTAGTGATGATGATGGGATATTGACTAAGAATGGAACAATGATATATGGTAAAGAAGATGATGCAGTAACAATAGGTGTGCAACCGCTAAAAGATGAAACTGGTAATGTTTCTTTTGAGGGAGTAAGGACACTTATTACTATTAATGAATCTACAGCATCTAAAGAATATACTTTTGCTTATGATCTACCAGAGGGATATTCATTGATAACTGCAAAAGATTATTATTGTGATATAATTGACAATGAAGCGGTAAATGAAAATGATTATGATACAGGTGAAGTTTACATTGTTAATAAAGATAACGTAATAGATACAGTTATTGATGCAGCATGGGCTGTTGATGCAAATGGGAATGATGTGGATACCTACTATGTTGTCAACGAAAATATTTTAACACAGGTTGTTAATTTTGATGAAAAAACGACATTTCCTGTTATTGCAGATCCATCTGCATGGAAAATTGCAAAATGTGCAGCTGCAATCGGTTTGATCGTTGCGGGTACAGTTATTGCGGCAGCGAAAGTTGCAAAAGTAGTAAAATACATTAAGACCCTAGGCGGAGTTAAAAAGGCTGCAAAATTGGTTGTGTTGGCTTATGCCGCAGGTGATGCGAAGAAGTATGCTCGGCATATAGGAGGCTCATTTAAAAATCTGTGTGAAATTATACTTGGAATAGATACCATTAAATCGCAATGTAAATTTTAGAAGGAGTTTATGGAATGTTTAGGATTTTAGAGAGTTTTCTATTGTTGGTTTTCGGAATTGGAATTTTATGTGAACAGTATACCCAATATCGAAACAACGTATCTAAAAAGAATTTATTCTTGTTTATAACAGCAATTATATTGATGATTTGTGTTGTGATTGTGGTTCTATGACAAAAAACTGTTTGTGATACACGTTTCTAATGGGTGACTGATTGTGTTGAAGTGAGGTATGCCTGTGAGAAACAGGTGCTGGAGAGGGCTGTCGTTAACGGCAGCCCAGTAAATGATTTAAAGTATGTGCGATACCATCTTCATTATTTGTAAGTGTTACTTCATCAGCAGCATCTTTTAAAGCATCGCATGCATTTCCCATAGCGACACCATGACCTGCAAACTGGATCATTTCCAGATCATTTTCTGCATCACCAAAAGCAATGACCTCAGATGAATCAATGCCAAGACCTTTGCATACATTGGAAAGACCAGAAGCTTTGCTGGTACCCACAGGAATTGCTTCAATATAATAAGGAGCAGTACGGACAAAAGTGACCTGATCTCTAAATGGCATTCCGATCGTTTCTAAAACATCATAAGTTTTTTGAGGATCGACAGCAGTAAGGATCTTATTTAAATGAAAATCAAGATGTTCTGTCAAGGAAGGAACCTCAACATACTCCATAGAATCATTCAATGCCTCTTCTTTGACGCGATATCCATTCTTGTCTGTGACATAAAGAACTTTCCCATCATCAATGATCGGATTTACAGGATAATCTTTCAAATGTTCTAAAAGCTCCATTGCGAGATCATCTGGGATGTACTTATCATATAAAACTTCATTTGTAGTAGTATCTACAACCTTTCCGCCATTGTAAGCAACGAGCATTCCATGATGTTCATTTAGTTTCAATAAATCTCTGGCATGAAAAAGACCAGGGAGAGGACGACCAGAAGCAAGAGCAATGCGGATACCCATTTCCTGAGCTTTAATCATGGTATTTAAAGTATCAGAAGTAATTTTGAGTTGGTCGTTATAAAGAGTTCCATCTAAGTCAACGGCGATTAGTTTGTATTTCATAAATTGTGTCCTTTCTATATGTTTTAATCCGTTCTTGTTGTTTGGTTCGTCATTGAATATAAATTGTTTATTTGTGTAGAAACAAACGGAATTTATACTAGTGACACTTATAATATATTATAACTAGAAAGAAAGTAGGTTGTAAAGTGTCAAAAATGGACGAGTACTGTATACAACATACAAGTTTAAAAATATCTATAAGGATATAATAGAAATCTATATATTAAAAATTAAGAAAAACTTAAATAAAAAGTAATTCTTTTGCAACATATACTGTATACAAAAGGAGTATAATGCCAATAATCAGTTCAAGAAAGTTTTTGAAATCGTTCAATGATTTTAAACACAGTATGTGAAAAGGAGAACTTTAAAATGATAAGAATGAAAGAAAATTATTATATAAAAAAATATTATGGAGATTTTGTATTACTAAAACGCGCAAAGAATAAAGAAAATTGCAAAAAAGTATTGGAAAAAGTTGGAGTATATGGTACTCTAAGAGAGGTAAAAGAAGCGATCATCAAAGAGATGATCAAAGATGAAGTTAACCATCGTAAGACGGAACCACTTTATAAACTGATTCCTTTGATGCGACAGATGTATAACAGATTTTACGAAGAGAATATGGAGTGTTGTTTCGTCGGATAGTCAGGAAGAACATGTCTTTGTTGGCATATTCGAATAATAAACAACCGAAAGAGCAGAAGGTTTATGGAGTGCCTTCTGCTTTTTCAATTTTTAAAAAAATTTTAAAAATGTTGTAAAAACAACGGATTTCCCAAATCATATCTATTATACTAACGATACAGTAAAGAATATGAGATCAAGAAAAGGAGAATAGATATGATTCGTAGAATTATTGAAATTGATGAAGATAAATGTAATGGATGTGGACTGTGTGCAGATGCATGTCACGAAGATGCGATCGGGATAGTTGATGGAAAGGCAAAATTATTAAGAGATGATTATTGTGACGGCTTAGGAGACTGTCTGCCAAATTGTCCAACAGGAGCGATCAGTTTCGTAGAGCGTGAGGCAGCTGCGTATGACAGAGAAGCGGTAGAAGCAAACATGAAGAAGAAAGCTGAAATGACAGCAAAAGATAAAATAGAAGAAAAGCCGGTATTCCACGGGTGCCCTGGAACAAGAATGAAGATCATGGATCATAAGGCAGAAGAGGTAGCGACAGAGCAGACAGCAACTGTATCTTCTCAGCTGTCTCAGTGGCCGGTGCAGATTAAATTAGTACCTGTTAATGCCCCATATTTTAAGGATGCGAATCTATTGATCGCGGCAGATTGTACAGCTTATGCTTATGGAAATTTTCATCAGAAATTTATCAAAAATAAAGTGACATTGATCGGCTGTCCAAAACTTGATGAAGGAGATTACAGTGAGAAACTGACACAGATCATTGCGAACAATGACATTAAGAGTGTAACGATCGTTAGAATGGAAGTTCCTTGTTGTGGCGGGCTGGAAAATGCGGCGAAGAAAGCGATTCAGGATTCCGGCAAATTCCTTCCATGGCAGGTTCACACAATTTCCATTGATGGAAAGATCTTAGAAGCATAAATTCATCATAAATACAGTTTGCGTATTAAGAAGATAGCGATGAAAGAGAGTTCCGAAAGACGACGGGATTCTCTTTTTTCTTGTATTCCAGCTTTTTGTATGATACACTAATTAATTGATATGTTATGAATACGAAATAAAAATATAAGATAGAAAGAGAAAGGAAATACAGTGTCATGGGATGGAATAAAATTACAATTGATACATTGACATCAGCAGAAGACATGATCAGTTATGAACTTACAGAACTTGGTGCAACTGGTGTGGAAGTTGAAGACCATGTATCATTGACAGAAGAAGAGATGAAAGTCATGTATGTGGATCTATTGCCAGATGATATCGCACCAGACGATGGAAAAGCAAAGATCAGCTGTTATTTTGATGAGAATGAAAATTTAGAGCACATTACAATGCAGATTCAGGCAATGCTTGAAAGACTTCGTGGATTTATGGATATCGGTGCTGGAACAATTTCATTTGATAAGACGAAAGAAGAAGACTGGGTCAATAACTGGAAGAAATTCTTTAAACCGATTCGTCTGGATGAACAGATCGTGATCAAACCAACATGGGAGACATTAGAAGATCAGACAGAAGATATGATTGTTGTAGAGATCGATCCGGGAACAGCATTTGGAACAGGTTCTCATGAGACAACAAAACTTTGTATTGAAGGAATGAAACCATATATTAAGGAAGATACAAAGATTTTGGATGTTGGATGCGGAAGTGGAATTTTGTCGATCATCGGACTGAAACTTGGGGCAGGGCATGCGGTTCTTACAGATATCGATCCACATGCGATCTCAGCTTCTGAGGAGAACTTTGAAGTAAACCATATCAGCAAAGATCAGTTTGAAGTATATCAGGGAAATGTTTTAGATGATAAAGAGTTTGCAGCATCCTTAGGATCAAAATGTTATCCGGTTGTTGTTGCTAATATTTTAGCAGATGTTATCTCACCACTGATCGAGATCGTAGATCAGTTTTTGGCAGAAGATGGTGTTTTTGTAATCTCTGGTATCATTGATACAAAAGAAAAAGAAATCGCAGACAAATTAAATGCATATGGATTTGATGTCATTGAGACAAGAAGAATGAAAGACTGGGTTTCTATGACAGCGAAGATGAGGTAAGAGATGTACCGTTTTTTTATAAAAGAAGAACAGATTCATGACGGAATGATCGAGATTTGTGGAAGTGATGTCAATCATATTAAGAACGTTCTCCGCATGAAAACAGGAGATAAAGTTTATTTAAGTAACGGATCAGATTTAGAATATGAATGCAGTCTTTTGGAATGGACGGACGATACGATCCTTGCGAAGATCGAAGATGTTCATGGCATGGAAACAGAACTCCCAGTAAAGATCACGTTGTATCAGGGACTGCCAAAAGGCGATAAGATGGAGATGATCGTTCAAAAAGCGGTGGAACTTGGAGTGGCAGAGATCGTTCCAGTTGCCATGAAACGTTGTGTTGTGAAACTTGATGCGAAGAAGGCAGCAAAGAAGGTAAGCCGTTGGAATACGATCGCATTAAGCGCAGCAAAACAGGCAAAACGAGGGATCATTCCAGAAGTTCGTGAAGTGAGAAATTTCAAAGATATTTTAGAAGAAGTACAAGATATAGAATTCATGCTTGTTCCATATGAAGAGGCAAAAGGGATGCAGGCATCCAAAGAACTGATCAGTCAGGCAAAAGGGAAGAAATCAATCGGGATCATCATCGGACCAGAAGGCGGTTTTGAAAAGGAAGAGATCGAACAGCTTAAGGCAGCAGGCGGTCAGACAATGAGCCTTGGAAAGCGTATCTTAAGAACTGAGACAGCAGGAATGACAGTTTTATCTATTTTGATGTTTACGATAGAAGAATAGAGGGAGAAAGCGACATGATTTATTTTGATAATGCAGCGACAACCTGCGTATTTCCAGAAGTTGTAGAAGCAATGCAGGATGCAATGCAGGTCACATATGGGAATCCATCTGCAAAACATATGAAAGGTATTGAAGCAGAGAATAAAGTAAAAGCTGCACAAGAATTAATTGCGAAGACATTAAGAGCCAAACCCAAAGAAATCTTATTTACATCTGGGGGAACAGAATCAAACAATACAGCGATCATTGGAACAGCAATGGCAAATCGCCGCAAAGGAAAGCACATTATTACGACAAAGGTAGAACATGCTTCTGTATATGAACCAATGTATCATCTGGAAGAAGAAGGATATGAAGTGACATATCTTGATGTAGATTCAGAAGGAATCGTAGATCTTGATCAGTTAGAAGAAAGTATCCGAGAAGATACGATCCTTGTATCTTGCATGATGGTAAATAACGAGATTGGAGCCATTGAACCAATTGAAGAGATCGCAAAGATCATCAAAGCAAAGAATCCGAATACGATTTTCCATGTCGATGCGATTCAGGCATATGGAAAACTTCCGATCGTTCCAAAGAATATGGGAATTGACTTATTATCCACAAGTGGTCATAAGATCCATGGACCAAAAGGAATCGGATTTTTATATATCAAGGAAGGAACGAAGATCTCTCCGATCATTTTCGGAGGCGGACAGCAGAAAGGAATGCGTTCTGGAACGGAAAATGTACCAGGAATCGTAGGATTAGCTGTCGCATGTGAAAAGATGATCGGTAAAAACTATGAAAATGCTGAGAAGATCCGTGAAGTCAAAGAATATTTTCAGGAAAGGATCAAAGAGATTGAGGATATCAAAGACAATTCTGGAAAAGCACCACACGTGGCAAGTATCAGCTTTAAGAAGTTAAGAAGTGAAGTACTGTTACATGCCTTTGAAGACAGAGAAATCTATGTATCTTCAGGATCTGCATGTTCATCGAACAAAAAACAGGCAGTCAGTGGAACATTAAATGCGATTGCATTAAGTGATGAATTTAAAGATGGAACACTTCGTTTCAGTTTCTCAATTGAGAATACAAAAGAAGAAGTTGATGAAACGATCAAAGCATTAAAAGAATTAGTACCAATGCTTCGAAGATTTGTAAGAAAATAAAGACCACAAGAAAAGAAACAGTAAGAAAATAAAGGAGAATACTATGAAAGTAACCGCATTTTTGATCAAATACGGTGAGATTGCCATCAAAGGTAAGAACCGTTATATGTTTGAAGACGCATTAATGAAACAGATCCGCCATGCAATGGCACCCGTTGGGGATTTTAAAGTAAGAAAAGAATCTGGACGTATGTTTGTCGAAGCACAGGATGAGTTCGATTATGATGAAGCTGTGGAAGCACTGCAGAGAGTCTTTGGAATCGTTGGAATCTGTCCAATGATCATCGAAGAAAATAAAGATATGGAACATTTGACAGAGACAGTTATCAAATTTATTGATGAACAGTATCCAGTCAAGGATTTTACATTCAAGGTTCATGCAAGAAGAGGAGATAAACAGTTCCCTCTTGATTCCATGGCGATCAATATGGAAATCGGTGGGCAGTTACTAGATGCATTTGAAGGGATCAAAGTAGATGTGCACCATCCACAGGTAATGGTGAATATCGAAGTGAGAAAATACATCTATATCTATTCTCAGGAAATCAAAGGACCAGGTGGAATGCCAGTCGGAACCAATGGAAAAGCGATGCTTTTATTATCCGGAGGAATCGACAGTCCAGTTGCAGGATATATGATCGCAAAACGTGGAGTACACATCGATGCAACATATTTCCATGCACCACCATACACAAGCGAGAGAGCAAAACAGAAGGTTATAGATCTTGCGAAGATCGTTGCAAAATATGCAGGACCGATTAATTTACATGTTGTAAACTTTACAGACATTCAGTTAGCGATCTATGAGAAATGCCCTCATGAAGAATTAACGATCATCATGAGAAGATATATGATGAAGATCGCAGAACATTTTGCAAATGAAGGTGGAAGCCTTGCACTGATCACTGGTGAAAGTATCGGACAGGTAGCAAGCCAGACGATCCATAACCTTGCGATCACAAATGAAGTATGTAATATGCCAGTATTCAGACCATGTATCGGTATGGATAAACAGGAGATCGTAGATATTGCAGAGAAGATCGGAACATTTGAGACATCCATTCAGCCATTTGAAGACTGCTGTACGATCTTTGTTGCAAAACATCCAGTTACAAAGGGTAATTTAAAGAGAATTAAGAAATCAGAAGAACATCTGGAAGATGTGATTGATGATTTAATGAAAGAAGCCATTGATTCTACAGAGATCATTCACGTAAAATAAATGGCTGAAGCTGAGACAGTATAACAGAAGCCTCATCAGAATCAAACGAAAGCTCTAAAGGCTTCGAAAGATCGAGGCTTAGCATACTCATCAGTGATCTGGCATCCACGACATAGTCATTGGCAACGATCTCAAACGTGCCAGAGTGCTTGTCAAGGATGTCGACAAACGAGTATAGGTCTTTGATGGAATTTAGTTTGATCAATGCATCATACATGGGATAATACTCCTTCCAATTAACAAGGATAGTGTACTCGTATTTGTCATAAAAGTCAACAAGAAAGGAATCGTATGAATTTACAAGGAAAAAGAGCGGCCATTGTAACTCTTGGCTGCAAAGTAAATCAATATGAAACGGATGCCATGTATGGAATGCTTAAGGAAGCAGGTGTTACGATGGTCGATCCGAAAGAAGCGGCAGATATCTACATTGTGAATACATGTTCTGTGACAAATATGGCAGAACGTAAATCAAGACAGATGCTTCACCGCGCAAAGAAGAAGAATCTAGACGTTGTTGTAGTAGCAGTTGGATGTTATGCTCAAGTTGGAAAAGAAGAATTATCAAAAGATACAAATATTGATTTGATCATTGGGAATAATAAAAAGAAAGACTTGATCCATATTTTAGAAGAGCATATGGGAGAGAAGGAATCAGCCGCAGAATCGATCGAAGTTATTGATATTGCGCATGATCAGGAATATGAATCTTTGCATGTAGAACAGTTAAAAGAACATACCAGAGCATATATTAAAGTACAAGATGGATGCAATCAGTTTTGTTCTTACTGCATTATCCCTTATGCAAGAGGAAGAGTCAGAAGCCGTAAGATGGAAGAAGTGTTAGAAGAGATCACGAATCTGACAAAACATGGATGTCAGGAATTTGTGATCACAGGAATTCATGTTACATCGTATGGAAAAGATTTGGGAGATGTTACACTGATCGATCTGTTAGAAGAGATTGCCAAGATCCCGGAAGTTAAGAGAATCCGTTTGGGATCTCTGGAACCTGGATTTATCACAAAGGATACATTGGACCGCCTTTCTAAGATGGAAAGTTTTTGCCCACATTTTCATCTGTCCCTGCAGAGTGGATGTGATTCTGTCTTAAAACGAATGAACCGTAAGTATACAACACAAGATATCAGAGAGAAATGTAAGGCAATTCGTGAACATTTCCAATATCCAGCATTGACAACAGATATTATCGTAGGTTTTCCAGGAGAGACAGAAGAAGAATTTGAAGAGACAAGAAAATTTTTAGAAGAGATCGATCTCTATGAAATGCATGTGTTCAAATATTCCATTCGAAAGGGAACGAAGGCAGCAGATATGAAGCCACAGATCAATGATCAGATTAAGGCAAAACGAAGTAATGTCTTATTAGAAATGTCAAAACAACACCAGAAGGAATTTGAGACAAAACAGTTAGGGATGGTCAAAGAAGTACTGATCGAAGAAAAGATGCATGGAAAAGATCATTATTATACAGGGCATACAAAGGAATATATAAAAGTTGCACTTTACAGTGAAGAACCATTGGAAAATAAGATCGTGAAAGTAAAGCTAAGACAGATCTTAGATGATGGATATGTATTGGCAGAGTGTTAAACAGATGTGAAATTTTATGATTTCCATTGCTATTTCATACATTTTATATTAAAATGGTTAATAAATGAAAGGGACGTGATAATTATGGATAATAATCAAACACAACATTTTTCCGTTGTTAGAGAGGAACTGGATGTACACATGATCTTAGAGCGTGTATATGAGGCACTGCAGGAGAAAGGATATAACCCTGTCAATCAGATGGTAGGATATATTATGTCTGGAGATCCAACATACATTACCAGTCATAACAATGCAAGAAGCATCATCAATAAAGTCGAGCGTGACGATATCATTGAAGCACTGCTTGAGAACTATATTGAGACAAGATTAAAGTAGAGACCGTGGTATTATGAGAAGGATATTAGGGTTAGATTATGGGACGAAGACAGTCGGAGTGGCGTTAAGTGATGAGCTTCATATTACAGCACAGCCATTAGAGACGATCACAAGGAAAGATGCGAATAAGTTAAGAAAGACTTACGCAAGGATCGAAGAACTTGTGAAAGAATATGATGTTGAGAAGATTGTTTTAGGTCTCCCAAAGAATATGAATAATACAGTAGGTGAGCGCGGAGAAGATACTTTATCTTTCCGCGATGCCTTAGTGCGTCGTACAGGATTAGAAGTGATCTTGTGGGATGAGCGACTGACAACAGTAGCATCAGAGAAAGTTCTGATGGAAAGCGGTGTAAGACGCGAAAACAGAAAGAAAGTGATCGACCAGATCGCGGCGTCTATGATTTTACAGGGATATTTAGATTCCCTATAGGAGGAACAGACAATGAGCAAGAAAGACAGCAAGATTCTTTTTCTGGATGACGATGGACAGGAAATCGAATTTAATGTCATAGAACAGACAACGATCGCAGGTCAGACTTACCTTTTGGTAGAAGACTGCGAAGCATCGAGTGAAGATGAGAGCGTTGTATTGATCATGAAAGAAGTGCAGTTAGAGGATGACTATGTATCCTATGAGATCGTTGAGGACGATAAAGAACTGGATATGATCTCAGATATTTTTAACGCACTGTTAGATGGACTTGAAGTGAGTTTATAAAATATATAAGAGTGTTTAAAACAATGGATTGTCAGACCTACGTAGATATGGAGGAAGAAAGTTGAAAGACAATCAAGTAAGACAGCAGGCAAGACCAAAACGAAATAATTATTATGCAAATGATAACAAGAAATCATACAATAAGAATAATTATCAGGCAAGGGGAAGAAGACCAATGCCTAGAAGAAAGCCTAGCTCAGTAAAGATCATTCCACTTGGCGGACTCGGCCAGATCGGAATGAACATCACAGCATTTGAATGCAATAACCAGATTTTGATCGTGGACTGTGGACTTGCGTTCCCGGATGAGGATATGTTAGGAATTGATTTAGTTATTCCAGATATCACATATTTAAAGGATAATGCAAGCAAGATTCGTGGACTGGTTATCACTCATGGTCATGAGGACCATATTGGAGCGATTCCTTATTTCGAGAAGGAATTGAACGTACCGATCTATGCGACAAAACTTACCATGGCATTGATCGAGAACAAATTAAAAGAGCACGGTATTTTAAATAACGTGGAGCGCCATGTTGTGACACATGGTGACAAAGTAAAACTTGGAATCTTTAATGTAGAATTTATTAAGACAAATCACAGTATTGCAGATGCAGCAGCACTTGCGATCACAACACCAGCAGGTGTGATCGTGCATACAGGTGACTTTAAGATCGACCATACACCATTATTTGGGGAAGCGATCGATCTTGCAAGATTCGCAGAACTTGGAAGTAAGGGAGTTCTGGCATTGATGGCAGATAGTACGAATGTAGAACGACAAGGCTATACACCATCAGAGAAGAATGTAGGAAAACGTCTGGACAATCTGTTCGCAGAACATTTAAAAGGACGTATGATCATTGCAACATTTGCATCGAACGTGGATCGTGTACAGCATATCATCAATTCTGCACATAAGTACGGAAGAAAAGTTGCAGTAGAAGGACGAAGCATGGTAAATATCATTGCGACAGCGTCCGAATTAGGATACATCAAGATTCCAAAGAACACATTAATAGAAACTGATCAGATTAAAAATTATCCTGACGATCAGATTGTTTTAATCACAACGGGAAGCCAGGGAGAGACAATGGCAGCATTATCCCGTATGGCAAACTCAACTCACAGAAAAGTATCCATCGTACCAAGTGATACGATCATATTCAGCTCAAGTCCAATTCCAGGAAATGAGAAGAACATTTCAAAGATCATGAATGAGCTGGCATTAAAAGGTGCACAGATCGTATTTGAAGATACACATGTTTCCGGTCATGCATGCCGTGAAGAATTAAGACTTATTTATGCACTGACGAAGCCGAAGTATGCAATCCCTGTTCATGGAGAATACCGTCATCTGATGCGTCATCGTGAACTTGCCATCGAGATGGGAATTCCAAAGGAGAATGCATTTGTATTGGCAGAAGGTGATGTTCTGGAGCTCAATAAGAGACAAGGAAAGATCGCTGGAAAAGTACAGGCAGGAGGAATCCTCGTTGATGGACTTGGTGTCGGAGATGTTGGTAACATCGTATTGAATGACCGTAAGTTACTGTCTCAGAATGGATTGATCATTGCAACAGTTACTCTGCAGAAACATGGCAATATGATCCTGGCAGGTCCAGATATCGTATCTCGTGGATTTGTATATGTCAGAGAATCAGAATCTTTGATGGAGGGTGCAAGAGATGTTGCAAGAGATGCGGTAGAGGAATGCTTAGAACGTAATATCACAGACTGGGCAAGGATCAAGACGAAGATCAAAGACGAGCTTAGTAATTACATTTGGAAGAAGACAAAGCGTAATCCAATGATCTTGCCGATCATTACAGAGGTTTAAGATGAGTCTTTCAGAAGAGAAGAAGTTTTTTCATTCCGAAGGATGGCAACTGTTTTTTAGGACATTAAGCAGAGTATTTTTAATCTGTGCGATCTTCTGTATTTTCTATGGGGCGTATTTTGTGGCAGAACAGACATTTTCGAATCAGCCATATAATGCACAAAGCCATAAGAAAGTAACGGTCATCGTTACACAGAATGAGTCAGATGAGAAAGTTGCCGAAACCCTTGTTTCAAAGAAGCTGATCTATGGAAAGACTAGATTTGTGATCCGCAAATATTTCTCAAAATACAAAGATAAGTCGTTTATTTCAGGGACATATGAATTTACACAGTCTCAGGGAATGGATGACATTATGGGTATTTTATGCGGAGATCATGTATCAGAGGAGATCATACAATGATAGTGGATTTAAATATCACAGAATATATCCGCTCATTGATGAAAGAAGAGAAGAACGATTTAAGCCATATTGAATCAGAGGCCAGAGTCAATCATGTTCCGATCGTCAAACCAGAGACGAAGGAACTCTTAAGGACTCTGGTCCTTTTAAAGAAACCGATGAAGATCTTAGAAGTCGGAGCAGCAGTGGGATTTTCTTCTCTTTATATGAACAGTTACCAGCCGGAAGGCGGAACGATCATCACGATTGAGCGAAATGAAAAAAGAATCAAGAAAGCAAAAGAGAACATCAAAAATCAGGGAAAAGAAGAACAGATCACCTTACTAGAAGGAGATGCGATCGAGATCTTAAAAGGACTTGATGGAAGTTTTGACCTTATTTTTGTAGATGCAGCCAAAGGACAGTATATTCATTTCCTTGATGATGTACTAAGACTTCTGGCACCAGAAGGTGTGCTGGTTTCAGATAACGTACTTCAAGACGGAGACGTTGCCAGATCACGTTATGCGATCGAGCGAAGAGACCGCACCATTCATAAACGAATGAGAGACTATTTATATACGATCAAGAATCACCCACAGTTAGAGACAACGATCCTTCCGGTAGGTGATGGCGTAGCAATCAGTATCAAGATGGGAGAAAGTAATGAGAGACGTTGAATTATTAATTCCGGCAAGTAACTTGGAAGTATTAAAAGTTGCTGTGTTATATGGAGCAGATGCCGTTTACATCGGTGGAGAGATGTATGGACTACGTGCCAAAGCAAAGAATTTCTCCATGGAAGATGTTAAAGAAGGAATTGAATTTGCACATAAACACGGAGTGAAAGTTTATATCACTGCTAATATCGTGGCACACAACGAAGATTTAGAAGGAATCCGCAAATATTTTGAAGAATTAAAAGAAATCAAACCAGATGCACTGATCATCTCAGATCCTGGAGTTTTTATGATCGCAAAAGAAGTTTGTCCAGATATTGACCGCCACATCAGTACACAGGCAAACAGCACCAACTATGCAACATACAAGTTCTGGTATGATCAGGGAGCGAGCCGTGTTGTATCTGCAAGAGAATTATCTCTGGAAGAGATCAAAGATATCCGTGCTCATATCCCAGATGATATGGAGATCGAATCATTTATTCATGGTGCTATGTGTATCTCTCATTCCGGAAGATGCCTGCTAAGTAACTACTTCACAGGAAGAAATGCAAACAGCGGAGAATGTACACATCCTTGCAGATGGAAATACTCTGTCATGGAACAGACAAGACCAGGAGAATATATGCCAGTGTATGAAAATGAACGTGGAACATATATTTTCAACTCCAAAGACTTAAATATGATCGAATATATCGATCAGATCTTAGATGCAGGAATCGACAGCTTGAAGATCGAAGGACGTATGAAGACAGCTCTTTATGTAGCAACGGTTGCAAGAACTTACAGAAGAGCGATCGATGACTGCAAGGAATCCGTAGAAAAATACAGAGCAAATATGGACTATTACAAAGAAGAGATCGCTAAATGCACATACCGCCAGTTTACAACAGGATTCTATTTTGGAAAGACAGATGAGACATCACAGATTTATGACAGCAATACGTATATTAAGAACTGCACATACATCGGAATTGTTCAGGGACACAATGACAAAGGATATGCACTCTTAGAACAGAAGAATAAATTCTCTGTAGGAGAGACGATCGAAGTTATGATCCCAGACGGAACAAACAAAGAAGTTATAGTGAAAGCGATCGAAGATGAAGACGGAAGACCAATGGAATCCGCACCACATCCAAAACAGATGATCTACGTTGATTTTGGAGAAGAGATCAAAGAAGGATATCTGCTTCGAAGAAGAGAAGAAGTCGAAGAAGAGAATTAAGATAAGATCGGCAAAAACTTCAGAATAGAAATGGAAAAGCACTTTTCTAAGCAAAGTATCATAGTATGATAAAAAGGCTTAGAAGGGTGCTTTTCTTTTGCAAGAGTTTTTACAACCTTTATTACCAGAGGAAGAACGTCATTATCTGATCCTAAGCCGCCAGGGAGACATGAATGCGAGAAATCTGTTAGTGGAACACAACCTTCGTTTGGTTGCACATATCGTAAAGAAATATCATAATCTGGACAGGGAAAAAGAAGATATGATCTCGATCGGTGTGATCGGGTTGATCAAAGCGATCAATACGTATGATATCAGCAAAGGGCACCGGCTTGTCACGTATGCTGCAAGATGCATTGAAAATGAATTATTAATGATGCTTCGTCAGGAAAAGAAAACATCAAAGAATACATCCCTTTATGAGCCGATCGGGATAGATAAAGAAGGAAATGAGATCCATCTGTTAGATATTCTAGGAACACAGGAAACGGATTTGATCAAAAAGATCGAGCAGAAAGAAAATATCAAAAGAATCTATGAAGAATTAGAGAAAATGGAGATGAACAAGGAGAAGAAAACACTGATCATGCGTTATGGACTTTATGGAAGAGAACCAATGACACAAAAAGAAGTAGCAAAAAAACTTCATATTTCAAGATCTTATGTAAGCAGGATTGAAAAGAAAGCACTGATGTTATTAAAAAGTAAAATAAAGACATAAAAAAAGAAAAAAAGGTCCTATTGTAAAGTTTTAAATTTGATATAATAAAACCATAAACACATGAACACCCATTTGAATAATGAGAACTCAAAGGAAACACAGATGTATACACTGCATCTGTGCTTTTCCTGTTGTTATGATCACAAAGATAACATATGTAGTATGGATAAAAAGGAGAAAAAGTATGCGTGAGGAAGTTATAAAAGAATTAGAACTGATCACCGACGAAGAAAAGAGAGTTTTATCTGGAGAAAAGCAGAAGGTGGTATGGGACATTTATTCATCAGAAGATAAATTCGAAGTGGACGCAAAGAGACTGATCCGGCAGGGAGAGTATTTAAGTGTACGCAAACACTGTCGTTTTATTGATTTTCCGGAACATGGACATAATTATATTGAGATTTTATACGTCTGTCAGGGGACGATCGCAAACTGGATCGAAGGGGAACGGATTGTCATGGAAGTAGGAGATATCCTGTTTTTGAATAAAGAAGTAAAACATAGCATCGAAGAAGCTGGAATTCATGATATTGGTCTTAATTTTATGGCACTCCCAGAGTTCTTTGATATCCCACTTGGAATGCTGAATAAAGACAATATTCTGGCAGAATTTCTGGTCAGCGTGTTAAGAAATAATGATACTGGATCAAAATATCTTTATTTTAAATTAGGACATGAACCAGTGGTAGATAATCTGATGGAAAATATTGCCCTGAATCTGTTTACGAATGAAAAAAACCATGAAATGATCAATCAATATACAATGGGGCTTGTGTTTTTACAGATCATTAACAGAATTGAGACAGCGCAAAAGAATACACAGATGAATTATCATGATATTTTGATCGAGACAACGATGAGATACATCGATCAGCACTATCGGGATGCTAACCTTACAGATCTTGCGGAAGATTTAAACCAGTCTTTATCCGTGCTATCAAGAACGATTAAACAGGAGACAGGGCATACATTTAAAGAACTACTACAGGAGAAACGTTTTGAGAAAGCAAGTATGTTTTTAAGTGAGACAGACCTGCCGATCGCAGATATCATGGTAGCATGTGGTTATGAAAACAGCAGTTATTTCTACCGCAAATTCAAAGAGAAATATCAGATATCACCAAAAGAATATCGGATGCAAAGCAAATAAGGACAAAAAAATTACATAATTGCAAAATTAGGACACAGTTTTTGTCAAGCTGTGTCCTAATTTTTTTGCTTGATGAAAGATATAATAAAGCCATCAAATGAAGAACAGGAAATTTAGACAAGGAGAGAATCATGAGCGAATATTATTTAGCCATTGATATCGGAGCATCAAGCGGAAGACATATGCTTGGAATGATCGAAGATGGAAAAATGAAATTAGAAGAAATTTATCGATTCCCAAATGGAATGGAAGAAGTGGATGGAAGTCTTTGCTGGAATGTTGATGCATTATTTTATGAGATCAAAGAAGGTCTTAAAAAATGCAAAGAATTAGGAAAAATTCCTTCTTACATGGGAATCGATACATGGGCGGTTGATTATGTTCTGTTAGATAAAGAAGACAAGATTCTTGGAAAAACTTACGGATATAGAGACAGCAGAACCACAGGAATGGATACAAAAGTATATGAAGAGATTTCATTGAAACACCTGTACAAAAGAACAGGGATTCAGAAACAGATCTTTAATACGATCTATCAGCTGATGGCAGTCAAACAGCAGGAACCACAATTATTTGAACAGGCCGAAAACATGTTGATGATCCCAGATTACTTTAACTTCTTATTAACAGGAGTTAAGAAAACGGAATATACAAATGCAACAACAACACAGCTGCTAAATCCAAAGACAAATGACTGGGATTTTGACTTGATCAAACGTCTGGGATATCCAGAAAGGATTTTCGGAGAGATTTCTGATCCAGGAACTATCGTAGGTGATTTCAGTAAAGAAATCGAAGAAGAAGTAGGATTCTCATGTAAAGTCATCTTACCAGCAACCCATGATACAGGATCTGCGGTTGTTGCAATTCCAACCGTAGAAGATGACCAGTTATACATCAGTTCTGGTACATGGTCCTTAATGGGAACAGAACTTCTGGATGCAGATTGTACCTTAGAAAGTATGCAGGATAACTTCACAAATGAAGGTGGATACGATCACAGATTCCGTTATTTAAAGAATATCATGGGATTATGGATGATCCAGTCCGTAAAGAAAGAATTTGAAGCAGAATATTCTTTCGCATACATCTGTGATATGGCATCAAAACAGACGATCCCATCCATCGTTGATTGTAACAATGATATGTTTTTAGCACCAAAAAGCATGATCGGTGCAGTGAAGAAATATTGTGAAGACACAAATCAGCAAGTACCACAAAACGAATGGGAAGTTGCATCTGTGATCTATAACAGCTTAGGTAAATGCTATGGTGATACGATCAAACAGATGGAAGAACATACGGGAAAGAAATATAAGAGAGTCTATGTTGTTGGTGGCGGAGCCAATGCAGAGTATTTAAATAAGATCACAGCAAAACAAACAGGATGTGAGATTTATGCAGGACCAGCGGAAGCAACAGCAATCGGAAATCTTGCTGTACAGATGTTAGCAAACAAAGAATTTAAAGATTTAAAAGATGCAAGAAAATGTATCAGTGAATCATTTGAAATTAAAAAATATCAGCCATAGTTAATAATTTAAATTAAAATAGGAGAAAAGATCATGACAGTAAAAGAAAGATATGAATCAGCAAAAGAAATTTATGCAAAAATCGGAGTAGATACAGATAAAGCTATCGAAACATTAAAAAAAGCACCAGTATCCCTTCACTGCTGGCAGGGAGATGATGTCAAAGGATTTGATCAGGATGGACCATTGACAGGAGGAATTCAGACAACAGGAAACTATCCTGGAGTTGCAAGAACACCAGAGGAATTATTTGCAGATATGGACAAAGCAATGAGCCTGATGCCAGGAACAAAGAAGATCAACGTTCATGCAAGTTATGCGATCTTTGAAGACGGAGAATATGTAGACAGAGATAAGATCGAGCCAAAACATTTCAAACGCTGGGTAGAATTTGCCAAAGAAAGAGGAATGGGACTTGACTTTAACCCAACATTCTTCTCTCATCCAAATATCAAAGATGGTTTAACATTATCAAGCCCAGATGAAGAAGTAAGAAAATTCTGGATCGAACACGGAAAAGCATGTATCAGAATTTCCCAGTACTTCGCAGAAGAAACAGGAATTCCTTGTGTCATGAACATCTGGACAGGAGATGGATTTAAAGATATCCCAGCAGACCGCATGGGACCAAGAATGCGTTACAAAGATTCTATTGACCAGATCCTTTCAGAGCCATATGACTTTAACCTTGTAAAACCATGTATCGAATCCAAAGTATTTGGAATCGGAGTAGAAGCATACACAACAGGAAGTGCTGAATTTGCTTTAACATATGCAGCAATGAACAAAGATAAATGCATTCCATTAATGGATAACGGACATTATCATCCAACAGAAGTTGTATCTGATAAGATTCCAGCATTATTAGCATTCTTCCCAGAGATCGCCCTTCATGTAACAAGACCAATTCGTTGGGATTCTGATCATGTTGTGGCATTTGATGATGAAACAAGAGAAATCGCAAAAGAAATCGTACGTTGCGGTGGATTAGAAAACAGAGTCAAAATGGCATTAGATTACTTTGATGCAAGTATCAACCGTATTTCTGCATGGACTGTAGGATATAGAAACTTCCAGAAAGCATTATTAATGGCATTAGTAACACCAAATGAAGATCTTCAGAAATTACAGGATGAAGGAAACTTTACAGAGCTGATGGTTCGTCAGGAAGAAACAAAAACACTGCCATTTGGAGATATCTGGGCGCAGTATTGTGAAGAATGCAACGTACCAGTGGACGGAGCATGGTTTGACGAGATCAAAGCATATGAAACAGAAGTATTAGCAAAACGTAAATAATTGGTAGATAGAAGGAGACATAGAAAATGAAAGTAACAGAAGCAGAATTTGTACAGGGATTTATCAGAATGTGTGACGATGGTTACGCATTAGGATTCCATGAGAGAAATGGTGGAAATGCAAGTTACCGTATGAAACCAGAAGAAGTAGAACAGGTCAAAGACCAGTTTAGCTATGACAAAGAATTTACAGACATCGGAACAGAAGTTCCTGACCTTGCAGGAGAATATTTCTTAGTGACAGGTTCTGGAAAATATTTCAGAAATGTAGCATTAGCACCAGAAAAGAATATTGCGATCGTAGAGATCGATTCCGAAGGAAAACAGTATCGAATCGTATGGGGACTTGTAGACGGCGGAGTACCAACAAGTGAACTGCCATCTCACTTAATGAATCACGAAGTGAAGAAAAAAGCAACAAACGGACTTCACAGAGTTATCTACCACTCTCATGTGCCAAATGTGATTGCATTAACATTCGTTCTTCCATTAGATGACAAAGTATTCACAAGAGAATTATGGGAAATGATGACAGAATGCCCAGTCATCTTCCCAGATGGAATCGGAGTGATCCCTTGGATGGTTCCAGGTGGAAGAGATATCGCCGTAGAATCCAGCAAATTAATGAAAAAATACGATGTGATCATATGGGCACACCATGGAATCTTCTGTTCCGGAGAAGACTTTGATAACACATTCGGTCTGATGCATACAATTGAAAAGGCAGCAGCGATCTTATTAAAAGTCCTGGCTGTAAGACCAGATAAATTACAGACAATTACTCCAGATAACTTCAGACATCTGGCAAAGGATTTCAATGTAAACTTACCAGAAGAATTCCTTTATGAAAAATAAATAGCCTATCCTTTATACATCCATATAATTTGAATACAAGAAAACTACCATTTATATCTTAGATATTAAGAGAAAATGGTAGTTTTTCTTTTTTGAGATAATTACAATTTTACTATGATAGCAGCGTAGAAACTGTCCCAGATATCATATGACGTTCCATCATTTCTGTAATCTGACTTGCACTGACCGTATCACTGTGAGCAAACCACCAACGGACAGTTACAAGATAATTATTAACAAGAAGTTTTGCATACCAGTCAGCAAGTGCTTTCTTTTCAGGAGTGATCGTCTTATGATTTTTGATCTCATTTTCTACTTTGGAAGCACCTGCATCGATCATTTCATCAAAGACATTTCGTCCAAGCGTTGGTTGATTCCACAAAAGTTCTAATTCTCTTTTCTTTGTACAAAGATGTGAAAGACTATATTCAAGTGTTTTGGTATGATCTTTATTTTTTATATCCATATGAAGAAAATCAACTTCCATATGGTCGGCAAAATCTTTTACAATATCGGCAACAATCGTATCTCTCAGGATATATTTGTCAGAAAAATAACGATAAAAAGTAGAGCGGTTGATCATAGCCTGATCAGAAATCTTTCCGATTGTGATCTGGGTAAAATCAAGCGTTTCAAGACAGTCAAAAAAAGTATTTATGATCAGTGTTTTCATTCGATTGGCACGTTGATCCATGGCATTTTATCCTTTCTGTAAATTACTATTATTATACCATACAAACACAAAGAAAAGATAATATAATTATCATATCCTATAAGAAATAAAAGTGCATTTTAATCAGTACAATGCAACAAAAATGTTGGAAGTATTGCAAAATAAAACAGTTGAAAGAAAGCTGATGATTGATAAGATTGATAAATTTTTGTTAAAGTCAAGATAACAAAATTGATAGTAATTTTAAGGAAGGATGAAACACCATGTCAGAAAAAAATCAGTATTTTCCAAATTTATTTGAACCATTAAAAATCGGTTCTAAAACAGTTAAAAACCGTATTGAGGCAGCACCAGCAATGTTTGCATTTGAGCATTTTATGGAAGGAGACGATCCGTTTGGATACACTCAGCCAGTCAATGAAAAAGCATACCGTATGTTAGAGGCAAAAGCAAAAGGTGGAGCAGGAATCGTCTGTCTTGGAGAAATCAGTCCAAATCACGAATACGATAAAAGATTTCCATTTGAACCATATGTAGATTATAATTCAAGAGATGACAGGATTTTTAATATCATTCAGAAGACAGCAGAAATGATCAAAAGTTATGGAGCTCTTCCAGTTGGAGAATTACTTTCTTGTGGAGAGATTAAAACAGATATCGGAGATGGGATCAATCCTAAAGGACCATCTGAGAAAGATCTTCCTGATGGAACACATGTCGATGCATTTACAAAAGAAGAAATCTTAGACTGCTATGAAGATTATGTAACAGCATGTAAATGGTTTCAGGCAGCAGGATGGGAAGGAATCATGATCCATTGTGGACATGGATGGCTTCCAGCTCAGTTTTTATCTCCAATGTATAATAAACGAACAGATGAATATGGTGGATCTTTTGAAAATAGAGCAAGATTCACGGTAGATCTGTTAAAACGTGTACGTGAAGCAATGGGTCCTGATTTTATGATTGAGATTAGGGTTAGCAGTTCTGAACATCTAAAAGGCGGTCTGGAATTAGAAGATGCCATCAAATATTGTAAGATGTGTGAACCATATATTGATATGATCCATGTATCTTGTGGACATTATTTAAGTTCTTCAAGAAGCAGGGAATTCAGTACAGCGTATGCACCACATGGATTAAATATTGATGCAGCTGCCAAGATTAAAGAAAATGTATCAGTTCCAGTGACAGTTGTTGGAGGAATCAATTCCCCTGAACAGGCAGAAGAAGCGATCAAAGCTGGAAAAGTAGATATGGTATCTATGGGAAGACAGTTCTTTGCTGATCCTGCGTTCCCAAACAAAGCAAAAGAAGGACGTGCTGATGAGATCAGACGCTGTTTACGTTGTGGAAGATGTTATCCAGGACCATCTGGAGAACATGAAACAGAAATCTGGACAGTAAAATATCCACCACTAGATTCCTGTACGATCAATCCTTATGATGTATGGCCAGCATCTCATCATAAAGTATTACCAGATAAAATGCCAAAACCACAGGCAAGCCGTAAAGTGCTTATTGTAGGTGGCGGCTGTGGAGGAATGCAGGCGGCGATCACAGCAGCAGATAGAGGACATCAGGTGATTCTCTGTGAAAAATCCGAAGTTCTTGGAGGATTGATCAATTTTACAGATCACACAGACCACAAAGTAGATATCCGTAATTTTAAAAATCTTTTAATTCGCGAAGTTAATAAACGTTCAATTGATGTACGATTAAACTGTGAAGTAACACCAGAAATGCTCAAAGAAATCAATCCAGAAGCAGTGATCCTTGCAGTTGGATCTGATGATCTGATCCTTCCAATCGAAGGAATTGAAAATGCAGTGACAGCAATGGAAGTATACAATAATGATTTCAAAGGACTTGGGGAAAGTACGATCATTTTAGGTGGAGGACTTGTTGGATGCGAAGCTGCTGCAGATTACATTGATCATGGAGTGAAAACAATGATCGTAGAAATGAAAGGTGCTCTGATGCCAGATATCACAGGACTTTACAGAACAGCAGTCCATGATTTTATCGATGAACACGGTGGAAAATATGAAGTCAACGCCAAAGTGACAAAAGTAGGAAAAGATTATGTAACGGCCGAGCAGAATGGAAAAGAAATTATACTCAAAGCAGATACAGTAGTCAATGCAATGGGAAGAAGAAACCATAGCACAGAGGCCTTGGAATCAGTGATCAACGAAAAAGGTATTCCAGTATGGAAGATTGGAGATTGTGTTCGTGCAAGACAGATTGGAGATTCTGTTCGTGAAGGATGGACAGCCGCAATGGAAATCATCTAAATAAAATGGAAATTGATCGAAACGAGGCAGAGGAGAAAATAATTGAAACATAAAATAACAATTGAAACGTTGACTCTTGCATTTTGTATTGCTCTTTTCCCTCCAATATGGGCAGTGATCGCCCCTAATATCAATGTAAGTACCGGTGCAGTCGCATTAATCTGCGCCGGACTTTACGTCACAAATGGAAATAAGAGCAGTGATGCAGTGAAGATTTCCATAGGATTTTTACTTGGAGATTTCTGGGCAGTCTTTGCATTAAAGATTATGGATGTAATGAATTTCAATGCAGATATGGAATTATTCATAACATTATTTGTTTTAGGAGGACTTGCAGTATTGATTTCAGCCTGTCTTCCAAAATGGATCTTTACACCGGCATGGTTATGTGGATGGGCCGTTGGACTTACAATCCTTGCACCAATAGGATGGGGACATCTTGGATCAATACCTGTACAGATTGCAGCAGCAATGCTTGCAGGAATCTGGTATGTTGGTGTGTTTGTAGATATTGCCCAGAGAAAAATGGTCAAGGTATTTAAAAATAAAGAGAAAGGAAGTCATGAAAAATGAAAAAAGTCGGAGTAATCAAAGAAGAAAAACAATTGTCCTATTATCGCTTTTTTGAACAGGAATTAGCACCAGTTCCACAAGAAAAACTGGAAATTTTAAAGCAAGGACCATCAAAAACAGAAATGGTTTCCTTTGAAGAAAAAGATTTATTCTTAAAAGGAGAAGATGATGATTACTGCCAGATCGGATTTGGTGTGATGAAAGATGGCACAGGTTTTGTATGTAATGCAACATATATGCCGAAAGTCACAGTAGAGATGCTTGACTGGTGGTTTCCATGGCATAGTGTAGGTTCTGATCTTCGTTATAAGATCTGGGACCCAGAAGATCACTATTTTGCAAGAGCAGACCGCGTGGATTATGTCTGTGATCCAAACGTTCCGATGAGAGAAAAGACATGGGGAGTCAGCCATTATATTATGGAAGATGTCGGACCAGGACCAGAATTCCTAAAATTAAATTTCAAGAGACCGAAAGATTTTGGATACGATGAAAATAATATTGGAACATCAAAATGCAGTTCTATGGTATGTGCGATCGGTGAAAGCAGTTGTGCAGCAGCAATGACACATAAATGGTATCCATACAAAGATGGAGTCATGTTTTGTTCCAGATTCTGGATTGGAATGGGAGTTGTGGATGGAAATATCATAAAAACGCTGCCAGAAGGAGTTAAGATTCCAGAAATCGTACCACAAGGATTATTTGCACACAATATCAAAGAGTTCACAAATTTAGCAGCAATCCTTCCACAAGTTTATAAAGAAAATAAAGACAATTTATAAAAGAAGGGACAGTCATATCACATATGTGAGCAGACTGTCCTTTTTTGCTTTTATAATGTCTTTTTTAATTTATATTCTTTTGGCGTGCAATGATATTTCTGATAAAATTTTTTATAAAAGAACGATACATTTTCATAACCGATCTCATTTGCAATGGATGTAACAGATAAGGAACTATGAGTCAGCAGTTGCGCGGCTACAGTGAGCCGCTTTTCGTGAACAAGCTGCATATAAGTAAATCCCATATGCTTCTTTAACACTCTGGACACATAATTGGGACTGATATGAAAATGTTCAGATACGCTCTGCTGAGTGCAGGTTTTGTAATGATCTTCGATATAACGAATGATCGAAGATGCATAAGTCTGGGAATCTGAGGTTTGATCTTGTGACATATCATTTTCGTAGATATTGATCAACTGCGCGATGATAACATAAAAAAGGTGATGAAGAATATCTTTGGAATTAATAGACGGATCAAAACATTCACAGAGAAATTCTTGAAAAAATAAAGAAATCCGGCGGTCATTTTCAGAATGAAACAGTAAATAGTGATCGTGATCGGTTTTTTCAGTGATCGCATTGATAAAAAATCTGGAAAGAATACTTTCTTTAGAAAACTGTCCAAATAGATGATCTTTCAAAAATTCCTTTGAGATCATAAGGCTGATCATAATATCATTTTCAGAAAGATAAGAGATAGAATGAGGGCAGTCTGTATCAATTAGAAGAACTTGATTTTTGGTCAATGTAATTTCTTTTCCATGGATCGTCTGAGGACAGTTTCCAGAGTATACATAATTTAATTCAATATAAGAATGTACATGTTCAGGAACTTCATTAAATCTGGAATTTCGTTTTAATAATAAATTGTGAGAGCCGATCAGAGAATAAATTTCATCATGTTTTGAATGCGAAGGAAGATTGTAATCAAGGTCAGGAAGCCTGTATACAGTATGCTTATCGAGCTTTTGTGTTGGAACATTTTTCCATCCGTCAAAGCTGTCACCATGCAGATAACGTTTTTCGCTTTCTGATAATTCAAACATTTTTTGATTCATTGTTTCATAATCCATTTATATGATCTCCTAAAAATTTTTTCATTTTTTTAAGGATAACAAATAGTGTGGAAATGGTCAATGTTTTTGAATGATTTCGTTATTATATTTCTACTGGATATCTGTATAATAAAGAATAGGATCTGTCAGATAAACTTGTTTTGCAAAACATCAAATCAAAATGGAGGAAAAATCATGGCAAAAATTGATTATACACAGTTTGCAAGAGAAATTGTAGCAGCTGTAGGGGGAAAAGAGAATATTATCAGTGTTGGTAATTGTATGACAAGACTGCGTTTTGTGCTGAAAGATGATAGTATTCCAGACAAAGAAAAGGTAGCTTCCATTAAGGGAGTAAAAGGTGTGATGAATCAAGGTGGGCAATACCAGGTCATCATTGGAACAAATGTAAGTGACCTGATTGACTATGTAAAAAAAGAAGCAGATTTGACAGATAGTAAGGCAGCGGATAAAGATTCTTATAAAGTAGTCAAAGAAGGAAGCTTATGGAATCGCTTTTTTAAGACGATCGCTGGCTGTATCATGCCGATGATCGGACCATTAGTAGCAAGTGGAATCATCAAAGGGCTTTTAGTGATCTTAACAACGGCAGGTGTACTCAAAGCAACAGATGGAACGTATATTCTTTTATACGCAGCAGCAGATGCCGTTATGTATTTCATGCCAATCTTAGTTGGATTCACATGTGGAAAGATTTTCAATTGTAATCCTTATGTAACAGCAGTGATCGGAGGCGCATTTTTATATCCGAATCTGTTAACTGCGGTTAGTGCAAAAGGCGGAATGACATTCCTTACATTACATGTAACATCTGTAAGTTATGCAAATACATTTCTGCCAATTTTATTAGCAGCATTCTTTGCATCTAAATTAGAAAAACTGGCAAAGAAGATCATACCTTCTGTATTACAGTTGATCTTTGTGCCAACATTCGTAGTGATCATTACAGTACCAGTAGCATGGCTTGCTTTAGGACCAGTTATGAACATCTTATCATCTCTGCTGTCCAAAGCAGTTATGGGAATCTTTGGAGTCAGTCCATTAATTGGAGGAATGGTGATCGGTGCCTGCTGGCAGTTAGTTGTTTTACTTGGATTACATACGGCATTTATTCCAATCTTAATGAATAACCTGTTTTCTTTAGGATATGATCCAGTGAATGCGATTATGGGATTATCTGTATGGGCATTTGCAGGAGTAGCATTAGGATATGCTCTTAAAAATAAGGATCAGGAAAAGAAGAGTATGGGATTAGGTAATATGGTATCTGCATTATGTGGAGTTACAGAACCTACGATTTACTCTATTGCACTTACAAACATCAGATTATTTGCAGCAGGAATGATCGGAGGAGGAGTTGCAGGAGGAATTCTTGGAGCACTCGGTGGAAAAATGTACGTCTATGCAGGAGATGGAATTTTCAGAATTCCAGCAATGATCAATCCAAAAGGAATTGATATCAGTTTTTATGGATTTATCATATGTGCAGTTGTTGCATTTGTCATTGCAGCGGTTGTGTCATTTATTTTTACAACAAATAGTAAAGATGAAGCAGAAAAAATTGAAATTACAGAAAAAACAATTGATAAAAAAGAAACAAGACAAAAAATTTATGCACCAGTCAAAGGAACTGCAATCCCACAAGATCAGATCAAAGACGAAACTTTTGCATCAGGGATGCTTGGAAAAGGTGTAGGAATCAGACCTTCTGAATCAGTTGTGTATGCACCATTTGATGGAGTGATCAGCTCTGTAACAGAAACAAAACATGCCGTTGGAATGGTTTCAGATCAGGATGTACAGCTGTTGATCCATATCGGAATTGACACAGTTAAAATGAATGGGGAAGGATTTAAAGTTTTTGTAAAAGATGGACAGGCTGTAAAAAAAGGTGATAAACTGATCGAATTTGACAGAGAAAAGATAAAAGCAGCAAATTTTGATGATATCGTTGTAACTTTAGTGATCAATAGTGATGAATATCAAAAAGTTGAATGTCATAATGGAGCATGCGAAGAAAACGATGTTATTATAAATGTAGAATAAATATTTGAAAAGGAGAAGAATCGTGAAAAATTCATTATATCCATTTTTTTGGCAACATGGAGAAGATCATCAGGTTTTAGAAACATATATGGAAAAAATCTCAGAAAGTGGAATGGGTGGCGTATGTATTGAAGCACGTCCACACCCGGAATTTGTGAAAGAAGGATGGTGGAATGATTTAGACTGTATTATAAACAAAGCAAAAGAATTGTCTATGAAGCTGTGGATTTTGGATGATTCACATTTTCCGACAGGATATGCCAATGGAAAAGTAAAGGAAGCATATCCACAATATTTAAAATTATATCTTGATATGAGAAGATATGATATCCATGGTCCGCTTAAGAAAGCAAGAATTGATCTAAGTCTTTTAAAAGGCAGACCATGGGACAAACCAGATTTTTCAGAAGAAATACTGGGTGTTTATATGGCAGAAAGAATGTCGCCATGGCAATCAGATGGGGATCAGATTGATATGGAAAGTATGATCAATATTACAGACTGCATTGATCCAAAAACCAGATTATTAACAGTAGATATAAAAGAAGGAGCCTATAGTATCTTTGTTGTATATGAGACAAGAAAAGGCGGAGAAGAATCCACAAAAGACTATTTAAATCCATTGGTCAAAGAAGCAACACAGGTTTTGATCGACGAAGTTTATGAGCCACATTACAAACATTACAAAGAAGAGTTTGGCAAGACAATTCAGGGATTTTTCTCGGATGAACCAAGATTTGGAAATACAAAAGGTACAGAGGCATCCATTGGACGTATGGATATGGTATTACCATGGAGAAAAGGTCTGCAAAAAGAAATAGGGTTTGATGAAAGATTTCTGCCACTTTTATGGGCAAACGCAAATGGAAAAGAAAAAGAAATCCGGTTTCAATATATGGATAGGATTACAGAACTTTATCATGAAAATTTTACCAAAGTATTAGCAGACTGGTGCAAAGATCACGGTGTCTGGTATCTTGGACATAACATTGAAGATAATGGTGCACATGCCCGTCTTGGATATGGAACAGGACATTATTTCAGAGGGCAGCAGGAAATGGATTTTGCAGGAATTGATGTGATTGGGGGTCAGATCGTTCCTGGAATGAATTATCATCATGATGCATTCAGTACTGGTGGAAGTAATGGAGAGTTTTATCATTATGCATTAGCCAAACTTGCAAGTTCCGCAGCACACCTTGATCCTGTAAAGAAGGGAAGAGCGATGTGCGAAGCATTTGGAGCTTATGGATGGAACGAGGGGTTAAAGACGATGAAATGGATTGCAGATCATCTGATGGTTCGAGGAATCAACTATCTGGTGCCACATGCATTTAATCCAAAATCATTCCCGGACTTTGACTGTCCACCACATTTTTATGTACATGGACATAATCCACAGTTTCGATATTTCAAATATTTTAGTGACTATGTAAATCGTGTCATGGACATTATGAAAGATGGACATTATCCAGCAAAGATCGGACTCTTATATCCAGCAGAGATGGAATGGGCGGGAGATTATATGCCAGTAGAAAAACCAGCAAGAGTTCTGACACAGTCACAGATTCCATTTGATATTGTAACAAGAGATTATTTAAAACAAGCAGAGATCACAGATGGTAAATACAAGATCAATCAGACAGAATTTGAGGTTTTAGTGGTGCCATATGGGGAATATATGCCAGAAGATCTCAAAGAAGTCATTGAGAAATTTGCAAAACATGATATTAGAATTATCTTTGTTGATGATGAAAAAGATTATGCAGAAAGTGTAGAATTAAAACAGCTTGGTAAATATTTGAAAGATTATCAGAGTTTAGTGATCGAGGGTGAAGAACCAGAATTAGTGATCGGAGAATACGAGAAAAACGATACAAAATACTGGATGTTTTTTAATGAAAATATTTCAAAAGAATTTCATATTGAAATAGAAATCAAAGAACCTCAATTATATCAGTACGATGCATACAGAAATGTTATAACTAAATTAGAGATAGTAGATCAAAAAGCTGTCTTGAATCTTGCACCATATGAAACTGTGATATGGATGACAAAACCATATGAAGAGAGCAAAGAAATGGAATATAATGCATTATATGAGTTTTCAAAGAAAAAAGAATGGGATAAAAAAGAGATCAAACAGGAATGGAGTGTTTCTTATGCCGACAGTTTTTCTTATCCTGAGTTTGAACAGGAAGTGCCAATCAATCATGCCAAAACTGTTCAGGAGATGGAAGGATGGGAAAAAGCAAGTGGAACGCTTCGATATGAAACGATCGTCAAGATGCCTGTAAATGGTAAAACAGTATTAGAAATTGAAAATGCGTATGAAACGGTAGAGGTTTTTGTAAATGGAAGGTCAGCAGGTGTGCGCTTATCAAAACCATATCGATTTGACTTGTCAGAATTCTTAGAGGATGGAAAAAATAAATTGGCAATTGAAGTAACGAATACACTTGGAACGACAATTCGTGATGCGATCAGTCATTATCTGCCAATCGAACCTTTTGGAATTGATGGTGAGATTGTTTTGTATCAGAAACAGGAGGAGAAAAAATGAGTTTTCCAAAAGAATTTTTATGGGGCGGAGCGACCGCAGCCAATCAGTGTGAAGGTGGATATCAGGAAGGCAACAGAGGACTTGCCAATGTAGATGTGATTCCAGCTGGAAAAGATAGAATGGATATCTGTCTTGGAAAGAAACAAATGTTAGAACCAGATAAAGAACACGATTATCCGGCAATGCAGGGAATTGATATGTATCATCATTATAAAGAAGATATTGCAATGTTTGCAGAAATGGGATTTAAAGTATTTCGTTTATCCATTGCATGGAGCAGGATATTTCCAAAGGGAGATGAACTTGAACCTAATGAGGAAGGCCTGAAGTTTTACGACGATATTTTTAAAGAATGTCTAAAATATGGGATCGAACCTTTGGTAACGATCACACATTTTGATTGCCCAATGCATTTGATCAAAGAATATGGTGGATGGAAGAATCGAAAACTGATCGATTTTTATGAAAGATTGGTAAGAGTTTTATTTACCAGATATAAAGGAATCGTAAAGTATTGGATTACATTTAACGAGATCAATATGATCCTGCATTTACCATTTATGGCAGCAGGTCTTGTGTTTGAAGAAGGGGAGAACCAGAAACAGGCAAAATATCAGGCAGCACACAATGAATTGGTAGCATCTGCAATGGCTGTGAGAATCGGACATGAGATAGATAAAGATAACCAGATTGGATGTATGTTGGCAGCTGGAAAAACATATGCCTATAGTTGTGATCCAAAAGATGTATTTAAGGCCATGGAAAAAGACAGGGAAAATTATCTGTTTATTGATGTTCAGGCGAGAGGAGAATATCCAGCATATGCAAAGAAAATGTTTGAAAAAGAGCAGATAAAGATTGATATAACAGATGCAGATGAGAAATTATTAAAGGAAAATACAGCAGACTTTGTATCTTTTTCTTATTATTCTTCCCGTTGTGCAAGCACAGATCCAGAAATTGATACGACAGCAGGAAATGCATTTGCAACAGTAAGAAATCCTTATTTAAAAGCAAGTGAATGGGGGTGGCAGATCGATCCATTAGGTCTTCGTATCACAATGAATGAATTATATGACAGATATCAGAAGCCATTATTTATTGTAGAAAATGGATTAGGGGCAGTAGACGAACCAGATGAAAATGGCTATGTTGAAGATGACTATCGAATTGAATACCATAGAGAACATATCAAGGCAATGAAAGCAGCGATTGAAGAAGATGGGGTAGAACTTATGGGATATACTTCCTGGGGTTGCATTGATCTGGTCAGTGCTTCAACCGGTGAAATGAAGAAACGATATGGATTTATCTATGTAGATAAAGATGACGAAGGCAATGGAACATTAAAAAGAACTCCTAAAAAATCTTTTTACTGGTATAAAAAAGTCATTGCATCAAACGGAGAAGAAATTGAATAAAGATCATAAAAAGGCGTTAGAATTTTAACGCCTTTTTGCTCGATTATTATCAGAATTTACAAAAAATAAAGACAGGAGAGTGAAAAAATTTTCATCTCAAAAGGATATTTATCATAAAAAACTTCAAAAACCAAGACGCCCCGATAAAAAGTGAAAAAATTTTCATACCATTTCACCAACAAAACAGGTAATATAATTGCATACAAAACACACGGACCGATAAGGAGGATAAAAATATGGACGCAATGAAAATCGCAAATAGTATCCCAATGTGGCTGGCCTGTGCACTTCCAGTGGCATTTGTCATCTTACAGGCAGTCTTATTCGCAAGGGGCGCTTACAAATCAGGAAAGAAACTAGGACTTAACGATAAACAGATGAAAAAAGCAATGAAAAGCAGTGCGGTAACATCAATTGGACCATCCATCGTTGTATTAAGTGCGATGCTTTCTCTGTTAGTATCTGTAGGAGGGCCAATCGGATGGATGAGATTATCTATGATTGGATCCGTTATGTTTGAATCTATCGCAGCAGGACTTGGAACATCCGCTGTCGGGGTACAGCTTGGAACGGACACATTAACACCAGAAGCTTTAGGAATGGCAGTCTGGACCATGATTCTTTGCTCTATCGGATGGGCGTTATTCGCAACATTCTCTGCAAATAAGATGGATAAGATTGAAAAGAAAGTTTCCAGAGGAAATACAGGAACACTGACAACGATTGCTTCTTGTGCGATCATCGGTGTATTCTCAGCAATGTGTGCAAGCCATTTATCCAAACCATTTTACTCTATGATGATGAAAGCAGACCAGATCACAATGAGCGGAGCATGGAAGAATGCCTTAGCATGTGTGCTTGGAGCCGTGATCATGTTTGTACTTACCAAAGTTGCAAATAAAAAAGAGATCGGATGGTTAAAAGAATGGTCCCTGACGATCACAATTCTTGGAGCCATGATCATTACAGCATTAGTTTAAGCAGGAGGAAGATACGATGAACAATCAGGATTATTATAATAAAGAATATGTACCACAAGTCAATAAGATCGGTAAGATCACAGGATACCTTGGAGTTCTTCTTTCCTTTACTCCAGCACTTGTATTAGCTGTTGTCTATGGAATCTTACCAAAACCCGCTGCATTATTAACCGCATTTATCAGCGGAGCCAGTGCCTTTGGAGTGTTATGGTTTGTAGAACCAATCTCTTACTTTCCAGTCGTCGGAGCTGCTGGAACTTATATGGCATTCTTATCAGGAAATATCTCTAACATGAGAATCCCATGTGCAAGTATGGCACAGGTGGCAGCAGATGTAGAACCAGGAACAGAAAAAGGATCTGTTGTTGCAACCCTTGGAATGGCAGTATCTATCGTGATCAACGTATCTGTTCTTACAATTGGAGCAATTCTTGGAACTTCTGTATTATCCATGCTTCCAGATACGATCAAAGCCGCATTAAACTACTTGCTGCCAGCTTTATTTGGAGCTTTATTAGTACAATTTGGAATGAAAATGAAAAAACACAGCGTTATCATGGTTGTATTTGCGATCATCTTATATTTTATGATCGGAATGGGATACTTTAACTGGTTGCCAGGGGCATCCAACTGGCTTGGAACCTTAGGATGTGTCTTCGTAAGTATTGCTGTTGGAATGGCGACATTAAAGAATACAACAAAGGAATAGAAAGCAGGGGATAAAATGATCAAACAGGACGTTTATGATGAGGTGCAAGGGTTAGAGCCGTTGTGTCAGGAAATCTGTCATACTTTATGGAATCACCCAGAATTATCTGGAAATGAAAGAGAATCTGCCAATTTCTTAAGAAAAATCTTGAGTGAAGAAGGATTCACGATTGAGAACAATGAACATTTAGAACATGCGTTTATTGCAGAATACGGAAAAGGGAAACCAGTTATCGCAATTCTTGGAGAATACGATGCACTTCCTGGATTATCACAAAAAGCAGATATTAAAAAAGAAATGGTATCCGAAGATGGTGTCGGACACGGATGTGGACACCATATGTTAGGTGCCGCAGCTACAACTGCAGCCATTGCGATCAAACGTTTCTTAGAAAAAGGGAAACAAAAAGGAACAGTCAGATTCTATGGATGCCCAGAAGAAGAACTGTTAAGTGGAAAGGTAAAGATGGCATATTATCATATGTTTGATGGATGTGATGCAGCAGTGAGCTGGCATCCATCTGATACAAATATGGCACATGATCAAGCATATCTTGCGAATGCATCTGCACATTTTTATTTCCATGGAGTATCATCACATGCAGCATTTGCTCCGGAACAGGGAAGAAGTGCTTTAGACGCCGTGGAATTAATGAGTGTTGGAGCAAACTATTTAAGAGAACATGTCATTGACCGCACAAGAATTCATTATTCTACAGACAGCGGTGGATTTGCACCCAATATTGTGCCAGACCAAGCAAGTGCATGGTATTTTGTCAGAGCACCACATATGAAGGATGTCAAAAGCACAATGGAACGCTTAAAGAAAGTAGCCCAAGGTGCAGCGATGATGACAGAGACGACAGTGGATATTGAAATGGGATGTGGATGCTGTGAGTTATCCACAAACGAAGCATTTGCAGACCTTGCATATGCGAACCTGATTGAAGCAGATGGACCCAAATACACAAAAGAAGAACTACGATTTGCAAAAGAGTTGCAGAAAACCGTGGAACAAGGTATCATAGAGAAAGGAAAAAATCTTCACCAAGTTTATGATGAAGCAATGATCTTAGGTGTTTCACCAAGAGATAAATGGAAAGAAGCAGAACTAAGTGCATCTTCTGATACAGGAGATGTCAGCAGGATCATGCCAACCTGTCTGTTTACGACAGCATGCTGGCCAATTGGATGCTCTCCACATACATGGCAGGCAACCGCAAGCGGAGGGACTTCCATCGGAGATAAAGGAGCCTTATATGCATCTAAAGTGGCAGCAGGAATCGTATATGATCTCTTTACAAAACCACAGGTCTTAGCGAAGATTACAAAAGAATTTAGGGAACGAAATAAAGAACCATACACACCGATGTATGAAGAATGATCGATATGCAAAGAAGCATCCGGTTCCTATGAGCAGTAGGAATCGGATTTTTTCTTATATATATGGATGTTTGATAGAAGATGAATGATTTATAGAAAAAACACGATAAAAATGGAGGAAATAAAGAATGGGAATCGCTGTCAAGGAACTACTGACACTAGAATACTTTAAAGACTATCACGTGATCGCAGGGAAATCAGGCTTACACAAAGAGATTCAGGGAACAACCCTCCTTGAAGCACCCGATGCCCTGCGCTGGGCAAAAGGAAAAGAGCTGGTCCTTTCCTCAGGATATGTATTAGCTCAGGAACCAGACTGCCTCGAAGAAGCATTTAAGTCAGGAAGCATGCAGGGAACCTCTGCCATGATGATCAAACGAGGCCGCTATCTTGACGAGATACCACAGCGATTAATAGATTTGTTTGACCAATACGAGATTCCACTGATCAGTATGCCATTTTCTGTTCCATGGATGGAATTGATGAGTCAGATCAATACCGCAGTGATGAACCGAACGATCCGAAGATTCAAAGTCCACAGCAATAATCATCTGCAAGTATCGGATCAATCCTACAAAGTCCAGAAGATCAATAAGATTCTAAGAGCCGTAGAAGTCGAGATGAAATTTCCGGCATTTATCTATGATCTTGCTGAAGAAAAAAGCTACTACAGTTCCCCGGATTTTAAACGAATCACAGAATCCTTTGGATTATCCGAAAGCGATTATTGGGAACCATCAATGCCCTATACGAAACATACCTTATGCGATTACATCAATATGGCAAGGATCCGCCTGATCAATCCTGGCAATTTAGAAGGACCACGTATCAGCTGGATCATTATTCCGATCGTCATGGAAGATATCGTGCAGGCATATTTTGTCGTAATGGAATCCAGAGAATTTATCGATTACTACGATGAATTTGCCATCCGTATCGCATTTTTAACATTGCAAGGAGTCTATGAACAGATTATGATCGCAGAAAATATGGGAAATATCGGATTTGAGAACTTCATTCATTTAGCCCTCGATTACACAGAAAAAGATGCCAAGAAACTCTTTTATCAGGCAAATATCCAAGGAATTTCCGTAAATACAGCTTATCAATACATTGTATTTCACCAATGCAATGAAGGATACAACGCACGAAATGAAAGAAACACATTTTTGGAAGCCTTCCAGCAAAGCAAGTTAGGGAAGATCGGAAAGATTGCCTTTCTGGATGAGAATGATGGCTTGATCTTATTAGAAGCAGAAAAGATCCACAACAGCACACTCTGGACGAAAGACACAACAACGGAACTATTAAAAGAATTCCAGAGATACATCGGATTAAAATTTGCCGATATGAAACTGGAATTTGGAATCTGTCAGGAAGAAAAGACACTGTTAGAAGTCAGAGAATGTGTCAAGAAATGCCAGAAAGTATTAAAGATGGGAAGCATTATCTTCCCTGAAAAGGATATCTGGGAATACGAAATGTTAGGACCATTAACATGGATTGAGATTCCTGAGAATGAGTTAAAAGAAATGTTAAGGAAATATCGGGAGATGATGGAAGAAGAGAAGAATATTGAGTTGTTAAAGACATTAAAGATTTATCTGGAAAATAATATGAACTACAGCGTGACCGCGGAGAAGATGTATGTGCATATTAATACGATAAGAAAGAGAATTGATAAAGTGAATGATCTGGTAAAGATTGATTGGGAGGATCATGTGGATCGATTGAAGATGGAGATTTTATTGCAGTTTTTGGGATTGTAGGAGTGAAAATATTAATTTTTGTTGAGGAAGTATCGCACTTGCGATATAATAAAAATAAGAGGAAATAAAAATGGAGATGCACGCTTATTCTGAGGACTATTTGCTAACAGCACAAAGAATTCTAGGAGATATGTTAGACTATGCAGTAAATGAATATGAATTTGACCCAGACGAGTTTTATAAAATGTTTTTAGTATCCGATGTATCCAGACAATTTCAAGAAGGAAATCCAACATATATAGCAGGAAAAAATGGCTGTGAAATAGTAAAAGAAGTAATAAGATCAGCAGGACTTATAATGGAAGAAATTCCAGATGAAATGTATTTGGACAAATCACCAGAATATTGGGTTGGCTGGGCATTGGCGTACTATCAATGGTATACAGCAAGACCGTTTATGAAGATATACAAAGTAGTAACGATAGAAGATCTTCTAAAAATGTATTCCGTATATCATGAAATGGATATTATGAAATTCGTAGAAGCAATCAATGAAAAATGGGATCAATATTATACAGAAACAAATTTAAAACGTTTACGTAAAATTGCAGGATTGTCACAAAGAGAACTTGCAGATTTGTCCGGTGTTGCACTGAGACAGATTCAATTATTTGAGCAAAAAAAACGAAATATTAATCACACAAGAGCGATTGATGTATTGAAGATTGGGAAAGTTTTAGGATGTAAATCGGAAGACTTGTTAGAGATATAAAGTAAAAAGGGTAGATGTCATTTTGGCATCTATCTTTTTTATTGATATAATTAGCAAATCAATAAAGTTATACGAACGACTAAAAAATAAGTTGAATGGATGATTAAAATATGTTAATATAAAAATAACTAAAAAAGTTATTTAAAGAGGTGGAGAATATGGAAAAATTAACAAATTTAGAAGAAATGATCATGAAATGTATTTGGGATTACGGAGAAGAGATTCCATTTTTACAAATTGGAAAAGAGTTAAAAGAACGGTATGGCAAGGAATACAAGAGAACAAGTATACGAACTTATCTATTTCGTTTAGAAGATAAAGAATATTTGAAAGTAGATAAAAGGGGAAGAAATGCCTATGTTTATCCGATTATTTCGGAAAAAGAATATCGAAAAGAAAAAGCAGAAGATATACTGGACAATTGGTTTGATGGATCAGCAAAAGAATTATTTACTGCATTAAGTGAAAAGATTCCAAAAAGCGAAAAAGAAAGGCTAAAAGGTGTATTAGATGATATGGATTTTATATAAAAATATGCTGATGCTGTTTTCAGCAGTACTGCTTAATTTTATATTAGGAACGATCATATATATTATTTGGAAGTTACTTGGAAGACTTGCAGAAAGCAAGGGATATGTGGAGATTAATTATTGGATATGGAAGATCGTACTATTAGCATTTCTGTGTCCAGTGGGGATTATAGTACTTTTTGGAATAAAGAAGAAAGGATTGTATGGTTTTGATTTTTGGTATGCGAATAAAATTAGAATTCTGTTAACAGTATTAGGAATCGTGTGGTTTATTGGAAGTGTGATAAGGGCTTTCATATATATGAAAAAGATGCATCAGATGCATAAAATGTTACAGAAAGGAAGAAAATGTCAGCCTGAGATCATCAAGAAAAAACAGCAGATTTGTTGTGAATTAGGACAAAAAAATAATATCGATATTGTAAAACACAAAGAAATAAAAATTCCAATGGCATATGGGATTTTTCATCGAAGAATCGTTTTACCTGAAATTGAATATAGTGAAGAAGAAATAGATATTATTTTGCACCATGAATTGATTCATCATAAACATCATGATCTGTTATGGAAAGCAATCTTTATGATGGTCCATATTACTTATTGGTTTCATCCAGGAATGAAAGATTTGATAAGACAGTTAGACCAATGGGGAGAAGCATATTGTGATAGAACAGCTAGCTATTATATAGAAAGCATGAAGACTTATTTCAACGTGATCATAGATATAGCAACGGAAGAAAAGGAATGTAATACATATTGCATGGGATTATGCGAAAATAGTGAACTTTTGGTTCTTCGAATGAAAAGAATGCAGTCTTATTTAAATCAAAAGCCATTAAAAAGGATAACAGCAGTTAGTTTGATATTGATCATATTGGGTATAAGTTCGATAACTGTGGCTGCATCTACGATTGGATTTGCAAAAGGATATGTTTATGTTGCAGATCAGACAATGGATGAGGAATCAGTAATAGAAACAGAGAAAGTTATAGATTATAAAATAGACAGAAAAGAGAAAATACGGAGTCAAAAAAGAGAAGGAATAGAAGTGATAAAACAAGGAGCTATAATTCCAGATGTTAATGATGCGGGAATTCTTGATTTAAAACTTAAGGCAAAAGAAAGAATTGAAACGAAAAAGAAATATATAGATAAAAAGAAAGGGAAAGAAATCGAAATTTCAGTTAGCACAGGGTTAGAAGAGGATCATGTTAGTAAGAAAATAGCAATAGGAATTATTGAACCAAATGGAAAGGAAAGATATATTGAAGAAGGAAGAAATTTATGGCATGGTTTTAAAATAAACAAAAGTGGAGATTACGTAATTTTTATTGAAAATTATGGAGAAAAGGATGTGGATATTTCAGGTTATTGTTCAGTTAATCCATATATAACGAAAGAGGAGGATAAGAAATTTGAAGAAAGTAATAATTAGCATATGTATAATGGTGAGTTTAATGGGGGTTTTTGTAAATGTAAATGCATCAGAAGATCAGGAAATGAGGAAGTAAATTATCTTGCAAGCTATCGTTTTATGATCAAAATAGGAAACGAATACGGAAAAGGAAAAACATATACATCTGTATCGAAAGCAGATATTCCCGGATTAACAGATACAAGTTATTCAAGAATCCGTTCAATGATGGCGAATCTACAAAAGAAGAGCTTTTTCAAAAATTATAGCAATGCAAATAAAAAAGCGTTTGTATTTGGAGTGGCAATGCATACTTCAACAGATACTTTTGCACATTCAACCTATCGTTATTACAATGGAACATGGTACAGTATAACGCATGCAATTAACGAAAAAAAAGGTCAGTATAAGAAAAATGAGGCAGACAATTCTAAGTTTGTACCAGAAAGATTTGATATGGCATATCGTGCAGAGAGAAATACATTATATCGTTATCAGGGAAAAAGATCTGATGTTGCAGTATGTCATGATTTCCATGCAGCAAATGATCCAGATAAATATTATCCATCAAATCCTGCGTTCAAAGTAAAACGAATTTCCAAATATGGAACACAGGTACATTTATCAGATGCTAATGTGATTGCACATTTTGCAACAATTAACTATAACTAAACCAATAAGGAGGTTGGTCATTATGAAACAAAAAAGATTTTACAGCTATGCACTTGCAACGAGTCTTTTGATTAGTTCATTCGGAGGCTTAGTGAATGTATCTGCAGCAACCTATCAGGATGCAGAAGAAGTTAAGGCACAAGAACATGTCAGCATCATGAAAATGGATGCATCAGCAAGTGATTTGTTCAAATTTTCAACAAAATCACAAAGTAAATGGATTCCAGTTTATCCACAGGCAGATGGTATTTTAGAAATTGGTGCAAATGTATCTGTATATGATAAGGATAAAAAGGCAGTAGCGACAATTCTTGATACAGAAGATCAACAAGTATTTGTACCAAATGTAAAGAAGGGAGAAGTATATTATCTAAAACTGGCAGATCAGATAAAAGATGAATTTGTAGCAACAATTTGTGTAAAAAAAGATAATGTGACACCACTTCAGACAAATATATTATATACACAGTCAGGGCAGGATAAAAATATTTATCAAGAATTCAAAACGGATAAGAGAAGCAGCCAAAGCATTTATCTCAAACCATCTAATTACAGTAATAAAAATGTTACATTCTACCTTCAAAAAAAGGAAAAAGGTGTATGGAAAACAATTACAAATAGGATGATAGCGGTTGCGAATGATCATAAAAGGGTAACCTTTGATACAGGACTAAAAAAAGGAGAATATCGTTTAGTATCCAATGCTGCAACAGGTCAGATTTATCAGATTGCACTTCAGAATCAGCCAGTCAGCAACAAATATCAGACAAAGAAAGCAAAAGCACAAACAATTAAAAAAGGAAAAACAGTACGGAATATTTATACAACATCAGAGAAAGCAGCCCGCTGGTATAAAGTAAAAGCAACAAAGAAGCAGAGCATAAAAATCAGTACAAATAATAATTCTGGTAAATTAGAAGTAAGCATTTACAAAAAAGGAAGAAAAAAAGTGCTGAAAAAACTTTCATTCAAAGGAGAGCAATCCAAGACATATCGTGTAAAGAAAGGTACCTATTACGTCAAAACTGCAAAATCAGGTGCGAAGATGAATGGAGAATACACGATCAGATGTAAATAGCCAATAATAACAAAGGTACATGGAAAAAGAAAGATGTCAATCAATTCATTTGTAATACTTTTGCTTCCCATTCCTATGATGTTTTTCAGCATTAGTTCAAATGGTAGTTTGCGTTTTCTGGAAAAATCATGTTTGGGATTATTGCAGTATTTTTCATAGTTGATAGACACCTCGTGAATTTCAGATAATAAAATTTCTTTAATTTGTTGTGAATTCATTTGTTACCTCCTTACAATTAATTTCCTACTTAATTACAAGGGCCGCTTTCGCAATCTTATTTTCATTCAATAGCGAAAGCGGCCGCACATTTTTGAATTGGTGGCAAGCATTTTTTGTAAAAAGGTGCAAAAAAGGAACCTCATATCATTTCTGATATAGCGATTCCTATTATAGCATCTTAACTTAATGACATTGGTATCCGAACATATCTCTTTCGTTTAGAAGAAAAAGGATATCTCAAAGTAGAAGTAAGAAAAAGAAGAGCATATATTAATGTAATCATCGACAAAGAAAGTTATAAAAAGGAAAAAGCAGGAGAAATATTAGAAGAATGGTTTGATGGTTCAGCGAAAGAATTGATAAGTGCGATCAGTGGAAATATTAAGAAAGATGATACAGAAGAATTGAAAGGCATTTTAGATGGTTTTGATTTTAAATAGGATAGTAATACAGAGTTTTGCATGGATAATATTAGCAACATTTCTTGGAACAATCATGTATCTCTTTTGGAAAGTTGTAGAAAAATTTGTTGAAAAATGTGGTTATGTTGATATTAATTATTTCATATGGAAAATAGTGATTTTATTAGTTGATAGATATAATTATACCATGATATAATAGCAATAGAATCAGAAGATTTTATGAAATAAGTGATGACCAGGGGCAGGGTAGTATGAAAAGAAGATGTGCAATAGGAAAAAGGAGGGTAATGCAAATGAAAAAAAGATTATTATGCTTTACCATGTTACTGACAGTAACGATCAGTGCAATCACATTCACGAACAATGTGAAAGCAGCAACCAAATGGAACACAAGTAAATCAGTCACGAAAGAAGAAAATGGTATCAAGTATTCTGCATATTTGACAGAAGATGGTAAAGAAAGCTGGATCTATCAGATTAAATTAAGCAAAAAGATCACAAAATTAACATTGCCAAAAGAGATTAATCAGGCAAAACTTACCAGAGTAGGATTTGGAGAAGAATTATATGGGGAAGGACATGATTCATATATAAATATTTTTGGAGATACGATCGAACCATGGCATGGATGCTACGGAACATTGTCATATAATGACAAGAATAAAAGAACGATTCAAGAAATTGTATTTCCCAATACCGTGAATCAGATAGAAGCAGCTTCATTTACCGGAATGACAAAGCTTAGGGAACTTAAGATGCCAGAGCAGGTTACAAAGGTACCATCTTATGCATTTGCAAAATGTACGGTACTTAGTAAGGTTACATTTTCAAAGAACATGCAGTCAATTGCAAGCAGTGCATTTTTACACAGTAATCAAGTGAAAACATTCAGTTGCCCAAAATCCAATAAAACATTTGCAGTGAAAAAAGGAATGTTGATGACAAAATCAGGAAAAACATTAGTGCTTGTACCAAACAAGATGAAAAAAGTCACAATCCCTACAAGTGTGAAAACAATTAAAGCAAAGACATTTAATGGTTCACAGGCAACAAGCATTGTAATTCCAAAGTCTGTAAAGAAGATTGAAGCAAAAGCATTATCTAGCAAAAAGGTTACAAAAGTAAGCTTAAGCAGCAAAAATAAGATTTACAAGATGGCAAATAACTGCATCTATCGGAAGTCCGATGGGTTATTAGTTGGAGTAATTGCAAAAACAAAGAAGGTTAGCATTCCATCCAAAGTAAAAGTGATTGATGATACAGTTTCTGTGATGGGAAAGATTGGCACGAAGAATCAGGTACATATTCCAAAATCCGTAAATAAGGTAGTGGAACGCTGGATGTTTTATGGAGACGCAACGGTGTACTTCCACGGAATGAAACCGCCAGTGATCGTTAGTGAATATAATGGCAATGAATTTACAGCACTGCCAATCTTTAATAAAGTCTATGTGCCAAAGAAAGCAAAGAATACCTATATCAAATGGGCAAAAGACAGAGATGGTTTGACATGGCATGATCTGCATACATTTTAACAAACGTAAGAAAACAATAATAGCAAAGAGATACATGGAAAAAAAGATGTAATTGGCTTGCATTATTAGGATGTAAATCGGAAGATTTGTTAGAGATATAAAGTAAAAAGGGTAGATGTCGTTTTGGCATCTACCCTTTTAAGACAGTATTGGTAAGATATTAGAAAAAGATATTATATATTTTATTTTGTCTTTCAATTAAAGTATAATATTATTTTAAATATTTACAATAAAAATATTTAAAAATAAAAAGAATTTCAAATCAAAATAATTATTGACAAATAACTGATTAAAGATATAATGAAAATAAGTATTTAAATTATTAGAGATGAGCAAAATGAATGTCTTTCAAAATTTTTTGACGGTAGATAACAATCAGCTCCTTTCGGTGAGTTGATTTTGACAACTTAATTATACCATTTGGGGATGGTTGTTACTATAAGATTCTAATGTTCAGAAGCGCAGATTTACAATGGCATATAGAATAGAACGAAATAATTTATATAGATACCAAGGAAAACGCAGTGATGTTGCGGTTTGCCATGATTTTCATGCAGCAGGAGATACTGATGGAAGCTACTATGTGGATGATAGTGCAAATAAATACTATAGAATAGTTAATATTTCAAAATATGCGACACAAGTAAAAATTACAGATGAAAATGTTATTAAACATTATGGGATGATAAATATTAGTAGATAATTATATTAAATAATTGTATAATATAAGAAAGCAATAAATATATTTTATAAACAAGGAGGGACAATCAAATGAAAAAAAGATTACTATGTTTTATCACTCTGCTAACAGCAACGATCAGTGCAATCACACTCACGAACAATGTGAAAGCAGCAACCAAATGGAACACAAGTAAATCAGTCACGAAAGAAGAAAATGGTATCAAGTATTCTGCATATTTGACAGAAGATGGTAAAGAAAGCTGGATCTATCAGATTAAATTAAGCAAAAAGATCACAAAATTAACATTGCCAAAAGAGATTAATCAGGCAAAACTTACCAGAGTAGGATTTGGAAAAGAATTATATAATAAAGGTGAGGATGAGGATGCTTATCAAAATCTGTTTGGAGATACCATTGAACCATGGCATAACTGTTATGGAGATCTGTCAAATGATGATAAGAACAAACAGACCATTGAAACAGTAGCGATTCCAGGTACAGTAAATCAGTTGGAGATAGCAACATTTAGTGGTATGAAAAAACTAAAAAGTGTCGTGATTCCAGAACAGACAGCAAGTGTACCAGCATATACTTTCGCAAAATGCAGTGCATTATCTAAAGTAACATTTTCAAAAAATATGAACGAAATAGACAGCACAGCGTTTGTAAAGAGCAATCAGGTAAAAACATTCAGTTGTCCAAAAGCAAATAAAACATTTGCGGTGAAAAAAGGTATGTTGACAACAAGATCCGGAAAAACATTAGTACTTGTTCCAAACAAGATGAAAAAGCTTACAATTCCATCATCTGTAAAAGAAATCAAGGCAAATGCCCTAAATGGATCACAGGCAACAAGTATTGTAATTCCAAAGTCAGTAAAGAAGATCGGTGCCAAAGCATTAGAAAGCAAGAAGATTACAAAAGTAAGCTTAAGCAGTAAAAATAAGACTTACAAGATGGCAAATAACTGCATCTATCGTAAATCCAATGGAACATTAACAGCAGTGCTTGTTAAGACAAAGAAGATCACAATTCCATCCAAAGTAAAAGTGATTGATGATACAGTTTCTGTGATGGGCAAGATTGGCACGAAGAATCAGGTACATATTCCAAAATCTGTGAAGAAAGTCGTAGAAGATTGGATGTTCTTTGGAGATAGTGCTACCGTATATTTCCACGGAACAAAACCACCAGTGATCGTGAGCAAATTTAAAGGAAATGAATTCACAGCTCTTCCAATCTTTAATAAAGTCTATGTGCCAAAGAAAGCAAAGAAGACATACATTAAATGGGCAAAAGACAGAGATGGATTAAAGTGGAATAATCTGCATACATTTTAAATAAGAAAACAATAATAGCAAAGAGATACATGGGAAAAAAGATGCCAAAACTACAATGGCATCTTTTTTTTGATCATTAAGAAAAAAGAGATGTAAGTGGCTTGCATTATTAGGATATAAATTGGAAGATTTACTGGAGATATAAAAGATGTTATAATATTTCCAAGACATAAGATTCCATTTAATGTAGAAAATCAGGAGGCAGCAGGATATGAAATACAATATTCCAGAAAGAGTTTTAAAGGACATTTCTGCATTTGCAAAAAAATATTCAATCAATAAAGTAATTTTATTTGGATCGAGAGCAAGAGGTGACAATACAGAGAGAAGTGATATTGATATTGCTGTATATGGCGGAGATTTTGATTCTTTTTATTGGGATGTTAAAGAAAAAGTACATTCTCTTTTAAGTTTTGATGTGGTAGAAGCAGATAAGCCAATTTCAGAGGAATTAAAACAAGAAATAGAAAAGGATGGTGTGATAATATATGAAAAAGCTTGACAACTTTTCGAATTGTCTTGAAGTGTTAAAAAGTGCAGATTTTGAAATGGCAGATAATAATGATATTTACAGAACAGGCGTAATCGGACAATTTAATTTGACATTTGAGCTTGCATGGAAGGCATTACAAGAGATATTAAAAATGCACGGAGCAGACGGAGCGGCAACTGGGTCACCAAGAGAGATTTTACAGTTAGGATATAAACTTGGTTTTGTAGATGATGCAGCGGTATGGCTATTGATGTTAAAAAAAAGAAATACATCTGTTCATATATATAATGAGCAAGAAGTTGATGAGATGATATTATTGATCCGTGATAGTTTCATTCCAGCATTTGTTGGGCTTGAAAAGACGTTAAGAAGCAAATTAGAAGAAGTAAAAAATGATTGGGAATAAATTTTACTGAGATGGAAAAAAAAGATGCCAAAACTACAATGGCATCTTTTTTTACCTAATCATCAATTCCAAATTTATTTTCCAAGGCATCTTCTAAAAGATCAAGCTGATCTTCCAATTTTTCTATTGTCTTTTCTCTGGATTTATAAACTTTGAAGCTTAGTTTACCGTTTTCATAAGCATGCTCAAATTCATCATCCAGATGATCAAGTTCATCATCAACCACATCAAGTTCCTTTTTCAAAGTGTAAAAACGTTTTTCGTTGACAGATGCATTGGAAGAAGAAGCAGCATTATTTACTTTTTTAGTGAGTTTTTTGATTCTTTTTTTATAAGCTGAAAAATCATAAGAATCATTCTTGGCATCTGAATCAGAGGTAGAAGAATCAGTGGTATTTTCTGTAGTGGAAGTTGTTGTTGCAATTTCCTGTGTTGTGGTAGCCTCGGCAGAATCTTTCTTTGAAGGACTGCATCCTGCAAAAGCAAAAATGATAGAACATGTGAAGAATAAATATAATATTTTTTTCATTGTAAACTCCTTTCTTTGGTTGGGATAGATTTCCTTTTGTTATAAATAGCATAACCAATAAACATTAAAATAACATTAAAAATAGGTGCTGGATTCAAAAAACAGATTGTATTATAATAAAGGCATTATGAGAATATTAGTTGTTGAAGATGAAAAAGATTTAAGAAATATTATAAAGAAACGTTTGGTAAGAGAGCATTATAGTGTGGATGCCTGTGGAGACGGAGAAGAAGCGCTAGATTATATGGAGATGACATCGTATGATGGAGTTCTTCTCGACATCATGCTTCCTGGGAAGGATGGTTTTGCGGTTTTAAAGGAAGTCAGGCAGATGGGAAATGATACACCAATTCTCTTACTGACTGCAAGGGATGGTATTGAGGACCGGGTAAAGGGGCTTGACCTAGGGGCCGATGATTATCTGATCAAGCCATTCGCGTTTGAAGAGTTACTCGCAAGAATCCGCGTGATGATGCGGAGAAAACCCCAATTTGTAACGAATCAGTTAAAGATTGCAGATCTTACTTTGAATCGGGATACAAGAATTGTGACAAGAGCTGGAAAAGAGATCAGTTTGTCGTCAAAAGAATTTATGGTGTTAGAATGTCTGATGCGGAATCAGAAGATCGTGATGACGAGGCAGCAGATTGAACAAAATGCATGGAATTATGATTATGAGGGAGGGTCGAATGTTATTGATGTATATATAAGATATCTCCGAAAGAAAATTGATGCAGGATATGAGAAAAAACTGATCCATACGGTACGCGGAACAGGCTATGTGATGAGGGAAGAATGATGAAGCAGATGACGATCAAGAAAAAGGTCACATTATGGTATACAGGGATCATTGCACTTGTTTTAGGAATGGTTCTTGTCTTTATGTTTTACTTTGTCGACAAAGTCGGGATTTCAGCGACAGAAGAAGAAGTCAGTGCGGCAGTGACTGGATTTTCTGCGAACTTTCAATTTCAGGATGGAACCTATTATTTATCAGAAGATACTCAGTTTTATCATGATGGAGTCATGTTTTGTGTCTATGATGACAACGGGAAATTATTATATGGCACAATGCCAGAGAAATTTCCGAAGCAGATGATCTTAAAATCTCATACACCGAGAGTCATTACATCCGGCAGCAGCAAATGGATGGTATATGACAGTGTGCATACCTATGGAAAGAATAAGGCTATATGGATCAGAGGGATCACATCCATTCATGCGATCGAAGTATTTATGACAACATCTCAAAAAATGATGATCGTCTTATATCCCGTGTTCATTTTATTGATAGCAATGACAGGATATTTTATGCTGAAACGTGCATTAAAGCAGGTGGATCTGATCTGTGATCAGGTAGAGAATATCAGTTATGGAAAGGATCTTACCAAAAGGCTTCCATTGCCGAAAGTAAGAGATGAATTGTATGAATTATCTCATAAATTTAATCAAATGTTCGAAAGACTGGAAGAATCCTTTGAAAAAGAACAGCAGTTTACAGCAGATGTATCCCATGAACTTCGAACTCCAGTGACCGTGATCATTTCTCAATGCGAATATTTGATCGAAGATCCAGTATTAGAGGAAGAGGAAAAAGAAGAGATCATGATCATTTTAAGACAGGCAAGACGCATGTCGAAATTGATCAATGAGATGTTAATGATCGCAAGAGGTGAGATGAGCGAATCTTATGATATGGAAGAAGTTGATCTCATACTATTGACAGAAGTTATCGTAGAAGAATTGCACGAACAGGCAGAAAAAAAGAAGATTCAGATATCTGTTTCCAGTGATCGAGATGTAAAGATGATGGGAAATCATACATTATTATTACGAATGATGATGAATCTTGTTCAGAATGCGATCAGCTATGGAAAGGAACATGGTCATATTGATATTCTATGGAAAGAACAAGGAGATATGATCATAGGAGAAGTAAAAGATGATGGGATAGGGATCGATCAGGAAGATATTCCTAAGATCTGGGATCGTTTTTACCGGGTAGATAAAAGCCGTTCCAGAGAGAATGGAGGAACTGGACTTGGTCTTTCGATGGTTCACTTTATCGTAGCAGTTCATGGCGGGCAAATACATGTGGAAAGCAAAAATGGAGAAGGAACAAGTTTTATATTTCAGTTTCCAAAAATATTAGAAAGTAGAAAAGGATAGATACCAAAGTTAATAAGGCATCTATCCTTTTTAAAATCATAATAAATTACTGAATATGTTTCAATCCTTCACAAATGCTATCAAGTACAAAATCATCTCCAAGTGAAGTGTCCAGTGTCAGATGGTAGTTTCTGGATAATCCCCATGGTTGATGTGTATAATAATGATAGTTATCAGAACGCTTGCGGTTCATCTGGATTGCTTTCGTCAGTGCCGCATCATGAGATAAGTTTTCCGTTCTCATAATTCGTTTCACACGATACTCGGCAGGTGCATGTAAGAAGATTCGCATGCAATGAGGGCGGTCTCTTAAGATATAATCCGCACAACGACCGATCACAACACAATTTCCTTTTGAAGCAAGCTCATTGATTACTTTAGATTCTGCCGCAAAGATATTATCTTTTGGAGCTGGGTTCTGTGGTGCGTGAGAATATACCTGATTCACAAGGTCATAAAGCAGGGAACTTCGCATCTGTTCATCATTATTCTTGATGAATTCAGGATCATAACCAGTAGAACCTGCAGCCATCTGAATAATCTCATTGTCATAGAAATCAAATCCAAGACGTTTTGCAAGAGCTTCTCCAAGGTCATGTCCACCGCTTCCATATTCACGAGCGATTGTAATGACAATAGGAGTGTCTGTTGAATCTGTGTCAGTGTCTAAATCTGTGTTAGTATCTGAATTTGGGAACAGCGTTGGCTCCACAAAAGATAAGAAACGTCCAAATAAACGTGCAATAAATCCGACAAGTAAAGCGGCAATAATTGTACCTTCACGTACACCGTCTAACTTACCTGCGAATACGAAGGAAAGAACTCCGGCAATTACAGTCATAGATACGTCAAAACAGATTTTTGTGACACCAAATTCTGTATGCCATGTCATTACAATGGCACGTACAAAAGATTCCCCAGGAAGCATGGCAACATTGGCAAGGACTTCTGTATACACACCAAATCCAAGGATCAGACATCCGATCAGCAGATAAATGATCTTCATCAAATAAAAGGACGGATTTACAAATCCAAGAAGGATCATAGACCAGTCAATAAAATATCCGAATAAGATAGAGATTGGAATCTGTAACACGTGTTCCAGTTTAAAATTCTTTCGTAAGATCAACAGCTGTAAAAAGATCAGTAATAGGCTGAAGAAAATGGTAAAATTTCCAAGTGTAAATGGAAAATTAAGGCTCAGTACATAAGGAATGGAAGAAATTGGTGATGTACCAAGACTTGCTTTTGTGATCAGGGCAACTCCGAGAGAGTTAATATAAAGTCCAATAAAAAAGATGATATAACGTTTTAGTTTTTCCATGATGTGATTTACTCCTCTTTTGTAGTATTTTTATATAGTTTTTCAAAGATCTTTAGAAATTGTTCTTTTTCTGCATTAGAAATCCCAGAAAAAACTTCTTGTTCAAGAGATAAGAAAGCTTTTTCAATCGATTCAGACAGCTCCATTCCATAATCTGTCAGGAAAATATGAAAGGATCGGCGGTTTCCGTTCAAATTCTTACGCTCGATCATATGCTGTTTTTCCATTCGATTTAAAATAGAAGTCAAAGAAGCAGGTTCGATATGACAAGCATGAGCAATGTCTTTTTGACTGGCACCATTATGATATCGAAGATGGTCTAAGACCTTTGGCTGGCCGGTTGAGAGGCCAAGTGGCTTTAAGACAGCCATGATTTTCTTCTGAAGGCTTAAATGATTGGACATCAGAAGATAATGATAAGATGATTCATACATAGATGATGCTCCTTTTATGATTAGAAAGTTAATAGTTAGAATTCTAACTATTGGAACAGCCATTATTATAAGACGAAGCAAACCAATATGTCAAGAGCGTTTCTTTCAAAAATCATAAGACAAGCGGCGAAAAATCAAGTATAATAAACCACGGACAGAAAAGATAAGGAAGGGAAGAACCATGACATTAACACAATTAAGATATATTATAGCAATCGCAGATACAGGATCTATGAATGAGGCGGCAAAAAGCCTGTTTATCTCACAGCCAAGTCTATCTCTTGCAGTCAAAGAATTAGAAAAAGAGATTGGAACAAGACTCTTTAAGAGAAGCAATCGAGGAGTATCAGTCACACAAGAAGGGATGGAATTCTTAAGTTATGCAAGACAGGTCGTTGAACAGTATCAGCTTATGGAATCTCGCTATATTGAGAAGAAAAATATCAAGAAGAAATTCGGAGTTTCCATGCAGCATTATACATTTGCAGTGAATGCTTTTGTGGAGATGGTCAAACAGTTTGGTATGGATGAATACGAATTTGCAGTTAGAGAGACGAAGACATACGAAGTGATCAAAGACGTCAAAGATTTTCACAGTGAGATCGGGATCCTTTATTTAAATGAATTTAATAAGAAGGTATTAAGCAAGATGCTGCAGGAATCAGGGCTTGAATTCCATCCATTATTGGAATGTGGAATTTACGTTTATATGTGGAAAGGGCATCCTCTGGCAGATAAAGAAGAGATTACAATCGAAGAGTTGGAAGAATATCCATGCCTGTCATTTGAACAGGGGGAATATAACTCCTTTTATTTTGCAGAAGAAGTGTTAAGTACTTATGAATATAAACGTCTGATCAAAGCAAATGACAGAGCTACTATGTTAAATCTCATGGTTGGGTTAAATGGATATACATTATGTTCAGGAATTATCTGTGAAAGCTTAAATGGTGATGATTACTGTGCTGTGAAACTAAAATCGGATGAGCTCATGACGATTGGCTATATCAAGCGAAAAGGAGTCGCGATCAGCCCATTAGGAGAGAAGTACTTAGAGGAGATCAAAAAGTATAAAGCTATGGGTGATGAGTCTGGATATAAAGATATCCTGTTTTAGAACTTTGTCTATTTCTGACTGGCTGTTATAGGCAGAGACTATAACTGGATGTTGACTTTTCATATTGGACAAGTAGGAAATCTAATGGTAAGATAAGTTTGTAATCAAGAAAGACAACATACAAAATTCAAAATAAAAGTCAACAAAGGAGATAGAAATTATGAGTAAAGAAAGAAATTATAAGTTTGAAACATTACAGTTACACGTAGGACAGGAACAGCCAGATCCAGTGACAGATGCAAGAGCAGTACCTATTTATCAGACATCATCTTATGTATTCAGAAACTGCGATCATGCAGCAGCCCGTTTCGGACTTGCAGATGCAGGTAACATCTACGGAAGATTAACAAACCCAACAGAAGACGTCTTTGAACAGAGAATCGCAGCATTAGAAGGTGGAGTTGCAGCATTAGCAGTAGCATCTGGAGCAGCAGCGATCACATATGCGATTGAAAATATTACAAAAGCAGGAGATCACGTAGTTGCAGCGAAAAACATTTACGGTGGAACATACAACTTCTTAGAGCATACATTACCAGATTACGGAATCGAAACAACATTCGTAGACATTTTCAATGAAGATGAAGTAAGAGCAGCAATCCAAGATAACACAAAATTATTATTCATCGAAACATTAGGAAATCCAAACTCAGATGTTGTAGACATTGAGAAAGCAGCAGCGATCGCTCATGAACATAACATTCCACTGATCGTAGATAATACATTTGCAACACCATACCTTGTAAGACCAATCGAATACGGAGCAGACATCGTAGTACATTCAGCAACAAAATTCATCGGTGGTCACGGAACAACAATCGGTGGTGTGATCATTGACGGTGGTAAATTCGACTGGGAAGCATCAGGAAAATTCCCATCATTAGTAGAACCAAACCCAAGCTACCATGGAGTAAGCTTCACAAAAGACGTTGGAGCAGCTGCATTTGTCACAAAGATCAGAGCATTATTACTTCGTGACACAGGAGCAACATTATCTCCAGTCCATGCATTCATCTTCTTACAGGGATTAGAAACATTATCCTTAAGAGTAGAGCGTCATGTACAGAATGCATTAAAAGTTGTAGAATACCTGAAAAACCATCCAGCAGTAGAAAAAGTAAACCATCCATCAGTATCTGATGATCCTGAGCAGCAGGAATTATACAAAAAATACTTCCCTAACGGTGGTGGATCTATCTTCACATTCGAGATCAAAGGTGATGCACAGAAAGCAAAAGATTTCATCGATCACTTAGAGTTATTCTCACTGCTTGCAAACGTAGCAGACGTGAAATCCTTAGTCATCCATCCAGCATCTACAACACATTCTCAGATGACTGAAGAAGAATTATTAGGATCAGGAATCAAACCTAACACAATTCGTCTGTCAATTGGTACAGAAAATATCGATGATATCATCAAAGATTTAGAGGAAGCTTTTAAAGCAGTACAGTAGGCTAGATTTTTCTTGTGAAACATAAAAACTAAAACATAAATGTCAATTTTCCTAAAAAAATAATAATATAATCTCGACCTTAAAACGAAAATGCCCGGATAAGTGTAGGATAGCTTGTCCGGGCGTTTTTTTATTAACTGGAATTTACAGCAACCATTTCGATAAGTGTACTATATATTCTATACATATTTTCATCTCCACAATTACAATTTCCGCAAAAGATTCTCCTTAATTTTTCTGATATCATCTTAACAAAGAAAAGAAACGAACAAGTCGATGTTTTTCTTTCATGTTTCTTAAGATATAATAATGAGAGTATCAAAAACAACAAAAATCCCTGAAGATGACAAATTCTTCAGGGATTTTTGCAACTTTATATTTATTTTTAAGGTAGGTAAGATAGCAAGTTAAAATTAAAACTGCTTTATTAATTATATATTTTGCTAGGTTATATCTTACAGATATTCATGATCTGCAAGTACATTTAAGATGTTATGTCCTTCCTGAACACCATCAATGATTCTTCTAGCACGTACGCTGTCACCGATATTGATGATTTCAACGTTAGTATCAGCGAATGCTTCACGGATTTCATCAAGAACAGGAGCGTTTGCTCTCATTCCTAAGCATACGAATCCATAATCGAAAGGAAGATCTTTTTCTTCTCCATTAGCTTTTACTGTGAATGCATCAGCTTTTACTTCGCAAAGAGCTGTTTCAGTCATCTGGTTTACATTGTGTTCTCTCATTAATGTGTTTGTTCCGCATTTAGATACTGGATCTAAGTCTTTACCGATCTGAGGCATCATTTCTACGATGCTTACCTGCGCACCTTTTGGAGCGAAGTATTCAACAACGTCAAGACCTACAGCTCCACCACCAACGACAACGACTTTTTTACCTGTGCAGTCTTCTGGATAATCAGCTAAGTGGTTGATCATTCCTGTGATAGAAGCTACTTTAGATCCTTCTTTGTCGATGTGGTCATGTAATCCTTTGATTGGTGGAAGTAAAGGATTAGAACCTGTTGAGTTTACGATGATGTTTGGATGCAGTGCTTTAATTAATGGCAGAGTTGCTTCCTGTCCTTTGAAGATAAACAGGTTTGTTAATTTAGAAGCACGGTGTACAAGGTAGTCAGGGAAGTCTCTTAAACGTTTCTTATCTGGAATCTTAGAGATTTCAACAGCTAATCCACCAAGGTGATCATTCTTTTCGAATAAGAATGTAGTACATCCAACTTCAGCAGCTGTACAAGCAGCTTCAAGACCAGCAGTACCACCACCGATAACAACAACGTTACAAGGTTTATTTACTTTTTTCTTTTTATAATCAAATCCAGAGTTTACAGTAGGGTTTACTGTACAACGGATTGGACGGTTAACTCCGATACGGTTTCCAGCACATCCGATGTTACAAGAAATACATTTTCTGATGTCATCTTCATGTCCTGTAGCAACTTTTTTCACCCAGTGAGGATCAGCAATCAGTCCACGACCCATACCGATGATATCAGCATCTCCACGCTCTAAGATATCGTCAGCGACACGAGGATCACGGATGTTACCCATAGTTACACAAGGTTTGTTGTATTTTTCTCTGACAGCTTTTGCCATGTAAGATCTCCAACCATCTTTTAAGTAGTTGGCATCGATCTGGAACTGAAGAGAACCATTTAATCCAGCAGATACGTCAAATGCATCAACTTCTTCCTGGAAGTAAGAAAGTAACTCTAAAGTATCTTCTAATGTGTTTCCACCTTCCATCAGTTCATCAGCACTGATACGAACGAAGATAGGGAACATAGGTCCAACCTGTTTACGAACTTCTTCAACAACTAATTTTGTGAAGCGGGCACGGTTTTCTGGACATCCACCGAATTCATCTGTACGTTTGTTTGTTGTAGGAGACATAAACTGACTTAATAAGTAAGAATGTCCTGCATGGATCTCAACGCAGTCAAATCCACAAGCCTGTGCACGAGCAGCAGCTTCTCCATATTTTTTAACGATTTCATAAATTTCTTCTACTTTCAGAGGACGAGGAATCTCTCCACCTGCTTTAGAAGGAATATCAGATGCAGATACTGGCTGCATGTTTGTTCTCTTAGACTGAGCAGAAGCACCAGCGTGGTTTAACTGAACACCAACGCAAGCTCCGTGAGCGTGTAATGTTTCACATAATTTAAAGAAACGAGGCATATAGTTGTCATGATCGATACGGATCTGAGTTGTTCCGTTAGATCCAAGTGGTGAATCAACACTTGCGTTTTCAACCATGATCAGACCAACTCCGCCTTTTGCTCTTTCTGTATAGTAATCAATGTGTAAGAAACTCATTTCTCCTGTCTGTTCACCGTAGTTAGTTCCCATTGGTGTCATCATGATGCGGTTTCTCATTGTCATGTTCTTAATTGTTAATGGTGTGAAAATGTTTTTATAGTTGCTTTTCATTAGAATTGAACCTCCAAAAAATTAAATCCAAAAAATCAAAAAATTAAATTCCATATAATCCGAGGTTGTTAGAATCATAAAAATTGGGTGAATGATTTATGATGGCTTTAGTATAACACACGGTTAATTATTTAACAAATAAATCTTTTTTGAAGAATCAATAAAAAATATCTATTGTTTCTTTTGTGAATTCAATAAACTTACGAACAGCAGGGATCATCGGCATATTTTTAAGATAAGCCATATAAACAGTGTGGTAAGGTTTTACATTACTAAGATGTAGGATTTCCACATCATATGCCTGTAATGATTCTACATGTGCAACAAAACCAATCCCAAAATCTTCTGCAACAAGGGAAGCGATGGCATTTTCATCCGAAGATTCAAAAGCGATAGACGGTTTGATATGATTTTGTTTGTAAATAGAATTAGTAAAACGTCCAAGACCAGAAGTCTTATCATAACCAATGACTGGATAATCCAGCAGATCCTCTAAAACGAGTTTCTTCTTATATTTTAAAGGATGCGCTGGCGGGGTAATGATCACCATTTCCTGATTAACAACCGGAACAAACTCAATTTCCGGTTCATCGGCAACGAGAGAACCAAAAACGACATCATATTTTTCATTTTTTAGATCCGCAATCAGATTTTTTGTGATCTCCTGACTTAGAGAAAACGTGATCTCATGATTTTCCTGCTGATTTAAGAAACTTCGTACAAGTCTTGGAATATAACTTTTGGCAAGTGGAAATACATATCCGATATCAATGTGCCCGCTGGAACTGCCAGCTAAGGATTTCATTTTATTTTCAGCAATTTTGATCTCATCTATAATACGATTGACATGTTCCAAAAAGATAGAGCCGTATTTGGTAAGTTCGATATTGCGTCCGTTTTTCTGAAATAAAGAAACACCTAATTCTTCTTCAAGATTAGCAATCGAACGGCTTAAACTAGGTTGAGAGATATTTAATTCTCTGGCTGCCTGGTGATAATGTTGTAATTGTGCAACTTTTTGAAAATAGTACAGTTGATTTAAATTCATACATACCTTCCTTATTATAATAATTAATGGTTAAGTTCATTATAACACGATTGATAGCTTGAAGCTATCAAAAAACACTAAAAGATATATTGGAAGTATCAATCAATATGGAATATAATATAGCCATAAGGTTGTTAAAAAATTAACTTTTGGGTGAATGAAACTAATAACAAGCATATTATTTAAGGAGTAAAATTATGGCAGAGAGAATCACAGGACATACTGAATTAATCGGATTAATGGCTTATCCAATCAGACATTCAAGCTCACCTGCAATGCATAATGAAGCATTCGCAACATTAGGACTTGACTATGCATACTTAGCATTCGAAGTTGACAACAGCACATTAGAGGATGCAGTCAAGGGACTTCGTGCTTTAAAGATGGTTGGATCTAACGTATCAATGCCGAACAAAACAGTTGTAGGACAGTACTTAGACGAGTTATCTCCAGCAGCTAAAATGGCAGGAGCTGTTAACACGATCGTAAATGACAACGGAAAACTGATCGGACATATCACAGACGGTATCGGATACATGCAGTCATTAAAAGACAACGATATTGATGTGATCGGTAAAAAAATGACAATCGCTGGTGCTGGTGGAGCTGCGACAGCAATCGAGATTCAGGCTGCCTTAGACGGTGTCAAAGAAATGTCAATCTTCAACATCAAAGATAAATTCTGGGCTAATGCTGAAGAAACAGTAAAGAAGATTCGTGAAAACACAGATTGTATCGTAAATCTTTACGATCTTGATGACAAAGATAAATTAAGAGAAGAAATCGCGGACAGCTACTTATTCGCACAGGCAACTGGTGTAGGAATGAAACCATTAGAAGGACAGACAGTTGTTCCTGATGAAACATACTTCCGTCCAGACCTGATCGTAACAGATACAGTTTACGCTCCAAGAGAGACAGAAACATTAAGACTTGCTAAGAAAGCTGGATGTAAGACAATGAACGGTCTTGGAATGATGTTATTCCAGGGAGATGCTGCTTTCCACTTATGGACAGGAAAACATATGCCAATTGACCATATGAAAGAAGTATTAGATATCAAATATGACTAGGATCAGTCATAACCATATAGCAAACGAGAGGAATTATTAAAATGGATAAAAAATACATACCAAGTGCCTTAGTTCTTTATCTGAACTATTTCATTCATGGAATCGGATGTTCCATCTTAAGTCAGCAGGTAGTAAAAGAAATGCTCGCAAGCCAGTGGGGATTAAAAGATGTTATGGCAGTAACTTCCATTGCAGCAGCATTAGGATTGGGACGTTTGATATCCCTTCCATTTGCAGGACCTTTATCTGACAAATTAGGACGTCGTTTATCAGTGATCATTGGATGTGCTTCATACGTTATTTTCTTAGTAGGGATTGCATTCTCACCAAACACAACAATCGCTTATATCGCAGCAGTTCTTGGTGGTATCGCGAACTCATTCTTAGATACAGCAACATACCCAGCTGTAACTGAAATTATTTACAAATATACAGGTATCGCAACAATGGGGATCAAATTCTTCATTTCTGTTGCACAGTTATTAATGCCTTTCTTCTTAGGCATTGTAGCAGGAACAAGCATGTCATACTTAATGCTTCCAGTTATCGCTGGTGTATGCATCGGTATCATGGGAATCTTAGCAATCTTTGCTCCATTCCCAGCAACATCTGAAGCAGGAAAATCTGAATCTTTCATCAGCAACTTAAAGAATGCACATTTCTCTATCGAGAGTATTGCATTGATCCTGATCGGATTCACAAGTACAGCTACATTCCAGTTATGGTTAAACTGTGCTCAGACATTTGGTACTGAAATTGCAAAAATCCCATCTCAGAACGTATCTGTTATGCAGACATACTATTCTGCAGGTACAATGGTAGCATTATTTGTAACAAGTGTATTGATCACAAAATTCAAACAGGTAAGATTCCTAGTGATCTACCCAGCAATCTCTCTTGTAATGTTAGCATTAGTTTACATGATCAAGACACCTATGATCTGCTATGTTGGAGCATTCGTGATCGGATATGCTGCAGCAGGTGGAGTACTTCAGATGGCAACAGCCGTTGTAAATGATCTGTTCCCTAAGATCAAAGGAACGATCACAAGTTTAGTTATGATCGCATCTAGCTTATGTAACTACACAATCTTAACAGCAGCTGCAAAAATGACATCTACAAGCGTAATCATGATGAATATCGTAATTACAGCAATCGGAATTTTATTAGCACTTTTCGTAAACGTACGTTATGGTGTATTATTAAAGAATGCAGAAGAGGCATCTAAAAATTAATTAGTATTGGTAACAGGAACTCCCGAGGTTTATGCTTCGGGAGAATGTTCAGACAATAGGAGGAAATTGTCAATGAATACAGTAAAAGTAAGAAATATTGAAATCGGAAGCGGAGTTCCTAAAATCTGTGTACCTATCGTAGGGGTTACAAAAGATGAGATCATCGCAGAAGCGAAAACATTTGACAGCATCCCAGTAGACGTTGTTGAATGGCGTGTTGACTGGTTCGAAGGAGTTTTCGAATTTGATAAAGTAGAAGATGTATTAAAAGATTTAAGAGAAGCTTTAGGTGAAACACCAATTCTTTTCACATTCCGTACATCAAAAGAAGGTGGAGAAAAAGCAATCGAAGCAGAACCTTACAAAGAATTAAACATCGCTGCTGCAAAAACAGGATATGTTGATCTTGTAGATGTAGAAGCATTCACAGGTGATGAGATCGTAAAAGCAATCGTAGCAGCTGCTCATGAATGTGGAGTAAAAGTTGTTGCATCGAACCATGATTTTGACAAAACACCTGAAAAAGATGAAATCGTAAGAAGACTTTGCAAAATGCAGGAACTTGGTGCTGATATCCCTAAGATCGCAGTTATGCCAACTTGCAGACGTGACGTATTAACACTTCTCTGTGCAACAGAAGAAATGTATACAGAACATGCAGATCGTCCGATCATTACAATGTCTATGGCAGGAACAGGACTGATCAGCCGTCTTTGCGGTGAAGTATTTGGATCTGCTTTAACATTTGGAGCAGCGAAGAAAGCATCTGCACCTGGACAGGCAGCAGTGAACGACTTAAATAATATGCTTCAGTTCCTTCATGAAAATCAGGGATTATAAGAACTGAATCTTTAAAAATTAAATGTAGAAGAGGAGAAGATTCGTAGTTATTCTTTTCCTCTTTTTTAAATAGACAAAAAATATTTGCTGAAATCCTATTTTTTCAGTATAATTTAGTAGGGCAAATCGTTAAAGTTTTGCCATAGTTTGTGAAAATAAAGACTTTTGTTATAGAAAGTAGAAAGAGGTGAATCATGCTAAAATGGCTTGATGAGAATCTGGAAGAATTTCTGATGGTAGCATTATTGATTGCAATGACAGTGATCATGGGAATCCAGGTATTTGCAAGATATGCACTTGGAGCTTCTCTTTCATGGTCAGAGGAACTGACAAGATATTTGTTTATCTGGTCAGGCTTTATCAGTGTTAGTTATTGTACTAAGAAATGTATTTCCATTAAAATTGAACAGTTTGTAGCAATGTTTCCAAGAAGAGGGAAAGCATTGTTCAAAGTGGTGAACCACACGATCGAGCTTGCCTTGTTTTTATATCTGATTCCATATGCAGTTCTTTATCTAAAGAGTGCATTTGAAAGTGGACAGGTAAGTCCCGCATGTCAGATTCCAATGTATTATATTCAGGCAGCCCCGCTGTTTAGTTTTGTTTTAGTAGCATTTCGTATCATCCAGCGTTGGATCATTGAATTTAAGATTGTGATCCGCAAAGATGAAGAAAAGGAGGAAAAATAAATGTCAGCAGCAGTCGTATTTTTACTCTTCTTTATTTGTCTGATCATTGCAATTCCGATTTCAATCGCCCTTGGGATTGTATCTGTACTTCCAGGAGCATTTGATCCATCATTTACAGCAAGCGGGACATTTGTCATTCGTTCTATGCTTGGAGGAATTGATAGTTTCCCATTACTTGCAGTTCCAATGTTTGTATTATCTGGAATGATCATGGCAAAAGGGGGAATCTCTAAGAAGATTTTTGACGTTTTTGCGTTTTTTATAGGAAAATTAACGGCAGGAATGCCATGTGCAGTAATTGTAACCTGTTTATTTTATGGAGCAATCTCAGGATCTGCACCTGCAACTGTAGCAGCAGTAGGAAGTATGACAATTCCAATCTTAGTTCGTTTAGGATATGACAAGTCATTTTCAACAGCAATCGTAGCAGTTGCGGGTGGGCTTGGAGTTATCATACCGCCAAGTATCCCATTTATCATGTATGGTATGGCATCTGGGGAATCTGTAAGTGATCTGTTTATGGCAGGAGTTGTACCAGGATTATTGATTGGTGCCTTATTGATGGTGTATGCCATTTATTATTGTAAAAAACATGGAGAAGATAAGGAAAAGATTGCAGCAGAGATCGATCAGTTACATGCAAAAGGATTTATTGGAGTATTTAAAGAAAGCTTTTTTGCAATCTTAAGTCCGGTTATCATCCTTGGATGTATTTACACAGGAATCGCATCCCCAACAGAAGCAGCGGTTATTTCTGTATTTTACTCTTTAGTAGTCAGTTTATTTATTTATAAATCCATGAAATTTAAAGATATCTGGGGAATCATGGTAGAAGGTGTGAGAACATATGCACCTATTTTGTTTATCTTGGCAGCATCCATTGCATTCTCAAGAGTATTAACATTGATGCGTGTACCACAGTCCATTAGTGCATGGATCTTAGGTAACTTCCATAATAAGATTGTGATCTTGCTTGTGATCAATATATTTTTGTTGATCGTAGGTATGGTCATGGATACGACACCAGCGATTCTTATTTTGACACCAATTTTATTACCGATCGTTACAGCAATCGGTATGAATCCGATTCATTTTGGTGTTATGATGGTTGTAAACCTTGCAATTGGTTTCGTTACACCACCAATTGGAGTCAACTTATTTGTGGCATCATCCTTAACGGATATTCCAGTAATGAAGATCGCACAGAAAGCAATGCCGTTGATCGTCTGCTTCCTTGTTGCATTACTTCTGATTACATTTATTCCACAGATCAGCCTGGCACTTTTATAAGGAGGTTTAGGATTTCATGAGAAAAATCATAAAAAGATCCGTCGTAGTTCTTCTTGCAGGAGTCTTATTATTCAGTTTATCAGGATGTAAGAAGAAACAAAAGAAAGACGAAGTACAAAGATATGCATGGCCGCTTGGAACTTCCAGTCCGGAAGATACGGTAACACAGCTTTATGCAGAGAAGTTTGCAAAAGAAGTTTCCAGATTAAGTCATGGAAAGATGAAGATCGAAGTTTATCCAAACAGTACACTCGGAGGAGACCGTGAGCTTCTTGAGAGTTGTAAAGATGGGGATATCCCATTTGTCGTACAGAATACTGCACCACAGGTAACATTTCTTCCAGATACCGCAGTATTTGACCTGCCAAGTGCATTTACAACGATCCAACAGGCACGAGCAGCTGTTGATAATGAAGAGTTCTATCAGAAGATGGAGAAAGTATATCAGAAGGGTGGATATAAATTACTTGGATATGCCGATCAGGGATTCCGTGTTATGTCTACCAATAAGAATGTTAAGAGTATTAACGACTTCAAAGGGCAGAAGATCCGTACAATGGAGAACAGCTATCATTTGAAGTTCTGGAAGACACTTGGAGCGAATCCAACACCAATGACGTTCAGCGAAGTTTATATCGGACTTCAGCAGGGAACGATCGATGCACAGGAGAATCCTTACGAAGTTATCGTTTCCAGCAAATTATATGAGCAGCAGGATTATGTTGTAGAGACAAACCATCTGCCACATTATATTTCGCTGATCGTCAGTGATGAATTCTATAACAGTCTGTCAAAAGACCAGCAGAAGATCATCGATCAGGCATCGCAGACAGCGAAAGTGTATGCAAGAGAAGCATCTGACAAGAGAATCGCAGACCGTATCAAAACCATTGAAGACAGTGGTACAAAGATTGTGAAACTTGATGCAAAGACACAGAAAGAGATGCGTAAGCAGGCACGGCCAGTTTATGATGCGATCAAGAAGAATATCTCAAGAGATATTTATAATGCATATTTAAGCGGTGCAGAGAAATAAAATGAATGATATGAGACTAGAATTTTTGAAAAAACTGGTCTCATATTTTGTTTTCTTCTTGCTAATTGTAAAAAGCTGTTATAAAATAAACAAGATTGAACAATGTAAAGATGTAAAAAGGAAGATAAATTATGTTTCAGAAATTCTACCCGTCCGAAGATATCAGAAGTACTTATGATATTGATTTCGAACGATACTACAAAGAAGGATATCGAGGAGTGATCTTTGATGTCGATAATACGTTAGTACCACACAATGCACCAGCAGATGAACGTGCAAAGAAGTTATTTAAGAGACTGGATGCGATGGGGATGCAGTATTGTTTTACAAGTAACAATAAAGAACCAAGAGTGAAAGCGTTCTGCGAGGCAGTTGGTGGAAAACATTATGTATACAAAGCAAATAAACCATCGATCAAAGGATATGAGACAGCAATGAAATTGATGGGAACGGATAAGAAGAATACATTCTTCGTTGGAGATCAGTTGTTTACAGATGTTTATGGAGCGAACAGAACAGGTATACATAGTATTCTTGTAACACCGATGAATCCGAAAGAAGAGATTCAGATCGTCATAAAGCGTTATTTTGAAAAGATTGTGTTGTGGCAGTACCGTAAGAAAAAACATTAATGAAATAATAAAAAACATGGGTCAGATCTTTGTTATCTGGTCCATGTTTTTTATTATTTACAATATATTTTTTATCTTTCAAAGAAAGGTTTGAAATCAAAATTATGATCTTAGATGAAATCCTGACGTTCTAATGCAACTAAAATGTCACGACCTTCTTTTACACCTTCGATGATACGACGTGTCTGAGCACTGTCACCGATATTAAGTACTTCAACACCTTCATAGATGAAGTGGTTGTATAATTCCTGAAGAGAAGGAGTTGCAGACTGCATTCCAAGACATACAAATCCATAATCGAAGTCTAATTCAAGATCTTTATAGTCATGTCTTACAATAAAGCTGTGATCTTTAACTTCTAATAAAGAAGCATTTGGATACTGATTTACTTTATTCTTATTCATGAATTCGATAGAACCAGTCTTAGTGATAAAGTCAAGGTTCTCACCGAAGTGAGCTTTCTGCTCAACGATCGTTACATCAGCTTTTCTAGGAACAAAGAATTCAACAACGTCAAGTCCTACGTTACCACCACCGATCACAACAACTTTCTTACCAGATAAATCTTCTGGATAAGAATCTACGTGATCTACCAGATCAAAGATCGTAGATACATTACCTGCTTCTAAGTTCTCCTTTAATCCAGGGATATTTGGAAGAAGAGGAACGGATCCTGTTGCGTTAACAACGATATCTGGTTTGAAACCTTCGATAAATTCGATAGAAGCTTCTGTATTCTTACAGATAAACAGGTTCTTAAGTTTCATTGCACGACGTTCTAAGTACTGAGGGAAATATCCAAGACGCTGTTTGTTAGGCATCTTTCCTACACGTCTGGCAAGTCCACCGAGTTCTCCTGATTTCTCGATCAGAACAGTTGCACATCCAACTTCAGCAGCTGTGCATGCAGCTTCAAGACCAGCAGTACCACCACCAACAACGACAACGTTACATGGTTTCTTTAATTTCTTATCTTTATATAATGAACCTGAAATAAGAGCAGGATTGATGCTGCATCTGATAGGTTCATCCCCTAATGTTGCTGTACATCCATTGTTACATGAGATACAACGATTGATATCATCTGTGTTACCAAACTGAACTTTATTTACCCATTCAGGATCAGCGATCAGTCCACGTCCGATTGCGATCAGATCTGCTTCACCATCTTCAAGAATACGGTTTGCAACTTCTGGTTCACGGATATTACCACTTGTCTGACAAGGCTTTCCAGTCTTTTCTTTGATTGATTTAGACATATAAGATTTCCATCCATCTGGAAGGTAATCTGCATCATACTGGTACTGGATAGAACATGTAAGTCCAGCAGAAACATCAAATACATCAACGTAATCTTTGAAATATTCAACGATCTCTAATGTATCATCTAATGTGTTACCACCTTCAGCAAGTTCATCAGCACTGATTCCTAAGAAGATAGGAATATTTTCACCAACTGTCTCACGAACAGCTTTTAATACTAATGTAGTGAAACGTGCACGATTCTCTTTAGATCCACCAAATTCATCAGTACGGTCATTTGTTGTTGGAGATAAGAACTGGTTTAATAAATAACCATGTCCAGCCTGAATCTCAACAGCATCAAATCCTGCTGTAACTGCACGTTTTGCTGCTTCAGCAAATTTATCAACGATCGTGTAGATTTCATCTGTTGTTAAAGCACGAGGAATATCACCACCAACTCTGGATGGAATATCAGATGCAGATACTGGCTGGATGTTTGTCATCTTACCATTTGCTACAGAACCAGCATGGTTTAATAAGATGCTGATTTTGGATCCGCAGTCATGGATGCTTTCACATAATCTGTATAATCCAGGAATATAGTTATCGTGGTCGATACGAAGCTGGTATGATCCGCTTGCTCCCTGTGGTGAATAAACACTCGCAGCTTCAATTGTGATCAGACCTGTTCCGCCCTTTGCACGCTGTTTATAATAATCAATGATTCTCTCATTTACTTCTCCGGTATGCTCAGCAAAATTTGTTCCAATGGGAGTCATGACAATTCTGTTCCTTAATGTCATAGATTTTACTGTGTACGGTTCAAATAATTTACGGAAATTCTTTGCTGCCATAATTATGATCCTCCAATTTGCTTAATAGTTTTCTAAAAATAATTATAGCAAAGTAGATATATAAATGCAATGAAGAATATGGTATACTATCCATAAATAAATTTTATGAATTGAAAGGGAATAGATTATGAATTTGAATCATTTGTACTATTTTCGGGCATTAGCTAAGGAAGAACACTATACTAGAACTGCAGATATGTTGTCCATTACGCAGCCAAGTTTAAGTCATGCGATCTCATGTCTTGAGAGTGAATTAGGAGTGAAATTATTCGAAAAACAGGGGAGAAATGCAAAATTAACGAAATATGGAGCATTGTTTTTACGTTATGTGGAGCAGTCGCTGGATATGTTGGATGAAGGAAAAAGGGTGGTAACAGAAACATCAGGAACCAGCGGTGGATTTATTGATATGGGGTATATATTTACTTTGGGAAGTCATTTTATTCCAAATCTGATCAAAGGTTATCTGGAAGAAAAAGGGAAGAATCATATTCATTTTTCATTTGGACAGGGAACGACGAAGAAAATCGTGGAAGAATTAAAAGATGGGAAATATGATCTTGCATTTTCTTCTTATGTGGAAGGGGAAGATGAACTTGAATTTATTCCGGTTGGTCAGGAAGAACTGGTTTTGATCACACCAAAGGACCATCCATTGGCTCAAAAGGAAGAAATCAATCTTCTGGATACAATTGAATATGATTACGTATATTTTACAAAGAACAGTGGATTAAGGCCAGTGATCGACAGTTGTTTTTCAAGGATTAAAAGGCAACCAACGATTGCATATGAAGGGGAAGAAGATTCTTCTGTTGCAGGGCTTGTTGCAGCAGGATTTGGAATTGCGATTGTTCCAAAGATTCCGCTTCTTGATACAATGGATGTGTGTGTTCGTCCGATCATATCACCAGAGATCGAACGATATATATATCTTGTACTAAAAAAAGAAAAATATCTGACACCGGTTGTGAAAGATTTTATTTCATTTATCACAGATCAAAGTGAATTTGCCTAAATTATAGAGGCAATGAATTGAAAAAATATAGGAATGTATGATATACTGAACAAGACCACACTTCATTATCTGAGAAGTATGGGGACATTTAGTATAGAAAAGGAAAGAACAAGAAGATGAGTCAGTTAGAAGAGATTAGAGAGAGATTAGATCTGTGTGATAAGAAGATTGTCTCTGTATTAGAAGAGAGAATGGATATCATCAAAGAGATCATGGTCTACAAGAAAGAGAATGGATTGCCAATCCTTCAGCCAGAACAGGAAAAGAGACAGCGTAAGATGCTGCTCACACATGTGGATGAGAATACCTATAAGGATGAGATTCTTGATATATTTACTTATATTGTAGAAAACAGCAGAAGAATTCAGGCAAAGACATTATTTACACATAACATCTTATTGATCGGATTTATGGGAGCAGGTAAGAGTACTGTTTCTACATATCTAAGTAAGATCCTTGCATCTCCACAGGTAGAGATGGATGAAGAGATCGTGAAGAAAGAAGGAATGTCTATCAATAAGATTTTTGAAGAATATGGAGAGACATATTTCAGAAACTGTGAGACAAACCTTTTGATTGAGCTTCAGAAGAAGAATAACCAGATCATCTCCTGTGGTGGTGGAGTTGCGCTTCGTGATGAGAACGTTGCTGAGATGAAGAAGAATGGAAAGGTCGTTTTATTAACAGCATCTCCAGAAGTGATCTTAGAGCGTGTCAAAGACAATGATGACAGACCATTATTACGTGGGAATAAGAATACTGAATTTATTTCTAATATGATGGAACAACGCCGTCCAAAGTACGAAGCGGCAGCAGATGTTGTAGTGAACACAGATTATAAGACTGTGGAAGAGATCGCAGAAGAGATCGTTGTGAAGTTAACAAGAGATGCAGATTAATCAGTAACATACAAGTTTTGCCCCTGTTTATGGGCAGATGGAGGATGAGCGAATGCATGGATTTACCCAGTATACACCAACAAGAATCATTTTTGGAAAAGAGACACAGAAGCAGGCAGGAGAACTTGCGAAAAGCCTGAAAGCTTCCAAAGTATTCGTTGTCTATGGTGGAGGAAGTGTTGTAAGAAGCGGATTACTTGATGAGGTAACTGCTTCATTAGAAGAAGCCGGTCTTGAATATATGACAGTTGGAGGCGTGAAGCCGAATCCAAGGCTTTCATTTGCGAGAGAAGCAGTGAAGAAATCCATTGAATTTGGAACGGACTTTGTATTGGCAGTAGGTGGAGGAAGTGTGATTGATACCTCAAAGGCTGTTGCACATGGAACAGCGAATCCGGATACAGATATCTGGGAGTTCTGGTCTAAGAAACAGACAGTGAAGAAATCTCTTCCTGTTGGAGTTGTATTAACACTTGCAGCGGCAGGAAGTGAGACAAGCGATTCAGCAGTACTTACGAATGAAGAGACGAAGATCAAGAGAGGTCTTTCCACAGATTTCAACCGCCCGGCATTTGCGATCATGAATCCTGAACTTACATATACATTACCAAAGTATCAGGTAGGATGCGGCATTGTGGATATTATGATGCATACATTGGATCGTTATTTTACACAGACAGAGAATAATGAACTGACAGATGAGATTGCAGAAGGTCTGCTTCGTACAGTGATCAGAAATGGTGCGGTTGCGATCAAGGATTCACACGATTATAATGCGATGAGTGAGATCATGTGGGCAGGAAGTCTTTCACACAACGGAATTACAGGACTTGGAGCTGAGAAAGACTTTGCAGTGCATCAGTTAGGACATGAACTGAGTGCGAAGTTTGATATTGCACATGGGGCAAGTTTATCCGCTGTCTGGGGAGCATGGGCAACTTATGTATATGATGCAAAACCAGCCAGATTTGCGCAGTATGCAAGAAGAGTCTGGAATGTAGAAGAAGCTGACGATGTGAAGGCAGCACAGGAAGGAATCCGAAAAACAGTTACATATTTTGCATCACTTGATATGCCGACAAGTTTTCGTGAGGCGAAAGAAATTGGTTCAAAAACAGACGAAGAAGTGAAGCAAATGGCACATGGATGTTCCTATGAAGGAACCAGAACGATCGGTTCATTTAAGGTCTGTGATGAGAATGATATATACGAAATCTATAAATTAGCAAATAAATAGTTGATTCAACTATAGATTTAAGATAAAATAAAAAAAGATATAATTTAAGGAGGACAATTATAATATGGTTACAGCAGGAGATTTTAAGAATGGATTAACAATTCAGTTCGAGAATAATATTTACCAGATCATCGAATTCCAGCATGTAAAACCTGGAAAGGGAGCAGCGTTCGTACGTTGTAAATTAAAAAATATCAAGAACGGTGGAGTTGTTGAGAAAACATTCCGTCCAACAGAGAAATTTGAAAACGCTCATATCGAACGTAAAGAAATGCAGTATCTGTACAATGATGGAGAATTATTCTACTTCATGGATAACGAAACATTTGATCAGATCGCATTAGGACCAGATGTTATCGGAGATTCTTTAAAATTCGTTAAAGAAAACGAAAACGTTACAATCGTTTCTCACGCAGGAAATGCATTCCAGGTTGAGCCACCAATCTCTGTAGAATTACTTGTTACAGAATGTGAACCAGGAGAAAAAGGAAACACAGCACAGGGTGCTACAAAACCATGTATCGTTGAAACAGGTGCTCAGGTAATGGTACCATTATTCGTTAACGAAGGTGATACGTTAAAGATCGATACAAGAACTGGAGAATATTCTTCAAGAGTATAATCTTGTTATGAAAGATAAGAATCGTGGAATTATATGCATCATACTGTCAGCTTTTTCCTTTGCCCTTATGGCATTGTTTTTAAAGCTGTCAGGAGATCTTCCAGCGATCGAGAAGAGTTTTTTCCGCAATTTAGTTGCGGCGGTCATGGCATTTATTATGATCATTCGTAGCAAGGAAAAGATTCAGATTCAGAAAAGAAATTTGCATTGGTTTATTCTAAGGTCCCTTTTTGGGACCTTAGGTATTTTCTGCAACTTTTATGCGGTAGATCACCTGGTGCTTTCAGATGCTTCATGTCTAAATAAGTTATCGCCATTTTTTGTTATTGTATTTTCTTATTTAGTACTGAAAGAGAAGATCACACCGACACAATGCGCATGCGTGATCGCAGCTTTTGTCGGTAGTTTATTTATTGTAAAACCAAGTTTCGCAGGCGGGATGACACCAGCAGCTGTGATCGGCTTTGCAGGGGGAATGTGTGCAGGTTTTGCATATACCTGTGTGAGAAAACTTGGACTTAGAGGAGAAAGAGGACCAATGATCGTGCTTTTCTTCTCAACATTTTCTATGTTGGCGTGTGTACCATATTTGATCATGGATTTTCATCCGATTTCAGCAAGGCAGATATTCTTTTTGTTATTAACAGGATTAGCTGCTGCAGGAGGACAGTTTGGAGTCACAGCGGCATATACGTATGCACCAGCAAGGGAAATTTCTGTATATGATTACACACAGATCATGTTCTCAGCAATTATGGGGCTTCTCGTTTTTGGACAGCTTCCAGATATGCTGAGTTTTGTAGGATATTGTGTGATCATTGCAGCAGGAGTGATTATGTTTCTTTATAATAAGAGACGTGGAGGAAATTAGATGAAATTCATATCATGGAATGTCAATGGGATCAGAGCATGTGTGAAGAAAGGATTTTTGGATTTTTTCAATGAGACAGATGCCGATATTTTCTGCATTCAGGAAAGTAAGATGCAGGAAGGCCAGCTTGACCTGAATCTTCCGGGATATCACCAGTACTGGAATTATGCAGTGAAGAAGGGATATTCAGGAACAGGCATTTTTACAAAAGAAGAACCGATCAGCGTTTTTTATGGTCTTGGGATAGAAGAACATGATCAGGAAGGACGTGTGATCACACTGGAGTTTAAAGATTATTACTTTATCACAGTGTATACACCAAATTCACAAAGTGAACTGGCAAGACTTTCTTATCGAATGAAGTGGGAAGAGGATTTTCTTGCTTATTTGAAGAAGTTAGAAGAGAAAAAGCCGGTGATCTTTTGTGGAGATCTGAATGTTGCAGTCGAGGAGATCGATCTTAAGAACCCAAAGACAAATAGAAAAAATGCTGGTTTCACGGATGAAGAACGTGAAAAAATGAGAACAATCCTTAGCAATGGATTTATCGATACCTTCCGTTATTTATACCCAGACCAGACAGGAATCTATTCCTGGTGGTCTTACCGCTTCAATGCGAGAAAGAATAACGCAGGGTGGCGCATTGACTATTTTATTGTATCAGAGTGTTTAAAAGATCGTATCAGTGATGCGAAGATCTTAACAGATGTGATGGGATCAGATCACTGTCCGATCGAGTTGGATTTCAAATGAAAATTACAGACTGTGGATTGAAACAGATAATAAGAACAGAAAGAGGTAAAATCAGATGGTAGAATTAACAAACAAAGAATTCTTTCAGGATTTAGATCAGACAATTGCAGCTCAATTATTTGAACAGACAACGTATCCATGGGAGATTCTTCCATTGATCAAAGATTTTGTACTGGAAGTTGGACCAACACTATCAGCAGATGAATATGATCAGGTAGAAGAAGATGTATGGATCGCGAAAAGTGCAACGATCGCCAAGACGGCAACGATCAATGGACCAGCGATCATTGGTCCAGATACAGAAGTGCGCCCAGGAGCATTTATCAGAGGAAATGCATTGATCGGGGCAGGATGTGTTGTAGGAAATTCTACAGAGATCAAGAATGATATTTTATTTAATAATGTTCAGGTGCCTCATTACAATTATGTAGGAGATTCTATTTTAGGATATAAGTCTCATATGGGAGCTGGATCCATCACATCGAATGTAAAATCTGACAAGACAAACGTCGTGATCAAAAACGGAGAAGAAAAGATTGAGACTGGAAGAAAGAAGATCGGTGCGATCTTAAGTTCTCGTGTAGAAGTAGGATGCGGAACTATCTTGAATCCAGGATCAGTGGTTGGTCATGATACCAATATTTATCCATTATCTATGGTACGTGGATGTATCGCACCAAACAGCATCTATAAGAACGCAGGAGAGATCGCTCAAAAACGATAGGACCTGTAATGGAGGGAAACCATATGAAAGGTGCAAAATATATACTAACAGCAGCGGTGATCGCAATGAGCAGCGTGATGATGACGGGATGCTTTAAGCCGTCAAAAGATGCTGTCGTGGAATCAAAATATTATCAGAGTCTTAAAGATGAAAGAGATAAACTGTCTGTTCAGTTAAAAGAAGAAAAGAAAAAAACAAATTCACTAAATAAGAAGATCAAAGCAATCCATGCAATTTCTGGAGATCAAAAGATTGCAGACTACAAAAGCCGTGTCAAAGACAGCAGGATCATTAAAGTTGACTTTGCAACGAATACGATCAAGAATCAGAGTTTTGCAGTAACGAATATTCCTGTCTGCAAATATGTAAAGAAGATTGTAACTGGATGTAATCGAATGATCGGAATCACACCAACCGATGTAGAGAAGCGGTATAAACAAAGTTATTCTTATGCGTTGATTGATGAAGATAATACAACGTTTGAATTCAAAGTATATGGTGACAGTTATATTGTGTTTGATGAGATTCCAGAGAATGTTTACGCATATAATGGTGCTTCAACTGTTGGAGATGCGTTGATCGATGCCAAAGAGCAGAAGAATTACAGTAACGTAGCAGCAAGAATTGCAGATGCCCAGATCGTTGTAACAGATAAGAAGATGAAATTTAATGATACAGCGATCAAAGTATCTAAGATTATTGAGAAAGCGCAGAAGTTATCTGGAAAAGATGCCACACTGGATATAGCCTCATGGAATGAGTATCGTTTCTATACAAGTGGTACATTAACAAAAATACTTCTCGGAGATCGTACTGTCATTGGAATCGAAGATAAGAATGGAAAACAGACTTTTTATCAGATCAGTGACAAACAAAAGAAGAATCTGAAAAAATATATGAAATAATAAATGAAAGAAAGACATTTTGACGTATTGAAAACATATGTCAAAACGTCTTTTTTTCGTGCTTTTATGAGCAAAGATGAACATAATAAAAATTTCTTTGAATCAGTTATTATAAATTTTTATAACGCTATTTGTTGACATGTATACAGAAATCTTATATAATCCAATTCATATAAAACATACAGAAATAGTATGGAATTAAAATAAAGGAGAAGAAACCATGAAAATAAGACAACAAAGAACCATAGAAAAGAATATCTGTAAGAAAATGATCCTTTTAAGTTTCTGTATGATTCTTATGGTTTCTATGGCAGGATGTGGAAATAAGAGAAAAGAAAATCTTACGATCACAAATGTCTCTTATGATCCGACAAGAGAGTTTTATGAGAAATACAACAAAGATTTTATCAAATATTATAAAGACAAATATGGAAAGAAAGTCGAAGTGATCCAGTCCCACGGTGGTTCTGGAAGTCAGGCAAGATCAGTAGTAGAAGGAAGCAATGGTGATGTTGTAACACTGGCCTTAGAACATGATATTTCGCTGATCGAACAGACAGGACTTATAAATAAAGGGTGGCAGAAGAGATTTTCAAATGATTCTGCACCATATACGTCAACGATCGTCTTTCTTGTAAGAAAAGGAAACAAGAAAAGCATCAAAGACTGGAAAGACTTGATCAAAAAAGGAGTGGAAGTCATCACACCAGATCCAAAGAGCAGCGGGGGTGCCTGCTGGAACTTCTTAGCAGCTTATGGTTATGCGATCGATACCTATCACGATCAGAAAAAGGAAGAACAATTCCTGACAAAATTATATCAGAATGTATCTGTTATGGATTCAGGAGCCAGAGGTTCTACGACAACCTTTGTAGAAAATAAAAAAGGTGATGTCTTGATCGCATGGGAGAATGAAGCAATTCAGACAGTTAAGAATTATCCAGATAAATACGAGATCATTACACCAAGCATCAGTATCTTGGCACAGCCAAGTGTAAGCCTTGTTGATGATAACGTAAAGGTCAATGGAACAAAGAAGATCGCAACAGAGTATTTAAAATATCTCTACAGTGACAAAGCACAGAAACTCGCAGCCGAAGAAGGATACCGGCCATCGAATGAAAGAATCTTAAAACAGTATCAAGGTAAATTTAATCTGAACATGAAACTATATAAGATCAGTGATTTTAGAGGATGGGATCAGGCTTACAAGAAATATTTTGAAGATGGAGCGTTGTTTGACAAGATTTATATAAATCAATAAAAAGGCAGGAATGAAGATGAGTAATACAAATAACGAGAATAGGACATTAAAAAAAGCGAAAAAAGCAAGGGTCATTCCAGGGTTCGGATTAACGATGGGAGTTACAGTAACGATGTTATCATTGATCGTACTGATTCCATTAGCATCCGTATTTGCATACGCACTAAAATTATCGCCGAATGAATTCTTTACATTAATATCGAAAGAAACAGTAAGAAATGCATTTATCACAAGTATCGGAAGTTCGTTTATTGCAGCATTGATCAATGTTGTGTTTGGGCTGATCATCGCATGGGTACTTGTAAAATATGAATTTCCGGGGAAACGATTAATGGATGGGATGATCGAACTTCCTTTTGCACTGCCAACCGCAGTTGCTGGTATTACATTATCAAAAATGTATGCAGAAGATGGAATGATCGGACGATACTTTGCACACTTTGGGATTAAGATTTCTTATACAAGGATCGGACTTTTGATAGCACTTGTGTTTATTGGGATTCCATTCATCGTAAGAACGGTTCAGCCAGTGCTTGAGAAAATGGATGACCAGTATGAAGAAGCAGCGTATATGTTAGGTGCAACACCGACAAGAACATTCTTTAAAGTCATTTTACCAGAATTAAGACCTGCATTATTAACAGGATTTGGACTGGCATTTGCAAGGGGAATCGGGGAATACGGAAGTGTGATCTATATCTCAGGAAACAGTGCCAAGGAACATACACAGATGATCTCTTATGTGATCATGCAGAAATTAAACTATATCGACTATAAAAGTGCAACAGCTATTGCTCTTGTCATGCTGATCATTTCCTTTGTGATGTTATTTGTGATCAATATCATACAGGTAAGACAGGCAAGAAGAGTCAATGCACAGTAAGGAGAAGATCATGAATGAACAGCAGAAGTTTGAAAAAAGAAAACAGCGAACGAAGATCATCCTGATCACGATCAGTGTTTTATTTATGATCGTCATGTTGGTCTTACCGTTATTTTCCGTTATTACAAATTCATTAAGTGAGGGATTTAAATTTTATGTAAGTTCCATATCAACGGAGTATGTAAGAAGCGCTTTATTTGTAACGATTCTGGCAACGCTTGTTGCGGTAACGATCAATACATTTTTCGGGATCATGGCAGCATTTTTATTGACTAAATTCAGTTTCAAAGGAAAACAGGTTTTAGCAACTTTGATCGATATTCCATTTTCCATTTCACCAGTTATCGTAGGCCTTGCATTCTTGATGACATTTGGAAGACTTGGATGGACGTATCCAGCGATCCGAGCGATCAACACCTTCTTTGGAACGAATATCCGGATCGCATTTGCGATTCCAGGAGTCATTTTAGCAACCATTTTCGTGACTTTCCCATTTGTGTCAAGGGAGATCATACCGATCTTAAACTCACAGGGAAAAGACGAAGAAGAGGCAGCAGCATTGATGGGAGCCAGTGGATTTACGATCTTTCGAAAGATCACACTTCCTCAGATGAAATGGGGATTGATCTATGGGATCATCTTATGTAGTGCCAGGGCATTAGGAGAATTTGGTGCAGTTAATGCACTTTCCAAAACAAGAGGTGAGACATTTACCTTACCATTGGAGATCGATGCCTTATATATGTCAGGAACAACATCATCGATCACAGCAGCCTTTGCAGTATCATCGGTTTTAGTATTGATCGCGGTCGTTGTACTGATCTTAAGAAATATTGCATGGTACCGCTCACAGGACAAACAACAGGGAAAGGACGGAAGATAAAATGTATGTCGAAATGAGAAATATCTATAAACAATACGGAAACTTCCGGGCATCAGATAATGTAAGTTTTGGAATTGAAAAAGGGAAACTTGCAGCGTTGCTTGGGCCAAGTGGAAGTGGAAAGACAACCCTGCTTCGAATGATCGCAGGATTGGAAAATCCAAATGCAGGAGATATCTTTATTGATGGAAAGAGAGTCAATGATATTCCGGCAGCAAAACGAGGAATTGGATTTGTATTTCAAAGTTATGCACTATTCCGATATATGACAGTCTTTGATAATATCGCATTTGGACTAGAGATTGCAAAAATGCCGAAGAAACAGATTAAAGAACGAGTTTTTGAATTACTGGAATTAACGGGATTATCAGGACTTGAAAATAGATATCCGAACCAGTTATCTGGCGGGCAGAGACAGAGAGTTGCATTTGCAAGAGCATTGGCTCCAAATCCACAGGTATTACTTCTTGATGAACCATTTGCAGCGATCGATGCAAAAGTAAGATCAGAGCTTCGACTCTGGCTAAAAGAAATGGTATCAAAGCTTGGTATCACAAGCATTTTCGTTACACATGATCAGGATGAAGCCGTAGAGGTTGCTGATGAGATCTTGATCACAAATCATGGAAAGATTGAGCAGATGGGAAGCCCATTAGAGATTTATAAATCACCAAAGACGCCATTTGTAGCCCAGTTTGTTGGAAGATCATCCATCGTAGAAAATTATGAATCCTTAAAAGGATTTGAAAAAATAGAACATGCACAGAAAGCGATCGTCAGACCAGAATTCCTTGAGTTAGCAAAAAAAGGGGAATTAAAACGATATATGAGTGCATCAGAAAAAGGAATTGTAGAAGATGTGATCTTTAGTGGAAGTCGACTAGATGTAGTTGTAAATATCAATGGAATCAAAGTGACAGCTGAGAGATCTTTGGAAAAGGATCCGGTAAGCGTTGGAGAAGAAGTTGATATCATTATTTACCGTTTATATGTATTTGATGAAAAGGAAACTTATTTATTAGAGAATAAAGAAATGCAGGAAGGCGATGTCTTCTATATTTAAGAAATATACCAGAAAGGACCGATTATGGAAATTACAAAACAACAGATCATACATACCGATGTCCTGATCATCGGAGGCGGAACAGCTGGATGTTATGCGGCACTTACGATCAGGGAAAAAAGTGATGCAAAGATCGTTATCGCCGAGAAAGCCAATATCAAACGAAGTGGGTGCTTAGCAGCTGGAGTTAATGCGATCAATGCTTATATCGTAAAGGAAAAAAAACCACAGGATTATGTTGATTATGCGAGAAAAGATGTAGATGAGATCGTACGAGGTGACCTGCTTCTTACAATGTCAGAACATTTAAATGAAGTGACAAGCAAGATGGAACAGTTAGGATTGGTTATTTTAAAGGATGAAAATGGTGACTATGTTGCCAGAGGAAATCGAAATATTAAGATCAATGGAGAAAATATCAAGCCAATCCTTGCAGATGCAGTAAATCAGCTAGATAACGTAGAGGTGATCAATCATTTGAATATCACCGATTATATCGTGGAAGATAACACGATCAAAGGAGCCTTCGGTTTCCATATGGAAAATGGAACAGCTTATGAGATCCGTGCCAAGAAAGTACTTTGTGCAACTGGAGGGGCAGCAGGGCTTTATAAGCCAAATAATCCTGGATTTTCAAGACATAAGATGTGGTATCCACCATTTAACACTGGTGCCGGATACGCAATGGGAATTGATGCTGGAGCTGAGATGACAACCTTTGAGATGCGTTTTATCGCATTAAGGTGTAAAGATACGATCGCACCAACGGGAACGATCGCACAGGGAGTCGGGGCAAAGCAGGTAAACGCTAAAGGAGAGATTTACGAAGATAAATACGGAATCACAACTTCTCAGCGTGTCTATGGAACAACACAGGAAAATCTGGAAGGAAGAGGCCCTTGTTACCTAAGAACCGAAGGAATTGAGAAGGAAAAAGATACAGACCTTAAGAAAGCATATTTAAATATGGCACCAAGCCAGACCTTAAAATGGATCGAGCAAGGCAAAGATCCAAGTGAACAAAATGTAGAGATCGAGGGAACGGAACCATATATCGTGGGTGGACATACTGCCAGTGGTTACTGGGTAAACACAAATCGAGAGACAACGATCCATGGGCTGTACGCAGCCGGAGATGTCGCAGGGGGATGCCCACAGAAATATGTGACAGGAGCTTTGGTAGAAGGTGAGCTCGCAGCACTGGATATCGTAGAGAAATTAAAAGATCAGATGTTTGATATAACAGATAACAAAGAAGAACAGTTATTAGACGAGAAAGTCAAAGAATACAACAATATTTTATCAGACAAAGACAGTATTTTTACGATCGAGCAAATGGAAGAAGCGATGCAGAAAGTCATGGATGCTTATGCAGGCGGAATTTCAAGTCATTATCAGTTTAATGAAAACTGCTTAAATCTCGCAAAAGAAAAGATTAATAATCTGATCACATTATCTGGACAGTTAAGTGCCAAGGATTACCATGAATTAATGTTTTATTATGAACTAAAAGAACGATTAACGATCTGTCTGACTCTGATCGAACATTTAAAAGCAAGAAAAGAGACAAGATGGCACAGTTTTGCAGAAAATCTTGATCATCCACAAAAGAGTGATGATTGGAAAAAATACGTCAATACAAAGAAAGTGGATGGAAAGATCAAAGTCATCTTACGAGAACTAGTAAAGGAGGATGAGCACTATGAGCATCAGAATTAACAAAAATAAATGTGTTGGTTGCAAACGATGCTTAGACGTCTGTCCTGGAAGTTTGATAAAGACCGATGCAACTGGCAAAGCATACATCAAATATCCAAAAGACTGCTGGGGATGTACATCCTGCTTAAAAGAATGTAAAACAGGAGCCATCGCATTTTTCCTAGGAGCCGATATCGGTGGAATGGGAAGTGAAATGACAGTTAACGAAAGTAAAGATACGATTCTCTGGAAGATCAAAAAATATACCGGAGAAGAACAAACCATAGAGATCAACAAGAAAGATTCAAACAAATATTAGATTGGAGGACATCAAAATGAGCGAATTATCACATCTTGACCAGTTGGAGGCGGAAGCAATCTACATCATCCGAGAAGTTGCAGCTTCTTGTGAAAAACCAGTTATGCTATATTCTATCGGAAAAGACAGCTCAGTTATGTTACATTTAGCATTAAAAGCATTCTATCCGGAGAAACCACCATTTCCATTTTTACATGTTAATACAACATGGAAATTCAAAGAAATGATCAAATTCCGTGATGAAACAGCAAAGAAATACGGATTAGAAATGATAGAATACATCAATGAAGATGGTGTAAAACAGGGGGTTAATCCATTTGATAGTGGAGCCGCTTACACAGATATCATGAAAACACAGGCCCTAAAGCAGGCGTTAAATAAATATGGATTTACTGCTGCATTTGGAGGTGGACGTCGTGATGAAGAAAAATCTCGTGCAAAAGAAAGAATCTTCTCTTTTAGAAATGAAAATCAGGCATGGGATCCAAAGAACCAGAGGCCAGAAATGTGGAAATTATATAACTCCAAGATCAAAAAAGGAGAAAGCATTCGTGTATTCCCAATCTCTAACTGGACAGAGACAGATATCTGGAAATATATCAAACGCGAAAAAATTGATATCGTTCCATTATATTTTGCAAAAGAACGCCCAGTGATCGAGAGAGATGGAAATATCATCATGGTCGATGATGACAGATTAAAATTAAGACCAGGTGAGGAAATCGAATACAAGAGTGTGAGATTTAGAACCCTTGGATGTTATCCATTAACTGGAGGAGTGGAATCAAAAGCCTCAACACTTGATGAGATCATTGACGAGACGTTAAGTGCGGTTTCTTCAGAAAGAACAACCAGAGTTATTGATAATGAAGCAGCAGGAAGCATGGAAAGAAGAAAGAGAGAGGGGTATTTCTAAGATGATAGGATTATTAAAATTTATTACTTGCGGTAGTGTAGATGATGGAAAATCTACACTGATCGGACATATTTTATATGATTCAAAGTTATTATATACAGACCAGGAAGAAGCATTAGAGTTAGACAGTAAAGTTGGAAGCCGTGGTGGAAAGATCGACTATTCTTTATTACTTGACGGATTAATGGCAGAAAGAGAACAGGGAATTACGATCGACGTTGCCTACCGTTATTTTACAACAGAAAAAAGAAGTTTTATCGTAGCAGATACACCAGGACATGAAGAATATACAAGAAACATGGCTGTAGGAGCATCCTTTGCAGATTTAGCAGTCATCTTAATCGATGCATCCCAAGGAGTATTAGTACAGACAAGACGCCACGCAAGAATCTGCGCCCTAATGGGAATCAGACACTTCGTATTTGCAGTCAATAAAATGGACCTTGTAAAATATGATCAGGAAACATTCCGAAAGATCGAGGAACAGATCAAAGAATTACAAGAAGAATTATCACTTGCAAATGTAAAGATCATCCCAGTATCTGCAACAGAAGGAGATAACGTTACAACAAAATCAGATAACATTCCATGGTATACAGGAGAACCATTACTAGAATACCTAGAGACGGTGGATGTACGAGAAAAATCTGAAGAAGAAGGATTCTACATGCCAGTTCAGAGAGTATGCCGTCCAAACCACACATTCCGTGGATTCCAGGGACAGATCGAATCCGGACAGATTTCTGTCGGAGATGAGATCGTGACATTACCAAGCAAAGAACATGCAAAGGTTAAGAGTTTATTAATTGGTGATAAAGATGCACAGACAGCTGAAAAAGGCCGTCCAGTAACGATTCAGTTAGACCGTGAAGTTGATGTATCCAGAGGATGCGTACTGGCCAATAAAACAGAACTTCCAGTCAGCAAATCATTTACAGCGACAGTTCTTTGGATGGATGACGGAGAATTGTTACCAGGAAAAGAATATTTCGTAAAGATCGGAACAAAAGAAATTCCAGGAATCGTAACAAATATTCAGTACAAGATCGATGTCAACACAGGAGAATACATTCCAGCAAACAACTTAAGAAAGAATGAGATCGCAGTATGTGATGTTATCTTGCAGGAAGAAATTGTCTTAGACGAATTTGATGATCATAAAGCCTTAGGAGAGCTGATATTGATCGACCGTATCACAAACATGACATCTGCATGCGGAGTGATCAAAAATTCCGAAGTTGACGAAGAAACAGACCTAAAATGCGTCTTTGCACATGGAAAATTAAAAGCCAATGGAGACATCTTTGAAGAATTCTACTACAACATGGAAAGTATGACAGTCACAAAGATCAAACCATCAGGAAAATCCTACACGATCGGAGATGAAATTCCAGTAGAAGGAGAAAGCTATCAGTATCCAGACTACTTTGATGTCATCGTATTCAGAGACAAAGTAGCTGTACAGATCAGAGACAGAAAAGTATCAGCAATTCTTCCAATCGAAGAATACGAATACAAAGGCCTGCCACTGATCAATGGACGAGGATTTAAGATTCTGGTTGATTCCAAAGAAAAAGCAGACAAACTGTTTGCAGAATTAAAAGAACAAGGATATAAACCAGGAAGCGAATTCTTTAACCGTTGGTTACAGTTTGAAGCATATCGTAAGATTGTGTTTAGGGATAGTATTTACTAATTAAATTGTAATTGTATAACGGAAATGTATCGAGTATTCATAAAAACATAAAAAAGATAGAGGTACGAAAAACGAATTCCATTGACGGATTTTTTGCAAAACGCTGATCCGCCAACACTCCTGCACAACTCACTGCGTTCAAACAGTGCCCGTGTTGGCTGCGATTTTGCAAAAAATCCTATGGAATTCTATCATTTCGTACCTCTATCTTTTTTATGTTTTTATGAATACCTGAAGACATTCTCGTATAAAATTAAGAATTTTCAAACGGAAGGGTGTGTATGTTAGACGTTATTGGTTTTCAATTTTTGTAGTGGTAGACAGATATTTATTATATTCCAAAACACTTCAACAAATTGGTGTTTATAAATTTCATTGACCTTCTGTCAACGAATCCAAAACTTATCAGCCAATACCATTTAACATACACAATGTGTAGTGATTTGAATAGCGTTTCGTTGTATGAGTCAGAAAGAAGATAAGAAGAACTATTTATAAGAAAAAAGGATGACAACATGAGCACTTTTTGAAAGCGTTTTTTACAAATTCGCAGCGCCCTGTGGTCGATTGTTTGAACGTAGCTGCGGGCATTTTGGCTCGCAGCAAGCGAGTTATCGAAGGAACAGGCGCGGATCAGCTATTTGTAAAAAACGCTTTCAAAAATGCGGAGTGTCATCCTTTTTTCTTATAAATAGTTCTTCTTATCTTCTTTCTGACTCATACATGCAACACTATTACAATCAAAACTTGTCATGAAATAATACTGACAAACTATAAATACTGACAACAAAATGTCACTATTGAATGTCGTCAAAACCATCATATCAATCGCTTGTCCAAACCACCCATTGTATATATAATAATACGTGAAAGGGGATGATACAGAGTGTCTAAGAAATCCGGATTAACAAAAAGACAGAAACTTATCATTGAGATGTTAGCAGCTTTTAATGCTGACGATCCAATTACAATACAGGCAATATCAGAAAAACTGAAATTAAGTTCAAGAACCGTATTAAGAGAAATGCCTCGCATCAACGAATGGTTTGAGGAGAATGACTTTAAACTAGTCAAGAAACCAAGAATCGGGATGTATGTGGATGAAGATACAGAAACAAGAAACTATATTAAAGAACTCGTAGATATGGATGAGAACAAGCCAGTATACAGTAAAGCAGATCGCCAGATGATCATATTACTTGAACTGTTAACGATCAACGAACCACTCAAATATTTTTACTTTACATCCCTTTTTCATATTTCGGATGCAACATTAAGCAACGACCTGGAAGAGGTTGAAACATGGCTTGATCACTATAATCTGACTCTTTACCGAAGACCGGGAATGGGAATTTACTGGGAAGGAAAAGAGGAAGATTACCGTCAGGCAGTGACAATGGTATTGAGACAAAAGTTAAGAGGACATTCCTTAAAAGTATTGTTTGATGAAGAGAAAAAACTCAAAGAACGAATGTTTCCGAATCTTACGCAAGAAGTGTTAGATGATACAAGAGATATCATTAAAAATATGCAGGGAGTGTTAGATATAGAATATACTGACCATTCCATTAGGCATTTAAGCTTGTATTTATTGATCACACAAAACAGGGTAAGAATGGGACATGAGATCAAAGAAGAGAAAGACGTCAGATCGATCACTCATTTACCAGAATATCAGATTGCAAAATGGCTGGGAGGCAAGTTAAGCAACTTTGAAGGACATCAGCTCTCACAAGGAGAAGTATATAACATAGCAATGCAGCTTTTGGCAGCGAAGATCTGGAAAAACAAAAGTGAGAATAAGATTGATGAAGAAAGTTTTAAAGTCAGGCAGTTGGTCATGCGGATCATTGCTGAGATGGAAATACTTTTAGAAATGGAATTTTTTGAGAATGCAGTGTTGATCGATGGATTATGTAATCATATGAAACCAGCGATCAATCGAATGAAACAAGGTGTATTTACGGAAAATCAATACATTGATTTTTTAGAAGAAAAATATTCCAAAGTTTATGTGGCAACGATCAAAGCGTGTGAGTTCTTAAAAGAAGAATTACATATAAAAAAACTCCCGGAAGGGGAGATGGGGTTTATCGCATTATACTTCTGTGTAGCGGTTGAACAGCAAAAAGATAAAGAAGAAAAGTTATCTGTTTATGTTGCCTGCCCACATGGAGTTGGGACATCCCATATGCTAGCCGTTCATCTGAAAAAAGAATTTCCGCAGCTGATGGTACAAAAGATCATCTCGACAGCAGAGATCAAAGAAGAGGAGCTGATCGAAGAAGGAATTGATTTTATCGTTTCCACAGCAAAATTAAATCTGACATTTCCAAATGTCTATGTGAACTCTATTTTAACAGAGACAGATAAGAAAATGATCAATGCCATGATCAAAAATATCGACAAGAAGAAAAGAAAAAATCCCATAAAGACTGTAAAACCAGTCAAAAGGATTGGAAGAGAAGACATCGAGTATATGACACTTCTTGGAGAAGAGATCTTACAGGTATTAGATAACATTAAAATATCAACAGGTGAAAACATTAAGAATAAGAAACAATTGATCGAATATGCAGGAGAATTATTTGCACGAAATGAAACGACAGCAACAGAGATTACTTTTGCATTAAACAAACGCGAGAATATCGCAAGCACATTTATTCCGAGTATGAATGCATTATTTTTACATTGTGAAACAAAAGGCATCAGACATTGCAGATTTGGTTTTGTCTATTTAAATGATGAGATCATTGAAGATGGGAAGCCAATCAAGGGTGCGATCTTGATGCTTGTTCCACAGGGAGATGGAAGTAAGGTTTATCGCGAAGTTATGAGTGAAATAAGCGGAGCATTAGCCGAGAAAGACCAGATCATCACTTACTTATTTGACAAAAACAGAAATGCAGTTGAGGCAGAACTTGAAACAAGCCTTGGTAACTATTACGAAAATAAAATGAAGAGAAGATAAAAACAAAAGGAGGATATTGTAAATGAAAAATGGATTACAAAAATTCGGTAAATTTTTAAGTGCAATGGTAATGCCTAATATCGGAGCATTCATTGCATGGGGATTCATTACAGCATTATTTATCGCAGATGGATGGATTCCAAATGCGAAGTTAGCATCAATTCAGCCATACATGTTAACATTCTTATTACCAATGCTGATCGCCTACACAGGTGGTAAACAGGTCGGTGGAGATCGTGGAGGAGTCATGGGTGCGATCGCAGTCATGGGTTGTATCGCCGGAGTTGGTGGATTTGATGGACAGCCAATGTTAATGGGAGCCATGGTAATGGGACCATTTGCAGGATGGGTCATCAAGAAATTTGATAAAGCAATGGACGGACATATGCCAGCCGGATTTGAGATGTTGATCAATAACTTCTCTGTTGGTATTTTAGGAATGATCGTAGCGATCATTGGATACTTTATCATTGGACCATTTATGTCAACCGTATTAGCAGTGTTAACAGCAGGAGTTAACGTACTTGTAAAAGCAAAATTAATACCTTTAGCAGCAATCTTTATCGAACCTGCCAAAGTATTATTCTTAAATAACGCGATCAACCATGGTATCTTTACACCAATTGGTATTGAACAGGCAAAAGAAGCTGGTAAATCTATCATGTATATGTTAGAGGCAAACCCAGGACCAGGACTTGGAGTATTATTAGCATATGCAGTATTCTCTAAAGACAAAGTAACAAAATCATCTGCACCAGGTGCGATCATCATTCATTTCTTCGGTGGTATTCATGAGATTTACTTCCCATATATCCTGATGAACCCAATCGTGATCATCGCTCCGATCGTTGGTAACATTTGTGCGATCACATTCTTCACATTTACAAAATGCGGACTTATTGGACCATCTTCACCAGGATCAATCATCGCTTATTTATCAATGTCACCAAAGAGCCAGATTCCATTAACGATCTTAGGTGTACTGATCGCAACTGTAGTATCATTCTTGATCGCATCACCTATCATTCGTATGTCAGATGGTAAGAGTCTTGAAGATGCACAGGACGATATGGCAGCAAAGAAAGCAGAATCTAAAGGAATCACAGTTGACCCAGGAGAGAAGAAAGACGCAGATAAAGTTAAGAAGATCGTATTTGCATGTGACGCAGGAATGGGATCTTCCGCAATGGGAGCTACGAAATTCAGAAACCGTGTGAAAGCACAGAGACCAGATCTTACAGTTATCAATACATCTGTAGATAATATTCCAGCAGATTGTGATATCGCAGTTGTTCAGGCAGTTTTAGCAGACAGAGCTAGAAAATCTGCACCACAGGCACAGTTAGTAATTATCAATAACTTCTTACAGGATCCAAACTTAGATGGATTATATGAACAGATGACAGCAAAAGTTGATGCATCAGCACAGACAGCTGCAGCTGTTGAAGAAGTTGAAACACCAGTAGCTACTGGAAATGCAAAGATCCTTGTAGAAGAAGGAATCAAAACAGGATTAAAACCAGTCGACAAATTCGAAGCGATCAAAGCAGCAGGAAAACTGTTAAATGAACTTGGATATGTTGAAAAAGGTTATATTGACGCTATGGTAAAACGTGAAGAAACAGTTACAACATACATGGGATTAGGTGTAGCAATTCCTCACGGAACAGGAGATGCCAAGAAGAAAGTACAGAAAACTGGTATCGTAATGCTTCAGTATCCAGAAGGTGTAGACTTTGATGGAGAAAAAGCTCAGTTAGTCTTTGGTATTGCTGGAATCGGTGATGAACATCTTGGATTATTAGCTAAGATCTCTGAAATCATCGAAGATCCTGAAAGATTAGAACAGTTAAAAACAACAAAAAACGTTGACGAAATCATGGAAATGTTTAAATAAAATTTAAACAAAAAAAGGTCAATTTAATAAGCGGGAAATTCTTCTCGCTTATTGAATACCTAAGATATATACTTATAAATTTATATTTTAATTTTAGGAGTGAGAAAAATGAAGAAAGCAATTCAGTTTGGAGCAGGAAATATTGGACGTGGATTTATCGGTGGACTGTTAAGCAAAGCAGGATATCATGTAGTATTCGCAGACGTAAATCAGAAAATCATTGATAAGATCAACGAAGATAAGAAATATACAATTTTTGTAAAAGACGTAGAAAGCAGCGAGATCGTGATCACAGATATCAGCGGAGTAAATTCAACAAAACCTGAACTGATCGATGAAGTAAAAGAGGCTGAGATCATCACAACAGCCGTTGGAGTAAGAATTCTTCCGATCATCGCTCCATCTATCGCAGAAGGAATCAAAGCAAGAAAAGAAAATGGTTCTGAAGAATACTTAAACATCATTGCTTGCGAAAATGCAGTCAAAGCAAGTTCTCAGTTAAAAGAAGCTGTTTATGGAAACTTAAATGACGAAGAAAAAGCATATGCAGACAAATATGTAGGATTCCCAGACTGCTCTGTAGACAGAATCGTGCCTCCAGTACGTTTAGATAATCCAATCGACGTCGTTGTAGAAAACTATTATGAATGGAATGTCGAAGAAGCATCCTTTAAGGGAGCTGTTCCACAGATCGAAGGAATGAATCTTGCAGATAACTTAATGGCATATATTGAAAGAAAATTATTTACATTAAACACAGGACACTGCATCACAGCATATCTTGGAAACTACAAAGGATTCAAAACGATCGATGAAAGTATCGCTGATGAAGAAATATTTAAAACTGTTAAAAAAGCAATGCAGCAGAGTGGTATGGCATTAGTCAACAAATATGGATTTGACAAAGATGCTCACTTTAAATACATCGACAAGATTTTAAATCGTTTCAAAAACCCATACCTTGTAGATGATACAGCTCGTGTAGGTAGAGAACCATTAAGAAAATTAAGTGCAACAGATCGTTTAACAAAACCAACAATGACAGCATTAGAATATGGTCTTCCAGTGGATGCATTATTAGCAGGAATGGCAGCAGCATTAAAATATGATAATGCTGAAGATCCACAGAGCGTAGAATTACAGGATAAGATCAAAGCAAACGGAGTAAAAGCAGCATTAAAAGAAGTATCTGGAATCGCAGATGAAAAAATCTTAGACGAAGTTGTAGCAATTTACGAGGCAATGTAGTCGGAACAATATCAATAAAAAATCAACCAAAAATCAAATCAACAACCTTTTTTCTTAACGCATATAATCATATGAAAAGAGGCGGCCGAAAATATTTCGGTCGCCTCTTTTGGCACTTACATCATTTTATAACAGGATATAAAGAAAACCAATAAGTCTTTTATAGAAAATCTGTTGACAATTAAAAAGGATAGTGGCATAATACAACACATAGAAAATATAAATCATATTAATAAACTATGAAAAGTAGGAAATAAAATAACTGACTGGAAAACCAGAGGTTATGATCAAGGAAGCAGAAGAGACTGCACTTTTGATCATAACCTCTTTTTTTATACAAAAGTGAAGGAGGAAGAAAAATGAGCCAGAGCAGATCACCACAGGAAATCAGAATTCAAAATGAGATCAATCATAAGAAAATAGCGAATGTGCATGAAAACAGAGCTACAGAAATTTTAAAGAAAGTAAGAGAAAGTAAACCTCAGATCGATATAGAAAGAGGGTTATATTTTACAAAATCTTTTCAGAAAACGGAAGGACAGCCATTGATCTTACGATGGGCAAAGGCATTAAAATATTATGCCGAAAATGCAAGCATCTATATTGATGAAAATCAATTAATCGTAGGAAGAAGTGGAAAACCAGGAAGATATGGGATTCTTTATCCAGAACTCGATGGAGATACCTTAGATGAAGCAATCAAAACATTACCAAGCAGAGATGTATCACCATTTGATATTACTCCGGAAGATGCGAAGATCATTACAGAGCAGATCACACCTTACTGGAAAGGGAAGACGTTTCATGAGGATCTTGCAAAAGCACTTCCGAGGGAAACAAAAAAACTTACTTATAATGGAGATAAAGAGTTGACTTCAAGATATATTGTCAATGAAACAGCATCTTTTCGATCATCACTGCAATGGGTACATGATTACGAAATTGTTCTCGAGAAAGGATTTGAGGGAATTAAAGAAGAAGCCTTAGAAAGATTACAGCAATTAGATTCAGATAGTCCGGTGGATCAGACAGAGAAACGACCATTCCTAGAAGCACAGATCATAACAAGTGATGCGATTATCTTATGGGCAGAACGACATGCAAAACTTGCAAAAGAATTATCAGCAAAACAAAGGGATGCGGATAGGAAAAAAGAGCTTAAGATCATAGCAGAAATCTGCGAAAGAGTTCCAAGATATCCGGCAAGAACTTTTTATGAAGCATTGCAATCCCAATGGTTTACACAGATGTTTTCAAGAATTGAGCAAAAGACAGGAACGATCATATCCAATGGCCGAATGGATCAATATCTGTATCCATTTTACCAAAAAGACATCAAAGAAGGAAGGATCACGGATGAACAAGTACAGGAATTATTTGAATGCATGTGGGTAGCAATGTCCGAATTTGTTGATCTGTACTTATCAGAGGCAGGTGGATCTTTCAATGAAGGATATGCTCACTGGGAAGCTGTGACAATCGGCGGAACGACAAAGAAGGGATACGATGCAACGAATGAATTAACTTATATCTTATTAAAGTCCAAACGAGAATTTCCGCTAAATTATCCCGACCTTGCGGCAAGGATCCATATGGGAAGCCCGAAGAGATATCTCTATGAAGTAGCAGAAACGATCAAAGATGGAATTGGATTTCCAAAGCTTATTAATGATGACGAAGTAGTACCGATCTTATTATCCAAAGGTGCAAGTTTAAAAGAAGCTTATGATTACAGTGTTTCTGGTTGTGCAGAATGCCGTATGCCAAACAGAGATACCTACACAAGTCCAAACGCATACATTAATTTTGCAGCAGCACTTGAAATGGTGTTATACAATGGGAAAATGAAAAAATATGGAGATGAGATCGTAGGATTAGAAACAGGAAATTTTGAAGATTTTGAAAGTTTCGATGAAGTGTTGGAGGCTTACTTAAAACAACAGAAAAATTTGATCCGACATGCATTTATTCAGCAACATGAGATCATCAGACTTCGAGGAGAACATTTTGCTACACCGCTTGGATCATCACTTCATAAACTTTGTAGAGAAAGTTACAAGGATCTGCATCAGCCATCTATTCCTGGAGGGATCGATCTTGGATATTTTGAATTTATCGGATATGCAACTGTCGTAGATTCCTTATCAGCGATCAAAAAGCTGATCTTTGAGGAAAAACGTCTGACAAAGAAAGAGTTGTTAGAAGCAGTGAACAACGATTTCAAAGGATATGAAGCAATCAGACAGTTATTACTTCATGCACCATCTTATGGAAATGATGACAGCTATACCGATGAAATCGGACAGTTATTAGATTTGGAAGCACAGAAATTTACACATAAATATGGCAAAGAATTAGGGGTTCATATGGATCTGCGATTAGTACCATTTACATCCCACGTACCGTTTGGAAAAGTCATAGGTGCAACGCCAAATGGAAGATTTTCTTATACACCATTATCCGATGGCTCCAGTGCATCACAAGGGGCAGATCTTAACGGACCAACAGCAGTATTATTATCAAATTATAAAACAAAAAACTTTGATTACGAAGACCATGCAGCAAGATTATTAAACATCAAATTAAGTCCATCTTGCGTAGAAGGTGAAAATGGAACTGAAAAACTTGTTCAGTTTATCAAAGCATGGCACGACCTGAGATTATGGCATTTGCAGTTTAACGTATTAAATACAGAGACGTTAAGACAGGCACAAAAACAGCCACAATTATATAAAAATCTCCTGGTAAGGATTGCAGGATACAGTGCTTATTTCACTGAATTATCCAAAGATCTGCAGGATGATATCATTGCCAGAACAGAGCATGAGGAGGTGTCATAATGGTCGATCCATTGGTATTTAATATTCAGAATTATTCCCTGAATGATGGCCCTGGGATCCGAACGATCGTCTTTTTAAAGGGATGTCCGATGCGATGTCGTTGGTGCTGTAATCCCGAATCACAGGAATATAACATCGAGATGTCTTATACAAGAAAAAATTGCATCGGAGAAAAAGAATGTGGATTTTGCGAACGATCCTGTCATCAAAAAGCAATCACTTTTGATGAGGAAGGGAAAGCAAAGATTGAGAAAAGTTTATGTACAGACTGCCTTTCCTGTACCAAAGTATGCCCGGCAATGGCAATGAAACAGCAGGGAAAACCAATGGAAATTTCAGAGATCATAGATCAGGTACTAAGACAGGAGTTGTTTTATCATCATGGAGAAGGAGGACTTACCGTCAGCGGTGGGGAACCTCTTTCTCATGGAGACTGGCTGATCAGACTGTTAAAAGAAGCGAAAAAACATCGGCTTCATACAGCAATTGAGACTTGTGGATATGCTTCCTATGAAGTATTAAAAGAGGCCATAAATTATCTGGATGTCATCTTTTTTGATATCAAATCCATGAATGATGAAAAACATAAGCGCTACACAGGGAAGAGCAATCAAATAATCTTGGACAACTTTAAACAGCTTGTACAAGATGCGAAAACCACAAAGATTACAGCGAGAACACCAGTGATTCCAGGATTTAATGATACAGTTGAGGAATTAGAAGAAATTCAGCGTTTTGTAGCAAAAGGAAAAAATGTTTCCTATGAAATGCTCCCGTATCACCGATTCGGAAAAGGAAAGTATGAAATGCTTGGAAGAACTTATCCGATGGGAGATGTTTTATTATCAGAAGAAATCAAAACATATATTCAGAAACAAAATGAAAAGTGGAGGAAGAAAGAATGTCAAAGTTAAGCAGGGAACAAACAATAGAATATGATAAAAAATATAATCAGCATCCATGGTTGAAAGGAAATACAGAACCCATTCCAATCGAAAAGGCGGAAGGAATCTTCTTTTATGATTTTAATGGAAAGAAATATTACGATATGTCGAGTCAGTTGTCCTGCGTTAATATCGGATATGGAAATAAAGATGTCATACAGGCAGTCAATGATCAGGTAAAAACATTGCCATATATTGCACCAGCATATGCCAGTGCACCAAGATCAGAATTAGCAAAAATGTTAGTCGAACTTGCACCAGATAATATTGCCAAAGTGTTTTTTACCTGTGGAGGTTCTGATGCAAATGAAGCAGCGATCAATATGGCAAGAACTTATACGGGAAGGAGTAAGATTTTTTCCAGATACAGAAGTTACCACGGATCAACATTAGGATCAGGGAATTTATCTGGAGATCCAAGAAGATTTGCCTTGGAGCATCCAGCAGCAACAGGATTTGTAAAGTTTCAAGATCCATATGTATACAGAAGTGATATAAAGTTTGAGAATGATGAAGAAGCTTCCGCTTATTATATCAATAAGATCAAAGAACAGATTGCATATGAAGGTGCAGAAAACATCGCAGCGATTTTTGTAGAATCCATTACAGGGGCGAATGGGGTGATCATACCGCCAGATGGTTATCTTCAAGGAATCCGAAAGATCTGTGATGAAAATGGTATTTTAATGATCTGTGATGAAGTTATGGCGGGATTTGGAAGAACTGGAAAGATGTTTGCGTTTGAACATTGGAATGTAAAACCAGATATCATTACATTTGCAAAAGGTGTGACAAGTGGGTATGTACAACTTGGCGGGATCATGATCTCAAAAGAGATCGCAAAGTTTTATGAAGACAAGGTATTTCAGTATGGGTTAACTTACAGTGGTCATTCCCTTGCATGTGCAGCAGGAGTTGCTTGTGTAAATTATTATAAGAAAGCGGGACTATTAGATAATACACAGAAAGTTGGGAAAGTACTTGGAGAGCTGTTAGAAGAGATCAAACAAAAACACAAATGTGTAGGAGAGGTCCGTTATATTGGCTTATTTGCAGCCGTAGAATTTGTTAAAGATAAAGAAACTAAAGAACCATTGGTTCCATATGCAGACCAGTCAGGAACGATGGGAAAGATTATCGGCTTATTGAAAGAACGAGGCTTTGCAACTTTTGGAAGAGAAAACAATATCAACATTGCACCACCACTGATCATTACAGAAGAACAGTTAAGGGAAGCAATGAAGATCTTTGATGAGGTGCTTGATATTGTAGATGAGACATATTTATAAGGAGAAACAGATGGAACATAAAAAAAATAGCACAAAAACAGAACATCTGATCAGCTTATCCGTTGTACTTGTCATTTTGTTCCTATGGTTTTATACCACATCTATGGGACTTGTTTCAGAAACACTGGTGCCATCCCCAATCAGTGTGTGGGACAGTTTTCTTGATATATTAAAAAACGGATATAAAGGTTCAACCTTGATACAGCATTTGGCAGCCAGTATGGGGAGATTAATTAAGGCATATGTTCTGGCAATGATCACAGCAATTCCACTGGGACTTTTAAGTGGATACAATTCAAAGATCCGGGCATTATTAGAGCCAGTCATTGAATTTTACCGTCCACTCCCACCACTGGCATATTACACATTATTAGTACTGTGGATGGGAATTGGAGACGGGTCAAAGATCATGCTGTTATTCTTGGCAGGATTTGCACCAATTTATATTGCGTGTGCAGCTGGAGTTAACAAAGTAAAAAAAGATTATGTATTAGGAGCACAGACATTAGGAGCCAATGCACGACAGATTTTTATTTACGTGATCTTTCCAGCAGTACTTCCGGATATTTTTACAGGACTTCGAACATCACTTGGTGTTGAATATACGACATTGGTAGCAGCAGAAATGGTCGCGGCTGTCAGCGGAATTGGATGGATGGTGTTAGATGCCAGTAATTATCTAAGAAGCGATATTATGTTTTTTGGAATTATCTTAATGGGAATTACAGGAATCGTGTTAGACCAAATTTTGAAATTAGTGGAACATTATATGGTTCATTGGAAAGGAAAGAATTAGGAGGAATGAAATTATGAAAGAGAGAAAATTAAGTATTAGAGAAATTATCGTATTATTGATCGCAGTGATCCTGCTGATCAGTGCAACTGCATGCAGAGCATCAAAAGCAGATCAAACAAAAGAAAATAAAAAAGTAAAAGAGATTAAAATTGGAACCATGGATCTTGTAAATCCAGACTTGGTTGCTAGAAAAGAAAAATATTATGAAAAACAGTTAGGGGTCAAAGTAAAGATCGTGAAATTTGATTCTGGAAAAGATGTCAATACAGCATTGGCAGCAGGAAGTATCGACGTATCAGAACTTGGAAGCAATCCAACAGCATTAGGAATTGGAAATGGACTTAACTATGACGTGATCTATATCGGAGACATCATCGGTTCTGCAGAATCACTCGTTGTAAAAAACAATGCCAATGTAAATTCTGTAAGCCAGCTAAAAGGTAAAAAGATCGCGGTGCCATTTGCATCCACTTCACACTATAGTTTATTAAATGCCTTAAAACAGGCAGGACTCAAAGAAAGTGATGTAAAATTATTAGATCTTGAACCAAATGATATTCATGCGGCATGGAAACGAGGAGATATTGATGCAGCTTATGTATGGTATCCAGTGCTTAATAATCTAGTAAAAGACGGAAAAATCTTAACAGGAAGTGACAAACTTGCAAAACAAGGAATTATTACAGCAGATTTAGTTGTTGCAAGGCGTGATTTTGCAAAATCAAACAAGAATCTGGTAGTACGCTATATTAAGGCACTGAATCAGGCAAATGATTTGGATCAGAAAAATAAAGAACAGTCGATCAAGGATATTGCAGAGATTCTTAATATCAGTGAAAGTGATGCAAAATTCCAGAGAAATGGTTTTGAATGGATTGATGGAAAGAAACAGATAAGTAAAGAATATTTAGGTGAAAATATAGCAAATGTATTGAAAAATACAGCAGATTTCTTAAAAGAACAGGGAAGTATTAAGAAAAGCCCGACTTTAAAGGAATATAAAGACCATGTACAAACGAAATATCTGAAAGAAGCATTAGAAAAATAGGAGATGAGACAATGAGTGAGACAAAGAATACATGGAAAGACAAACTATATGAGACAGACAATCCACTGATCGAGGTAGAAGAGCTTGATTTGGATTATCAGACAGCAAAGGGATGTGTAAATGCTTTGTCTCATATCAATTTTAGCATTCATCGAGGAGAGTTTATTACTGTATTAGGCCCAAGTGGTTGTGGAAAATCTACCTTATTAAAAATTCTTGCAGGATTTATCAAACCAACAAAAGGAAGTGCAAAATTAGAAGGAAAGCAGATTAAAGGAACAGATTGGAGCAGGGGAGTAGTATTTCAGAATCCGCCGTTATATGAATGGTTTTCAGTCAGACAAAATATCGCTTTCGGTCCGAAGATGAGAAAAATAGCAAAAGAAGAATATGAACCAAAAGTAGAAGAATATTTGCAAAAGGTTGGACTGACAGAGTTTGGTGAAAAAAAGATTTATGAATTATCAGGAGGAATGAAACAAAGAGTTTCGATTGCAAGAGCTTTGATCAACAAACCAGAAATTCTGTTAATGGATGAACCATTCGGTGCATTGGATGCATTTACAAGAGAAAATATGCAGGAATTGATCCGCAAGATCTGGTGGCAGAGTGGAAAAACGATCTTTTTTATCACACATGATGTAGAAGAAGCATTGCTGTTAGGAAGCAGGGTTTTAGTGTTAAGTCGACATCCAGGAGAAATTGTCGATGATATTCAGGTGAATTTTTCAAGAAAGATCGTAGAAGAAGGAATCAGTGATATTCAGTTCAGTGAAAAATTTTATCATACAAGAGAACGTTTATTAAAACTGATCCATGCCCAGTATGAGAGATAGTAAGGAGGATTTGTATATGAAGTGGTATTATGAACAGCCAGTCAAGATTATATTTGGAGATCATAAAATACAGGAATTATCAATAATCATTCAAAAAGAACAATATAAAAAAGGAATTCTGGTGACAACCACACATTTTATTAAAAATGGATTTGCAGGGCAGTTACTGGATGATAAGAAAAATCATCTGGCAGATATCTTTGCAGGATTTTCACCAAATCCAGATGTAGAAGAAGTGAATAGACTGGGAGAACATTTAAGAAAAGAAAAAATAGATTTTATCGTAGCACTTGGTGGAGGAAGTGTGATCGATGGAGCGAAGGCGGCTTCTGTTTTAATAGAAAAAGAAACATCAATCCAAAAATATCACAATACAGGAGAGAAAGTTCCAAAAAAACATTTGCCATTGATCGCAATTCCAACAACGGCAGGAACTGGAAGTGAAGTAACCAATGTTTCTGTATTAACAAATAGAAACCAAGGAATCAAAGCACCAATTGCATCGGAAAGTTTTTATCCACAATATGCGATCGTAGATCCAACACTTACATGGAGCATGCCAGCAGATCTTACGGCAAGTGCAGGAATTGATGTGTTATCTCATGCAGTAGAAGGATACTGGAGCCGCTTGCACCAACCAATTTGTGACGTATTGGCTGTCTATGCAGCAAAACTAGTTCTTACAAATATAAGAACGGTATACAAAGATCCAAACAATCAGGCATCAAGAGAGAAAATGGCAGCAGCATCTCTGATCGCAGGACTTGCATTTGGTCAGCCAAAAACAACTGCTTCCCACGCATGTTCTTTTCCATTGACAAATTTATACCATATTCCACACGGAGAGGCTTGTGGTTTGACATTAGATTTCTTTATCCGATTAAATGGAACCAAAGATTTTAGAACAAGAGAATTGACCAGTCAATTAGGATTTTATGATTATGAACAATTTGCAGATGCCGTACAGAGATTAAAAAGAGATCTTCATTTAAGAACAAATTTAACCGATCTTCATATCAATGAAGAAAAGAAAGAAGAATTGATACGATTAAGTCATCATGCCAATTTAAAAAATAATCCAGTGGAAGTTACAGATGAAGATTTGAGAAGACTTTATGATGGTTTATGTGACTGAAATATTGACAGAAATATGAAAAATAGGTATAATCGAGTAAAAACAGATAAAACATACAGGATTAATAGGAAATAAGGTGGGCATATGGAACATAAAATAAAAAGATCACAAGAACAACACCAATGGAAAGAAAAAATTGAAGAGTTATTAAAAAATATGAAATATGGCAATATAACGATCATTGTTCAGGATGGAAAGATCATTCAGATTGATAAGACAGAGAAACATAGAATATAGCAAATCGAAAATCAGTCTCAGAAAAGGATTGGAAAGCGATCATCAGTGGATTATGATTCTCAAAAAGGAGATGTAATTATATGGAAAACATAATTATCCTGTGAATTAAAAAAGACGATTTAAAACTATCAAGGTGCAAGCAATATTTTATCATTCTAACTGTCTCAGTCCATTGATATGATCCAAAGTTTCATAGAATTCTTTTTGATATGGACAGTAGCTGCATAGCTTAAATCTTGACAACAAAAATCAAAATTATTATAATTAATATATAAATAAAATAAATCTTCAGGGCAGGGTGAAAATCCCTACCGGTGGTAAAGCCCACGAGCCGTAAGGCATGATTCGGTGAAATTCCGAAGCCGACAGTATAGTCTGGATGAAAGAAGAGAACAAAATATGGAAAAATGGAAATGTTTTTACGACTATGGTCAATTGCTCTAGAATATTTTTGTTCCAGAGCAATTGATTTATATAAATAAATTCAGATATTTTTTACTCTGCCTTGATCAATCATTTAGATCAAGGCATTTTTAATGGGGTGATAAGATAAAACTAATAAACAAATATGATCAAGAAAAATTTTAGAATTATGGCAGGAGGATATAAAATGGTGACATTTCATACAATTGAAGGTGCATTAGAAGATTTAAAAAGAGGAAAGATTATTTTGGTAACGGATGATGAAAATCGAGAAAATGAAGGAGACTTTATTTGTGCAGCACAATTTGCTACAACAGAAAATATAAATTTCATGGCAACGCATGGAAAAGGATTAATCTGTATGCCAATGTCGGAGGAGTATGTAGAAAAATTAAAACTTCCGCAAATGGTGGAAAATAATACAGATAATCACGAAACAGCATTTACTGTATCGATCGATCATATTACAACAACGACAGGAATTTCAGCAGTAGAGCGTTCAATTACAGCTATTGCATGTGTGGATGAAAATGCAAAACCAGAAGATTTTCGAAGACCGGGACATATGTTTCCATTAAAAGCAAAGAAAAATGGAGTTTTAGAAAGAAATGGACATACGGAGGCAACGGTAGATTTATGTAGATTAGCAGGTTTAAAAGCGTGTGGATTGTGCTGTGAGATTATGAGAGAAGATGGCACAATGATGAGAACAGAAGAATTAGCAAAATTAGCAGAGCATTTTCAAATGAAATTTATAACAATCAAGGATTTGCAAGATTACAGAAAACGCAAAGAGATATAAAAGAAATAGTCAGTTGACGATTGATCTCTCAGAGGATTTTATGTTGGTGGAAAGCTGTAGTGAGATTGCGAATGTGATAGATATTGTGGAAAGTTAGATGAATTAGGACAAAATGGGACAAATTTTGTGATAAGCTAGAAATGTATAAAATCAAGAAAGAAGGATTCCACATTAGAAAATGTATAAGGATCCTTCTTTTTATTTGGAGATAACGAGATGGCAATATCAAAATTAATGCATATGAAAGAAACAGAAGGAAATCCAGCGAGACACTTAAAAAGAGCAATCGAATACGTTATGAATCCAGAAGAGGATATTAATCGACGATTGTTTGGTTTCTATTATGTATAAATTTAAAAAAATTGATATAAAAAATGTAGGATTTATAAGGTCTGCAAAGTGTTTTTAATTTATTCAACAACTTCAATTCCATCAATATTCGGAACACACATCATAGAATAGTTTGTATGATAAATGACAAATCCAGGTTTTGCCTTTGGCGGCTTTCTTAGTTCTTTTCTCTGAACATAATCAATCTCAACCTTCGGTGCCTGACGCCCCTTGGAATAATAAGCTGCAAGGCGGCCAGCTTCTTCAAAGGTAGCATCTGGAAGAGTCTCCGCTTGTTCCTTTCGTACAATAACATGGGACCCAGCCATATTCTTTGCATGGAACCACCAGTCCCCGCCATTTGCAAACTTAAAACTTAATTCATCATTCTGATAGTTATTTTTTCCAACATACATATGGAAACCATCAGAAGAGACAAAATGTAATGGTTTGGATTTTGCCTGTTTCTTTCCCTTTTTCTTTCCGTGGCTCTTAATATAACCATAATCAGAAAGTTCATCTTTGATCAGCTGCAGGTCTTTCTCATCTTCGGATAAAGAAAGAGCAGTAGAAATCGAATCGAGATGATCAAGATCAGCTTTTGTCTCCACGACAAGCTCAGAAAGAGCTTCATAAGTACGTTTTAGCTTATTATATTTTGCAAAAAACTTTTTGGAATTCTCCAAAGGAGTCTTTGTTGGATCAAGAGGAATCGTAATCTCTTCGTTTGTGTAATAATTCATGCAAGTTAAAGATTTTGCATTTGGCTCTAGTCCATATCCATATGTCTGTGTAAGTTCTCCATAAACTTTGAATTTCTCACGTTTCTCGGTATCCTTTAACTGACGAAGCTGCAGATCATATTTCTTGCTCGTCCTCTCAAGAGCAGTCTGCACGATCTTACGAAGGTCAGAAGATTTCTGCTTCATTCTTGTATATTTTTCCTTCTCAGAATAATACCCGATCAGCACGTCAAAAATAGAATCATATGTTTTCTCTGTACAGTCAGGATAAGAAGTTAAAGGAATACAAGAAAATTCCTTAGGTTCTTCCCCAGAATAAATGATATTTGGCTGATATGCCTCATCTTCTACAAGAGCATTTAATTTTACAAGCTGGCCATATAATCCAGCAGCACTATCATCGGTCAAAGAATCAGTAGATGCATTCCCATCGAGCCCTGCACGATAACAAAGTTCATTTGCGATCAAAGGACTCATACCTGTGATGGAAGTATAAAGTGCTTTACAAAGATTCAGTGGTTTGGTGATGATATGCTGATAAAAATTCTCCGTAGTCAGACTTGCTAAAGGATGTTTCCCTTTAGACGGTGGAAATGTGTAAGTACGTCCAGGTAAAACCTCTCTGACAGAACTGATATTTGCAGAGATGTGCTTGATACTATCTAAGATCACATCATCACTGTTTACAAAAATGATATTACTGTGTTTTCCCATGATCTCAACGATCAGACGTTTCTGACAGACATCTCCAAGCTCATCCAGATGCTCAATCTTAATTTCGATAATACGCTCAAAGTCAGGCTGTGTGATCGAAATGATCCTTCCACTGCTGATATGTTTACGAAGCAGCATGCAGAAATTTGGAGCCTGCATAGGGTTTGCTTTTCCTTCTTTCGATAAATAGACAAGAGGAAGAGAAGCACTGGCTGAGAGATGAAGTCTTGTTGTCAATCTCTCTTTTTTGATCACAAGCGTGATTTCGTCGGCCTCTGGCTGATAAATCTTATAGATTCTGCCACCGATGATCTGTTTATTAAGTTCTGATATAATATTTGAAATGACAAATCCGTCGAATGCCATGATAAATACCTCCTGGTAATAAAATCAGTTATCTAATTTAAAATAATAAGATAAATCCGTCAAACAATTATATCAGAAATTCGAAAAAGTATAAAGAAAAAACGATCAAATTCACAAATCATAGAAAGATAGTCGGGATTTTGTTGTAATTAAAATCATTTCTTATTATAATGAATATTAAGTGTACAATAAAATAATCTATGGAGGACAAGTCATTGAGAAAAGAAGCGTCAAAGAATGCATGGAAGCAGTTATACGACATTACATTAAAACTAGACAAATTAGAGCCTTGGAATTACCTTGGTGACACACAACTTGTAACCATTCAGCTAAAAGACAGAGAAGAACCTGTATTTTGCAGTGTGATGGGAAAATTCAGCGGAGAAAGAGGAATTGCAGTCTTTGATGGAGTTGAAGGCTTAGGAGATTTCTATATGATCCTTGGAAGTGAAGAAGGGGATCTTCCAGCACAGTATCTGATGGATGAACATACAAGTCTTACATGCTTCTGGGGAAGCATGATGAATGTGCCAGATGAACAAAGAAAAGTTATCGATGAATTAGATATTCGTTTTAAGACGATCAGTGACTGGATTTACTTTGTTTCTTATAAGAAAGGTTACAAACCATATCAGTTAGATGAAGATGAAGTTGCACTTCTTATAGAAACTTATGAGAACCTGTATATGGTAGTGGAAGCAGTCAGACAGGGAGAATTAAATCCAGAGATCGAACAAGCAGAAGGAATCGTTCGCCGTTATAATACTGAAAATGATACTTGGGAGATGTTTGTAAAAGAGATACCAGAAGCTGAAAAAGAATTTCCGTCAGTGATGTTAGAAGATCAGGGATTAAAAGATGGATTAAAGGATCAAAAACAGATCGATCTTGAAGTGATTTTAGATTTTACTTATCTTCCAGTTATGGTAGAAGGGGAAGAAGAAGGGGAGCGTCCAAAGAATCCACTTTTATTTATGGCATATGATAATACCGATGGCGGTGTGATCACAATGGATATTTTAGAAGAGGGTGATGATGAGATCAGCAGAACATTAGGATTCTTTATCAGTTTTGTGCAGCAGAATGGAAGAATGAAGACGATCAAAGCAAGAAATCCATGGATTTTTGGAGCATTAGAGGATATTTGTGAATATTGCAGTGTGGACCTTGTATATGATCCGGTAGAGATCATGGATCAGGTGATTGAAGAAGTTGTTTCTCAGTTGTAGGAATTTCATGTAACATATCAAAAGATGAATTAGAGTGAACGAGGTTGACAAATAAGTTAAGGATTGGTAAAATACAGATAATTTGATGTGCTACCTAAGTAGCGCTTTAATTCGATAAAGTATCAAGGAGCGGCAAAAATATGAATAAAAAGAGAGTCCACACACCAGAAGGTGTCAGAGATGTATATGGAACAGAATATGGACAGCGAAGTAAGCTGAAGGCAAAATTAAACAAAGTCTTTGCATCTTACGGATATGAAGGGATCAGAACTCCAGGATTTGAATTCTTTGATGTATTTAACAGTGAAAAAGGAACCGTATCCGCAAGGGAAATGTTTAAATTCTTCGATAGAGAAGGAAATACCTTAGTTCTTCGTCCGGATGTCACACCATCCATTGCACGCTGTATCGCAAAGTATTTTAATGAAGAGAATATGGGAATCCGTTTATCTTATGCAGGAAATGTATTTTTAAATAACTCAAGCTATCAGTTGAAGTTAAAAGAAACATGCCAGTTAGGTGCAGAATTAGTCAATGATGCGTCTGTACAGGCAGATACAGAATCTATTGCAATGGCAATTGATTGTTTTCTGGCAGCTGGATTGACTGATTTCAGACTTTCTATCGGAGAAGTTGAATTCTTCAACGGATTGACACAGACGATCAAAGATGAAGAAGTCAAAACACAGCTTCGAGAGCTGATCTTAAATAAGAATTATTTTGGATTAATGGAATATGTAGAGACATTAGATCTGTCTGATAAGATCAAAGATGTATTTTTACATTTTAACGAACTGAATGGAGATGTAGCGATCTTAGATCAGGCAGAAGCAATGGTTGAGAATGAACAGTCTAAGAAAGCGATCAAAAGACTTCGCGATGTATATGATATCTTAAAATTATACGGCAAAGAGCAGTATGTAAGTTTTGATCTTGGAATGTTAAATAAGCATAATTATTATACAGGAATCATTTTCAAAGGTTATACTTATGGAACAGGAGATGCAGTTCTAAAAGGTGGACGATATGATAATCTGATCGAACAGTTCGGAAAGAAAGCCCCATCAGTTGGATTTGCGATCGTATTAGATGAGCTGATGATGGCATTAAGCCGTCAGGGAATTCATATGGAAGCAGATCATATGGATACAATGATCATTTATAAAGAAGCAACAATGAAAGATGCGATCCTTCGAGCAGAAGAATTAAGAAAAGAAGGAAAGAAAGTCATCTTAGAGAGAAAGAATGATCTGTGCAGCAAAGCAGACTATGAAAGATTTGCTAAAGAGCATCGCCTCGGTGGAATTCTTTATTTCATCTAATCAACAAATCGAGCAAAAGAAGGGAAACAAAAGACCATGAGATATATTACATTTGCCCTGGCGAAAGGGCGCCTTGCAAAGAAAGCGATGGCTTTATTAGAAGAGATCGGAATCACATGCGAGGAAATGAAAGACGAGAAAACAAGAAAATTAATCTTCGTAAACGAAGAATTAAAATTAAAATTTTTCTTATCCAAAGCAAGTGACGTGCCAACTTACGTGGAATATGGAGCAGCTGATATCGGTGTTGTTGGAAAAGATACGATCCTTGAAGAAGGAAGAAATCTATACGAAGTATTAGACTTGAAATTTGGAGCTTGCAAGATGTGTGTGTGCGGACCCAAAGAAGCGAAGAAATATTTAAACAGTAATGAGATCATCCGTGTGGCATCCAAATACCCACATATCGCCAAAGAATATTTCAATAATCAGAAATTACAGACAGTAGAGATCGTTAAGTTAAACGGATCTGTTGAACTTGCACCGATCGTTGGATTATCAGAGGTGATCGTCGATATCGTTGAGACAGGAACAACCTTAAAAGAAAATGGATTGGAAGTCTTAGAAGAAGTTTGCCCATTATCAGCAAGAATGGTAGTGAATCAGGTAAGCCAGAAGATGGAACAAGAACGAATCAGCAAGATCATCGTTGCACTAAAGAAGATCTTGGATGAAAAAGAATAGTCCGGAGGAGAGAAATATGAGAATAGTAAAAGTTAACAAAGATTCCATTGCAAATATTTTATCAGATTTATTAAAGAGAAGTCCTACAAACTATGGGGATTTTCAGGATAAAGTCGATGCGATCATCAAAAATGTCAGAGATAATGGAGATAAAGCTGTCTTTGATTATACAGCACAGTTTGATAAAGCGGAGATCAACGCAGACAATATTTTAGTTACAGAAGAAGAAATTAAGGAAGCTTACGAAGAAGTGGACGATGAATTGATCAAAGTTATCCGCAAAGCGATCAAGAATATTCGTGATTTTCATGAAAAACAGATTCAGAAGAGCTGGTTTGAGACAAGAGAAGACGGAGTGATGCTTGGACAGAAAGTAACACCAATGGAAACTTGTGGTGTCTATGTACCAGGTGGAAAAGCAGTTTATCCATCTTCTGTTTTAATGAACATTGTTCCAGCACACGTTGCAGGAGTGAAAAATATCATCATGACAACACCTCCTGGAAAAGACGGAAAAGTTACAGCAAATACATTAGTTGCAGCGAAAGAAGCTGGAGCAACAAAAGTATATAAAGTCGGTGGAGCACAGGCAATTGCAGCGATGGCATTTGGAACAGAGTCTATTCCAAAAGTAGACAAGATCGTAGGACCTGGTAACATTTTTGTGGCTCTTGCCAAGAAAGCAGTTTATGGAAACGTAAGTATCGATTCCATTGCAGGACCAAGTGAGATCTTAGTGTTAGCTGATGAGACAGCGAATCCAAGATATGTGGCAGCAGACTTACTTTCCCAGGCAGAACATGATGAGATGGCAAGTGCAATCCTTGTTACAACAAGCGAAGAATTAGCACATAAAGTATCTGATGAGATTGACGGATTCTTAAATCAGTTATCAAGAAAAGAGATCATGGAGAAATCTTTAGATTCCTTCGGATATATTCTTGTTGCAAGCGATATGAAAGAAGCAATTGATACGGCAAACGCTATTGCGTCTGAACATATGGAGATCATGACAGCAAATCCATTTGATGTTATGACAAGGATCAAGAATGCAGGAGCAATCTTTATCGGAGCATACAGCTGTGAGCCTTTAGGAGATTATTTTGCAGGACCAAACCACGTACTTCCAACAAATGGAACAGCAAAATTCTTCTCTCCATTAAGTGTTGATGATTTCATCAAGAAATCAAGTGTCATCTACTATTCAAGAGAAGCCTTAGAGCCAGTACACAAAGACATCGAATTCTTTGCAAATCAGGAACAGCTGACAGCACATGCGAATTCCATGAAAGTAAGATTTGAAGATAACCAGGAAGGATAAAAATATGAGTAGAAGTGCATCAATTGAGAGAAATACAAGTGAGACAAAGATCAAACTTTCCATTGATCTTGATGGAAACGGAAATGTAAATATCCATACAGGGATCGGTTTTTTTGACCATATGTTAAATGCATTTGCACGTCACGGATTTTTTGATCTTGATGTGGAAGTTGAGGGAGATCTCTATGTAGACTGCCATCATACGATCGAAGATGTCGGAATCGTACTTGGAGAAGCAATCAGACAGGCCGTTGGAGATAAGAAAGGGATCAAACGTTATGGATCTTTCATGCTTCCAATGGATGAGACATTAATGTTATGTGCGATCGATCTGTCTGGAAGACCATATTTTGTGATGGATTGTGATTTTACGGTTGATCGCGTTGGAGAATTTGACACAGAGATGGTAAGAGAATTCTTTTATGCAGTATCTTACGGCAGCATGATGAATCTTCATTTGAAGAAATTACATGGAGAGAATAATCATCATATGATCGAAGCAGCATTTAAAGCATTTGCAAAAGCTTTGGATGAAGCAACCAGCATGGATCCAAGGATCACAGATGTACTTTCCACGAAAGGAGCCTTATAAGATGAGTAATGAGGCAAAACCATTAAATAGCAAGATGAGTTTTGATGAATTCAAATTAAACAGCGACGGAATGTTAACCGTTGTTGTACAGGATCATAAGACAAATGAAGTTTTGATGGTCGCATATATGACAAAAGAAGCATATGATAAGACGATCGAGACAGGGATTATGACTTATTACAGCCGAAGCCGTGATGAATTATGGATCAAAGGGGAGACATCCGGACATTATCAGTATGTCAAAGATTTATATATTGACTGCGACAGAGATACCTTACTTGCTAAGGTAAAACAGATCGGGGCTGCCTGCCATACAGGAAATTATTCTTGCTTCTACACAGATTTATTAGAAAAAGAAGATTAAGAACGTAATCTTTGTGAGAAAATATTTGTGTTTCTAAGTTCGATTTGGTATAATCGACTTTATAAGATAAGGAGGCAAGATTATGACAGCATTTTTATCAGAATTAGTCTCTTATGTATTGAAGTTTGCGATTCTTTTTGCATGCTCTGCGGCAGGAATTTATTTCGGAGTCGGTCGTGCGAAGGCAAAGAAGAAAGAATCATAAGATCATACATGATTAAGAGAAGATCATTTAGCTGCATGAGAATACAGGCTCATGCAGCTAAAAAGCCGTAAAGGCAAGGTCTTCTTAAATATAATGAAACGACACTAGGAGGATGAAACGTTGAGAGCATATGGAGTCAACGAACTCAGGAAGATGTATCTTGAGTTTTTCGAAAGTAAAGGACATTTAGCATTAAAGAGTTTTTCACTCGTGCCAAAGAATGATAACAGTTTATTACTGATCAACGCTGGTATGGCACCACTGAAACCTTATTTCACAGGACAGGAAGTACCACCAAGAACAAGAGTGACAACATGTCAGAAGTGTATTCGTACAGGAGATATTGAGAATGTTGGTAAGACAGCAAGACATGGTACATTCTTTGAGATGTTAGGAAACTTCTCTTTTGGAGATTACTTCAAACATGAAGCGATCGCATGGTCTTGGGAATTTTTAACAAAAGTGATTGGATTAGATCCTGACAGATTATATCCATCTGTATACGAAGATGATGATGAAGCATTCGAGATCTGGGAGAAAGAGATCGGAATCGCACCAGAGAGAATCTTCCGTTTTGGAAAAGAAGACAACTTCTGGGAGCATGGGGCAGGACCTTGTGGACCATGTTCAGAGATCTACTATGACCGTGGAGAGAAATATGGATGTGGAAGCCCAGACTGTACGGTAGGATGTGACTGCGACCGTTATATGGAAGTATGGAACAACGTATTTACACAGTTTGAGAATGATGGACACAACCATTATACAGAATTAGAGAATAAGAACATTGATACAGGTATGGGACTGGAACGTCTTGCAGTCGTTGTACAGGAAGTAGATTCTATCTTCGACGTAGATTCTATCAAAGCGATCCGCGATGAGATCTGTAAAGTTGCAGGAGTCACATATGGTGCAGACCACGAGACAGATGTATCGATCCGTGTGATCACAGACCATATCCGTTCTGCTACATTTATGTTGTCTGATGGTATCACACCATCCAACGAAGGACGTGGATATGTACTTCGCCGTTTGATCCGCCGTGCAGCAAGACATGGAAGATTATTAGGGATCGATCACCTGTTCTTAACAGATATCAGTAAAGTCGTGATCCGTGAATCCAAGGATGGATATCCAGAATTAGAAGAGAAAGCAGAATTTATCTTCAATCATTTATCTCAGGAAGAAAAACAGTTCAACAAGACAATCGATCAGGGACTGTCTATCTTAGCAGATATGGAAAAAGCTATGAACGAGAAAGGCAGCAAAGAACTTGCTGGTGCAGATGCGTTCAAATTATATGACACATATGGATTCCCATTAGATCTGACGATCGAGATCTTAGAAGAAAAGGGATTTACTGTAGATAAAGAAGGCTTTGAAAAAGAAATGCAGATTCAGAGAGAGACTGCCAGAGCTGCAAGAAAGACAACAAACTACATGGGTGCAGATGCAACTGTATACGAACAGTTAGATCCAGCCATGACAACAAAATTCGTTGGATATGATGAACTTACTTGTGAAGGTGAGATCACAGCTATGACAACAGAGACAGAAGTTGTTTCAACTCTGAACAAAGGAGACAAAGGAACGATCGTCGCTGACCAGACAGTATTCTATGCTACAAGCGGTGGTCAGGAAGCAGATAAAGGTGTGATCATCAGCGGAGATGCATCTTTTGAAGTAGAAGATGTCATTAAATTATCCGGTGGTAAGTTTGGGCATGTTGGACATGTAGTCGAAGGAACATTCAACGTAGGAGACAAAGTGGTCTTTACAGTGAATGAGAAGAACAGAGCATTAGGTGCAAAGAACCATAGTGCAACTCATTTATTACAGAAAGCATTAAGAGAAGTGCTTGGAACTCATGTAGAGCAGGCAGGATCTTTAAATAATGCGGAACATTTAAGATTCGACTTTACACATTTCTCACCATTATCTGATGATGAGATCGCAAGAGTTGAGAAGATCGTCAACGAAAAGATCGCTCAGGATCTTCCAGTTGTGACAAAAGTTATGTCTATGGAAGAAGCTAAGAAAACAGGAGCTATGGCACTGTTTGGAGAGAAATACGGAGACGAAGTACGCGTTGTATCCATGGGTGATTTCTCTGTAGAATTATGTGGTGGTACTCATGTGAAGAATACAGGAGCGATCACAGCATTCAAGATTTTATCTGAAACTGGTGTTGCATCAGGAGTTCGAAGAATCGAAGCAGTGACAGATCAGGGAGTATTTAACTACTACCATAAGCAGGAAGAAGAATTAAAAGAAGCAGCCAAAGCATTAAAAGCTACACCAGCAACACTGCTGACAAGAATTGAATCACTTCTTGCAGAAGTAAAAGAATTAAAGAGCGAAAACGAATCCTTAAAGAGCAAACTTGCAAAAGACGCTCTGGGAGATGTTATGGATCAGGTAGAAGAAGTAAAAGGAGTGAAACTTCTTGCAACTTCTATAGAAGACGTTGATATGAATGGACTTCGTGAACTTGGAGATAACTTAAAAGAGAAATTAGGAGAAGGTGTCATTGTCCTTGCTTCCCAGAAAGACGGAAAAGTATTCTTAGTTGCCATGGTAACAGACGAGGCACAGAAAGCAGGAGCACACGCTGGAAACCTGATCAAAGCGATCGCCGGATGCGTTGGAGGCGGCGGTGGAGGACGTCCAAATATGGCTCAGGCCGGAGGAAAGAATCCAGCCGGAATTCCAGAAGCAGTAGCAAAAGTAAAAGAAATTTTAGAAAGTCAAATTTCATAGTTGACAAAAATCTAAAATGTGATATACTAATCTAGTGCAAAAAATTAAAACCCAAACAGTCCTATGCACAAGTACAAGACTGGAGGGGAGGTCGGGAATAGAATGTCAAACGTAATCGTTAAAGAAAATGAATCTTTAGATAGCGCTCTTCGCAGATTCAAGAGAAACTGTGCAAAAGCAGGAATTCAGCAGGAGATTCGTAAAAGAGAACATTACGAAAAGCCAAGCGTAAGACGTAAGAAAAAGTCTGAAGCGGCTCGTAAGAGAAAATCTAAATAATTTTTACTTGATTGAAAAGATAAGCATCATTTACCTGGGAACAGGTATATGGTGCTTTTTTTCGGCATATATTAAACCAAATGCCACAAAAGGAGTTTTGCATGAAGAAGAAACCAAAAGAAGTGATTGCTAAAGGACTTTCTCTTCCAAGAGATGTGGTGTTTGGAGATTTCATTATAACCTTGACAGGAAACTGTGAAGCATACATAGAAAATTACAGGGGGATCGTATCATATGATGAGAATAAGATCTCCATTCAGGGGAATCATGTCGTATTAAATATCTGTGGATGTGATCTGGCAGTTGATTTTTACTCACAGGAATCAATGAAGATCAAAGGAAAGATCAAAAGGCTGGAATATGTATGATATTCTTTGAAAGGAGCATGAGAAATGCTTAAAATTCTGCACTTTATATTTGGAAGGCTGTATTTTCAAGTCAAAGGATATCAGACAGAGCGTTTTTTGAATCTCTGTGCAAAAAATCATCTTGTATTGTGGGAATTAAAACCAGTATCAGACGGCTATGTGTTTTTTATCAGACGAAGTTCTTATCAAATGTTGGAAGCATTAGCAGAGAAAGCAAATGTTGATCTTGCGTTACAAGGGCAAAAAGGACTGCCATATTTCTTAAAAGAACATAAAAAACGTAAAATATTATTTTTTTCCATGTGTTTGTGCGGTTTAATGATCCTTTCGCTGAGTCAGTTTTTATGGGAGATTACAGTTTCTGGAGGAGAAGTATATTCAGAAAGTGATATATTAAAGTATGTTACGGATAACTACTACCATATTGGAACATTAAAATACCAGATTGACTGCGATGCATTGGAAGATCATCTGAGGGAAGATTATGCTGAGATTGCGTGGGCATCCTGTTCGATTCAGGGAACAAGACTGCATATTGAGATAAAAGAAACTTTAGATCGTAAAACAAAGCAGAATCCAAAGAAACCATGTGATATCGTGGCAAATAAATCAGGGATCATTACAAAAATGGCGGTCAAAAGTGGAACACCGCTTGTAAGTGTTGGGGACAGTGTCAAAAGCGGAACAACTTTAATTTCTGGATTGATCTATTACTACAGTGATGATTTTACCGTGACACAGACGGATAAGATCAAAGCGGACGGAGAGATCGTGATGCGCACCAAAGAGGTGTACAACAATTCAATTCCCATGGAATATTACGAAAAGCTGATCACAGGCAAGAAAAAGAGCATCAAAAATTTATATTTTGGACAGTATCAATTCGATTTTCCCGAAAAGAAAAGACAGGATCATACAAATGTTATGACAAAGAGAAGATCATTAAAGATAGGGAAATCTTTTTATCTGCCCATTGGGATCACGATGCAGATAACTGAAAGATACAGGCCAAAGAAGAAAATCTTGACAAAAAAAGAAGCACAGTTAAAATTAAAAAAACAGCTGGAACGATATCTTATGAAGAAAGCAAAAGCAGGAGCAAAGATCGTTCACTGTGAAGGAAATTATAAAAAAAAGAACAACCGATATGAAGTTAATGCATCGATCATCAAAGAAGAAAGTGTCGGAAAGATCCGAAATATCAAGAAATTAACAAAGAAACAAGAAGAAATGATCACACCAACAACAGCGCAGCAATAAATAAAAGTTATGAATCAGGCCATATGGATTTTGCCACTCAGGTTGAAAAACTTTGTAACAGATGGTAGAATACATAAGGAATATACACAAAGAAGGAGACTGAGAATTAGATGAATCCAGTTGAAATAGAAATGAATTTTCCGGCAGAACATGGCGGGAATGTATTCGGGCAGTTTGATGCCTATATGAAGAAAATCGAAAAAACACTGCATGTGAGTCTGATCCTGAGAGGTGACCATTTAAAATGTATTGGAACACAGCAGGCAGTCAATCATGCGATCTCCGTGATCGATGAATTACTCGAATTATCCAAACGAGGAAATGTGATCACAGAGCAGAATGTAAACTATGCGTTATCGTTATCAATGGAAGAGAAATCTCCAAGTCTTTTGGAGCTTGATAAAGATGTTATCTGTCATACGATCCAGGGCAAAGCAGTCAAACCAAAGACTTTAGGACAGCAAAAATACGTCGATGCGATCAAGAATAAGATGATCACATTTGGAGTCGGTCCTGCAGGAACTGGTAAGACATATCTTGCAATGGCAATGGCAATCACAGCATTTAAGAATGATGAAGTCAGCCGTATCATTTTAACAAGACCAGCAATTGAGGCAGGAGAGAAGCTAGGTTTCTTGCCTGGAGATCTACAGAGTAAAGTTGATCCATATTTAAGACCATTATATGATGCATTATATGAGATCCTTGGGGCTGACGCATTTATGAAGAATATGGAGAAAGGCTTGATCGAAGTCGCTCCATTGGCTTACATGAGAGGACGTACACTGGATAATGCATACATTATCTTAGATGAGGCACAGAATACGACACCTGCTCAGATGAAGATGTTCTTAACACGTATTGGATTTGGGTCCAAAGCGATCATCACGGGTGACTTAACACAGAAAGACTTGCCATTTGACAGTATTTCAGGATTAGAAGAATCTCTAAGAGTGTTAAGAAAAGTTAAGGAGATTGGGGTCTGTGAGCTTACCAATAAGGACGTTGTCAGACATCCATTAGTACAGAAGATCGTTGCAGCATATGATCAATATGAAGCAGCCAGATCTGCGAAAAAGAATAAGAATAACAATAACAAAAAGAACAGAAGATAGGAATGTTATGAGTATTATAATCGAGAATGAATACGAAGGGGAGATCAATATCCCTTATGAGAAGATTGCACATGAAGTGATCGAGGCAGCGATTGATTATGTGGACTGCCCTTATGAGTGCGAAGTGAATTTAATGCTAACCGATAATGAAACGATTCATGCGATCAACAAAGAACAAAGAGAAATCGACCGGCCAACAGACGTACTGTCTTTTCCAATGGCAGAATACGAAGAACCAGCGGATTTCTCAAAGATTGAAGAAGATCCGATGGCATTTGATCCGGAGAGCGGTGAATTTCTACTTGGAGATATCGTGATCTCCATGGACAAGGTATGGGAACAGGCTGAGAATTATGGCCACAGCCGAGAGAGAGAATATGCCTTTTTGATCGCTCACAGTATGTTACATCTGTTTGGATATGACCATATGGAAGAGGAAGAACGAAAAGATATGGAAAAACGTCAGGAAGAGATTTTGACAAAGACGAAATATACAAGAGATGAAAGAGGTTTAGTATGAGTAAAAGCAGCAAAAACTCATTTTTAATGCAAGGAATGATCTTAGCCGCAGCATCCATTGTCTGCCGTGTGATCGGATTATTATATCGTAGTCCACTGTTTGGGATCATTGGCAAAGAAGGTATGGGGTACTATTCTTATGCGTATAATATCTACAATATCATTCTGCTGATCGCATCCTTTAGTATTCCACTTGCGGTATCCAAATCAATTTCTGCAAGACTTGCGAAGAAAGAATATATCAATGCTCAGAGAATCTTCTATGGAGCATTAGTTTATGCAGTTGTCGTTGGTGGTATCGCGTCCATGATCGCATATTTTGGAGCACCAACCTTTGTCGGACATCAAAAAGGTGCAGCACTTGCCCTTCAGGTCATTTCCCCAACGATCTTTTTCTCTGGGATTCTTGGAGTACTTAGAGGATATTTTCAAGGACATAATACAATGGTGCCAACATCCATTTCCCAGATCATTGAGCAGATCTTGAATGCGATCTTTAGTATTCTGATGGCATATGTACTGATCTTACCATATCTGCCATCTAACAAGATCACATATGAGATCGCAAGACATGGGGCAGCAGGTAGTGCGATCGGTACAGGAGTCGGTGTTTTAACAGGATTGATCTTCTGCTCTATCATTTATCGTGCATACCAGCCAAAGGTCAAGATTCAGATGAAACATGACCGTACAAAATATATTGAATCTTATGGGAATATCTTAAAGATTTTATTATTAACGATCACACCGGTTATCTTTAGTACAGCGATCTATAACTGTAGTGCAACGATCGACCAGACGATCTTTAGTAATATCTTAGTAGGAAAAGGAATTACGGCGAAAGTAGTTTCAGAATTTTATGGTTTGTTCAGCGGTCAGTATAACGTGCTGATCAACGTTCCAGTTGCGATGGCATCTGCACTTTCTAATGCGATCGTGCCAAATGTTTCTGCAGCTTATGCGTTAGGCAAGAAGGACGATATGAACGACAGTATCCAGATGGCGATACGTTTTACGATGATGATCGCGATCCCATGTGCGGTTGGACTAGGTGTGTTGAATAGTTCGATCAATGGATTGATCTTCGGTGCAACATATGCTAAGGGATTAGGAGCTGCCATGCTTCGGATCGGTGCAGTTTCCGTTATTTTCTACTGCCTGTCAACGTTGACAAATGGTATCTTACAGGGAATGGGAAAGATGAGAGTGCCAGTCAGACATTCTGCGATTTCCGTTGTGGTCAATATCGTTGTATTATGGCTTTTATTAACATACACAGATTGTAAAACATATGGATTGGTATTTGCGACTATGGCATTTTCCCTTGTGATGTGTCTGTTAAATGCACACTCCATCAAGAAATACACAGGTTTTCATCAGGAGATCACAAAGACATTTATCAAGCCTGCATTAAGTGCAGCAGTGATGGGTGTTGTCTGTTTTCTGATTCAGTATGCGGTTCAAAGCGTTCTTCCATTCGGACGAGTATGCTTTGCGATCTGCGTGATCATTGCAGTGCCAGTTGGAGCATTGATCTATTTTGCAGCGATCATTAAGTTAAAAGTATTTACAGAAGAAGAACTTACTAAGATTCCAAAAGGAAATCTGATCGTAAAATTAGCAAAGAAATTACATTTGCTGTAAGGATCGTAAGGGCTTCCATTTATAAAAGGAAGAAAAAGTCCAGATCTGCTATGATTTGGGCTTTTTGTATAAATTCCCTTATCTTTGGTAACAATATAGCCAAAGGAGGGTTGCATTATGAAGAAGATCAATCGATTTTTGATGATATATATGGTTGTGATCACAGTTTTGTGCATCTGTATGTGTTATCTTGCATTCTCAGCAAATGAAAAGAAGGACAACCTCAAGGAAGTTCGTTCTCAGATAACAACAACAGCTGAAAAAAAACAGACCAAAGCAGTCAAGAAGGTTAAGGCAACGTACAGTCTGAAGATTCTTGATGGAAGTCTGGCTGTGATCAATAATAAGACCAAAGAAGTTTTTGAATATACAGATATGAAGAAAGAGAATCTGCCAGCAGACATCAAAAATATGCTGAAAGAGAATGTTATCTTTGAAAACAGAGAAGAAGTATATCATTTTTTGGAATCATACAGTAGTTAAAATAAAAATTTGGAGAAAAATAACGAATGAAATATGATGTGATCATCGTTGGAGCAGGGGCTTCCGGTATGATGGCAGCGATCACAGCAGCTAGTCATCATAAGAAAGTCCTCTTGCTTGAACGGATGGATAAATTAGGAAAGAAAATATTAGCAACGGGAAATGGAAGATGCAACCTGTCAAATGCCTACATGGACGAGAATTGCTACAGAGGGCAGAGACCTTCCTTTGCTTATCCGATGATCGAGGAATTTGGATTAGAAGATCTCATTCAGTTCTTTGAATCTCTCGGAATGCTTGTGACAGAGCAAAATGGGTATTATTATCCCGCATCTTTGCAGGCAGCAACTGTTGTTGATACATTGACACAGAAATTAAAGCATCTGCACGTGGATATTTTGACAGAATTTGAAGTCACGAAAGCAGAGAAACGTAAGTCCACATTTTATGTCTATGGAAATGACAAATGTTTTCAGTCAAGCAATCTGATCCTTGCAACTGGTGGATGTGCACAGCCAAACTTAGGAAGCAACGGAAGTGGATACAAGCTTGCCAAAGACTTTCATCATAAGATCACGGATACATTCCCGTCTTTGGTAGGATTAGAAGCAGAAGGAAAATATTTAAAAGACACCTCGGGAGTTCGAAATGTCAGTAATGTCAGTGTCTACGCGAATAATGAATTGATCGCCAAAGAACATGGAGAAGTTCAGTTTACAAAATATGGGGTTTCAGGGATCCCGATTTTCCAGATCAGTCATTTTGCGATCGAAGCATTAAGAAGAAAGAAAAAAGTAAAAATCTATTTAAATCTCATGCCACAGATGGTAACCTTAGAAGAAACAACAGAAGTATTCTTAAAGAGCTGCAATTATAAGACAGTCGAAGAATTCTTCCAGGGATTTTTAAATAAAAAACTGGTATATGCAATCTTACTGAGATTAAAGATTGATCCAAGAAAACCGGTTGCTCAGATATCCAGGAAAGATCTTAACAGGATCTTAGATATGATCCAACACTTTGAAGTTGAGATCAAAGGATATAAAGGATATGATATGGCACAGGTAACAGCCGGAGGCGTATCCACAAAAGAAATCATACAAGGAACATTAGAATCAAAGTTATTAGAAGGGCTTTATGTTGTCGGTGAATTACTAGATGTCGATGGAACATGCGGAGGGTACAATCTTCAGTGGGCATTTACATCTGGATACATCGCTGCAAGCCAGATAGGAAGACAATGATAAGAATCAACCAGATCAAGCTGCCGATCGATCACAAAGAGGCAGCACTTGAGAAGAAGATAAAAAAAGCATTACATAATACAGAATATAAACAATACAAGATCGTAAAACGGTCTATTGATGCGAGGAAAAAAGAAGAATTATCTTATGTGTATGCAGTTGATGTGACATTAGGTAAGGGTCAAGAAGAGAAATTCCTCAAAAAGAACAAGAATCGTAATATCATGGCAGTAAAAGAAAAGAAGTTTGAATTTCCAGAAAATCAGCGGGAATTTAAATATCCACCGGTTGTGATCGGAATGGGACCGGCAGGTCTGTTTGCAGCACTGATGCTTGCAAGAGCCGGATTACATCCGATCGTCTTAGAACGAGGGAAAGATGTCACAAACCGTATGAAAGATGTAGAACATTTCTGGGAGAGTGGTGAACTGAATCCTGAATCCAATGTACAATTTGGAGAAGGAGGAGCAGGAACATTTTCAGACGGAAAACTAAATACCTTAGTAAAAGACAAATTCGGAAGGAATAGATTCGTTTTAGAAACTTTTGTAGAACATGGTGCACCAGAAGAGATCTTATATGAAAATAAACCACATATCGGAACGGATCTTTTAAGAAATGTCGTTGCAGGGATCAGAGAAGAGATTAGATCTCTTGGCGGAGATGTCCGCTTTGAGGCGAAAGTGACAGATTTCGTGATCCAGGATGGAAAATTAACAGGGCTGATCATCAATGATAAAGAAGAAATTAAAACAGAAGCAGCGATCTTAGCACCGGGACACAGTGCTAGAGATACATTTAAGGTCTTATCAGATCGTGATCTGGAAATGAATCCTAAAGCTTTTGCGATCGGACTTCGTGTGGAACACCCGCGTGAGATGATCGATCATTCGCAGTATGGAAAGGGAGCAGATCAATATGATCTTCCAGCTGCATCATACAAACTAACATATCATGCAAACAATGGAAGAAGTGTGTATTCTTTCTGTATGTGTCCGGGAGGTTTCGTGGTCAACGCGTCTTCAGAGCCAGAACGATTGACGGTCAATGGAATGAGCAATCACGATCGAGCAGCAAAGAATTCTAACAGTGCGATCATCGCAAGTGTTACACCGGAGGATTTTGATGGAAATGACGCATTAGCAGGTGTAAGATTTCAGCAGAAATGGGAAGAAAAAGCTTTTAGCGAAGGAAAAGGAAGAATCCCGGTTCAGACATTAAAAGATTTCAGAGAAGGAAAGATTACAGAATCCTTTGGCGAGATCACACCGAATACCAAAGGATTGACAAGTTTTGGAAACTTAAGAAACTGTCTTCCAGAACCGGTCAGTGAAGCGATTTCGGAAGGAATGCAATATTTTGATACAAAGATCAAAGGATTTAATCGAGAAGATACGATTTTGTGCGGAATTGAAGCAAGAACATCTTCTCCGTTAAGAATCGAGAGAGATCAAGGATTTGAGAGCAATATCAAAGGAATCTACCCATGCGGAGAGGGAGCAGGTTTTGCTGGCGGCATCACTTCTGCGGCAATGGATGGAATTAAGGTTGCACAAGCCCTCGTTACAGTGTAAAATACCTTTCAAGGAGTGAATGTAAAATGAATAATCGTGAAAAACTAAAAGATAAACAAAGAATTGTCGTCAAAGTAGGTACATCTTCTTTGATCCATAAAGCAACAGGAAACATCAATTTATTCCGATTAGAGAAATTAGTCCGTGTTTTAACAGACTTACATAACAGCGGAAAAGACGTGATCCTGGTATCTTCAGGAGCGATCGGTGTAGGATTTAAAGCCCTGGGATTAGAAAACCGTCCGACATCCCTTCCAATGAAGCAGGCATGTTCTGCTGTAGGACAGGGACAGTTAATGATGATCTACCAGAAACTGTTTGCTGAATACAATCAGGGATCTGCACAGATTCTGATCACAAAAGAGACGATGCTCAATGACGAGAGAAGATATAACGCCAAGAATACATTTGAAGAATTACTAAAACTCGGTGTGATTCCGATCGTAAATGAAAACGATACGGTATCGACAGAAGAGATCGAGTTTGGTGACAATGATACCTTATCTGCAGTCGTAACTGCGGTTGTACAAGGTGATCTATTGATCCTCCTGACAGATATTGACGGACTTTATACGGATGACCCACACAAGAATCCACTGGCCAAACTGATCCCAGAAGTACCAGTCTTAGATGAAAAGATCGGAAGAATGGCAAAAGGAGCTGTAACTAAGGTCGGAACTGGTGGAATGGAAACGAAGATCGCAGCAGCCAATATCGTAACAGATGCTGGAGCAGATATGGTGATCGTAAACAGCAATAACTTAAACAACGTCAATAAAGTTGTTGCAGGAGAAGAGATTGGAACATTATTCTTAGCACACAAACGACCAGACTTTGATTTCAAGAAATATTTAACAGAACGCCCATATTTTAAGGCATAATAAGATAAAACAATGTATTATATAGAAAGGAAATATTACAGATGAAAGAAAAAGATATTCAAAGAATTAATGAATTATACAATCTGGATAAATCCATTGGGTTAACACCAGAACAGAAAGAAGAACAGAGAAAGTTAAGACATGAATACATCCAGTCTGTTCGTGCAAACTTAAGAGCACAGCTTAATAATGTAAGTATCAAAAATGAAGATGGATCGATCACTCCATTAAAACCAAAAGGATTAAACTAGAGCAGATTAGATAGAACAGATTGATGATAGATGCAAACCGCACCGAAAAGGAGGCATTCATAATGTTGGAACAACTAGGAAAACAGGCAAAAGAAGCATCGATAATTCTTGGAAAAGCAGGGATTGAAGATAAGAATGAAGTATTAAGAGAAGCAGCCAAATGTCTGGTACAGAATCAGGAATATATCTTAAGTGAGAATTATAAAGATGTAGAGAATGCAAAAAGCAATGATATGAGCGAGGCGTTGATCGATCGTTTATCCCTGAATCCTGACCGTATCGAAGCAATGGCAGAAGGACTTCGTCAGGTAGCTGAACTACATGATCCAATTGGTTCTGTAGAACATATGCAGAAAACACCGAATGGACTTTTGATCGGTAAGAAAACAGTACCATTAGGAGTTGTCGGTATCATCTACGAATCAAGACCAAACGTAACAGCAGATGCATTTGCACTATGTTTTAAGACAGGAAACGCATGCCTTCTTCGTGGTGGAAGTGATGCGATCAATTCAAATCTTGCGATCACAAATGTGATACAGAGTGCACTAGAATCCTGTAATATGCCAAAATACAGCATTCAGCTGCTGACAGATACAAGCCGTGAGACAGCTACGAAGATGATGCAGTTAAATGAATACTTAGATGTTCTGATCCCAAGAGGTGGTGCAGGACTCATTCAGAGTGTTGTAAAGAATTCTACAGTGCCAGTGATCGAGACAGGAACAGGAAATTGTCATGTATACGTAGATGAATTTGCCCAGAAAGACATGGCAGTTAACATCATCATCAATGCAAAGACACAGAGACTTGGAACATGTAATACATGTGAATCTTTAGTATTACATAAGAACATCTTGGAGAGTCACGGTCCAGCGATCATCGATGCTTTATTAGAAAAAGGAGTACAGGTACGTGGAGATGAGAGAGTTTGTGCTTTAAATGACCAGATCATCCCTGCAACAGAAGAAGACTGGGGAACAGAATACTTAGATTCTATCATCTCTGTGAAAACTGTTGACAGCTTTGACGAAGCAGTGGCACATATCAATCATTACAATACGGGGCATTCGGAAGCGATCGTCACAGATTCTTACCAGAATGCACAGGAATTCTTAAATCAGATCGATGCAGCAGCCGTTTATGTTAATGCATCCACAAGATTTACTGATGGATTTGAATTTGGATTTGGAGCAGAGATCGGAATCAGTACCCAGAAGATTCATGCTAGAGGACCAATGGGATTAGATGCACTGACAACCAGCAAATTCATCATTTATGGAAATGGACAGATCCGTAAATGATAGAATATAAAAGCCAGAATTGTAAATTATTTCAGGATCTTAAGAAAATCTGAAGAAAAATATATATTTTTTGTATGCAAATGCAAAGAAATTGTTAAAAAAACATTGAAAAATAAAAAAGACTATGGTATTATAAGTCTTGTGTTCAAAGGAGTTTTCATTTTATGAGAACTCTTTTTTTTCGCAATGGAAAAAAATGTAAAGAAGAAAGGAAGGCTTAAAATGGCATTGTTTACATTTAGCGGCGGTGTTCATCCGGCAGATGGTAAAGAATTTGCAAAGAATTCACCAATCACCGAATACCTGCCAAAAGGAGATGTTGTTTTACCTTTAGGTCAGCACATCGGTGCTCCTGCACAGCCAATCGTTAGCAAGGGAGACCAGGTGTTAGTAGGCCAGAAGGTGGCAGAAGCTGGAGGATTTGTATCCGCGAATATTTTCAGCTCTGTTTCAGGAACTGTAAAGGCGATCGAGCCAAGAATGACTCCAGCCGGAGCAAAAGTTAACTCTATCGTAATTGAGAATGATGGAGAATTCAAAGAGGCTGCCTTTGAGGCAAAACCTTATGATCAGATGTCTAAAGATGATGTTTTAGCAGCGATCAAAGAAGCTGGAATCGTAGGACTTGGTGGAGCCGGATTCCCAACACATGTGAAATTAGCGCCAAAAGATCCAGATGCGATCGAATATATCATCGTAAATGGAGCGGAGTGTGAACCTTATATCACAGGTGACTACCGCATCTTAATGGAGACACCAGAACTTTTAATTGAAGGATTAAATATCGTACTTGATATGTTCCCAAAAGCAAAAGGTATCATTGGTATTGAAGATAATAAAAAAGATGCAATTGCTAAAGTAGAAGCATTAGTAAAAGGTGATGCAAGAATCAGCGTTGCTACATTAAAGACAAAATACCCACAGGGTGCAGAACGTTCTTTGATTTATGCAACAACAGGAAGAAGCATCAACTCCAGCATGTTACCAGCAGATGCAGGATGCATCGTAGATAACGTAGCTACGATCGTAGCGATCAAAGAAGCTGTCAAAGATGGTAAACCATTATACGAACGTGTTGTGACAGTCACTGGAGATGCGATCAAGAATCCAAGCAACTTTAAAGTACGTACAGGAACAAACGTACAGGAACTGATCGAAGCAGCCGGTGGATTTAAGACACAGCCTGAGAAGATCATTTCTGGTGGACCTATGATGGGTATGGCAATGTTTACAACAGATGTACCAGCTGTCAAAACATTCTCATGCTTCTTAGCATTCACAAAAGATGAAGTTGCTGCGAACCAACCAAGCAATTGTATTCGTTGTGGAAGATGTGTGAGCGTCTGTCCACAGAAGCTGATGCCAGCAAAATTATCTGTATTAGCAGATCATAATCAGTTTGACGAGTTTGAGAAACTTTATGGAGCAGAATGCGTTGAGTGTGGATCTTGTTCATTCATCTGTCCAGCAAAACGTAACCTTGCACAGTCCATGAAGACAGGTCGTAAACAGGTATTAGCTAACCGTAGAAAGAAATAAAGGAGAGATACATATGAGCGAAACATTATATCATGTGTCAGCCAACCCTCATGTAAGAGATAACGGCTCAACACAAAAGATTATGTTAGATGTTATCATCGCATTACTACCCGCTACAATTTTTGGTATCTATATCTTTGGAGCATCTGCGGCACTGACAGTTGCAATTTCTGTTGCTACCTGTGTTGTCGTTGAGTATATTTACCAGAAACTTATGAAACAGCCAATTACTGTAGGTGACTTAAGTGCGGCATTGACCGGACTGTTACTTGCATTAAACTTACCATCAGGAGCACCATTCTGGATGCCGATCCTTGGTGGAATCTTCGCGATCATCGTTGTAAAACAGGTGTTCGGTGGATTGGGACAGAACTTTATGAACCCAGCCCTTGGTGCAAGATGTTTCTTAATGATCTCATTTGCAGCAAGAATGACAACATTTACATATGATGGTGTAACAACAGCAACACCACTTGCTGTTATGGAACAGGGAAAAAGTGTAGATGTTATGAAATCATTCTTAGGATTCGTTCCTGGAACAATTGGTGAAACATCTGCATTATTACTGATCATCGGTGGAGCATACTTAGTATTTAAGAAAGTAATCTCTCCGATCATCCCATGTGTTTACGTTGCAGTTGTAGCAATCTTCGTACTGATCTTCGGTGGTCATGGATTTGATCTATCTTACATGGCAGCACAGATCTTCAGTGGTGGATTAATGTTAGGTGCGATCTTCATGGCAACAGACTACGTAACATCTCCAATTACAAAGAACGGAAAGATCATCTATGCGATCGTTCTTGGTATTTTAACTGGATTATTCCGTCTGTTCGGACCAATGGCAGAAGGTGTATCTTATTCAATCATCATTGCGAACTTATTAGTTCCACTGATCGAGAGAGTGACAGTACCAACTCCATTTGGAATCGTAAAAAAAGGAGGTAAGAGCAATGAATAAGAATCTCGTAATGGATTGTATCAAATTATGTGTGATCACATTAATTGCAGGACTCCTTTTAGGTATCGTATATAATGTAACAAAAGCACCGATCGCCGCACAGGAAGAAAAGACAAAACAGGAAGCTTACAAAGCCGTATTCAAAGATGCAGCGAAATTCGATACAGTAAAATTAGACCAGAAAGACGTAGCAGCTGTCTTAAAGAAAAATGATCTTGGACAGAACACGATTTCTGAAGTTGTAAAAGCAGTTGACAAAAACGGAAAAGAACTTGGATACGTATTCTCTGTAACAAACCCAGAAGGATACGGTGGAGATGTATCTTTATCTGTAGGTGTTAGAGATGATGGAACAGTCAATGGTTATGAAACATTATCCATCAGCGAAACAGCTGGTTTAGGTATGAAAGCCAAAGAACCAGAATTCAAGAGTAACTTTAAAAACAAAAAAGCAGACAAATTTGAAGTTGTAAAAGATGGATCTGGTAAGAACGATGATTCTAAAGTAGATGCCATCAGTGGTGCAACGATCACAAGCCGTGCTGTCACAAGTGCAGTTAACAGCTGTGTTGCATATTCAAAGAGCCTGAAGGGAGGTAATTAAACATGAAACCAAATCCAATGGAACGATTGATTAATGGTATCGTAAAAGAAAACCCTACCTTCGTCTTAATGTTAGGTATGTGTCCTACATTAGCAGTAACAACATCTGCGATCAACGGTGCAGGAATGGGACTTTCAACAACAGCCGTATTAATGTTTTCTAACATGATCATTTCCGCATTAAGAAATGTCATCCCTGATCGTGTACGTATCCCAGGATATATCGTAGTTATCGCATCTCTGGTAACAATCGTACAGTTCCTATTACAGGGATATGTTCCAGCAGTTAACGACGCATTAGGATTATACATCCCACTGATCGTAGTAAACTGTATCATCCTTGGACGTGCAGAATCCTTTGCAGCAAAGAACGGACCGATCAACTCCTTCTTTGACGGACTTGGAATGGGACTTGGATTTACTGTAGCTTTAACAATTTTAGGAGCATTCCGTGAATTATTAGGAGCAGGTCAGATCTTCGGAATGCAGGTAATGCCATCTGCATACGAACCAATCACAATCTTTATCCTGGCACCTGGAGCATTCTTCGTACTTGCATGCTTAGTAGCGATCCAGAATAAAGTTAAGAGCAAAAAACCTAAAAAAGCCGGAGAAGCACAGAGTGGTGGATGCGGAGATTGTTCTCACTGCGGAAACAGCGCTTGCGGTTCCAGAAGCTTTTTTGATACAACTGTAGATGACAAATAAGGAGGATTAAGATGAAAAGTTTACTGTTAATTGCCATCGGTTCAGCGCTGGTAAATAACGTCGTATTAAGCCAGTTCCTTGGTTTATGTCCTTTCCTTGGAGTTTCTAAGAAAGTTGAGACAGCAGCCGGAATGGGTGCAGCCGTTCTCTTCGTTATTACTATCGCATCAGCAGTTACAAATTTAATTTATACATTTTTATTAGTACCAACAGATTTAACATACTTAAATACGATCGTATTTATCCTGGTAATCGCAGCATTAGTACAGTTCGTAGAAATGGTATTAAAGAAATCTATGCCAGCATTATATGAATCTCTGGGAGTATTCCTTCCACTGATCACAACAAACTGTGCAGTTCTTGGTACAGCATTAACAAACGTACAGAACGACTATAGTTTCATCGCCAGCGTAGTCAATGGTATCGGTATCTCTTTAGGATTCCTGATCGCTATTGTTATCCTTGCTGGTATCCGTGAAAAGATGGAATACAACAACATCCCAGAATCTTTCAAAGGAATGCCTATCACACTGTTAACAGCAGGATTAATGGCAATCGCATTCTTCGGATTCTCAGGACTTATTTAGGAGGTAAAGAAGATGAATATATCAGCAATTTTACTTGCCATGGTTGTTGTCGGAGGAACCGGTCTGCTTATCGCAATCTTACTGGGAATTGCCTCAGAGAAATTTAAAGTTCCTGTAGACGAGAAGGAAGTAGCCATCCGTGCAGAACTTCCAGGAAATAACTGTGGTGGTTGTGGATACGCAGGTTGTGATGGACTTGCAAAAGCAATCGCAAATGGAGAAGCACCAGTGAACGGCTGTCCAGTTGGTGGAGCAGCTGCAGCTGAGAAGATCAGTGCGATCATGGGTGTAGAAGCAGGAGAATTCGTGAAGAAAGTCGCATTCGTAAAATGTGCCGGAACTTGCGAAAAAGCATCTGACAAATACCAGTACTCAGGAGTTCAAAGCTGTATCGAAGCGATGAACGTACCAGGTGCAGGACCAAAAGGATGCGAATTTGGATGTATGGGATTTGGAAGCTGTGCAGCAGTATGTCCAGAAAATGCGATCTCTATCGTGAACGGAATCGCTCACATCGATGAAGAAGCATGTGTAGGATGTGGAAAATGTGCAGAAACATGTCCAAAAGCATTGATCGACCTTGTACCAGAAAACAAGAAAACAAGAGTACAGTGCAGCTCTAAAGAATTCGGTAAAAACGTTATGTCTGTATGTAAAGCAGGATGTATCGGATGTAAAGCATGCGAAAAAGTATGTAAACTTGGAGCGATCAAAGTTGAAAACAACATCGCACAGATCGATTATGATAAATGTGTAGGTTGTGGATTATGTGCAGGTAAATGTCCAAAAGGAATCATTACAGGAAAGAAATTAGTTCCTAAGAAACCAGCACCAAAGAAAGAAGCTTAATCTTTCTTTATATCATTATAATAATAAAGAAGCAGGAGATTCGAGAGATCAGAATCTCCTGCTTTTTTCTGCTTCTATTCATGGAAAAAAAGAATACTATTATAATAGGAAGAAAAAGGATTCCTGACATGAAATTTCTCGAACTTCGGCAAAAAGATGTGATCAATTGTAATACAGGAGAATGTTTAGGCCTTGTCCTAGACCTCGAATTTGAAATCCATACGGGTAAGATCTGTTATCTGATCGTTCCCAAAACAACGAAGATGTTCATATGCGTTGGTAAGAATAAAGTTTACAAAATCCCATACAAATGTATTGTAAGGATCGGCAGAGATACGATTCTAGTCGATATCAACGAAAAAGAATGCCTGAAATAAAAGAAAAGCTTTCCTTTCTACAAAAAAAATGATATACTTCAAGCAGTAAAAACACGGAGGTACAAGAAGATGAGATGCCCATATTGTGGAAGTGAGAATTCCAGAGTCGTAGATTCCAGACCGGCAGAAGACAACAATGCGATCCGTAGAAGAAGACAATGTGACGAATGCGGAAAACGTTTTACAACTTATGAGAAGATAGAGACAGAACCGTTGAGTGTCATCAAGAAAGACAAGACACGACAACTCTATGATCGAAACAAGATCCGGAATGGAATCGTACAATCCTGTCACAAACTCCCAGTATCCATGGGGCAGATCGAAGCAGCGATCGATGAGATCGAGACAAAGATCTATAACATGGGAACAAGAGAAGTTGAAACATCTGTGATCGGAGAGATGGTCATGGACAAATTAAAGGATTTGAATGAAGTTGCATACGTAAGATTTGCAGCCATTTACCGTGAATTCAAAGATGTGAACACATTTATGAGTGAATTAAAGAAATTATTAAAATAATCACAATTGTTTTGAATAAACAAGATTGTAAAAATATTACTTTTGTGATAAACTAACCATATCATTTTGAAACCAGCTTCCTTTTTGAGAAGAGAAGGAGTTGAGTATTATTTATCAGGAAGTAATCACAGGAATCGTCAGTGGAGTGAGTGGAAAGCTCATCCACGTAGAAGTAGAGATCAGAAACGGCCTGCCATATTTTACAATGGTAGGCTATCTTTCCAAAGAATCCATGGAAGCAAAAGAGCGGGTTGCATCAGCACTGCGCTCCATCGGCCATCCCTTACCGTCGATGAAGATCACCGTTAATTTATCCCCAGCCAATATAAGAAAGAACGGAACCGCGTTCGATTTCCCGATCGCCGTGGCCTTTTTAGGATGCCTGAATTTAATCGATGCAAGCAAGTTAGATGACATCTGTATCATGGGAGAATTAGGACTAAACGGCAAGATCAGAGGTGTAGGAAACTGTCTTCCGATCGTTTTAGAAGCAAGAAAACAAGGCATTCACAAGTTCTTTGCGGCAAGTGAAGATGAGAATTCTCTAAGAGGGATCGAAGATATTGAAGTGGTATTTATGGACAGTTTACAGGATGTCCTTGACTATTTTCATGGAACATATCATCAAAAAAGTTGCAGAAGTGCAACAACTTATCAAAAGGAAGAGTCAGAAGAAGACTTCAGTGACATCATCGGACAACAACATTTAAAAAGAGCGATGGAGATCGCGGTCACTGGAAGACATCATCTATTGATCATTGGTTCCCCAGGTTCAGGAAAAACAATGGCAGCCAGAAGGATCCCGACCATTCTTCCGCAACTATCAAAAGAAGAGAAGATGGAAGTTCAGGCAATCTATGATGCCACTGGAATTCCACGGTATTTAGAAGATGATACCAGGCCATTTCGCCAGCCACATCCAATGATCCCGAAAGCCGCATTCCTTGGAGGCGGCAAGACGCCGACGGCAGGAGAGATCACATTAGCACATCATGGCATTTTATTTCTGGACGAATTTATGGAATTTAAAACAGAATGTATCGAGGCACTCAGACAGCCATTGGAAGATGGAACGATCGATATCACCAGAAATGGGATCTACCACAAGTTTCCGGCAGACTTTCAACTGATCGCCACCATGAATCCATGTCCTTGTGGTTATGGATTGGAAGATGGGATCTGCCGATGTACTTATCATGAAAAAAAGCGTTATCTAAAGAAATTGTCCGGTCCGATCTTAGACCGTTTTGACATGGTCCTATGTCTAAGTAAAAAAGAGGCTGATACACAGAAGATACAAAAAGAGAGTCAAGAAACATCCGATCAGATCAAAAAACGCATCGAAACAACTATCCAAAGAGAAAAAAAGTTATTAAAAAACTATCAATGCAGTGATACCAGCCATTTAAGCCACATACAGTTAAACAAGCTCCTTCATTTATCCAAAGAATGCAAAGAGATTTTAGATATCGCCTATCGATCTGGCAAGATCACAAGGCGAGGAATGGATAAGATTTTAAAAGTAGCACTGACGATTATGCTTATGGAAAATGAATCAGAGATCAAACCAATCCACCTGATGGAAGCCATGACCTTCAGAAATACAGGATTTATCAAAGAGGTGCTTGAATATGGAAGATAAATTATATTGGTACTGGCTATGCGGCAAAGTCCGATTGCCGATCAAGAAACAAAAAGAATTGATGGATATCTTCATTCATCCAAAAGAACTCTATAAGATCAACCCAGAAATCTTAAAAGAACACATGACACAACTTGAATACGATCGTTTCGTTCATTCCAGAGATGAAACAGCGATCAAGAAAGGTTATGAAGCTCTGCATCGAGAAAATATCCGTTTTATCATTCAAAAAGAAGCTGCTTATCCGAATCGATTGAGAAAGATCTACGATGCTCCGTATGGGATTTTTCAAAAAGGTCAGCCATATGAAGAAAAAGAACTGTCAATAGCGATCGTTGGATCAAGATATCCGACAACTTATGGATTCGAAATCTCAAAAAAGTTCGCAAAAGAGCTGGCTCAGCAAGGCGTACAGATTGTAAGTGGACTCGCAAGGGGCGTAGATGGGACGGTTCACCGTGAAATAATCGACAAAAAAGGACAGGCTGTTGGGGTTTTAGGATGTGGGATCGATCTCATTTACCCAAAAGAAAATTTTCAGTTATTTTATGACATGTATGCGAATCAGACAGTTATTTCTGAGTACCCGCCAGGCAGTGAACCGCTCAAATGGCATTTCCCAGAAAGGAACCGAATCATCAGTGGATTAAGTGATGGAATCCTCGTCACAGAAGCCAGAGCAAGGAGCGGATCGCTGATCACGGCGGATTGCGGGCTTGATCAGAACAAAGAAGTGTTCGCGGTTCCCGGAATGATCACAGACAAACATTGTCAAGGGTGTCATGGATTGATCAAACAAGGAGCAAAATTAGTTGAAAATGTCGACGATATTTTAACAGAATTTTCAGAATTCACGGGATTTTCACGAAAATTTCCAAAGCATAGTGCAAAATCTCTTGCAAAGGCAGAAAAAAGGGTGTATGATATGTTGAGTTTGAAACCGAAATATATTGATGAGATCTTAAGTACATCCCAAGATTCTTATGAAGAAGTGATCCAAGCTTTATTTCAATTAGAAGCGAAAGGATATATTAAACAGATCCATCAGAACTTATATATCAAAAAAATGTAAACAAGGGGTAATACTATATGCCAAAATATCTAGTTATCGTCGAATCACCGGCGAAAGCCAAAACAATCAAAAAGTTCCTGGGCAGGAATTACGAAGTGATCGCGTCCAACGGGCATGTTCGCGATCTGCCAAAGAGTACCTTAGGAATAGATATCGAGAATGACTTTGAACCAAAGTACATTACGATCCGTGGGAAGGGTGAAGTATTAGCAGCTCTTCGTAAAGCGGTAAAAAAAGCAGACAAAGTATACCTCGCGACTGACCCGGACCGTGAAGGAGAAGCCATCTCATGGCATTTATATTACGCATTAAAACTGGAGAACAAAAACTACAGCCGAATCACATTTAATGAGATCACAAAAACAGCTGTCAAAGACTCCATCAAACACGCAAGAGACATCGATATGAATTTAGTCGATGCACAGCAGGCAAGACGTGTTCTGGACCGAATCGTAGGATACCAGATCAGTCCGATCCTCTGGGCAAAGATCAAACGAGGTTTAAGTGCTGGACGAGTTCAGTCCGTAGCTCTACGCCTGATCTGTGACAGAGAAGAAGAGATCAACCTGTTTATTCCACAGGAATACTGGTCCTTAGAAGCCTTATTAGATGTCAAAGGAAGCAAAAAGCCATTAGAAGCCAAACTGATCGGCAATAAAGAACAGAAGATCGAGATCCACAGCGAAGAAGAGATGAATGAGATCTTATCCTATTTAAAAGGAAAAGAATTTACCGTCGAAGGAGTGAAAGTCACAGAACGATTAAAGAAGAGCCCACTTCCATTTACGACAAGTACTCTTCAGCAGGATGCATCCAGCAAGTTAAACTTCGCACCACAGAAAACGATGCGTATCGCACAGCAGTTATATGAAGGTGTCAATATCAAAGGACAGGGAACCGTCGGTCTGATCACATATTTACGTACAGACTCCACACGTATCTCTGTAGAAGCCGATGCCGCAGCGAAAGAATATATCAAGGAAGCTTATGGAGCCGAGTTCGTTGGAGCAGGAACTGTTGCCAAGAAAGACGACAAGAAAGTACAGGATGCACATGAAGCCATCCGACCAACCTACATGACAAACTCACCAGCAAGCATCAAAGACGAACTATCAAGAGATCAGTTCCGTTTATACCAGCTGATCTGGAACCGTTTCATGGCAAGCCGTATGGCACCAGCCAAATACGAGAATACATCTGTAAAGATCGCTGCCGGAGATTATCGTTTTAATGCATCCGCAAGCAAGATCGCCTTCGATGGATTCCTATCCGTATATAACATTAACAACGAGAAATCCGAAGGAAATGTAATGTTAAAATCCATCGATGAAGATACCAAACTTACATTGAATGATTTAGAACCAAAACAGCATTTTACACAGCCACCAGCTCATTATACAGAAGCATCTTTAGTTAAGACACTAGAAGAGTTTGGAATTGGACGTCCAAGTACTTACGCACCAACGATCTCAACGATCACAGCAAGACGTTATGTTGTCAAAGAAAAGAAGAACTTATATGTCACGGAGCTTGGAGAAGCAGTCAACAACATGATGAAGAAAGCATTTGCAAGTATCGTCGATGTGAACTTCACAGCGATGATGGAAGGTCTGCTTGATATGGTAGAAGAAGGTAAAGTCCATTGGAAATCTGTCATTGAAAACTTCTACCCAGACTTTGAGATCGCAGTGAAGAATGCAGAAAAAGAATTAGAGAAGATCAAGATCGAAGACGAAGTCACAGACGTTATCTGCGATGAATGTGGAAGAAATATGGTCGTGAAGTACGGACCATATGGGAAATTCCTTGCATGCCCTGGATTCCCAGAATGCAGAAATACAAAACCACATTTTGAAAAAGTCGGAATCCCATGCCCAATGTGCGGCGGAGAAGTTGTCTTAAAGAAAACGAAAAAAGGAAGAAAATATTACGGATGTGAAAATAATCCGGAATGTGAATTTATGTCATGGCAGAAACCATCCACAGTCAAATGTGAAAAATGCGGAAGCTATATGATCGAAAAAGGTAAGAAGCTTGTATGCTCTAGCAAGGAATGTGGATTCGTATGCAGCATGCCAGAAGATGCAAAAGAGAAAGAGACTTCTGGGGAGTCAGTGTCAAAATAAGGAGAAAAAATATAGATGAGTAGTATACAATTACTAGATAAAACAAGAAAGATCAATAAATTACTTCATAATAACAATTCACAGAAAGTTGTATTTAATGATATCTGTAAAGTTCTGACAGAAGTAATGAATTCAAACGTCCTTGTCATCAGTAAAAAAGGAAAGATCTTAGGTAAAAATGAAGCAGACCACATCGAAGTGCTTCATCAGCTGATCTCAGGAAATGTTAAAGATTATGTTGATTTTTCACTAAATGAAAGACTATTAACGATTCTTTCCACCAATGAAAATGTCAGCCTTTCCACACTGGGATTTGAGTCAGACGTTGATGATTACTATGCGATCATCGCACCGATCGATATCGCAGGAGAGAGATTCGGAACATTATTTATGTACCGCCAGAGAGAAAATTATTCCATTGATGATATTATCTTAGCGGAATATGGAACAACCGTTGTCGGACTTGAAATGTTAAGATCTGTAAGCGAAGAAGTGGAACAGGAACGAAGAAAGAAAGGAATCGTTGATTCCGCGATCAGTACATTATCCTTCACAGAACACAAAGCAGTGATCCATATCTTAGAAGAATTAGAAGGCAATGAAGGAGTCTTAGTTGCAAGTAAGATCGCAGACAGATTCGGGATCACAAGATCTGTTGTTGTAAACGCACTAAGGAAACTAGAAAGTGCCGGAGTTGTTGAGACAAGATCCTCTGGTATGAAAGGAACATATATTAAGGTAGTGAATGACTTTATATTTGACGAGATCACAAAGCTTGATTAATTCTTTTAGAATTAAAGAAAAAGTTCTTGCAAAGAAGGACAAGGTTTGATATACTGTCATAGGTAAAAATAAACACGCTATTGGAATTCTGGTAAGTGCCCAAGAGGTTTGTCAGAACGATGAAAATAGCGGAAGCAAAAACTAAAGGAGATTTAAAATGAGCGTTATTTCAATGAAACAGTTACTTGAAGCAGGTGTACATTTCGGACATCAGACAAGAAGATGGAACCCTAAAATGGCACCATACATCTACACAGAGCGTAATGGTATCCATATCATCGACTTACAGAAATCTGTAGGAATGGTTGACGATGCTTACAACGCAGTAAAAGATTGTGTAGCACAGGGTGGAAAGATTCTGTTCGTAGGAACAAAGAAACAGGCTCAGGATTCTATTCAGGCTGAAGCAGAACGTTGCGGAATGTTCTACGTAAACCAGAGATGGTTAGGTGGAATGATGACTAACTTCAAGACAATCGAATCTAGAATCGCTAGACTGAAAAAGATCAAAGAGATGGAAGAAGACGGAACATTTGACGTACTTCCAAAGAGAGAAGTTTTAGAACTTAACAAAGAAAAAGACAAATTACAGAAGAACTTAGGTGGAATCGAAGAAATGGGTGGACTTCCAGACATGATCTTCGTTGTAGACCCTAAGAAAGAAAGCATCTGTGTACAGGAAGCACATACTTTAGGAATTCCTCTTGTTGGAATCGCAGATACAAACAGCGATCCTGAAGAATTAGATTATATCATCCCAGGAAACGATGATGCGATCCGTGCAGTAAAACTGATCACATCTGCTATGGCTGATGCAGTTATCGAAGCAAACCAGGGAATTGATGCAGACTCTGAAGAAGTTGCAGAAGACGCTGAATAATTTATTCACATTTTCATTTTAGGAGGAAAAGAATCATGGCTATCACAGCAGCAATGGTAAAAGAATTAAGAGAAATGACTGGTGCCGGAATGATGGATTGTAAGAAAGCTCTTACAAACACAGACGGAGACATGGACGCAGCAGTTGAATTTTTAAGAGAAAACGGTCTTGCAAAAGCAGCAAAGAAAGCTGGACGTATCGCAGCTGAAGGACTTGTTGCAGTAGCAGTATCTGAAGATGCAAAAGAAGCAGCAATCGTTGAAGTTAACTCTGAAACAGACTTCGTAGCTAAGAATGATACATTCAGAACATATGTAGCAGAAGTAGCTGATCAGGCTCTTACAACAAAAGCAGCTGATATCGAAGGATTCTTAGCAGAAGAATCTAAAGCAGAAGCTGGAAAAACTGTAAAAGAAGCATTAGATGGTAAGATTGCCGTTATCGGAGAAAACTTAAACATCCGTAGATTCGCTAAAGTATCTGCAGCAGACGGATTTGTTGCATCTTACATCCACGCTGGTGGTAAGATCGGTGTATTAGTAGAAGTTGCTACAGACGTAGTTAACGACGAGATCAAAGAGATGGCTAAAAACGTAGCAATGCAGGTTGCAGCTATTTCTCCAAAATACACAAGCAGAGATGAAGTTTCTAAAGATTACATCGAGCATGAAACAGAAATCTTAAAAGTTCAGGCTATGAACGAAAACCCAGACAAACCAGAAAACATCATCGAAAAGATGATCGTTGGACGTCTGAACAAAGAATTAAAAGAAGTATGTCTGTTAGATCAGGCTTACGTTAAAGCTGAAGACGGAAAACAGGCAGTTGGAAAATACGTAGAACAGGTTGCTAAAGCAAACGGAGCTAATGTTACAATCAAAGGATTCGTTCGTTTTGAAACTGGTGAAGGTATTGAAAAGAAAGAAGAAGACTTTGCGGCTGAGGTTGCTGCTCAGTTGAAATAATTGATTGATTCTTTGTTAGAGTTAATTTGATATTTTTTTAGTGAGTGTTTGAAGGGCATATATCCTTGTATTTTAGGTGTATGTCCTTTTTGATATATAGAATTTTAAAGTATAAATTATAAAATTTAGTAAATAATATTGATATAGAAGGAGAATATTATGAATAAAAAAGATCAATTAGGATATGATATATTGGAAAGATATAATTCTGAAATAAGTGAAATAAAAAGAAGGTTAAATTCAATTAAAGAAGGAAATCTTTATGGAGAAAAATTTGACGGGTCAAATATTGACGGTTCGCTTTCAACAAATGCAATGGAAATAGAGAAACTAATGGAAGATTTATTGAATAAAATACAGTATGGCATAGATAGTAATGAAGAAAAGATGGGAAAGGTAATTAGTAAAGCTTTTAAAAAGTAGTAAAAATTGAATTAAAAATAAATCGTAAAATACTGTTCGCATTTTCATGTGGCAGTATTTTTTAATATAATAAATTTATAGAATATCGAGGTTAATCATAGTATAATAAGATTAGTTTTTAAAGAAAAGAGGAAAGTACATGGAGAATTCAAAATCTAATGAGTTAATGGAAGGGTTAACAACTGCATTTATAAATCAATCCAATAATTCAAATTTAGCATATCGTCCGGAATTTATATATAATGACCATAAACAGGGAAAGAAAGTTCTTGTTTCTTTGGAACAAGAGCTAAAACGATGTGATGAATTTTTTATCAGTGTAGCATTTATCACTGATAGTGGATTTGAATCTCTATCTATGATTTTAAAAGAACTAGAACAAAAAGGAGTTCCAGGGAAAATTCTTACGACAGACTATTTAACATTTAGTCAGCCAAAAGCATTAGAGCGATTAGCTCAACTGAAAAACATTGAATTAAAAATGTTTCGAACGAATTTTGAGGTTGGAGGATTCCATACAAAAGGATATATATTCCGTGAAGATGAATTATATCGAATTATTATAGGAAGTTCCAATATGACATCCAGTGCAATTACAAAAAATAGAGAATGGAATACAAAGATAGTTTCCACAGAACAAGGCGAAGTTGCACAAGAAATTTTAAATGAATTTAAGAATTTATGGATGTCACCAAATAGTCAATACTATGAAGAATTCATTGATGATTATAAAGGGCAATATTTACAAAATCAAATTATCAAAAAGCAACAAAGACAAGCAGCAAAAGAACAAATTGTTGATTTCGAAAGCTATAAATTAAAACCAAATAAGATGCAGTTAGCTTTTATTAATAATCTTATGAAGATGAGATCAGAAGGAATAGAAAAGGCTTTACTATTATCTAGTACAGGAACCGGAAAGACTTATGCATCAGCATTTGCTGTCCGAGAGTTAGGATATAAGAAAGTTTTATTCTTAGTACATAGAAATCAAATCGCAGAACAAGCATTAAAGTCATACCAAAAGGTTTTTGGACCGTCTGTTAAAATGGGATTAGTTACTGGCAAATCTCATGATTATGATGCGGATTTTATCTTTGCAACAGTACAGACATTGTCTAAAAAAGAAAATTTAGAAAGATTTGCAAGAGATCATTTTGAATGTTGCATCTATGATGAAGCTCATCATACCTCAGCAGATAGCTATAAAAAAGTTATGGATTACTTTACTCCACAATTTACACTGGGAATGACAGCAACACCTGATAAAAGAGATGATCATATAGAAGGTCGTAATATTTATGAGATCTTTGATCACAACATTGCATACGAGATTCGATTACAAAAAGCAATGGAAGAGGATTTATTGTGCCCATTTCACTATTTTGGAATTACCGATTTAGAAATTATTGATGATACGATAGTCAATGATAAGAAAATGACAAAAGAGCAAAAACTAGAGAATTTTAGACGTTTAACTTCAGATGATCGTGTAAAATATGTCATGGAACAGGCAGAATATTATGGTTACAGTGGTAATCGAGTAAAAGGTCTGATTTTTTGTAGTAGAATTGAAGAAGCAAATGAACTGTCAAAGAAGTTTAATGAACATGGTTGGCGTACATTAGCATTAAGTGGCGCAGATTCAGAAGAAGTTCGAAGAGATGCGATTGAACGTTTAGTTAATGAGGATATCAATGAGTTAGATTACATTTTATCTGTAGATATTTTCAGCGAAGGCGTTGATGTGCCAGAAATTAATCAGGTAATTATGCTAAGACCAACACAGTCACCGATTGTATTTATCCAGCAATTAGGACGAGGACTTCGAAAAGCAGAATACAAAGAATATGTGGTGATACTTGATTTTATTGGAAATTATAAGAATAATTTTATGATACCGATTGCTTTGTCTGGGGATCGTAGTTATAACAAGGATAATGTACGACGTTATATAATGGAGGGAAGCAGAATTATTCCAGGTAGTTCTACAATACATTTTGATGAAATTAGTAAAAAGCAGATTTATAAAGCGATTGATGCTGCTAATTTTAGTGATTTAAAATTAATTAAGGAAAATTATTTTAATTTGAAAAATAAATTGGGACGTATTCCTAAGTTGGCAGAATTTGAACAGTATGGCGAGATGGACGTATGTAGAATCTTTGATAATAGTAATCTTGGCTCATATTATAAGTTTTTGGTTAAATATGAAAAAGAGTATACGGTACGATTGAATGATAAAGAAGAGAAAATAATAGAATTTATTTCAAAGAAAATTGCAAATGGGAAAAGAATACATGAATTAGAATTATTATCTTTGATGATTGAATATAGGCATGGATTGATCGGCAGATTGCAAAATAATTTAAAAGAAAGATATGAAATAATATTAAAAGATGAGAGTATTCAAAATATCATAAATGTAATGACAAATGAATTTCCAACAGGTTCTGGAAAGAAGACATATAAAGAATGTATTCTTATGGAACAGGAAGAAGATCAACAAATATTTGAAAAGCAGCAAACAGATCATATGTACAAAAAAACGGAGACACGAGCGATCGCATATTCACGAAATTGGATATCAAGATATAAGGAATATAGTGTTAGTAAATCTTTTGAAAAAGTATTAGAAAATATGGAATTTACAAATCTTTTAGAAGATTTGATTCAGTTTGGGAAATCAAGATATGAACGTGATTATAGTGATCCATATCAAGATACAGATCTAGTGTTATATCAAAAATATACTTATGAAGATGTATGTCGTCTTTTAAATTGGGAGAATGGTGAAGTTCCATTAAATATTGGTGGATATAAATTCGATAAAAAAACAAAAACATTCCCAGTATTTATCAATTATGATAAAGCAGATAATATTAGCGACACAACAAAATATGAAGATCATTTTGTCAATCAGAATCAATTAATTGCAATTTCTAAGAGTGGAAGGAGTTTAGAATCAGAAGATGTACAAAATTTCCTTCATGCAAAAGAAAGAGGTATAGATGTTCAATTGTTTGTCCGTAAGAATAAGGATGATAAGATCTCAAAAGAATTTTATTATTTAGGAAGAATGACAGCAACAGGACAAGCTCAAGAATTTATAATGCCTAATACAGAGAAAACAGCGGTTGAAATTCTTTGGTTATTAGATGTACCAGTGAGAGAAGATTTATATGAATATATTACGAGTGAATAAAGAGGAAAATAAAATGAAGACAGTTAGAGTAGTGGCAGCAGTTATAAGAGACAATGATAAAATATTTGCAACACAGAGAGGCTATGGAGATCTTAAAGGTGGATGGGAATTTCCTGGGGGAAAGATTGAAGAAGGAGAAACGCCACAAGAAGCCTTGAAGAGGGAGATTATGGAGGAATTGGATACAGAGATTGAAGTTGGAGAATTGATTGATACAATAGAGTATAATTATCCGGATTTTCATTTGTCTATGGGGTGTTATTGGTGTTCTGTAGTTAGTGGAAACTTAGTTTTGAAAGAACATGAGGCTGCTCGATGGTTGGGGAAGGATGAATTGATGGATGTTGAATGGTTGCCAGCAGATGTTGGGTTGATTGATGGAATTAAGAAATGTCCAAAAGGAATAAAATAATCAGATGAATATGTATATAAATAAGTAGATAGACGATTTTTGTTAAGAAAGGGTGAGTAGTTTGATTCAAATAGATATAGTAGACTATGAGAATTTATCTGATCTTGGATTGAGAATAACGAAGTATGTTAATAGTAATTTGCGAGACATAGTAAGGTCATTATTAGATATTCTTGAATTAGATCAAGAATTTGACCTGGATGGATTTTTTCCAAGGGATTATCTTATGAGGAAACCACAAGAATGTAGAAATTCAGTTTATGAATTATATGAGATTATTTGTTCAACAAATATTAGAGATTTTATAAAGCCTAAATATGAATATTTATTATATTCAATATTAGATTGGTGGGAAAAATGTGCAGATAATGAGGATGACTTAATAATAAACCCTGTAGATGATAGCCTTATAAAAGATTTGGATAATGATGATGGACAAGAAAATTTAAAATGGATACAAGATTTTCAAAAATATTATAATATATGTTTTCAAAATCATGATTTTTTACCAGAACAATTGAATGATATGGTACTATTATATCTTAATAATCCAAAGTTATTAGAAATGGCTTTTCAGATTAACCTTGATGATTATCTTGATTTGATGGAATGTGATTTGAGAGATAGATATTTAGAAAAAAGATATGAGAAAAATAGTGATTTCTGTAGTTCGTTATCAGAGAAAATAGTAATGGAATTAATCTCGGTGATTAAACGTTTTCAAAAAAGAATTGTACATTTTGAAAAAAGAGATGAGGTGGAAATTACAGCGGATATTCAAGATGCTGTTACTGGACCTTTGAATAGTAAATATAATGTATTGATTGCACGTGAATTTACAATTGGACGAGCCAATAAAAAATTAGGAGAGACAGATTTATATATATACGCAGAGAAAGATGGGTATGTTACAGATTATGCTGTGTTGGAGAATAAATATATTGAAAATTTTACAAAACAATATGAACAGTTAATGGGATATTTGAATCAAGATTTTAAATTTGGAATTACATTATCTCTAAATAGAAAGATGTCTTTAAAAGAAGGATTTGATAAAATAGAAAATGATTTGAAGAGGATGAAAGGAACCTATCAGCCAACCAAAATTAAAAGAATTGGAGGGGAGAATACTTTAATGATTATTAGTGAACACATTGTTCCAGAAACAGAAAATACAATGAAAGTATATCATTTAATTTTTCAATTAAATGACAAGGAAAGAAAAGAAATTGCTGCGTTAGCTAGACTATGAGGGCTCATAAATTAAGTTTAAAATCTTAAGCTTGAAATTAAAGGTGTAATTTGGTATAATAAAAAAGAACAAATGTTCACGAGCTGATTTTTATAAATATATAATACGTGCAAGACAGATTACTATTAATTAAAATCAAACAAAAAGTATATTGTATAAAAATAATTTTATGCAATATACTTTTTGTATATAAAGATTGTGAAAATTAATTATAGGAGGATTTTACACATGGCGGTAGAAGATAAGCATTATCCTAATATTACATGGGCACAGTTTGCTGTGTGTAATGATGATGTAACAACAAATTTTGAAAGTTTAACTAGACGTTTGTTTCAAAGAGAATTTGTTGAAAAAGACACGATACTTCATTCAGATAGTAATCATCCAGGAGTTGAAATTATTCCAGTTATAGAGAAAAAACGAGATGATTATGTTAAAAGAAGAAAAATTAGTTTTCAGTCGAAATATTTTGAAAATAGAGTAGGTTATTCTCAAATAAGAGAATCATCAAAAAAAGCTATAGAATATTATGAAGGAAAATTGGATGTAATATATTTATTCTGCAATCAGACAATTAATACGAGTTCAAAAGCTTTTAAATCAATAGAAAAAATACTTCAAGATGCTGGAATAGAAATTTATCCTATATCTAATACAGAATTGTTAGATATGGTGGCGAGACATAAAGATATTGCAAATTATTTTTTCTTAAAAAGAAAGGGACCAGATGATCTAACAATTAGCGAAATATATGCGGGAATAGTAGTGCATGATGGAGGAGAAGTTTCTTTTAATCAAGATAATATTAAAACAAATAAAAAAATAGACTTACGTTTGTTAGAGAGTCTTGTTTTGGAAAAGATAGAAACTTGTAAAGCGTATATTGCTGAAATGAATTTTACCAAGCTTAAAGTGGAACTGCAAAATATTTTTATATATAATTTAGAAGGTGTAAAAGGTTCTGAAACATTATATTTTTATAAAGCACTAGATGATTTACATGACGGTAAATCAGTAGAAGAATACATGGAAAATTTTTCAGACAATATTAAATCAGATGTTGAATGGGTTCAAAATTATTTAAAAAATCCGGAACCTATAAAAGCATATTCATTAGGCAAATATTGTATAGAGATACAGTTGCTTGTTATTGATAAAATGTTTTCTGTTCAATTATGGGCATCTGTATATTCGTTGTGCAAAGAGATTCTTTCAGATGAATCATTAGAAGTAACAGATACTATTAGATTATATTATGGGCTTACGGCATTCAATTTGCAGAAATATGATGAATCATTTTATATATTAAATGATTTATATCAAAAAAAGCACACAGAACAATATTTAATTTATGTTTCATTTGCTGAAATTAAAAAGATTAATGTGCAGTGGCGATTAGAAGGAATCGAAAATGCTGAAAGATTAGTTGAATTAATTAATATACTTGATTCATTAAAAGAGACAGAGCAATATATTGCAAATGAGGTAATGGTTGAGCTTCTTCGCTTGGAAACAGCGTATAATATTGGTTTAAATGATAAAGAATATTTGGAGAATGCAATTGTAGAATATGAAAAACAACAAGACTCTGTAAAAAATGATAATTCAGTTAAGTTTTTCTACGGATTATGTCTAGAATTAAATGGTAATATGGATATGGCAGTTAATATATATGAAACATTGAATTGGGAAATAGAAGAGTCGGTTGCTATTAGATATATGATTTGCAAAATTTTTACAGGTAGTTATGAAGAAGCAATAGCCGTTTTTGAAAATACTATTGAAGATATTAGAAGTGTAAAACTTAATAGTCTTTATTTTACTGCATTGTATCATGTTAATAGGGAGATTTATGAACAAAAAATAGTTGACTATATCAAATTTTGTGAAAATAATATTCAAGATCTTATATCAATTGCTTCAGGCATTGAGGATATAAACTTAATTAAAGATAATATTTTTCCAAAATGGAAAGTTATGATAAATCGTAGATCAATTGATAATTTATCATTACCGGAAAAAACAGAACTTATATATATACTTGTTAAAGGGCATGCATTGAATGAATTACAGCTTGTATTAAATTATATTGATAATATGAGTAAAATTAATCGTTCTGTTTTAATTAATATTTATAAATTTTTGTTTGATGTATGTAATAATTATAAAAAAAACTTAATAAGGATTAATCAATTGGATTCTGTGGAAGAAATAGCAGATAGATTTTTGAAACAAAATATTTTACGGAAAGGATTTTTACAGATTAAATATTTGTGTGCACGAATAAAAGAAAAAAAATTTAGCATGTTGAAATACGCAAAAGAATTGTTTGATGTTTCTCATGAAGAAAGTGTAGCATGTAATATTATTAATATGTTATTTGAACGTAATGAGACAGACCAAAATGTTTATATGCCGTATATAGATATATTACGAAAATCTGAGGAACCGTTGCATTGTATGACACTTGCTTTAGCAATGATTAGATTAGGAAAAACAGCAGAGGCTGATTTATATGCGTATAAGGCTTTATATTGTCTTGACGGTGAAGATGATTTTAATATTTATAAAATGTATTTGGGATTTTATAGTCATAATTTAAGTCATTATCATTTAGATGAAGATATAAAAAGTGTTGCACCAAATACTGTGGTAACTTTAAAGGAGAATTTAATAACAGGGATAGAAAATGCTAAAACGATAGAGATATGTCTTGATTCAGAAAGCGAATTTGGTGACGGGGATAATTGTAGTCTTGATATTCGACATGTAAATAGAAAAATGCCACTATATATCAAACTGATTGGAAGTGGTTTGAATCAAATATTAAAAATTGACGGTGTAAGTTATAAAATTATTCAAATAAAAAATCGTATGAATGAAGCAGCAGCTTTTGTATTTAACAAAATAAATGAATATCCTGAAAAGTTTGAAGGTGTAGTACATATGATTTCTAGTGAAGATCCCGAAGATATGATAAATCAAATAAAAGAGCTGACGGATCGTTCAGAATATATGAACAATCTTCTTGACTTATATCATTTTAAGGAAAACAATATAGGGTTACCAATTGATTCTTTTGTGAATGGAAATTATGATGAATATATAGATGCATTGAATTTCTTGCTTTATGGTAAGGATCAAGCGATGTATACAGGATATCCCATCTATAAAAAAGAAGGAGCTTCATGTTATGTACCATCATTATCGACTTTGGTTCTTTTGAGTTCAATGAATTTACTTAATATTCTTGATAAAATAAAAAGTTTATTGATTATACCTGATAGCTATAATTTATTTTTTCAGGAGAGATATTCCAGTACGAAGAGAAGAGAAAATGTTTCCGAGGGAAAATTAGTAACAATAGGTGGGAAAATTACAATTATACCTTATGATGTTACATATGTGGAAATTTGGGAAAGAATTATAGATTTTTGTGCTGAATGTCGACAATATAATATAAACGACGATGATAGGATAGGTTATACAATAGGTGGGGATCTAAATGGAGAAGAGTTAGTTTCGTCAATAGGATTACATAGGATTCATTTGGATGCACTTATTTTGTGCGAGAAAGAAAAGGCGACGTTTCTATGCGACGATTTATTTTTTAGAAAAATTGCAGATAAGGCAAAGATCTCTAATGTTAATGTTGCAGCTATATTACTACAATATTATGTTGATAAAGAGTTTATAGCCCAAATTGTTATGGAATTTTCAAAAACTAACTATTTATATATTCCTTTAATAGCGAGAACAGATGAAGAAGCTTCGGAACTTATAAAAAATTTGTTAAATGGGAAATTAAAACAAAGATATAATGAAGAATTTCTAAAATTGTATAGAGAAGCTTTTCAAAAAACTTTACAAGAATTATTTGGAGTGGTGTTTGAAGATAATTAATAGTCATGACATTAAAGGCTATAAGATTTTAAGAAATTTTATAAATCATCAGTACTCGTAAAATAAAAGCAGCATCGCATAGGTTATATATTATGTATAAAAATGGATTTCTTTAGATAAAATAGGACAAAGCACGTAAAGAAAAATTTAATGTTTGAGTATATTTTTTTGCTGTATAATTTCATAAGCATAAGGACTATTTCACATTAAACTGAGTAGAATGGAGAAAGAGAAATGGATATTTTGTCAACAAGAGAATAGGCAACAGTAATTTGGGGATTTATTATTTTTGTGTTTATGATAAGTCAAAAAAGTATTAGAGAATCATTTAGGCAGGTTATAAAATCCATGTTTGCTAAAAGATTGTGTATACTTTGGTTAATCAGTATTGGTTATGTATTAGTAATAACTTTGATATTTTATAATATGCCATTCTGGAAGAATATTTATATAAAGGATATTGTAGTTTGGTTTATTTTTTCAGGATTAATGTATTGTGTGAACGCTATTATGACAGAAGCAGATGAGCATTATATAAGTAAGATTTTAAAGGACAATGTAAAAGCATCAATTTTTATTGAATTTCTTATGAGCACATTTACATTTAACATTTGGATTGAGTTAGCTATTATTCCGATAGTTACAGTAATATCAATAATAAATATGTTCTTGGAAAAAAGTAAAGAATATGAAAAAATACGCAAATTATTGGAAACTGTATTAACAATAGGTGGATTTTGGATATTGTATAAAACTATAAAAATTGGAATGGAAGAATATAAACAATTAAATATAGTTGATTCCTTAATTGGTTTTATGATTCCAATTATTTATTTAATATTAATTATACCTTTAGAATATGCTCTTGAGTTATATTCTAAGTATGAGATGTTGTTTTGTAGAATGTCATTAAAAGAGGAAAACGATAAAAAAATTAAAAAGCAACATCGTTGGTTGATAATAAAAAATTGTAGATTTTCCGTACATAAAATAGTAATTTTCCAAAAAAAGTATTGGAAAAGAATGTATAGCATGATGTCGTTAGAAGAATTTCAGAAATTGATAGAAGAATTTAATAAGGGACATTAAGAAATCACAGAGCTAGAATAACAAATATTATTATTGGAGGATATATGGAATTAAAAGATATAAGTTATAATTTTAAATATAAAGACATAGAAAATATTTGGCATATTTTTAATTGCTTATCAAATAATACATTTTCATCAATAGAATTGTCTTATGGAAAGAATGGTGCAAATACAATATCTTGTGAAACAATGATGTCGGTATTAAAAACAATAGAAGTAATAGATTTTTGTTGTGATAGAAATGCATATTCAGATGGGTATACATTAATACGAAAGTTTAGAGATGATTTAATGCAATATTTGTTTATTTTAAACGTAATACAGAATAAACATGGTTTATCAGATAAAGAATTTCAAGAATATCCTTTAGAACCAGAATTTATATTAAAAGTAATAAATAAAAATATTGAAATTCTTATTAACGGAGAAAGAAAATTAAAAGCAGAACTAGCGATGGAAAAATGGATTTATGATGAATTAGATAATTTAGAAAATATAAAGGATAGAAAAAATTCTTTGGTACATCTAAGTATAAATCATACTTAATAATTAATAATAAAAAAGTGGAGCATATATTTAAATATTTTCTTGCGGATAAATGGGAAGTAGAAAATAGAAAATTGAATAATTACGTTCATTCTAATGGAAAGAAATATTTAACGGATAATTATGTACATCCAGGAAAAACAGAAAAGGATAAAGAATTGATAGAAACTATGAATAATATTGTAGATATATTTTTAAGTGTTTTGATAATGATAGATAGTACCAAATGTCATTCTTCAGATTATGTTGATGCCTTAGAAATGGGAATACAACTAGTTGAAGGAAGTCAATACTGGGTATGTCCAGCAATCTTTGAATATATGAATAAAAGATTTGATAAAAAATTGCTTTCATATATTCAAAAAAATGAAGGATACGGGATGCAATTTTTTGAAGCTTAATATTTTTTTAAGGAGAAACTTAATATCAAATATGACTAAGAATTTAAGGTCCCGCAGACATTAAGAAATCCGGTATCATTACGCGAGTAAACTTGCAGGTATTATAGCGGCTCACTCTGCTTGCAATATTATTAAGTTATAAATGATAACATAAGAATGTACAAAAATGATCATTTAAGAATGTACAAAATCACATTATAATAAATCCTCGTGGAGGAATTTATTATGATATACACACCAAAGATTACTAGTGACATTCAGATCGACTCTTTGAAAGATCTGTAAAACTAAAACCTTTTTTGGAGGATGGTACATTGAAAATTAATAAAAGTTAGATTGCCAGTACACATTTAAGGTCTCGTAGACATTAAGAAATCAGTTTATCTGAATTGCCAGAGCATATGATACATTTGAATGGTGACAAATTTATGGGACCGAGATAAGAAGAAAATAGTTGGCAAGGGTTGAAATATGATAAAGGAGAAACTGTATGAAAAAATCAGAATACAATAATATAAAAAAATCATGTAATAGAAATAAATTTATCATGTTTGTCCAAACATTGGAGGAAGTTTTATTTTATTATTCTTTTGAGTCTTATAAATTACCAGCACTAAATTCTCACTATTTATGCTATGATTTATTACGAACAAAGCAGAATATTGAACAAAAAGCAATAACAGAAGGAAATTTTATTCCATTAAGTGAAGAATTTGAAAATGCCATTAAACATGACATGGTTTTAGAAAAATTTTTGCCAGCTAAGGAAATGCTCTTGGGGAAAAGGGATAAATTAAAAAATTATGTAGATTATACAAAATTTGACTATAAGGCCAAAATTAATAAATATACAGAGGCAGCGGAATATATAAGCGAGATTAGTGATAATGTATATCTGCATACAATATATGATGTTTTAATTGAAAATATATTTTCTGATAATGTAAATTTTGAAGTTTTACAAAGAATATATATGGCAACTAGAATATTGGCAACTGAGCTTGTTAATGGTGGATATAGTCCGGAATATATAAGTCATGAACTGAAACATACCTTTTTGGATAAAAGAAAAACAATTGCGGGAAGTGAACAAGAACTTATAGACTTTTTCAATAAATTTTTGTTTGAGAAAAAGTCATATCAGGTGATTTTTGGAATAAATGCGGAAACCTCTAGAATTTTGAAACAAACAAAAAATATTACAGTCAAAAAACCATCAAAAGAATTGAAAAAAGATCTAGGATTAAAACATAATGGAGACATGCTGGCTGAGTTACTTGTAGAAGATATAGATAGTTACATGGCTGTTGAAAAAGCATATAGTTATATTAATACGGTGGTTGGTCTACACAGAATTAGTCAACATCATCGACCAATATATATTAAAGGAACAGCGCAAATTAGTCAGGTTGATGATGAACTAAATATACTTTCGAGTAGTGTTATTAAGAATGAAAAGAATGTATTGTTAAGGGCCAATAATGAGTCACAAATACAATCATATTTTTTTGATGATCAGCTGTTGAATAATGTTAATCCGCCAGAATCTTTTTTTAGAGCAGTAAGTTTACATAATAGTGCATTGGATAGTAAAGAAGCAACCAATCAATTGTTAGATTTGTGGACTGCGGTGGAAACTTTGGTTGGATTCAGAACAGGTGATGAAGATAAAATAAATGTTGTTTGCAATATTTTGACAAGTATTTTGAATAGATCATATATGTATAACCAAATGGAACAATTATGTAAGGATATATTAACTGTATTGGGTAAACAAGGGCAAGAGTTTTTTGATAAAATAGAAGAAAACGAACAAAATCCTATGAAATTAGCATTTATATTGGGATTAAAAGCGCAAGAGGAGAATTATAATGAATTAAAGGATATGTTAGAGGAATATCCAATTTTACAATATCGTATGGAATTATTTTCAAAACATATATTTTGCAATTCAAAAACAGTTTTTGAAGAATTAATGAGACATAAAGAAAAACTAAAATGGCAAATTATGAGAATATATCGAAATAGAAATATGATTGTTCATAATGGAGAGCATATGCCTTATTTGGAAATTGTTTTGGGAAACTTACATTATTATGTAGATGCTATGTTTGATGTTTTGATTGAATATTATCATATGGGAATTGCTAATAACAGGATTATATTTTTCGATATTGAAAAAGAAGAAATATTGTATTGGAAGAATTTGGGCTTGGATGAAAAAGGGAAAAAGGTGAAAGAAAAAGAGATAACACAAGAAAATTATAAAAAGTTATTGTTTAATGAATATGAAGGGAATTCAGTAAAGAATGTTGTAAAAAAGGCAATAAACGAGATAAAAAATAAAAAAAATGAAAAAGAAGAATGATAACACCATAATAACAAAATCCCCATAAACCACACGAACACAGAGGAAAATGTGGATTTTTCCACACGAATCACATGAAAAATCACCATTTGCACACCGCAATACATTGGTCTGATATCGTGAAGGTGGACGTACAGTAGAATCAGGAAGAGCTCTGGTGGAAACAGTTCTGGATGATGCCGGGATTTTTTATAATAAGTCGGAGGTCTGGAACTTGCACTGATTCCGGAGAGTTTCCGGACGGATGTGCTGAGAGAGAAGTTGGATGCCAAGGGTGTTCTGATTGAAAACTCGGATGCAGAACTGGCACTGTTTGCCCTGCTTTTTGAGT